>JACCDH010499034.1_pt1 | contig 30085 bp, 29 predicted proteins | sample 7442481 | NCBI WGS metagenome assembly JACCDH01 (sample SAMN15323433, study PRJNA562643) | freshwater metagenome | isolation source: river surface water | place: USA:Blue River Watershed | collected 2017-08-15
CTTCCAATAAAAAACAATTATTATAAACAGATGAAACGCCCACGACAATTATCATTGACACACACCAATATGATTATAGGCGTTCCATCTTCCAATAAAAAACAATTATTATAAACAGATGAAACGCCCACGACAATTATCATTGACACACACCAATATGATTATAGGCGTTCCATCTTCCAATAAAAAACAAATATTATAATCAGATGAAAAGAAGATATTCTATATCTTCATTTTAATCTTTTTCTTGTTGGATTTATGATTTTTACTTGTAGATATTTGTGGTTTTTATAGGTCAAATATAATTTGTTTATATCTTCATCGGTGTTAGCGACTAATTTTAGGTAATATTCATTTCATACTTATAATCAATAATAAAATCAACAAATAGAAAAAAAACAGTAAATTACTTTATCAATAAATAGCAATCTTTTTATAGATTTTGTATTGATTACTTCAGATGTTTATGTAGATTTGTCTTAATTGATTAATACAACACAAATAACAATGAATAAAAATAATAAAATACATTTTGAAGTCTCAGAGCGAAAAGTTTTGCTTCGATTTTTTGATGTGTTATTTGTTTTAGTAGCATTGTATCTAGTGGGTCATACTTTTGATCTACAATATCTTAAATCCTCTGCTTGTGTTTATAATTATGCATTAGTATTAGCCTTTTACATCAATTTAATTGGAACTGTTTTTGAAATGTATGACTTGCAAGTTGCTAATAATCATTTTCAAGTATTGAGAAGTACAATTCTATCAGTTTCTACAACCGTTTTGTTTTATTTATTGACTCCAGTTTTTTCAGCTGAATTACCGGACAATCGATTACAAATTTTGACATTTTATTTTACGTTACTTTTTTCTTTAGTGATTTGGAGAACTTTTTATGTGAGTTTTCTAGCCTCAAATCGATTTGTAAAAAATGTGTTATTAGTGTGTAATCAAGAGCAAATAGAGGAATTAATTTTGGCACTCGAAAACTCGGATCCTCATTATAGAATTGTTGCTTATGTTAACTCTAGCAAAACGGACAATGATAATTTTAAAGGTCATTTTGTAAAACATATTTGGGTTGATGATTTGGTATCCTTTGTCAATGAAAATAATATATTTGAGATTGTTGTTGCCTCTCAAAAACCCGAAGATATAACAGTTGAATTGTACTTGCAATTATTACATTTGTTAGAATCTGGAACAACAATACGAGAATATACACAAGTTTATGAGGACAAAACCCAACGTATACCGGTGCAATTTATAACTCGAGATTTTTACAAGTTTTTTCCTTCTAACAGAAGCAATAACAACCAATTTTATTTGCTACAAGTTCGAATTATGGAAACTATAATTTCCATAATTGGATTAACAATTGGAGTAGTTCTTATCCCTTTAATAGCTTTTGGAAATATTTTAGGAAACAGAGGCAAATTATTTTATTCTCAAGAGAGAGTTGGTAAAAACGGGAAAATATTTCAAATACACAAATTCCGGACAATGATAAATAATGCCGAGATTGGGGGAGCTGTTTTTTCAAGTCCAAAAGACAATCGCATAACTCCTTTTGGAAAATTCTTGCGAAAAACCAGAATTGATGAATTCCCACAATTTATCAATATTCTGAAAGGGGAAATGGCAGTTATTGGTCCACGTCCAGAAAGGCCTTTCTTTGTTAAAGAAATTTCCCAAATAATGCCTTTTTATGAAACTCGACATGTCATAAAACCAGGACTTACGGGTTGGGCACAAGTCAATTATTCTTACGGAGAATCTATAGAGGACAGTTTGATAAAGCTACAGTATGATTTGTATTATATCAAGCATCGTAGTATTTTCTTGGATTTGAATATTACTATTAAAACTTTTAGTACAGTCTTGTTTTATAGGGGACAATAATTAAATAACCAAAGGAATAGGTTTTCTGTTTTTGAAAGCTATTTTTGCCAATAGTATTGTGTTGGTGATTAAAAGAGGAAGCACAATTAATAAATGAACTTTGTTTAGCATCACTATCAGATAAACTCCAATAAATACAATATTTAAAACCGCTAAATTTACAATCCATTTTTTGTTTTTTGCTACTATAAAGTACACTAAAATAAGTAGTATTGGGTTAAACAACAGCACATTATAATTATTTGCTAATTCTTGATGGAAAGAATAAAAGCCTACTGTAGCAAAGAAAATTCCCAATAATCCGATAACTAAAAGATAGAAATTATCGATAAATTTATTGTTTATAATAAGAATAAACCCAAGAAATAGCAAGTACGAATACACATTATTCCACCAAGAATTGGGCGCCTGTTTTTTGAATTCTAGCAAAGTATTACTTTCTTTACAAAGCAATTTGTTTTTGAATTGTGTTTGTTGCAAACTTTTGTACAGTTCGAATGGCAAAAATATATGATCGCTATATTTATCGACTTTCGTTCCGAATATGATGCTAGTACCTAGTTGTTCGAAAAAGAAATTATCAAAATAGGGAAACAAAACACTACGATACGTTTTATCGGTTTCAAATGTTTTTGTGATTATTTTAGATTCCAATGTTTTGTTCAGAATATCCACAACTATCGAAGTACAATTTTTGTCAATAAATTTATAGGTATAATAACTCTCGCTTGAGGATAAAACTGCATTCAAATTATTGAATAATTTTTGCTTGAAAGTCAAGGGAATTAGTATCTCTTGTTCGAAAACGCTCCGTTGTTCATAAGAATATTGACTCATAAAGTCAGAAAAAGTATTGGCAACAGCAAAATATTGCAAATCTCCTTTGGCGAATTTTGCCACAAAATTAGGTGTCCTAAAATCAAAAGCACCGTAATTATAGACTACATCCAGATTGTTTTCTGTATCGCTAATTCGGATTGCCGTATGGCCAAAAAGCGAATACGATTCGTTACCTGTATCGCAAGTGAGCACACTCGTACGAGCTTTTTCCGATAAGATTATAGCTTGACCAAAACCAAGAACTGCAACAAATAGAAAGAGTAAAAGGAATGTTTTTTTTAATGAAGAAAATTTCATTTATAAATGTGTTTAATTTCTAAAAAGCCCCAAATCTACTTTTAATGAAAAGATATTAGAATACAAAGCTGCACTTTGATTGCCTAGATTGGTCAAAGCATAATCTATTTGGATACCTTTGTATTTAAAACCTAATCCAATATTGGGCTGAAAACCCACTTTTTCCGAATTATCAATTTGTTGAACGTTTTGAAAATTTCCCACACCAGCTCTTAAGAAAACCAAATCGGTATAACCAAATTCAAGCCCTAAAGCGGGATCTATACTTACAAAATCCGTTGAAATAATATCATTGGTTTGAGTAAACTGCATATTGAGATTGGCTGCTGCCAAAATACTGTAATCATAGCGAAAAATAAACTTTTTTGACAAACCTAATTGGGCTTTTGGAGCTGTAATTTCGGTGCTTTCAGGTAATTCCTGATTTTGTCCTGGAATAGCATCAGCAATTTTTTTATATTGATTTTCGTCAATTGTCCAGACATTGTAGGTAGTCAAAATATCTCGAAGCATTAAACCAAATTTCCAATCATTTTTTTCGAATTGCAAGCCAGCATCAAATCCAAATCCCCATGAACCAGCAAATTTACCAATGATTCTTCGAATAATTTTGGCATTGATTCCATATTGAAAACCGGGAATTTGTAGTTTTCTGGCATACGAAAAAGTAACTCCATAATCGGCAGTAGAAAAAAGACTAATTCGATTGTAATCTATATTTCCATCACTGTCAATCAATTCAGTGGTATTCATTATATCATCTACACCAAAACGAATTAAGGAAATTCCCCAAGCACTTTCCTCATCAATAGTATTGGCATAGGCTATATAATCGTATTTGGCGATATTGGCAAAATAATTGGCGTGCATCAACGACATTTGATGGTCTCCGAGATGAACTAATCCTGCGGGGTTCCAATAGCCCGAATTCACATCATTTGTGCTGGCTGTCATAGCGTTTGCCATTCCTAAAGCAGCGGCATCAACGCCAATATTCATAAACTCATTCGAATACTTTCTCAGGGTTTGAGTATAAGAACTACTGCAAAGCAAGAAGAGGATGAAGAATAGGTTTTTTTTAAACATAAATTAGTTTGCAGACACAAGGGCTGTTTAATTTTTTCCAAAAATATAATTTTTTAGCGAGCTAATCTCTATTTTAACAAGCCTTTCAGAGTTGTAGAAGCAGAATAATTAAATCTCTTATAAAAAACGCACTTCTCATAGACTTATTATATTAAATTTGTGAACTTTGATAATCTAATTGATATAGAAATGGAAATGAAAAAGCATATCCCGAATACCATTACATTGCTGAATCTTTTTTGCGGTTGTATCGCCTTAGTTTTTGTAACGGAATCAAATTTTGAAATGGCTTTCTTTTTTGTGAGTCTCGGAATTTTTCTGGATTTCTTCGATGGTTTTTTTGCTCGATTGTTTAAGGTTTCAGGAGAACTTGGCTTACAGTTAGATTCTCTTGCAGATATGGTTACTAGTGGTGTGGTACCGGGTTTTGTGATGTTCTGGATGCTAAAACAAGCTCAAAATCCAGTAGATGCAAATCAGATTATACCTTTTCTTGGATTTATAATAACCTTAGGTTCGTGCTATCGTTTGGCGAATTTTAATGTTGATACGCGTCAAACCGATTCTTTTATTGGTTTACCAACACCTGCCAACGCTTTGTTTATCCTGAGTTTGCCTTTGGTTTTAAAACATTCGAATTCGTTGGTCTTACTTGAAATTCTAAGTAATTATTGGATATTATTAGCTATCACTTTATTTAGTGCCTACATCCTCAATGCTGAAATCCCTTTATTTTCCCTAAAAATAAAAGATTTTACATTTAAGAAAAATGCACTTCAAATTGTCTTTTTGAGTTTGTGTGTTTTATTATTGGTTTTCTTTCAATATTTGGCCATTCCACTGATTATTATTACTTACGTTTTGTTGTCTATTATTAACAACAAATTTTTGAAAAAGTAGGTTGAGGAATGAGGCAAAAAACAATCCGAAGCAAAAACACAACCCGAAGAAAAACCCGAAAGAAAGTTCCTTTTTTCTCCGGAAAAGTGCGCAGTTACTCGATAATTTCTTTTTTTATCTTGCTGTTTCTTGGAGTTAGCTATCATTATCGAAATGGATTGTTGTATTATTTGGGTTTCAAATCCTATAAATTGAAATATGAACAAGCCGAAGCCAAACGCATTTCGGATATTCGCAATTACCGAGTTTTAGAAAATCATCCAGGGAAAGCTATTGGTTTAGACATCTCTGAATATCAAGGAAAAATCGACTGGGATTTGGTTGAGGATTTTGAAAATGAGTATCCAATTGAGTTTGTTTTTATTCGTGCTACCGCTGGAAATGATAGAGAAGACGAGCGATTCGATGAAAACTGGCTTGGCGCCAAAAAAAGAAAAATGATTCGTGGTGCGTATCATTATTATCGTCCCAATGAAAATTCATTGGAACAAGCAAAGCTTTTTATCAAAACCGTGAAGCTGAAAAAAGGGGATTTACCTCCCGTTTTAGACATCGAGAAATTGCCAAAAGGGCAATCTTTGGATAGTTTAAAAGTTGGATTGAGACGATGGTTAAATGCCGTGGAAACCCATTATAAAGTCAAACCTATTATTTATACAGGTGAGAAATACTACCATGATTTTTTGAAAGAAGATTTTGCGGATTATCTTTTTTGGATTGCCAATTATAATTTTTATCGAGAAAAAATAGAAGACGATTGGCTGTTCTGGCAATTCACCGAGAAAGCTTTTGTCTCAGGAATAAAAGGCAATGTAGATGTCAATATTTTTAATGGTGATGTCGAGCAGTTGGGGTTTATAACTATGGAGTAGCGTTTTTGAGTAATTTATCTATTTCAATTTTCAATACAGGTAAATGATTTGTAAGTATAGCCCAAATAGTTTCGTCAGAAATATTGTCATAAGCATGGATAACTTGATTTCTTAGACCAACAATAGCCTATTGAATCCGTTATTTTTAAAGCAATGGAATTGTCTGCTTTTATAATACTGTTTATGGCTTCTCCAATGATTTCGAGATTTCTTTCAACAGCTCTTTTTCTCATAGAATTTTTCTTGTATTCTGAAAAATCCATTTTTTCATTGATGAAATAACTGTTGATTTCATCAATAGCGACTTTTACATCAAACAACCATTTAAGAATTCTTTTATCCATAAATTAACTCTTTATTTTCTTCAATGGAGCTGATAAGATAGGGGTTTTTGAGAGTTTGCTCTTCTAACAAATCGATTTCCCTGCGTAATAATTCTTTTAATTTGGACTTAAAATCAATGTAGTTTACGAAGTACAACTTTAGATCGAAAGGTTTGAATTTTACCAAAAAATCTATGTCACTTTCGTCGTTGAATTTTGTTGTTGTTGCAGAACCAAATAGATATAATTTATCCACATTATGCGTTTCACATAAATTTTTAATTATTTCTTTATTTTGGTTTATTAAATACATATATCAAAGATATGGAATTTTTAGGTATGTAAAATGTTAATTAATTGAGTTTTAATTAATGATTTTGTGTAATCATAAAAGTAATAAAACCATAAAATAATATAAATCCAATCATAAAAAGAATTCATTTTGGATTGGCAAAGTTTAATGTTGTACCCATCCATTCTACCTTTTTTGTTACAAAAAGTCGTTTATCTTCTTTGTTAAAATAAATGAAACCTCCAAATTTCCAGTTGTTAGGGTTGTTTTTCCATCTATCTGAAGTTTCTTTGTCAGGATCATTGTCTCTCCAGTCTTTAGTTGTTTTTTTGTTTGGATTCATTGTTCACTAATTTTAGTTGTTTTTCAAAATGATCACTCAAAAACTGACCACTGATTACTCTTTTAAAACTCCAATTTCTTTTTCCTCAATTCGAAATTCTGACCTAAATATACCCGACGCACCATTTCGTCCTCGACTAATTCTTCTGGTTTTCCTTCTTTCAAAATGCCACCTTCAAACATTAAGTAGGTTTTGTCAGTAATCGCCAAAGTTTCCTGAACGTTGTGGTCGGTAATCAAAATGCCGATATTTTTATTTTTTAATTGTGCAACGATTCGCTGAATGTCCTCTACAGCAACGGGGTCAACACCTGCAAAGGGTTCGTCTAGTAAAATAAATTTTGGGTCGGTAGCGAGACAACGGGCAATTTCGGTACGACGTCGTTCGCCACCTGATAGTAGATCACCACGATTGGTACGAATGTGACCCAAGCTAAATTCTTCGATTAAACTTTCCATTTTGGCTTCTTGTTCTACCTTGGTATGTTTGGTTAGTTGCAAAACACTCAAAATATTATCTTCTACACTTAATTTTCTAAAAACGGAAGCCTCTTGAGCCAAATAACCAATGCCTTGTTGCGCTCTTTTGTACATTGGAAAGTCAGTAATATTCAAATCATCAAGGTAAATATTCCCCATATTGGGTTTTACCAATCCAACAATCATATAAAATGAAGTTGTTTTTCCGGCACCATTGGGCCCCAAAAGACCTACGATTTCACCTTGATTTACTTCTACAGAAACTCCTTTTACAACACTTCGCCCTTTATAGGTTTTAACTAGATTTTCGGCTCTTAACTTCATTTTTAATATTTTTAAAACTTAATTTTAATAGGTTTCAAGGATTAATAAAATAGCATTTTTATTAAAGTTAATTATTAATTCCGATGAGGGTATAATCTATAACCTATTGGTTTTTAGAACAGACCTATGAGGTTTTAAAAACCTCATAGGACTTAAGACCTCAAAATGTTTAATTTGAATTTAACCCTTGATTTGCATTATTAACTTCATTTGCTCCCCCTTCGGGGGGTGGGGGGCTTAGTTCTTCCCAAAATTCATAGGCTCTCCGCAAATGAGGGATTACTATCGTACCGCCCACGAGTGTAGCGATTCCCATGGCTTCCATCATTTCTTCTTTTGAAATCCCTTCTTTGTGGCAATTTTCTAAATGGTATTTTACGCAATCATCACATCTTAGCACAGTTGAAGCTACTAAACCTAATAATTCTTTGGTTCTTACATCAAGTACTCCCTCTGTATAAGCATTGGTATCCAGATTGAAAATTCGTTTTACAATTTTATTGTTATCTGCCAATAATTTTTCGTTCATTTTAGAGCGATAATCATTGAATTCTTTAACTAAGTTGCTCATTTTTAAGTTTTCTTTTATAGACAATGGAGGATATAATTACACTTAATTCAAAAATAATCAACATCGGAATGGCAACAATTGTTTGGCTAACTACATCTGGAGGTGTAACGATTGCAGCTACTATCAGTACAACTACAATGGCATACTTTCGATATTTTCTAAGAAATTCCGGAGTTACTAGCCCTAGTTTTGTTAGAAAGTAGATAATAATTGGTAATTCAAAAAAGAGTCCTCCTGCCAGAACGGATGTTTTAAACATACCAATATAGGATTCTAATGTGAATTGATTTTTTACCATTTCACTTACGGTAAAGGTGGCAACAAAATTTACTGACATTGGGACAATAATAAAATAGCCAAAAAGAACCCCTAGAAAAAACAATAATGAGGAAACAAAGATGAAAAATTTGGCGTTTTTTTTCTCATTTTCATATAAAGCAGGACTTATAAAACTCCAAATTTGAAATAAAATATAAGGAAAAGCCAAAATAATACCTGCTAAAATACACATCCATACAAACATATTTACTTGCCCTTCCATCAGTGTATTTTGAATAATAAAAGGCAATTCTTCTATACAAATACTTTCGCCAAAATTCAAATAGTGAGATAAATCACAAAACAATCTGTAAGTGTAAAATGAAGGACGTGTTGGGCCAAATATAATGGTGTCAAACAAATAATCACTTATAAAATAGGTTAGGAATGCCATCACTAAAATGGCTATAGTACTTCTAACTAACAACCATCTTAATTCTTCGAGATGGTCTAAAAAAGACATTTCTTTTTGTACTTTTTTATTCATTATACAATTCCTTCTTTTAAAATGTCGTGCAAATGGATTACTCCTTTATATTCGTCATTGTCAACAACAACTAATTGTGTAATTGAGTAATCTTCAAGAATATTCAATGCCTGAACAACCATTGAATTGGATTGTATCATTTTTGGTGATTTAGTCATAATATCTTTGGCAGTCAAATGAGTAAAAGTATCGTTATCGTTGAGCATTCTTCGAATATCTCCATCTGTAATCACCCCAATTACTTTTTCATCTTCAATGACAGCTGTGGCTCCTAATCTTTTTTCTGAAATTTCAAAAATTACTTTTTTAATTGGCGTATTTGGGGATACTGATGGTTTCAATGAATTTTCAATCATATCTTTCACTTGTAGTAAAAGTTTTTTACCTAGTGATCCACCAGGGTGGTATTTTGCAAAATCCTCACGACTAAAATTCCGTAAATTCATCAGGCACATTGCCAGAGCATCTCCCATAACAAGTTGAGCTGTAGTACTATTTGTTGGAGCGAGATTATGAGGGCAGGATTCAGCATCTACTGTGGTATTCAAAACATAATTGGACTCTTTTGCCAAAAAAGAAGTAATGTTTCCTGTCATAGCAATTAATGTATTGCCAAAACGCTTCAATATTGGGACTAAAATTTTGATTTCTGGACTATTACCGCTTTTCGATATGCAGATCACAACATCCTCAGATTGAACCATTCCTAAATCACCATGAATCGCTTCGGCTGCGTGTAGAAAAAGCGATGGCGTACCAGTTGAATTGAAGGTAGCTACCATTTTTTGAGCTATAATAGCACTTTTTCCAATACCTGTAACAATTAATCTGCCCTTTGATTGCAATAGAATTTGAGTAGTTTCTACAAATTGATCATCAATGTAATCTATAAGTTTTGCAATAGACTCGCTTTCTGATAGAATAGTCTTTTTTGCCAAATTCAAAACATTTTCTTTTGTATTCAAAATAGAATTTTTATAAAAATTTGTGAGTTATAAAGAAATTAGTATCTTTATGAAACGCAAATTTAGATAAAATACCATTAATAAAGAATGAATTCAAACGAAATTGACATCCACAAAGAATTAAAGAAGTATTTTGGCTTCAGCCAATTTAAAGGTTTACAGGAACAAGTTATAAAAAGTATTCTCAATAAAGAGAACACCTTTGTAATTATGCCTACAGGCGGTGGAAAATCGCTTTGTTATCAATTGCCAGCATTAATTCAAGAAGGAACGGCTATAGTTGTTTCTCCTCTAATTGCCCTAATGAAAAATCAAGTTGATGCTATTCGAAGTTTGTCGTCTGAAAATGGAGTGGCTCATGTTTTAAACTCATCATTAACTAAGGCTGAAATTGCTCAAGTCAAAAAAGATATTTCTTCTGGATTGACAAAGCTATTGTATGTAGCTCCTGAATCCTTGACTAAGGAAGAATATGTAGCTTTTCTTAAAACTGTTTCTCTTTCATTCGTAGCCATTGACGAAGCACATTGTATCTCAGAATGGGGTCATGATTTCAGACCCGAATATCGAAATCTAAGAAATATTATCAAGCAATTGGGTAGCATTCCTATTATTGGACTCACTGCAACTGCAACTCCAAAAGTTCAGGAAGATATACTGAAAAATTTGGATATGGTAAATGCAACTAGCTACAAGGCTTCGTTCAATAGACCTAATTTATATTATGAAGTTCGGACTAAAACCAAAAATATTGAAGCAGATATTATTCGTTTTATCAAGCTCCATAAAGGAAAATCAGGAATTATATATTGTCTGAGCCGTAAAAAAGTAGAAGCCATTGCGGAAGTCTTGCAAGTAAACGGGATTAGCGCTGTTCCTTATCACGCAGGTTTAGATGCAAAAACGCGAGCCAAACATCAGGATATGTTTCTTATGGAAGATGTTGATGTTGTTGTGGCAACTATCGCTTTCGGAATGGGAATCGACAAACCCGATGTGCGTTTTGTGATTCACCATGACATTCCAAAATCATTAGAAAGTTATTACCAAGAAACGGGACGTGCCGGCCGTGATGGTGGAGAAGGGCATTGTTTAGCCTACTATTCCTATAAAGATGTTGAAAAATTAGAAAAATTCTTGTCTGGTAAACCGGTTGCCGAACAGGAAATTGGATTCGCTTTATTGCAAGAAGTAGTGGCTTATACCGAAACTTCAATGTCAAGAAGGAAATTCCTTTTGCATTATTTTGGTGAGGAATTCGACAATGAAACCGGTGAAGGAGGAGATATGGATGATAATGTACGCAATCCAAAAGTGAAGGTTGAGGCTCAAAAACAAGTGGTTAAATTACTTGAAGTCGTTCGAGATACCAAACATATTTATAAATCAAAAGAAGTGGTCTTTACACTTATAGGTCGAGTAAATGCAGTGATAAAAGCGCATCGGACTGATGTTCAATCCTTTTTTGGTTCAGGAATAGATCATGACGAAAAATATTGGATGGCTCTATTGCGACAAGTTTTGGTTGATGGATTATTGTCTAAAGATATCGAAACTTATGGTGTGGTGAAAATCACTAAAAAAGGGTTGGATTTCATCAAAAAACCAACTTCTTTTTTGATGTCCGAAGATCACGAATACAACGAATCCGAAGACGAAGCCATCGTAACAGCTGCAAAAGGAACTGGCGTAGCCGATGAGGTTTTGATGGGAATGTTGCGTGACTTACGTAAAAAAGTGGCCAAAAAACTAGGAGTTCCTCCATTTGTAGTTTTTCAGGATCCTTCACTCGAAGATATGGCTTTGAAATACCCAATTTCGATGGATGAGTTAATCAATACACACGGAGTTGGTGAAGGAAAAGCTAAGAAATATGGTAAGGAATTTATAACATTAATAAGTCAGTATGTCGAAGATAATGACATCATTCGACCAGAAGATTTGGTTGTAAAATCGACAGGAGCAAATTCCATCAATAAATTGTACATCATTCAAAATATAGACCGAAAATTACCCCTCAGTGATATAGCTTCCGCCAAAGGATTGACAATGGAAGCCTTGATAACCGAAATGGAACAAATTGTAAATTCGGGAACTAAGTTAAATATTAAATATTGGATAGATGAAATGTTGGATGATGACCAACAGGAAGAAATTCACGACTATTTTATGGAATCCCATTCCGATAATATCGAAGAAGCACTCAAAGAATTTGATGGTGATTATGATATTGATGAGCTGCGTTTAATGAGAATTAAATTTATAAGCGAAGTAGCCAATTAAATTTCAGATTAAGAAGGTTAAACATTTATATAAAAAACGAAAACGTCTTAATTTCTCGGGACATTTTCGTTTTTTTTGACTACCTGCTAACCAAAAACTTCCCCACGATGCGGTTTCAAGGCATCACGTACTTGAATCATAGTTTCATCGGTAACAACTATATAGGCAATCGCATACATTTCGTTAAGGACTTCAAAACCAGTAATGTTTGGAGATAATTTCTCGGCAATGATATATTCCTTCAAATGAATTTCGTGATGCTCGGCCGTCTTTGCTGAAGCTGGACCACGAAAATCCCATATCAATTTAATTTGTCCGGACATTTTGATTTTTATTAGATGGTAAATTTACGAAGTTTATTTTGTTATTGTATATACAGTATATATTATATATATTTGTGTAAAAATATTTCCAATGAGAAAATTAATAGATATTGACGAAACTACTTTAACCAAATTGAAAGTAATTTCAATATTTGAAAAAACAAGTGTTAAAGGATTGATTGAAAACGCTGTACAAACTTATGTAAAAAATAAGCAAACTAGTCAATTCAATAATTTATCCGATGAACAAAAAGAGGATATTGGTTTAATGATGTTAATGCAGGAAGCTGATAGAAATGACAAAGTTAGTGAAGAGGAAATCTTCAAAATTTTAGGTAGATGACAGTCGAATACTTAAAACAATTTTCAAAAGATTTACTAAAAGTCAAGGATGAAAGTTTGAAAGATGATTTGTACAATACAATTATTGCTCTAAAAAATGTAGAAACATTAAATGTACTTTCTAATATCAAAAAGCTAAAAGGATATCAAAACGCTTATAGAATCAGAATTGGAAAATATAGATTAGGATTTTATTTTGATGGAGAAATTATAGAACTTGCCAGATTTGTCAAACGGGAAGATATTTATAAATTATTTAAATAAAAATTTCACAACAAAATGCCACAAGAACTTCTTTTTCAGGGATCACCAGAAATAACTACAAACGAACTGTTGCTCAAACAACATATTTCCAAATTAATTCGGGTGGATGCTAAAGAAATCCAACATATTTCCATTCTAAAACGTTCAATTGATGCGCGCCAAAAAGCGGTAAAATTCAATTTGAAAGTAACTATTTATTTAGTTGGAGAACCCATTCAAGAAGCCAAAATAGAACTTCCGGAATACAAGAATGTAGAAAACGCCCAAGAAGTTATCGTTGTTGGTGCTGGTCCAGCAGGATTATTTGCCGCTTTGCAATTGATAGAATTGGGCTTGAAACCAATAGTCATCGAGCGTGGAAAAGACGTTCGAGGAAGACGAAGAGATTTGAAAGCCATCAACCGAGATCATATCGTAGATGAGGATTCTAATTATTGTTTTGGTGAAGGCGGAGCAGGAACCTATTCAGACGGAAAATTATACACCCGTTCCAAAAAGCGGGGCGATGTAACCCGAATCTTGGAATTGTTCGTGGCTTATGGTGCGTCACACGATATTTTGGTTGATGCGCATCCACACATTGGAACTAATAAATTACCACAAATCATTCAGGATATGCGGGAGAAAATCATCGAAATGGGAGGCAAAGTACTTTTCGAAACGCGATTGACCGATATCATCATCAAAAATAACGAAGTACAAGGCATCGTCACCAAAAACGGCGACACGATTCTTGCCAATAAGATAATTCTTGCCACAGGTCATTCTGCCCGAGATATTTTTGAATTATTAGACAGAAAACAAATCTTTATCGAAGCCAAAGCTTTTGCCTTGGGCGTTCGAGCCGAACATCCTCAAACTTTAATTGATAGCATTCAGTACAGTTGCGATTATCGTGGAGAGCATTTGCCTCCATCCCCATATTCGATTGTAAAGCAAGTGGGAGGAAGGGGAATGTACTCCTTTTGTATGTGTCCCGGTGGTGTGATTGCGCCTTGTGCGACAAGTCCTGGAGAAGTGGTTACGAATGGTTGGTCGCCATCTAAAAGAGATCAGGCTACAGCCAATTCTGGAATTGTGGTCGAATTAAAACTCGAAGATTTCAAACCGTTTTCCAAATTTGGTGCTTTGGCTGGAATGGAATTTCAAAAAAATATTGAGCAAAAAGCCTGGCAATTGGGTGGTCAGACCCAAAAAGTTCCAGCCCAAAAAATGGTCGATTTTACCCAAAAGAAAGTGTCTTCGAATATCCCAAAAACCTCCTATGTTCCCGGAACGACTTCTGTAGAAATGGGTGAAGTTTTTCCAGAATTCCTTACCCAAATATTGCGAGAAGGTTTTGTTGAATTTGGCAAATCAATGCGGGGTTTCTTGACCAATGAAGCTGTTCTTCACGCCCCAGAATCAAGAACTTCTTCTCCAGTGCGCATTCCAAGAGATTCAGAAACATTAGAACACCTACAAATAAAAGGTTTGTACCCTTGCGGAGAAGGAGCAGGTTATGCCGGAGGAATTATTTCGGCAGCGATTGACGGGGAGAAATGTGCGTTGAAGATTGGGGAGGTTTTAATCAAGTAAAATTTAAGTATTTTAAAAAAAAGAGGCTGCATAGTCTTCTGTGCAGCCTCATAATTAATCGATTTTTCTTCGATGTTTATTGTTTCACTACTTTAATAGTCTTGGAATTATTTCCTTGTTTCACTAAAACCAGATAAGTTCCAGTCTTCAAATCTTTGCCAAATGATGTGGGTTGATTACTATTTACATTGAAGGTAAAAATCAAATGTCCATTGATGTCAAATACAGTTAGTATTACGTTTTCATCCGAAGTAGATTGCACTTCAAGGTTAAAACTGTTTGTACTTGGGTTAGGCCAAACTGTTGTTGTAAAAGGAACATTTTCTATTGACTCGTCATTTATTGACGGGTTTTGATTTGTAGCAGGTTTAATTGTTAAACTGACCTCTTTTCCTTTATCATGAGGCACAGATACCGTTACCATTTGTTCGAACCAATTATATGATTCATCATAGCCCCACACGTTGAAGGAATATACTCTTCCTGTTCCCATATCTGAACGTTCAGCCCTAAGAAGAAGATTTTGACCGTTCATATCTATTTGCCAATCATTTGCAACGTCACCTTCTCCAAGTCCATTTTCTGGTTCATTACTGGTTATATTATAAATGTAATAATTTACAATTGTAACATTTTCGCCACAATTATTTGTGAACTCTAGGTTTATAGGAACCATCTTGTGGTTTGGTGGCCAAAGATCAGGAATACTTTTTATTTGTGGAGGATCAATTACGTGTACATTGAAACCACATGTTGTAGTTTTTCCTTCAGAATTGGTGAGTTCAAAGAGATTCCAAGTATAACCTACAGGGAAGAAAGAGCCGCTAGCTAATCCTTTTATTTGAGTTATGGTTATTCCTTCGCCACCGCAATTGGCAGCAGTAGTTACTTCCGGATAATTTACAACTGCACCACATTTTCCTGAATCTGTATTAGCATAAACGTCCCAAGGACATTGTATTGCCGGAAATGGACAGGAAGTCGCCACAAAACTATAGTCTCCAGTTAATTTGTTAAAAGTTACATTGTAATTTCCAGCAGGAACGTAAATATTCCAACCGTATAAAGTTGCTGTTCCTGTTGGGAATGAACCATTTCCCCAATAAATTTGCGGGCTATTATCTTGTCTGAAATGTATAAAACCATTAATAAAAGGATAATTCATTAAAGTATAGGTTATTCCGTCTGTCGATTGCATATCAACATCAAAGTTCCATCCGTATAGTGCATCGCCTATAATGCCAATGGGACTAGGAGCAGTAAAACTGTAATCCCCGGTTTTAATATTGAAAGTTGTATTGTACGTTCCGGCAGTAACAAGAATACTAGGACCATCTTTTACAGCAGTTCCCATTGGGAAACTAGTATTACCCCAATTAGTATCCCAACTATCATCTTGCCTGAATTTTGCTTCTCCACTAGTAAAGGTGTAATCCGGCAAGGTAAAGGTGACATTATCATTGGAAAACATATTTACATCAGGACCTAAATCATAGTTAGGAGGAACTGCGCTTCCAGTTATTCCAATGTGAGTTGGACAATTTATACATTTAAAAGTATATTCTAAAGTAGTTCTGTTGAAAGTGATGTCATAAGTGCCTGTTTCGTATGGAATATTTTTTGAGGAACTACTAATTGCTGTCCCTGTTGGAAATTCAGATCCAGTGGCAGAACCAAAATTATAATTCCAATTCAGGTTGTCTCTAAATTTTAAATTTCCTCCTGAATAAAAAACAACGCCAGAAAGCGTCCAGGTAATGTTGTCAGTAGAGGTCATAAAAAAATCACCTCCCCAACCACTAAAATCACCAATTATACTAACAACTATTGGCTGAAAATTGTAGGCACCGGTTGATATATTGAAAGATACATTATAAGTTCCTGCTGCTGTCGGTATAAAAGCACCATCTTGAGTTCCTATTCCAATAGGAAAATCAATACTTGACCAATTAGCAGTAGGGCTTGAGTTTATAGCGCTAGGTTTTTCCACAAATTGGCCATTTCCTGCACTTATAGTTAAACTTTCTTTTGAATAATTGATACCATCAGTAGTTGATAAACCTGCGCCAGAGGGTAAAGCTGTTCCTTCAAAGCTAACAGCACGATTAGGATTTATTCCAGGTGTAAACGAATATGCTTTAGTGAGATAATTATAGGTTAAATTCCAAAAACCAGGTTCGCCAAGCATATTTGGGGAGCCACCATCTGTAACCGAAGCAATTCCGGAGGGCCAGCCAGGGGGGCCTCCCAAAGGTTCGGCAGCTGTTGGCCAAGTTCCTTCAGTAAATTTAAATTCGGAACTACTTCCACCGTCACCAAGGAGTTCAATATTTGTTGCGGTATAGGTTACACCATCAGTGGTTGACAATTTTATCACTCCGCTTTCAACCCAACCTCCAAATGCTGAGCCTGTAAGCCAAACATTAGGAATAGCTTGGAGCATTACATTTCGGAAGTACATATCGATATTTGATAACCCCATTTCAAAACTTAATTTGTGTAAGGCAAAAACAGTAGTGACATCAAAATCAATTGTTTTGATTTCCCAATTGGCAGTGGCATGCTGAATATAATTAGGATTAAAGTTCATCCACCATCCTTCATCTTGACCAATATAAACACCGAAGTCTCGTTCAGCGTCTGCTTTTACTTCAAAAGTCAGCCGGTAATGTTTGCCATATTCAAGAGGAAATCCCCATTGAATTAATTGTATATCGTAAGTATTTGTTCCTCCATCTGCAATATCATATTTACAAACACCTCCAACTACTTCCGTAGAAAAATTGTTTACAAAAGTACACCAAGTGTTGAGCGGCTTAGTAGCTCCATCAAAAATGGCAATAGATGCTGGGTTGCTAAAATCACCATTAGTTAAAATATTTTGGGCATTACAAAGCGATACAGACGAAAACATCATACCCAAAACTAATAAAGTAAAGATTTTTGCTTTCATAAAAATAGTTGTTTAGTTAATAATTTACCTACTCTTTTAAAGGATTTTCAGATTCCTCCTTTAGTGTTTTTTATGAGTTAAATTTTAGGCAGGTAATGGGGATAGAAGTCTATATTTTCAAAAATATAAATGAATTTTAAACTCCTAAAATTACAATTTTTAACGCATAAGTATTTGAAAAATAACTATTTGTTAGTAATATTAATTTTATGAAAGTGATTTTATAAGCTAATTTATAATCATTCTTTAAAAACTCCATCGGCTTCTAATGAAGAGGTTCGTTCCTAAATTCTGATAAGAGTTGGGTTGGTCTGCAAAAAAAGATTGTGCTATAAAATCCAAATCAAAATTTATGGCGACATTCCAAGCAAATGAAGGAATAAGGATCAGTGTATTCTTCTCGGGAGAATAAATAAAAGAAAAGTTGAAGGAGCTTATGGGAGATACGGTTTTTAAAGCCGTGAAATGAAAATTGTATTCGAACGGAAAAAGCATTTTGGCAGATACATTAAAGTTATAAAGACCTTCACCAATCAGAAAATCGTTGGTAGGATTGCTGTTATACAGCACTGTGAGTGCCAGATACCAATCGTTTTTATAGGTTTGGTCTACCAATAATGAAAGGCAGAAATTTTCGGAGGAATTCAATGAATTCTGTTTTGGAATAAAATAACTCATCTCCCCTTTAAATCCTGCCTCTTTGATGCTTCCAGCCCAACCACCTCCAACCACAAAATCGGTTTGATAAATCCCGCTTAAAAGTTGGAAGTCATACTTTTTTCTATTCCATTTGTACAGTACCGCAACAATTTGCTCCTCGTTGTTTTTGCTTGGACTGTATGCCAATTCGAATGAGGTATTATGTTGCAAATTGTGTTGGATTCTGATCGCATCAATTCCAGGTCGTTCTTCATAATCAAATTCCAACAGATTAAAGGCATTGAAAAGATCATTCGGATTCCAGACATTGTTAATTCCCCAATTGATGCGCTGTCTTCCTATAATAAATTCCCATTTGTCATCAGAATATTGAAGTAACATCCGGTCAATTGTTGATTGAGCAACAAAAGAATCTTTGTTGACCCATAAATGTGAAAGATTAAAATAACTGTTATCTTGATTGATGAGGTCTCCAAAATTAGGAGTTTGTTCTATTTGTTCTCCATAAAAAATTCGGTTGCGGATTTCTAATCTACCTGAAAATTTAGGTGCCATATTAAATTTAAAATTCAGCCGATTATGAATCAAATTTGTCGTGGCATTGGAGTCAATTTTCTGGACAAAAGTCGTGTTTTGAATATATTTGATATACCCTTTCAGTTCAATCCACGATGGTTTTGACTCCTCGGTTTGGGCAATAACAGTAAAACCGAATGTTGATAAAAAACACACGAATATGTATTCGAAATATTTCAAAACTAATCATTTTTGTATTAAATGTTTTTATGCTCAACAGTCGTTGGCGCAGTATCGGAAACAATTTTCCCGTCTTCGAGAGTGATGACTCTTCGGGCGCGGTTGATGACTCTTTGATCGTGGGTCGAAAAAACGAAAGTCATATTTTCTTCCTGATTGAGTTTTAGCATCATATCCAATAAATTTTCAGCCGAAACCGAATCAAGATTTGCGGTGGGCTCGTCGGCCAAAATAAACTGTGGCTTAGGCGCCAATGCTCTTGCCACGGCTACTCTTTGTTGTTGTCCACCCGATAATTCTCTAGGTCTTTTAGTGATTTTGTCTTCCATTCCAATTTGTTTCAGCAATTCCATAACCCGTGGTTCTCTTTCTTTTTCAGGTCTTTTCTGCAAAAGCATAATGAATTCAATATTTTCCTTGGCGGTAAGAACCGGAATCAAATTGTAGGATTGGAATACAAATCCAATGTTATTCAGTCGAAAATCAATCAGTTCGTTGCCTTTCATAGCTGTAATATTGGTTCCGTTAATTTCGACAAAACCTTCAGAAGGAATATCCAACCCACCAATCATATTCAATAAAGTTGTTTTTCCTGAACCCGAAGGTCCTTTGATGGCAGTGAATTCTCCTCTTGAAATATGCAGATGAACTTTGTTTAAAGCATAAACCGGAATGGTTTTCTCATCGTATATTTTCGATAAATTGTGTGCATCAATTACTGTTTCTCTCATCGCAATTAATTTTTTAAGGATTCGGCGGGTTCTAATTTCAAAGCTCTTTTTGCCGGAAATAAGGCTGAAAATAGTGCGGTTAGGACTATTAAAACCACAATATTTTCAAATTGTTTCCAAGTCAAAGTGGGATAAATAATGGAGCTGTATCCAAAGCTGGAATATACTTCCGAAAATTGGCTAAAGTTGATTCCTGTTCGATTTGTTATTCCAATTGTGAGGAAGGCAAGCAAAATTCCTATTGGACAACCGGCAATAATCAGGAAAAAGGTTTCCAAAATAATCATCATAAAAATTTTTAATTTATTCATTCCTAAAGCGAGCAACATCCCTATTTCCCGGGTTCTTTCCAAAACAGACATCATCATCGTATTGACAATACCAAAAGCCAAGGCAAGCAAAATTATCCCCATGAAAATATAAACCATTTGGTCTCCAACGGAAACGGTTAATCCAAGTTCCGGCGCAATTTCCATCCAATTTTTGATTTCTGTTTTTGGGAATTGTTGGGACATTTTTTTTTGTATTTCCAATACTGATTTGCTCTTATGAAGTATGACTGCAATTTCATTAATTGCTTTCGGAATTCCTGCAAGCGAATCCACATCGGTTATTTTTACAAAAACATTGGTATCATCATAAGGACCATTGATAGTCTTGTAAATGGCACAAATCCGAAAAGCTGCTGAAGCAAGATTACCCTCCTTATCCTGAAAAGTTAGAATGGTTTTCTTGTTTAATTTGAGTTTTAATTTCTTGCATAACTTTTCGCTTATTAAAATTTCATTCTCTTTTTTTGGATTGAAATAATTCCCTTTTATTATTTTTCCTTTGAGGTTCGTTAACAATTGTTCGTGTTTAGGCAACACTCCGTTTAAGGTTATTCCGCTGCTTCCTGAGGCTGATGAGATCATTCCCTTAATGATAATACGTCCCGTAGAGGCTTTTATATTGGAATCATTTTTGATTTTTTCGAGCATTCTGTTTCCATCTGGCAAAAAGTATTTTATTTCGTAATCCTTTCTGAACTCGGGATGATGCAGTTGAATATGAGATAATTCACTGCTAATAGCAGAATTGATGCGTTGCTCAATCATTCCGTTGTAAAAAGCCATCATAAATATTCCAGTCCATAATCCAATGCTTACCGCAGTGATAATAATGAGGCTTCTTTTTCTGCTCCTCCAAATGTTTCTACTCGCTATTTTGGTTAACACTTTCATTTCGCTTCTATTTTTTCATTGCATTAACAAGATTCAAACCACTCACAAACCATAACGGATACAAACCAATCAATAATGCCATAAATAAAACAATCAATGATTGGGTGAAAAATATATTCAAATCAAATTCAGCTGGGAATAAAGCTTCAAAACCAAATTGCTCGTAAGCTTTGGCAATTTCGCCGCTAAATCGGATTGGTTTTTCCTGTAAATAAATGACTGAAGGCATACTGAGCAACATTCCTAAAACAACTCCAAGCAGCGTAATCAGAAAGGTTTCTCCTAATAGAATTATTTTTAATTTGCTTTTTTTCATTCCGATGGCGATCAGCATACCAAATTCATACATCCTTTCAACGGTCATCATCAAAATGGTTCCAAAAAGCCCGAAACCGATGATGAGGTACAATATTCCTGAAAAAATGTAAAATGAAAAACCGTCTGCTTTGATGTGGTTCGAGATTTCAGGCATCATTTCCTGCCAAGGCATCACTTCATAATTTTTTCCAATCGATGGTTGTAGGGTTTTGACAACAGCATTCATCCTTTCGGGATTGTCGATTCCCAAAGACAAGGAAGTGAGCCTGTTTTCGGCACTCAAATAATATCGGGTTGCCGACAATGGTAAATAGACAAAAGCATCGTTCATTACTGGCGAAGCTAGATGCACAATCCCTTTTATCTTAAATTTCCCTGCAGCCATTACCCCGTGATACCCTTGACCAAACAAAACAATAGTGTCATTTATATTGGCATTAACCCTTTTTGCCAAACCTTCTGCCAGAATTACTACCTCTTCCTTATTTTGAAAATAATAGCCTTTTATGATTTTGTTTTTTAGTTGGGTCAACTCATTTTCCTTGAATGCATCTGTACCCACAAGCATACATCCTTTGGTTGAATTCCCTTTTGTAATAAGGACAAAAGTTTCCAATCGTGGAACGATTACATTGATTTGGGGATTTTGTTGAAGCTTTTCGATTAGGGAATTATCTGAGGCAAAGCAATTATCGAGAACTTGTTCGTCCCAATAACCTTTTTGGTGAATCTGTATATAACCAGAATAATATCCCACAACGTTTTTAATTAAATTGTTGAAAACGCCATTCTGGAACGACTTCATTATAATGGCAAACAAAACGGCAAATGCAATCGAAACCATTGTGATAAGAGTGCGGCGGCTGTTGCGCCAAAGGTTTCTCCAGATTAGTTTTAGTATCATTTTACTCTTGTTATGTTTTGTGTCGTGAAAAACGAATCCTCTATTGGGGTATCATAAACAATCGAATTGTAGATTAATACGGTTTTGTTTCCTTTTTTGCTGGCTGGAACCATTTCCATTTTCCCAGGCAATAAACGTCCGCCAAACATTTTTATGTCGCTACAATACATCGTGTTGATTAGTACTTTGTCTTCATCAAAATACTCTACATGAAGCATCATAAAATCCTTCTTGTCAATCGCCATAATGACTTTTCCCCAAACGACTGCTGATTTAGGTTTTGGGATTAACTGAATTGTATAGCAATCCCTTCCGTCAATAACGACATCTTCTAAAAAAGAATGATTGTAATCTTCTAGAATTGAGGCTTCTTTGACCAAATCATCATTAGTAAAATCAGTTCCCAACCAGCTTTGGCTCATCATAGATGGTGGCATTTTGATGTTCCGTTCGATAGAAGGAATCCAATTCCAAACTTCTTTGTTTCTTTTTAAAAAGACGACTCCTTTTTCTTTGACTGGAGCCAAAACCAATGCGATACTCAGATCATTGCCCTTTGTCCAACTTTTTACTGTCATTTCCCGTGACCAGCTAGGACGAATGATTTGAATGGTAATGTTGGCAATGGAAGTTTTGCCTTTTGCCTTTTCGTCTGCTTTTTTTACAATGTCTTTTGCGTCTTGGCCAAAGGTTGAAAGGATAAATAGTAAATGAAAAAACAAGAGAAGTAGTGTCTTTTTCATGACTAACTTTTTTAAGGGTAAAAATGCTAGATAGTACTCTCTCAAAGGTAGTTATATATCTAATAAAACACAATTAATATAGGTGTTTATTTTGTTGGTGAATACTGATTTATAGGTTTTTATGATTATTTTTTTTGTCATTTTTGGAGGTGAAATTTGAATTTAGGGCTAGTTTTAATGAATAATGTTAAATTAAATCCTAAATCCCATCCCAAAGTATCTTGACTAAATCCTAAATAATTTATCTTTGCCAACTCAAAAAACGATAAATGAAGTTTGATTTATTACAAAAAGATCTACATACCAAAGCTAGAGCAGGAAGTATTACTACCGATCATGGCGTTATTGAAACCCCAATTTTTATGCCTGTTGGTACTGTTGCTTCGGTAAAAGGAGTGCACCAACGCGAATTAAAAAAAGAAATAAACCCAGATATTATTCTTGGGAATACCTATCATTTGTACTTGCGTCCGCAAACCGAAATTTTGGAAAAAGCGGGTGGGTTGCACAAATTTATGAATTGGGACCGAAATATTTTGACCGATTCGGGAGGCTACCAAGTGTATTCACTTTCAGCTAATAGAAAAATCAAGGAAGAGGGCGTAAAATTCAAATCGCATATCGACGGTTCCTATCACATTTTTACACCCGAAAATGTGATGGAAATTCAACGTACTATTGGCGCGGATATTATTATGGCTTTCGACGAATGTACACCCTATCCTTGCGATTATCGGTATGCCCAAAAATCGATGAAAATGACGCATCGTTGGTTGGACAGATGCATCAATCATTTGGAAAAAGTACCTACCAAATATGGGTATGACCAAACTTTTTTCCCGATTGTTCAGGGAAGCACCTATAAAGATTTACGCCAGCAATCAGCGGAATATATTGCCAATTCTGGACAACAAGGCAATGCCATCGGCGGACTTTCTGTAGGCGAACCTGCGGAAGAAATGTATGCCATGACTGAAATTGTTTGTGAAATCCTTCCAGAAGACAAGCCTCGTTACTTAATGGGAGTAGGAACTCCAATTAATATTTTAGAAAATATTGCCCTTGGAATTGATATGTTCGATTGTGTGATGCCTACTCGAAACGCCCGAAACGGGATGCTGTTTACCGCCAACGGAACCATCAACATCAAAAACAAAAAGTGGGAAGACGATTTTTCACCAGTGGATGAAATGAGGCATACTTTTGTGGATACAGAATATACCAAAGCGTATTTGCGCCACTTGTTTGCGGCCAATGAATACCTTGGAAAACAAATTGCCACAATACACAATCTTGGATTTTATATGTGGTTGGTTCGTGAGGCAAGAAAACATATATTAGCAGGAGATTTTAGAACTTGGAAAGAAATGATGGTTCGTAGTATGAGCCAGCGACTTTAGTCAAATTCCAAAAAAGAAATTCCAAATTCCAATGAACTATAAACAATAAACTACAAACCACAAACAGTGTTAACAATACTTGACAAATACATCCTAAAAAAATACTTAGCCACATTTGCAGTTATGTTGGGGTTGTTTGCACCTATAGGAATTGTTATTGACGTTTCAGAGAAGATCAATAAAATGATTGTAAACAAGATTCCACTTATGGAAATTTTGATTTATTATTACCATTTTACCATTTATTTTACCAATTTATTGTTTCCGATATTTTTGTTTTTGTCGGTGATTTGGTTTACTTCAAAATTGGCCAATGACACCGAAATTATTGCGATTTTAAGTTCGGGAATTTCATTTACCAGATTTCTGAGGCCTTTTATAATTGGTGCATCGATCATATCTATTTTTATTTTGCTAATGGGTTTTTTTATTGTTCCAAAATCAAGCGAAGGATTTAATAATTTCAGATATACCTATCTCAGAGGCGATGGAAAACAAGCAATGAGAGGGGATAATACCGATGTTTTTCGGCAAATTAGTAATGACGAATATATTTATGTCAATAGTTTTGATGTGGCCTCAAAAACGGCTTATAACTTCACTTACGAAAAATTTACTAAAGATAAATTAGCCTATAAAATTTCAGCCTTAAGGATACAATGGAATCCTAAAACCAAAAATTATACGATGTATGATTATGTCAAAAGAACCGTTGGTGGATTAGACGATAAATTGGAAAAAGCTGACAAAAAAGAGGCAAAATTTAATTTTGATTTAGAAGATATTACTCCCGTTGTATACATAGCCGAAACCTTGAATCTTGGGGAATTAACCCGATTTATCAATAAAGAAAGAAAACGAGGTTCATCAAACGTTAATGTGTATTTAGTCGTTTTATACAAGAAATACAGCATTCCAGTATCGGCATTTATTCTTACTATTATTGCAGTTGCCGTTTCGTCAATGAAGCGACGAGGGGGAATGGGGTTGAGTTTAGCTATCGGGATAGCAGTTGCATTTTCGTTCGTGTTTTTTGATAAAATCTTCGGAACATTGGCCGAAAAATCTAGTTTTCCTCCCTTTTTAGCGGTTTGGTTTCCGAATCTAGTTTTCGGGATTTTAGCCATTTTTTTACTACGAAATGCAAAGAGATAATATAAAAAGTTATTTGAATCTTCATTTAATAGTATTTATTTGGGGATTTACAGCAATATTGGGTGCCTTGATTTCCATCCAATCCGACGCTTTGGTTTGGTATAGAATGTTGATTGCTGCCTTGTTTTTATTCTTTTTTATACTCTTCAAAAAGGAATCTTTTCAAATTCCTGGAAAAGAATTTATCAAATTAATTTTCGTTGGATTATTGATTGCTTTGCATTGGATATTCTTTTTTGAGGCCATTCATGTTTCTAATGTTTCAATTACCTTGGCGGTTTTTTCATTGGGAGCTTTTTTGACTTCTATTTTGGAACCTCTATTTTATGGAAGAAAAATACTTTGGTACGAAGTGTTTTTTGGGTTTATCATTATTGCAGGATTGGCTATGATTTTGCAAGTTGAAATTAATTATTTATCAGGAATAGCTTATGCTTTGGCATCAATAATTATTGGGGTATTATTTACTTTGATGAACGGAAAATTGATCGAAAAACATGAACCTTCCGTTATCACCTTTTATGAATTTTTGGCAGGTGTTTTTTTTATCACTATTTACTTTTTATTTACGAATAAATTCAATGTCAATTTCTTTATTTTGACAACAAATGATTGGGTTTATCTTCTCATTTTATCTTCCGTTTGTACAGCCTATGCTTTTACTGCTTCGGTAAAAGTGATGCGAACACTTTCTCCTTATACTGTCATGCTAACCACTAGTTTAGAACCAGTTTATGGAATTATTTTGGCTTTTTTAATCCTTGGTGGAAAAGAAAAAATGAGTTTTGAGTTTTATATTGGAGCGGTTTTAATAGTTATAACCGTAATACTCAATGGGATTGTTAAGCATTATCTTTCTAGTAAAGAATAATTTAATTGCAGGATTTTCACTGTCAATATTATTTGTATTTTGACTCAAATTATACTTTATTGATAATTTTAAATTTTATATTTGCATTTCAAATCAGAACATAAATTACTAAGCATTATGGAATATTTAGATTTTGAACTTCCTATAAAAGAGCTTGAAGACCAGTTGGATAAATGTCTTGTCATTGGACAAGAATCAGCGGTTGATGTGACAGATACTTGCAAACAAATCAATAAGAAGCTTGCGGAAACCAAACGAAAAATTTATAAAAATCTTACCGCTTGGCAACGAGTGCAATTGTCAAGACATCCTAACAGACCCTATACTTTAGATCATATAAAAGCACTTTGTGGCGATACTTTCCTAGAACTTCACGGAGACAGAGGCTTTAAAGATGATAAAGCTATGATTGGAGGTTTAGGAAAAATAGGTGGGCAATCGTTTATGATTATTGGCCAACAAAAAGGATACAATACCAAAACACGTCAATACAGAAATTTTGGAATGGCGAATCCTGAAGGCTATAGAAAAGCCTTGCGATTAATGAAAATGGCAGAGAAATTTGGTATTCCTGTGGTCTCTTTCATTGATACTCCGGGTGCTTTTCCGGGTATTGAAGCTGAAGAACGGGGACAGGGAGAGGCAATTGCTAGAAATATTTTTGAAATGGTTCGTTTAAAAGTGCCTATTATTGTCGTTATTGTTGGTGAAGGAGCTTCTGGTGGAGCCTTAGGAATTGGCGTTGGAGATCGCGTTTATATGATGGAAAATACTTGGTATTCAGTAATTTCTCCAGAATCGTGTTCCTCTATTTTATGGAAAAGTTGGGATTACAAAGAACAAGCCGCCGAAGCTTTGAAATTGACTTCTTCGGATATGAAAAAGCAAAAATTAGTCGATGACATTATTCCCGAACCTTTAGGAGGTGCTCATTTTGACAGAGAAACTGCTTTTAAAACTGTAGAAGAATATATTATGAAAGGATTCAATGAGTTGAAAGACTTATCAACAGAAGAATTAGTGGCCCAGAGGATGGATAAATACAGTAAAATGGGCGATTTTAAAGAGTAAAATATTACAATATTGTTTGAAATCCGAAGCCTTATCGTTTCGGATTTTTTTTGGCTTATTAACAAAAAAATATTGTTTATGAACAATTGTTTGTAATAACTCCATTGGCTTCTTTTTTTAATTTTACTTACTTTCGTGCTATGGAAAATGTGAAAAATTTAAACCCAAATCGAACAGAAAAAACTACAATTATCAACCTTGAAAAAGGAAAGTTGCCCCCTCAAGTTATCGACCTTGAAGAGGCTGTGCTTGGAGCCATGATGATTGACAAAAAAGGGGTAGATGAGGTAATAGACATTTTGCAACCTGATGCCTTTTACAAAGAGGGGCATAAATATATTTTCGAGGCTATTGTACAGTTGTTCACAGACACGCAACCCATTGACTTATTAACAGTTTCATCTCAGTTGCGAAAAAACGCAAAATTAGACTTAGCTGGAGGTGATTTGTATTTGATTCAGCTTACGCAAAAGATTTCTTCCTCAGCACACATAGAATTTCACTCCAGAATTATTCTTCAAAAATTTATTCAACGCAGTTTAATTCGTATTTCCTCGGATATTATTGAAGAATCCTACGATGAAACTACCGATGTTTTTGATTTATTAGACAAAGCCGAATCGAAATTATATGAAGTTACTCAGGGAAATATAAAAAGAAGTTCCGAAACAGCTCAAAGCCTGGTTTTACAAGCCAAAAAAAGAATTGAAGAAATTGCAAACCAAAAAGGATTGAGTGGTGTAGAAACTGGATTTACAAAACTGGATGCGATTACTTCTGGTTGGCAACCGAGTGATTTGATTATTATTGCAGCTCGTCCGGGTATGGGAAAAACCGCTTTTGTACTATCGATGGCGAGAAACATTGCTATTGATTTTGGACATCCAGTTGCTTTGTTTTCCTTAGAGATGTCATCGGTACAGCTGATTACAAGGTTGATATCTTCAGAAACTGGTTTGTCTTCAGAGAAACTGCGAACTGGTAAATTAGAAAAATTTGAATGGGAACAATTGAGCGTAAAAGTCAAAGATTTAGAAAAAGCACCACTTTATATTGATGATTCGCCTTCACTTTCTATTTTTGATTTAAGAGCAAAAGCCAGACGTTTAGCCTCACAACACGGAATAAAAATCATCATAGTCGATTATTTGCAATTGATGACCGCCGGGGGAAACGGAAAAGGTGGGGGAAACAGAGAACAAGAAATCTCAACCATTTCCAGAAATTTAAAAGCCTTGGCAAAGGAATTGAATATTCCAGTGATTGCCTTATCGCAGTTATCTCGTGCGGTAGAAACCCGTGGTTCGAGCAAAAGGCCTCTACTTTCCGACCTTCGTGAATCGGGTGCGATAGAGCAAGATGCCGATATTGTGTCGTTCATTTACAGACCCGAATATTATAAAATTGACGAATGGGATGACGATGAACAATCGCCATCGGCTGGTCAGGCTGAATTTATTATTGCAAAACACCGTAATGGGTCGCTTGAAAATGTGCGTTTGAAATTTGTTGGACACCTTGGTAAATTTGATAACATTGAAGAGTATAGTGGTAGTTTAGATGATTTTCCTTCGAAAATGAATCACGACGATAATCCATTTCAAACCAAAAACCGTCCTTCTCCCAACGAAGCTTTTGGTAGTAATTTAAATAGTGAAGAGGATGACGAGATTCCGTTTTAGACTTATATTACATAAAAAAAGAGGTTTTTTAAAACCTCTTTTTTTTTATGCAACACTAAAAGTAAATTATTCTTTTATTATTTTGAATGTTTTTGAACTATCCGCTGATTTCACATCTAAGAAGTAAGTTCCTGATGGAAGATTTGACATTTCAATTTGTGCCTCTTTAGAATTTAATAATTTTTCTGAAATAGTTTGTCCAATCATATTGATAACTTTTGCAGATGTTATTTCTTTTGAATAACTTATATTTAAATTGTTCTTAACTGGATTTGGATAGAATTTAAATGAATTTAAATCAAAACTATCTATTTTAAGGTTTGAAACAACTATGCAATCAGAAGTTACTGAGCAATTTCCCAGTGTAACAATCACACTAAAAGTACCAGAAGTCATTGGAAAAAAATTTTGATTATTTTCACCAGAAATTGGGGTATTTGAATTATTACAATCAATCCATTGATATGTTGCACCCGACTGGTCAGCAATAAGTTCAGACGAGTTGCCAAGCAAGCCAACTATACTTACAGTTGCAACAGGACTTGTATTGATCGTCAAGTCTAACTTTTCGGTAACACAGTTTACCGTTGGTCCCGTTTTAATACCAGATGTTGTGTAGGTAGTTCCGTTCCAAGTATAGCTGTCACAAGCCGTAATAGTTGTCACATTATCCGAAGAGGGTGTGATGGTCAAGTCTAATTTTTCGGTAACACAGTTTACCGTTGGGCCCGTTTTGATACCAGATGTTGTGTAGGTAGTTCCGTTCCAAGTATAGCTGTCACAAGCCGTAATAGTTGTCACATTATCCGAAGAGGGTGTGATGGTCAAG
>JACCDH011475267.1_pt1 | contig 30061 bp, 29 predicted proteins | sample 7442481 | NCBI WGS metagenome assembly JACCDH01 (sample SAMN15323433, study PRJNA562643) | freshwater metagenome | isolation source: river surface water | place: USA:Blue River Watershed | collected 2017-08-15
CGCCGTACTGATGCCGTGTTTGCGGCACACCTCAGCTACAGCCAAGCCTGCTTCACCTTCGCTCAGGATCGCCAATATCTGGCTTTCTGTAAATTTCGACTTCCTCATCGCTCTTTCCTTCAAAACAGCGGAAGTCTCTATTTTCAGGTTGTCTACCGTTTAGGGAAGTCTACGGGTGCACTGGTTCAACCACACCCGGCTGCTCGAACCGATCGGGGACATCCCGCCGGCCGAGGCTGAGGCAAACTATTGGCGGCAACTCGCTCAGCAGGGCGAAACTGCCAGCTCAATTTAAACCAACCAGCCTCCTGAAAACACGGGGCGGTTCAGACCGGTCGCTACGAAGTATTGTTAGACGTTCTAAGCCCAAGACAATAAAGCGCTTTACTGGGCGCGGCAAGGCCCGCACGAACTTAGCCCATTGGCTTACTGTGAGAATAATTACTTTAACACACTATACTACACACTCAACACAATGAACAGGAGAAATTTTTACAAGCCGACATGGACTTCATAATCAAGAAGAAGTAATACACCATCACCAAACTCCAGATAAATTCCGCTTGAGTCTTTAAAATCCCACTCATTCAGAACACGAGCTGACCAAATAGTGTATTTTTTATCATGTAAATAACAAAAAGCGCCTGGATATGGGCGTGTTACAGCACGTACTAATTTTTCAGCCTCATACACAGAGCCACTGAGGTTGATTTGCCCATCCTCCGCCTTTCTGCCTACCCAGTATGTCGCCATTGAGTCATTCTGAGGTGTCAATTTTAGTCGATTCTCTAAAATAAGAGGCACAATCTCGTGCATGAGTTGCACATGGGCTGCATCAACACTTTCGTATAGCTGAGTTGCGGTTATACTACTTGAAAGAGGGATTTCTATCTGTGACGCGATTGGGCCTGTATCGACACCCGGGTCCATTTTGAATAGAGTGACTCCTGTTTTCTCGAGCTCTTTTAATATTGCCCACGGTATGGACGCGCGCCCACGACCTTCAGGTAGTAAAGTAGGATGCATCCCAAGCACCCCATGACGTGGAGCTTTCAATACATCGGGCGATGCAATTTGTGACCAGCCAATGATGAACAACCAGTCAAGATCAGCAAGCCTGATTAGATCAATCACTTCCTGATTATTAATATGCGAACTTTTGAGCAATGGGATTTTATGATGACTACAAAAATCATCGATATACACACGCCCTGATTTAGTCACCGCCTTATCATCAGGCAATGTCATCGCAAAACTAAGGCTACCACCCGCCTTGTATATTGCCTCCATACAACTCAGCCCAAGTTGAACGCAGGTAACGAATCCGAGTTTCATTATGCTAAAGTTCAATAAACAGGTGGCGGCTTCAGCAGATAGCCGAAAGTCTTGAGAATGATCAAAATATCACTCCCCAATGAAATCGATTGCACATATTGACCATCCAGCAAAACTTTTTCATACACACTCATACCATCAAAGGAAGATATCTGAGCAAGCCCGGTCAGGCCTGGTTTACAGAAAAGTGATCCATTTGATTTCCTGAGATTAACCAACTCAATCTGACTCGAAAGTGCTGGGCGAGGACCGACAAAGCTCATGTCACCCAACAGGATATTAAACAACTGAGGCAATTCATCAATATTAGTTCGTCTGATTAAACGACCAATCCATGTTAGCCGGATCTGCCCCAGTTGATCAGAAGGAATATCGCCAGTGTTGACCGGCATGCTGCGAAATTTGAAAAAATCAAAACTCACCCCCTCCTGTCCAATCCTTTTTTGTCGAAAAATAACCGGTCCAGGATCAAATATCTTGATGAATAATCCAGTAAGCAGGAATAATGGCGATAGAAGAATTGCAGCCGTCAAAGAAAATATAATATCAAACAGACGCTTCCCAAAAAGCATGTACATTTTCAAACCTCTCTTCTAAAAGCTGTCTGGAAGGCTTCCGCGTAAACGAAGCCACTTTGACCCCCTCGGTATGCTGCGTGTCCACTTAAAACATGTTGTGAGCGTGGATGTGGGGCAGGACGCATCACATTTCGATATTTGGACAATGCTTGCAGCTTCAGATCGAGCGTTTCGGAAATATCCGAAAAAGTATCTGGCATGAAGGTAGTTTTAACTCCTGGAAATGACCAATCAGTGGATGACAAAATTTCCATAAAGTACACAGCTTCCAAAGGCTGTGCATTAAGACGCCGCTGAAATAATCTTGCAGCAGCTAGACATGCCTTCATTGTTTGGACGTGATCATCATTCAAATCACTTGGATGATGGGTGAAAATTCTAACGGGCTGAAAACTCAATACTTTCTCTTCAATGAATCTGACAATATCAAGATGATCCACTGTATTCATCCTTATATTTGGAAATTCCCCAACTACCGGAGGATTAAAACCAAGCGTTTTATTTGCAGCAATCATATCCAAATGTAGATCTTTACTTTCCGGACGATGGGATCTAACGCGAACATCACCACAAAGAATCACCGGCTGAACCCGCTCACCAGACTTGACTAACTTGGCACCTGTCCCACCAAATCCAAGCACCTCGTCATCCGGATGTGCGACAACCACAAGATTGAGCCTCGGTTTAATGTTTTCCATGATAAATATCCAATTTATTTTTTAAAATCATCGCGGACTGATATAAACATCTTTTGAAGCCCTTCGCGCAACGTATAGGGCGGTGACCAGTCGAGCACGTCAAGTGCCTTCCGATTGCTTATCTCTAGTGACAATGCCAACTTGTTAATGATATTTACCTTGCCGATAATCGTGAAAAAGTACTTTACAATTGAGTAAGGTACTTTTATATTAAGTACACGAATACCACAGGCAATACCAATCTCTTCTATAAATTTGGCCGTTGATACCGTTTCATCATCAGCCACCAAGAATATCTGATTTGATGCATCAGGGTGATAAATACATCTAACAAGCAGATCTACCAAATTATCAATACCTACGAACGTACGTTTGTTGAATGTGAACGAGCCGAATGGCAAAGGTAACTTTTTCAGAATCGATTTGAATAAAATATTAAAATTACCGGGGGCATCTGCACCATAAACCAGAGGCGGACGTATAATTACAATTTCCATTCCACTCTTCCGCCCCACCTCAAGCACGCCCTGCTCAGCCTCCAACTTAGAAATGGCATAATCCTCGACAGGCTGTGGAATCTCTGCTTCCGTCAATGGCTTAACACTTCCTTCTCCGTAGACCCCAATTGAACTAATAAATATAAATCTTTTAACGCCAGCACTTGCGCAATCTTTAGCCAACTTAATAGTGCCAGCTGTGTTGACTGCTCTGAAAACTTCAAGAGGGTTATCTGATTTTTCCTTCAAAACATGCGCTCGCCCAGCAGTGTGGACAACAATTTCGAATTCCTTCAGGACAGCTTCCCATTCTGTGGAAGCTCCAAGATTTGGTGTTTTCACAAAATTATCTACAGTTGTTGAATGACGGACTCCTCCATAGACATCTACCTTATCGACTATCAAACGATTGAATACTGCACGCCCTATAAATCCATTTGCACCAGTTATCAATATCTTCGTCATTTGTTCGTACTTCAGTGCATTTCTTCAAACTGTCTTTTCACTATTTCAACTATGCGACCAAGTGACTCTGAACCCGTGTAGTACTTTATAAAAACTTCTCTCGGCTGCATTGTCTGTATTTCTAATTGATTTATGCAAATTGAATCTATTAGTTCGGCTAGGCTTGCGGGTGATGCTTGCTCACACCTCCAGCCTACCGGATGCTCATCAATCAGCATGGCGATCTCTGACTGCCGGTCAACTATTGCCAGTATGGGCCTACCTGCGGCCAATGAAAAATATGTCTTGCTAGGCACGCCTAGACCAAGCATTCCACTTTCAAGGCTGATCATAGCTATATCGCAAAATGCAAGACCCTCGCTCTTTTTTTCCCAGGGGATTGGTCCATAGTACTTGATATCTATTCCAGGATTTTCTTTTATAAATTCTTTGATTTTTGAAACATAGGAACCACCGCCAATAAAAATAAAACTCGAATTTTTAGCAGTTACCTTTTTGATTCCATTCAAAATATTATCTATCCCCTGAAGGGGGCCAATGTTACCAAAAAATTGAAATACGACTTTATTCTCCCAACCGAACTCTTTAAACAATTCGTGTTGATTTCTCGGAATATTCAAAACATCACACTCATTTACCCAGTTACTTGCATAATATATGCCGGCTTCTCTGCCTATTTTGTGAGCAATAGTTTTCTGCATATCCCTGCCTATGCAAATCACTTTTTCAGGAATGCTATAAATCCACGCATAATGCTTTTTCAAAATTTTATACAGCAGGTTTTGATAATCTATTTTTTTTGCGACCGCCAAGTTATCTGGGAATACGTCGTGAACCAAGAGAATCCATTTGAATTTTTTAATTTTTTTCAACCAAGGTAAGATAGCCAGCAAAAGTACGGGGTTTGTACCTGAGAAAACTACTACCCGTTCATCTGTTTTCGCCAGTATTTTCACGGCTATTTCCAGCGTTACACGTATCTGCTTTATTATTTTCCAGCCCATTCCAGGATTGGTTTTTGATGACTCATATTCAACAAGTTTTGAAGCGGTAGCCAAGCCGACTTCGAAGCCTTCGCTTTTCAGTCTCTCATTGATTTTTGACCAGTAGTAACCAGTTGAGTTTTGGCTTGGATCTGAGTACTCAGTGGCAATTAGGACCTTAGTCATTTAGCAGGGTATTTTTACTAACTCAGTACTTTTTCCAAACCACGCGTTTTACGTAGTCTGTGTAGCTGTGGATGATGCGCACCACCTTGTCGCTCACGTTGGGCATACTGTAGTCGGCCACTAGTCGCAGGCTGCGTTCGGCGCCACGGGGCTGAGTGTCAAGAATGGCCAAACCTTGGCGCACCCGTTCGACCTCAAAGCCCACCATCATCACGGCGGCTTCTTCCATACCTTCAGGGCGCTCGTGCGCTTCACGCAGGTTCAAGGCTGGGAAGTTCAGGATAGACGACTCTTCGTTAATGGTTCCGCTGTCGGACAACACGGCCTTGGCCTTCATTTGCAGGTTCACGTAGTCGTGAAAGCCCAAAGGTTTCATCAGGCGAACCAAGGGGTGGAACTGAGCGTCAGTGGCATCCACCCGCTTCTGGGTGCGGGGGTGGGTGGAGACAATCACCGGCAAGCCATGGTCTTCGGCCACTGCATTCAGCACCGCCACTAGTTTGGTGAACGACTTATCGGATTCGATGCTCTCTTCGCGGTGGGCGCTGACAACAAAGTACTGTTCAGCGGACAAACCCAGCCGCATCAAAGCGTCTGATGCCTTTATCTGCGGCAGGTAATGTTGCAGCACCTCGTACATCGGACTGCCTGTCTTGATAACTTGGTCGGGAGGCAGGCCCTCGCGGAGCAGGTAGTCTCGGGCAATGGTGCTGTAGGTGAGGTTGATATCTGCAGTGTGATCCACAATGCGACGGTTGGTTTCTTCGGGCACTCGCTGATCAAAACAGCGGTTGCCGGCTTCCATGTGGAAGATGGGTACCTTGCGCCGCTTGGCCGGAATCACCGAAAGGCAACTGTTGGTGTCACCCAGGACCAACATGGCTTCGGGCTGTACCTGGGAAAGTACATCATCGACTGCAGTGATGAGATTGCCAATGGTGTTGGCGGCGCTGGTGCTGCCGTCAGCGCTGTTCAAAAAGTAGTCGGGCTTACGCACGCCCAGGTCATCAAAAAACACCTGGTTCAATTCGTAGTCGTAGTTTTGGCCGGTATGAACTAGCACGTGCTCACAATGCACATCCAGTAAAGCGAGCACGCGAGAGAGGCGGATGATTTCGGGCCGCGTCCCCACAACCGACAGGATTTTGAGTTTTTTCATGGCATCAAACCTTGCTGGCGATCGTGTCGGGGTTGGTTCGGTCAAAAATTTCATTGGTCCACAACATAACCACCATCTCATCGGTGCCAATGTTGGTGATGTCATGCGCCCAACCGGGCACAGATTCCACAATCTGGGGCTGGTCACCATGGGTTTCCAGGTTGTGCACCTCGTTGGTGAGCATGTGGCGAAAGCCAAAACGAGCGTGGCCTTTGATGACCATGAATTTTTCGGTTTTTGTGTGATGGTAATGCCCCCCCCGGGTGATCCCGGGGTACGCCGTGAAGAAACTGAGCTGGCCCGCATCGGGCGTTTTAAGCATTTCCACAAAAATACCTCTGGCGTCTCCGTGGACTGGCACGCCATAGGCGAACTTCTCCACTGGCAAATAGCTCACGTACGTAGCGTACAAGGCGCGAGTTAAGCCAGTGCCCACGCGCTCAGACACCAAGGTGCTACGACAATTCTTAAACGCGTCGATCTGGTCTGACAGCTCACCCAAAGTGATAGTGTATTCGGGTGTAATCAAGGGGTGGACTATACCAGCTATGGGCTCGGCCAGCGCTTGCAAAAAGGCATTCACCACATCGTCCACGTAGACCAAGCGCACACGGGCCTGGGCGTCGTGGATCTGCACTGGCAAGTCATGTGCCTTGTTGTGGCAGAAAGTGGCCACGACCGAGTTGTAGTTGGGACGGCACCACTTGCCAAACACACCGGGCAAACGGTAGATAGCGACGGGGTTGCCGCTGCATTGGGCCAATTGAGCCAAAACCTCTTCGGCTGCACGTTTGCTGCGGCCATAGGGGTTGTCTTGTTCGGCTTGCGTCGATGAACTGAACAATACTGGCGTGCGCTTGCCCAAGCTTTGCAAGGTTTGACACAGGCGCTGAGTCAGGCCTATATTGACCACGTCAAACGCAGCGATGTCGGTAGGCCGGTTTTCACCGGCTAGGTGTACCACAGCGTCAGCTTGAGCCAGCGCGGATTGCCAAGTACCATCATCATCGCTGCGCATCAGAGACAAGACTTTGGTTCCGGCTCGCTCGCGCAAGCTCAGTACCAGATTTTTGCCAATGAACCCGTTGGCACCAGTGACAAGCACTTTCATAGTTTACTCCTCGGGCTCCACGTGTTCACCCCGGGCAATGGCTTGCATGAACCGCAGCTTCATCAACAAAGCCTGCATGCCTGCGACATCCAGGCGCTCGGTGTTGTGCGAGTTGTAGTCGGTAGCTTCCGAAATTTTAGTTTCACCTTGCTCCACGAACTTGTCGTAGTTCAGGCTGCGCAAATCAGGAGGCACGCGGTAGTAGCCACCCAAGTCTTCGGCGGCCACTAACTCTTCGCGGCTGAGCAAGGCTTCGTAGAGCTTTTCGCCGTGGCGAGTGCCGATCACCTTCACCTCTTGCTCGGGCTTCCCCACCAAAGATGTCAATGCCTTGAACAGCACTGCAATGGTGGCGGCCGGCGCCTTTTGAACAAAGATCTCGCCTGGCCGGCCATGCTCAAAGGCGTAAAGCACCAAGTCGACGGCATCGTCCAAAGTCATCATGAAGCGCGTCATGTTTGGGTCGGTGAGGGTAATAGGCTTACCAGCACGCATTTGTTCAATGAATAGTGGAATCACCGAACCACGAGAGCCCATAACATTACCATAACGAGTGACATTGATCACAGTCTGGGCGCTACTACGCGACTTGGCCACAGCCACCTTTTCCATCATGGCCTTGCTAATGCCCATAGCATTAATGGGGTAGACTGCTTTGTCGGTGCTCAAGCAGACAACTCGCTTGACACCAGATGCAACCGCTGCGTCTAGAACATTTTGTGTCCCTAAAACATTCGTCTTAAAAGCCTCAAGTGGATGAAACTCGCAAGATGGAACTTGTTTTAGTGCAGCAGCATGAAAAATAAAATCTGAATCAAGAATTGGATTACTTAAAGATTGATAATCTCTGACATCACCAAGATAAAATTTAAGTTTTTGATTGGAATATAACTTACGCATGTCATCCTGTTTCTTTTCATCGCGGCTTAAAATACGAATTTCGCGAACATCAGAATTAATCAGGCGCTTAACAATGGCATTTCCAAATGAACCTGTACCACCCGTCACAAGGAGCACTTTATTATTAAACATCAAAATCTCCAAAAAAATTATCTAATTTCGAGGTAAAATTAGAATAATATGAAAATTTTTCCAAATATATTCTCCTTCCATTCTGGCCCATTGCGCGAATATAATCAGCACCACATAAAAGTTGATTCCAAGAAGAGTCATAATTGAAATTTACAACAATTCCAAAACCCCCCTCACGAACCCAATCAGAGACAAATAGCCCATTATTGACAATGACCGGAACTCCAAGCATTATTGAGTCATACAACTTATTCGAAGCAGCATACTTGTTAATAATCAAAAAAGGATCATACAGAGAAAAAATAAAATCACTAGATTCGATTTTTTGAAACAAATCATCCTGACTAAGGAAGCCGAGATAATTCACATTTGGCAAAGTAGAAAAAGATTTAGCGGATTCATCCAATAACTCACCTGCACACAAAAAATTAAAATTCGGATTTTCAATTGCAAATTGCAAAATCGAATCAATACCACGTGTTTTAGCTATTAGTCCCGTAACAGCAAAAGTCTTTCTATCTCCCTTGGGAAATCGAGGCCCTTTATAGTCAGGTGGAGCGTTACGAATGACAATAAATTTTTTATCTCTAGGACGAACCCTACTCTCGTCAACATGAATAACAAGATGAGCACGTCTTTTTATCAAATAATCCAACTCTCTTACGCAAAAAGCGATAAACCTAGGAAATTTATACCTCATTTCAAAATCATCATGTATATCATAACAATAAACAATATTCCTATCTATAAAAGATGCCGCCCACAAAGCAAGCGCCGAATCAAAATCAATCACGAAAAACAAATTATCTCGACTATTATTTAAAAATAGTGCTTTAAAAAATATTAAAATAACCCAAATAGGATAATAAAAAATCAAAATCAGTCCGCCATACCCCCCCCCAGTCAAAATATATTTTTCCTGAGGCTCACAAGAAAATGCGTCACGCCTCCTCCGCCAAGCCCAAATCAATAAATTACATTTTTTAGTCTTGAAATAATCAATAAATTTAGCCACCCTCACATGAGATATGCAAGGGCTGTTTTTAACAAAAGTAATTGATTTGAAGGAATGCATTAGATTATATCAAATACTATTGCAACGAAGAATCAAGTGCGATCTTTGTCAAAATCGCATCGCTGGCAAATTTCGCCCCCCAATTCACAACTTCAAATGGTTTATATAAACCAAAGCATGGATAACTAGCATAAAAATATGATCCCTTCGATTGATCATGCTTATAAGATAACCTCATTAAATCTAAGATAATTTTATCAGCTCTAGACAAATAAATTGGATCATTAAACAAAGAGTAGAGCATATACAATACTTCTGCAACTTGCGCCTCTCCGACAAGACAGCGATAAAGAAAAACTGGATTATTTCGATACCTAAGATAAGCAGCAGGGAGTTTATCAAGAAACTTTTTGTCCACAAATTTCTTAATGGACTTTATTCCATTCTTATCATCTATTAAAATTGCTATCTTCAAAAGTGATTCAATACTATAAGCAACTGTATGCAGATGTATATAACTATTAGAAAAGCCAGCTTGGGAAATTAGTTTACCAGCTTCTAACTGATTAATAACATGACGATAAATGTAAATACACAAATCAACATCCACATAACCAGGCAGAACAGCATTGGCATTAAGCAAGGAATGTATTACTTTTATATAATATGGTCTAAATCTCCCATCGCCACTAAATGTATAATTTTTATCAGCAAGATATCTCCTATCAAACTTTCTATTTAACCATCCAATTGTTAATTTCGACAAGTCCAGCAATTGAGAATCTCTAAAAAAAACAGCCCCTTCTATTAACCCATATAATATCATACCCGTATCAAATATAAGTGGGGACGATGAAAATTCGAAATGTGATTTATTAGTAGGAAACGAACCATCACTATTTGCAGAATTCAAAAACCAATCCAATGTATATCTTGCTGATTCTCTGTAAATTTCATGTTCCTTAAATGCTTGATACTTAATCAAGGTTTGCACCATGTATCCTGAAGTCTCATAGAATGGATACGATAATTTTCTTGATCTTCCCGGAACGTAAGATATGGGATAACCAGCAGCAGGTACTTCAGAATTATTTTGAGCCCATATTTGAAAATCTAACAAAGCATTCAAATAATCAACGCAATTATTTGAATGATATCTTTCCTGAGTATAAAACTCATTACTGGAAAGTACTTGGAACAGTTGCATATAACGATTTGTCATAAATTTAACCAATCAAAAGTTAGGTTTCACAGATTGTATTGACCCAGCGGTTTCTGCACAGGTCAAGCTGCTAAGGAAGGTCTGCACAAGAATCGCCACTGCGGCGTTTAATGCGCGCGTGTTCACATGGTGAAACCGCGCCTGAATTTGCTGCTGATTTCGCCCGTTTTGGGCCTCTGTGGAACTGTTTTCGGGCCTTTGCCCGTGCTGCAGGCGCACTCATGCCTGCAGGTCCTGCAATATTCGCTTGCGCGCCATCCACAGGTTCGACAAGGCGAACAGGGTGAATAGCTGCAGCGTGTTTTTCTGGAGCCCCCGGTAGCGCACCTTGGTGTGGCCGAACTGACGTTTGATCACCCGAAACGGATGCTCGACCTTGGCCCTGATGCTGGCCTTGGGCTGCTCGGCCTGCTCAAGCAACTGGCCCCAGGCCGTGTCCTTGTGCTGACGACGTTTGCCCGGGCGCATTGCCACTTGCCATTGCACGCCGCAAGCCTCAGGCCGCTTATTGGCGCCCTGATAACCCGCATCGGCAAACACCACCTTCTCTTGGCCATGCTGCAGGCCATGGCCCTGCGTGACATCGCCCACGTTGGCGGCCGTCCCGATGACGGTGTGCACCAGGCCCGAGTCGGCATCAATGTGGGCCTTCATGCCGAAGTGCCACTGGTTGCCTTTCTTGGTCTGGTGCATCTCGAGGTCACGCTCACCGTCCTTGTTCTTGGTCGAACTCGGCGCTGCAATGAGCGTGGCATCGACCACCGTGCCTGTCTTGAGCATCAGACCCCTAGCCGCCAGCGTCGCATTGATGGCGGCCATGATCTGCGGGCTCAGCTCCTTTTGTTCCAACAGGTGGCGAAATCGCAAGATGGTGCTCTCGTCGGGCAGGCGGGTCATGCCGGGATCAAGCTGGGCGAATTGGCAGTACAGCGGCACATCGTGCAGACCCTCTTCCATGGCCGGATCGCTCAGACCGAACCATTGCTGCATGAAGTGAATGCGCAGCATCGTCTCCACGGCAAAGGGCGGCCGTCCTGTCTTGCCCGCCGGCGCATGCGGCTTGATCAGCGACACCAACTCCACCCATGGAATCACCAGGTTCATCTCGTCGAGAAATTCACGCTTACGCGTGCGCTTGGTGACCAATTCGAATCCACCGCTGGCAAGGCTTTGTTGCTTCATCACCGTTCAACGTCTCACTGCAGCTTCGGCTGACTTGTGCAGACCTTCCCTAAAGCATAGGCTTGAACAGGGGTTCGCATTTTCAGCGCCTGATGCGGGCGCCGGTGGTTGTAGAAGCCGATCCAATCGCCAATGACACGACTGGCGTGCTGCAGGGTCTCGAAGCGGTGCCGGTGCGCGCATTGGTCTTTGAGGGTTCTGATGACCCGCTCGACCATCCCGTTTTGTTCCGGACTGTAGGGCGTGATGAACTCTTGCTGCAGCCCATAGCTTTTCACCAGGGCCGTGTAACTTCTGCTGGTAAAGACCAGCCCGTTGTCGGATCGAAGAAGGAACGGTGTTTGAACTCGGCCGAGATGGCCGTATCGAGCGATCAGGGCCTGCTCCAGGGCTGACTCTGCGGTCTTGGATCGGCCGCTGCGGCTCAGATACCATCCGAGCAACTCTCGGGTATGGCGATCGATCACCAGGTCCAGCGTGGCCCAGTTATCACGCCCGCACCAAATGCGGCACATGTCGGTCGCCCAGCGCTCATTTGGCGCCTTGGCCACCGAAGGTAAAGCCTGAATCCTCGGTCGGAACCATACAGGCCTTTTGCGAACCTGCCAGCCCATGATCTGGAACACGCGCTGCACGGTGTTTTTGTTCATGTCCAGCAGATGCGCCACGGTGCGGTAACCGAACGAGGGGTTTTCTTCGATCATCGCCTTGATGGGTTTGACATACACATCCTGCACTTTGGGAGCACCCTTGGTGGGCTTGTAGTACACCGTCCGGCGCGGAACACCGAACCAATGGCAGAGTCTGGCCAAGCTGACGGTGATGCCATAGCCCTTCAATGCCTGCTGCAGCTCGAGGATCATTTGTCGCCCTCGTTGCCCAGCAGCGAGTTCAATTTTTTTCTGGCAAGCAGTTCCAGCATTGTCTCTCCGTACGCCTTCTGCAGCTCGCGGAGCTGCCGTTCGTACTGTTCCTTGATCTCCAGGGGCTTGATGCGAAGAGCGTTCTCCATGCCCTTCTTGCCTTCCTCTACCCACTCCTCAAACTCCGAGGGAGGCAGGTCATAGGCCCGACTGGCCTCGGCCACGGTGGTCTTACCTTGAATGATGTCCAAGATCAAGGCTGTCTTGCGCTTGGCCGTCCAGCGCTTGATATCGTCTTCCATCGGGGTGATCACTGGTGTTTCCTTTCAACAATAACACCTGAGCAGAAATTCACTGGGTCAATACAAGATTAAGCACAGAAAAACATTTACTTATGGGTAAAAGAACTCAGATCGTAAAAAATCAGATTATTAATGTCTTATAGTCGCTCTAGTTCGAAACTTGCTTAATAAGTTATCAAACCAGGTTGCGAACATTTTAATTTATTATCGAATGACTAATATTTTTCAAGCGGTTACATAATTATTTGAAATTGAGGATTTCTTTCAATTAAACTTTCAAATTTTAATTAAATACGAAAACTTGAGACACATCAATATTATTATAAGATCGAAGCAATTGTCATTAAATAATTTCAATTTCAGAATTTTAATTAAAGCCAATTTTCAGGCAACCCAAGTAACAAGTTACATTGTATTAAAAAGAACTTTCGAAAAACAAGGGGCACATACCGAGTGAACCAAGTACAACGCACTTGCAATTAAATTAAAATAAATTGCAATTAAGTAGGACCTCAAGTAATAACAATTTGCAAAATACTCTAATTATTTATTGCCTGGCATCAAATATGATATCTATCAATCTGGAAGATTTGATTTTTATATCGTATAAGTGCAGCAAGCAATGATGTCCATCTGAATATATTTTTATACAGTCATTGCGCTCAATTTTCATTAATTTGCACTCACCCTGTTGATTCATCATATTCAAGATTTTTATCGAACAACCGAGGCGATTTTAAATTTGAAAAAATCAACAATAATAATGCCAGAATTGATAAGCCTTGTAAAAAATTTAGAAATGTCCAATACCATCCCTGCGGCAGAATAAATACGAGCATTAAACCAAAGAAAAGATAGGCTCTTCCATCTTTATCATTTAAGTATCGTTGTATAAGTATGATAAGATTCCAGCCGTATAAAATCATAATGACGGAAAATATTAATACTTGCAAAAAAATATTAGATGGCAAAAAAAGATAAGCGATAATTGGGAAGTAATGACTCCCTTGGTCGCCAAATATTAATTCATTCCAAAGCTGATTTAGATTTTCAGTCGGCAATCCTAGAAGTTTGGACATATATGAAAATACAAATCCGGAATTATAAGGCATGACATATTTATTTGAAAAGATATATCCCAAATGATTAATGTTTGCGTCCACATCATACAAAGCAAGAGAAAAATCCACTCTAGCAAAATTCAATGCAATCCATTCCCAGTAAATTGAGATAAAATCTACATAATCCATTTCCAAAGCATCATCAATGTTAATCAAGAAAAATTTCCAATATCGAAGAATTCCGGAAAACAAGATGAATATAAATATTATTATCAATGTTTTAATAAATCCAAGACGCACATTAAACGCACTAAATAGCAATGGAATCAAATATATATAATACGTCATAAATCCAGATATAGCCGCAAAATAAATATATGAGATCAATGATACCCACCAAAGCAACCCGCGTTTATGACTCATACAATAAAGGAGAACTATCAAAACAAATGCTGGTTGAATTAGGTTTAAAACAATAATCAGCGGTGTTGACTCAACTGCTTCACCAATCTTTCCAAACAAAACCATAAAAATTATGGTCGTTACCAAGTAAAAAAGAAGAAGAAGATTTTTCAAAAAATCTGATAAATACTTTCTATCAGCTTTATTTTTGGATATGCCAAGAAACAAACACCAAATTTTATAAAACACATAAACAGAGAGTATAGAGCCGAAAGTATAAAACACATTAAGCTCTTCGGGTACAGTTTTTACGAAATAAAAAAAATATTTTGAATAATCATCATCATACAAAAAGAAATTAAAACTCATTGGCACAGTCACCAAAAGGAATATTAAGCGTATTATTTTTATACTCGCTTCTTTTTCTAAAGATTGATTGGTGTGATTCATGAAATTTAACGCAATTTAACTATTTACTCACCCATCCATTGATTATAATATAATTTATAATATTATAATAACTCTATATGGAACTTTATTCTTTGCGTAAAAAATTTGTTAATTATTTATTTAAAGTTTATTTGATCTTTTGGATAAATTTACTTTAATATAGCTATTTTAGATCTTCACATCAAATTGGCCATCGGTAGATTTAAAATATCTTAGCATAAATTATTATCATGAATTAATAATATTATTTTTTGCACCATTGAGTTGAAGAAATGTCGACCAACTTTTAATAACATCAAGTAATTGATTTTTCATCCACTCCTGATGTGGGATTGAATTTATGGTCTCATGTCGATCATTTTCATAATATTTACGCATGGCATTGTATAGATCCATTATATTATCAAAAACTTTGATATAGCCATCGTCTGCAGAAACAGCAGGCTCAGGACCAGAATAATCACTATTGATTGTATACATACGTTTTCGAAAAAATGTTGCGTCTTCAGCAAGCAAACCAGTTTGGCCAGGTGAGACAATTAACGAGCTTCTTTTGAAAATCTCGGAAAGTAAATCTAAGTCTGTTGTGGCAGAAATGAACAAAACTCTCAAGCCATTTTTTTTACTAAGCTGAATAAGCTTTTGTAGTTCAGGGCCAGAACCAACAATTACATAATTAATTTCAGTACCAGATATCGAAAATAATTCCTCTAGACCTTTTCTGGAATCGATACGACCGACAAAGAGTACATATTTACTTGGCAATTCATGAATTATCTTATTATCCGAATATCTTTTTTTTACAAAGCAGAACTGTGATAAATTTCTAAAAAAATAAATATTTCTTCCAGTTAGGCTTAAACGTTTATTTGAATAAAGCATTATTCCACCCCCAAGAATGGAAAATATTTTTAGAAAAAAATATAAATATACTGTTTTACATGCTCTAACAGTAAACCCCCCACCCCAAAATTTTGAACGAGACAACAAGCCAATAAGTAAATCAAGTGGGTAATTCCAATTGATAGCAATCACACATTTTTTGTTAAAAAAATTGCAATAATCTCCGATACTTCTAAATCTAAATCTACCAAACTTATATTCACGATTTTTCATCAATTTCAAATTTGGTAAATTGGTACTTAATTCAAAGTCAGTTGCATGCAGTACCAATAAAGTACGCTCATTTTCATTAGCAATAGCTTCAAACAAACGAAGTCGATATCCATACATTACGCCATCATCATAAATGTGTATCTGATTCATATTATCTAATAAATGTGAATTTGGTTGTAAAGTCCGTTCCAGTACATTTATAATTTTGCTCAAATAATATTTCGATACACCTCTTTACATCCTTTACGCCGGCCTTATTAGCCGAAGAAAGGTGATAAAATTCAATGGTAATTTGCGAGGGAAAAATCTTTCTTTGCATTAACCACGGAATAACCTGCAACTCAGCTCCACAAATATCAAGCTTAAGAATATCTATTTGATTACTGCTTATCATCAATTCTTCACATATTTTAGTAATTGTAGATATTTGTATGCTTCCATCGACACAATCTTTATCTTCATATGCTTCAACGGTTGCAGTATCTACCCACTTCTCGTGCCGGACTATTCTTCCCGATGCTGAATTTTGGGTTCCAATTGCTGCCTTTATATAAGTTAAACGCTCAATCAGTGAATTATTAATTTTTTCCCAAATTTTGCTACCATCAATTTCGAAGCCTACTACTACATTTTCATTCCGTGCATCTTTTAACTTGTTAAAAAAATCAAATGATTCATCTGTTGGATCAATCAGAATAATAGAAGCAGAGTCTGTCAAAATTCCGGATTTTATGAGTTCAATTTCAAATGTAATATCTCTTCCAACACCACAGCTGATTACATTTGATGCTCTACCTATTTTTTTTACATTAATTAGATATCCACCATAATTTCCACCAAATCTCTTAGTAGAAGGAAATGATCTAATTTCCGGAATAACACCAACCGAATATCCAAACAAAGACTTAATAATATAACGAATGATTCTTATTAACATTGATTTACGCAGTAAATTTATCATACTTTAATTTTTATTGATCCATCTATGATTCATAACACTTTTAATTATTTGGGGTACTCTTTTCGATCGCGACCTTAGTCATATTTCAGATTTTTATTAATCAAACTGCCTGTTGACTACCTTCAAAATTTTTATTGATCCCTAGGTGTAAGAATATTTTTTCAAATCTTTTCATCCAACTATGATCTCGCAATGCTCGCACACGAGCTTGTCTTCGGATTTTCTCGCGATCATTTTTTGCACGGTCACTAGTATAATAACGGGCTTTCTCAACTAGCTCATCATGACTGCGATAAAAAATAATCTCCTTTCCCTCATCGAAGTATCCTGCCAATTCATCGCTGTAGGCACAAAGTTGAATGCCGCCTGAGGCAGGAATTTCAAAACTACGTAAATTGATCACATTCACCGGTTTCTTAAGTACACCTGTGTTTCTAGCCGCAGTGCTCGCCAATGACACCGTGTAGCGCGCGTAAGCCTCATACATCTCAGAAAAACTCAGACTCGGATATTGGTGAATTATGGATGAAGAATTAAGATTTGACGCCTTGGAAATTTTTTGTTTCAATGCTCCAAATAATACTCTGCGACCCACAGGAAATCTCAAAAGGTTGAATACTGCACTTGTTCGATCGAGACTATTCGAAAGTATCCTCCCTTCCTGAGGACTCTTTTTTTCTGCTCCCATATAGAGATCCACATTAATTCCATTTGCTGCAACGTCATTGATCATATTCGCCCTGCTTCCGTATGGATTTCCAATGAAAAGCACTCGATTGATCTCGCCATAAATGTTACCCCTATATATCCCTGGGTTCGCGGCATAGGGAAGGAAAATTGTCTTGGCGCCACGTTTTTCAAACATGGTCTGCGTCTCTCGGGCAGTCAGCCAGACGAGATCGAAGAAAGGAGCTGTTCTCAAATGTGCGTATGGGACAAGGAGATTATCTGGACAGAACAAAAGAGACGGTACCCCTCGTGCGCGCAGTTCCTCGAGCAGGTCCTCAGTAATGTATTTTTTACCAAACAATGTGAAAAACAGATCAAACTGCTGGCTTCTCAATAATTCTTTTAATGTTGAAATCGCTTCGTCCTCAGACTGGTAAAAGTCCGGATCAAATACTTCGATCTCTATGCCATGCCCACGCAACTCATCGAGAATATGAACTCTTTGCCACAACTGCATATGGTACCCTTCAACGCTCGAGTAGTAAAGAACTCTCACTGCTCATTCTCTCCAGCATTTAGGCAACTTGAAGTCTGGCAATCCCTCCACATTGGGAGAATCAAGGGCATTTGATGAAACACTAGCGGGACGGTTTGACACTGTGCGATCCTTGCGAAGGAAGGTGAATTCCATCACAGGTGGAACTATGAATCCAAAATGCTCTACGGGCTCCCTGCAGTTATTTGGATGTATGTGAACAATGTCGAACTGTTTTAACAGCTTAGTGAATGTTTGATTAATTAACTCGAATCCGAACATCTCGAATAGCCGATTGAGGTTATGGAATTCGACAATGATAATTCGAAACTGCCCGAGTAGCTCATCGGGGGTGTCGAGAAACACACTATATTCCGCCCCTTCAATATCCATTTGCAGGATCAAATCATCCACGAAATTCCGCTTAGTAGACACCCACGACTCTAAGCGGACATACTTTTCATTATTGACAATACCCAAATACTTTTTCTCAAAATCGATCATGGAATGCTGAAAAGGGGACCTGTCTACGGAATAATCCGCCAAATAGCACCGTAAACCCCGGGCTACCAGATCCCTTTCAAATTCAGCGATTACTGAAACACCTGGTGAAAAACATTCTTTTATCCCAACCAAATCATTCGGAACCAAATATCCTCCATCCCCCATGCTACCAACGCGTATAAGCTCCGTCCGAGCCTGATTCGATCTGATCATGTCAAAAAATTCTTCGACCAACTCTTTTTCAACGACTTTTGAGACGAAAATGCCATGATTCAGTAAGGTTGATTTCAAAATATTTTGAAGAGATCGTAATAGCATTAATTTTCCTTTGAAAATATTCCGATGTTCATTCAATGAGCTTCTTCAATAATTAGGTCGGCATATGATCCAATACTCTCGACCACACCGCTTTTAAGTCTAACTATCTTATTACAGCAACTGAGTGTGGTCAATCGATGCGCCACAATAATCACGGTGATCTTGTCGTCAAGGGTCTCGAGCGCCTTCATCACAGCGGACTCGGTGTCTCCGTCAAGCGCGCTCGTTGCCTCGTCTAAAATGATCACATCGGCATTCTTATAGAAAGCCCTTGCGAGACCAATCCGCTGTCTTTGCCCCCCGGATAATCTCGCACCTCTTTCACCAACAACAGTTAGGTATCCATGTTCCCACCCTTCTATCGTATCCGCTATCTGAGCACTATCGGCAGCCTTTCGCACTTTAGCCAAATCGATCTCGTTTATAGGGACGCCAAATGCAATATTTTCCGCGACAGTCGCATCAGATAGATATATTGACTGAGGTACATGAGCAATATTGGTCTGCCATGCCCAGCAATTTTTTTCCGTAATAGGGATGCCGTCAATCACCAGCGCCCCGCTGCTGGGCACGAGCAAGCCCATCATCAAATCAAGCATCGTACTTTTTCCGCTGCCAGTCTGACCTACGAGTCCAATCCGATCACCCTTTGAAAACTCAAGATTGATCCCTCGCAGAACCCAGTTTGAATCTTCCCGATATCGGTACCAGATATGATCAAGGACTATGCCTCTGTGAAACTCTACTACTGCACTCTTGTCAACGTCTGAAATTGGCAGCTCAAGCACCCGCAAAACGTCATTTAATGCGGCCAGTCCACCTCGAATCTGCGTCACATTCACATAGGCCAATTGAAGCTGCGGCAATGTTTTTTGTGCGCCCAAGACCAACACTCCAAGCGTCGGGATCATGCCCTGCAATCCGCCCTGCTCAATCGCAAGCCAACCAGAAAATGCCGCAATTAATGCAATGGATAAACCCTCAATGAGATATTTTGGGCTCCCGCCGATAATTAAGTTATTTGCCTGCGCCCTCCTCAAGGGCAGATCCGCACGTCGATAAATGCGGCAATACACCTCTTGGGCCCGATCAATGATGATGTCGCGGATGCCACCCAGCGCCTCCTGAAGAACCTTAATTACTTCTGTTTGCTGCTTGTTTAATATTTCCCCGTAACGTGACACGCGGAACCTCGTCGCCATCATTACCAGAAGGTACACGACACCAAATCCAGCTGCAGCCGATAGCGCAACCACAGGGTTTACAACTGTCAAAGTGACGGCAATAGCGGCAATCAGAGTTGTAGAACTCACCAGCACCATCGATGGCAAGATAACTTCGTTCACGACCCTGTCCGCCTTCCGTGAAACGTCTGCGACGACCTGGCTGCTGTTGGTTTCAGTGTGAAATTTGTAGGGCTGTAAAAGAACGCGACGATAGATCGAACTGCTCAATTCAGATCCCATGCCATAAGCGAGCCTGATCTGGGACCAAAACAAGGCAATCCGAATAATTGCCGCGGCCAACGCTGCAAGTACGAATATAAATGTGATCGCGAGCACCAGTCGATCGTGCTCTTGTATAGCGAATCGCTGAAGTATGGGCGCTAGGTAATTGTTTTCAAGAGCACTGGCTGGGCTCAACAAGACACCCAAAAAAGGAACGAGTAAACCAAGACTGAATATCTCGGAAAATGCAGCGAGTATCATCAATACTAGGACAATCCCAGAACGAAAACGAAGCCCCCCACCCATATGAGACCACAACAGTATCAAACGCTTTGCTATTTCGAATCTCATATCAAATAATTTCCAACTTTGTCACTCTTTAATTACATAGGTCAACATCTTGGTAAACCTTCTTCAGACCGTCCTCCAGACTTACTTTTGCCCGCCAGCCTAGCGCATGCAAACGACCTGAATCCATGAGCTTGCGAGGCGCTCCATCGGGCTTGCTGGCGTCATAGGTGATCCTTCCCTTGTAGCCCACCACCTTCGCCACGATCTGCGCTAGTTCCGCAATCGTCACATCAGTTCCATAGCCCACGTTGATGTGGCTAAGTTGAGGCTTTACACATGCCTTGTAGACGGCAGAGTCTAGGTTCATTACGAAGACGCTAGCCGCGGCCATGTCGTCCACGTACAGAAACTCGCGCCTCGGCGCGCCAGAGCCCCAAATGGCAACTTCGGGTGTATTTGCCAGCTTGGCCTCGTGGAAGCGGCGCAGCAGCGCAGGGATGACATGGCTGTTCTCGGGGTGGTAGTTGTCGCCAGGACCGTAGAGGTTCGTGGGCATGACGCTGCGGTAGTCGCGCCCGTACTGGCGGTTGAAGCTCTCGCACAGTTTGATGCCAGCGATCTTGGCTACGGCATAGGGTTCGTTGGTGGGCTCAAGGGAGCCAGTCAGCAGGGCATCCTCACGCATGGGCTGCGGAGCCAGGCGCGGGTAGATGCAGCTGGAGCCCAGAAAGAGCAACTTCTGCACACCGTGCATGTTTGCCGCATGGATGACGTTGGCCTGTAGCATGAGGTTCTGGTAGATAAACTCGGCCGGGTAGGAATTGTTGGCGTGAATACCGCCTACACGGGCAGCGGCCAGGAAAACATGTTCAGGTTTCTCAATTGCGAAGAAATCCTCAACGGCGCGCTGGTCGGTCAAATCCAGTTCGGCGTGAGTGCGGGTAACGATCCGATCTGGGACCACGCCCTGGGCAAGCAGCGTACGCACTATGGCGCTACCCACCATGCCACGGTGGCCGGCGACATAGATTTTTGGCGCAGCCACGCTCATTTTTCTATACTCACTTGCACGGCGAAGCCGTGGTGCCTAAGCAGGGCATGCTGTCTGGCCTGTTCCAGGTCGTACGCCACCATTTGCTGCACCATCTCGTCCAGCGTGATCATGGGGATCCATCCCAAGTCTTGCATTGCGAGGCTGGGATCGCCAAGCAGCGTTTCCACCTCGGCCGGGCGAAAGTACTGCGGGTTGACTCGTACGACGACATCCCCGACCTTGAGCGCGGGAGCCTTGTCGCCCACGATGGCTGCCACCACGGCACACTCGTCCACGCCCTGCCCTTCGAAACGCAGTGTGAGGCCGAGCTGGGCGGCGGATTTCACGATGAACTGACGCACGCTGTACTGCACGCCAGTGGCAATCACATAGTCCTTCGGTCGCTCCTGCTGCAGCATCATCCACTGCATGCGCACGTAGTCTTTGGCGTGGCCCCAGTCGCGGAGTGCGTCCATGTTACCCATGTAGAGACACTGGTCTAAGCCATGGGCGATGTTGCACAGGCCGCGCGTGATCTTGCGAGTGACGAAGGTCTCGCCGCGGCGAGGGCTCTCGTGGTTGAACAGGATGCCGTTGCAGGCGTAAAGACCGTAGGCTTCGCGGTAGTTGACAGTGATCCAATAGGCATAGAGCTTGGCCACACCGTAGGGGCTACGCGGGTAGAAGGGTGTGGTCTCCTTCTGGGGAATTTCCTGCACTAAGCCATAGAGCTCGGAGGTGGAGGCCTGGTAGAAGCGGGTTTTTTTCTCTAGCCCTAGGATACGGATAGCCTCCAGCAGACGCAGGGTGCCGATGGCGTCCACATCTGCTGTGTACTCTGGGCTTTCGAAACTTACGGCTACGTGGCTCTGCGCGCCTAAGTTGTAGACCTCGTCGGGCTGAACCAACTGCACGATTCGCACCAGATTGCTGGTGTCTGTGAGGTCACCGTAGTGCAGCACGAAGTTACGGTGGTTGAGGTGCGGGTCTTGGTACAGGTGGTCGACCCGTGCGGTGTTGAACATGCTGGCTCGGCGCTTGATGCCGTGCACAATGTAATTTTTTTCAAGTAATAATTCAGCCAGGTACGAACCATCTTGCCCGGTTATACCAGTGATGAGGGCAACCTTTTGGTTTGACATCAATAAACCACCTGCAAGCCAAGAATCTTTTTCATTCGCTCAGGGACACCTACGATCATCGAATAGGTGGCTGCTGGCAACTCTAATGCGGTAAGAATTTCCTCTTCTACATGCCCATCTTTTAATAGATCCAATAGAGTCTGGAATCGCCGCCCAAGCCAAGTTCGTGCAACTTTTTTTTGCTTAATCCAGCAAAAACTGTAGCCCATCTCTCTCAGAAGACCAACCGCTTCTGGCTCACCATTCTTGAATTCGCTTTCATTTTGCTCGAATAATATAATTGGCTGATATCTTGCAATCGTACCCTTCGCTCCGCGCAATACATTAGCCTCAAAGCCCTCGACATCGATCTTTATAAGTCCCAACCCACTTAGATCTAATCCGCAATCGTCAAGGCGCTTAACCTTAACCTTTACAACCTTATCAGAAGTAGCTTCTTTGATTGCAGAGCTCCCGAAGTTCTCAGGATCCTCACAGAGATCGAATTCACCGGGAACGTCACCCAAGGCACAATCAATCGGAGTTACTGATTTCGAGTATTCACAATTAAACCTCAAAATATCATGTGTAGAGGGATTTGGCTCAAACGCAATGGTTCTTTCGAAATACTTATCAAAAAATATTGCGTGATTCCCCACATTTGCACCAACATCCAACGCAAGGCCCTCATTAAATTGAAGATGAAGAGGACTCAGAAATTCAAAAATAACCGAAAGGTCATCGCCTTCGTATATTCCATATAAGTTTACATTTATCCCCACCCAATCGTTGGCGTATACCGCCATTCTTTGCTTACGCAAAGCATTATTCTCCTTCGAAATTCGACTGAGGTATGTGGCCACATACGATTTAAGTGAACGCGTCAACGGATTTATTTTTCGGCTTACTTTAAATATTTTTTTCATTTAATAAAAATTTTAACGATGAGGGATAACGGATAATTATTGAAATTAGCCCAAACCCAATTTTTGAATTAACTCAGGATACTCACCAATAATTGCATTCAACTGATGATCATTCATTTTTTGCCCATTATTAATATCCGATAACGTGAAATTTCCCGATTTACGCGAATAAACCAGATTTGCAAACGGGAAAGAATGTGGATTAACCCGAAAGACCGATATCTCATTAATGGCACTCATCGCTTTCAACCAGAGATCATCCGCAATAGGACATAAACGTTTTATCGCACCACGATCAAACGCCCTTTTATCTAAAGTACCCGGCGGATAAAGGACACCCTCGCATCCTATTGGCACAAGAGTGGTTGAAGGACCCTGCAAAGCCTCATAGCAGGATATCCAGTCTGCGTACTTGCTCACGACTCCATCTTGGGAAACGATTTGATGTGCGAGGTAGCAGCATACCAATCCTGGATGATCCTCGCTGCACTTAACCAACCCCTCCACCAAATCTTCTGGGTAAAAAGTATCGTCATCTACCGTGATCACACTGAATTCTGAGTAATCCTGCATGGCATAAAAGTACTTCTTATGAGATTGAAGGTCCTCACAGAATCTGATCTCCAAACCTTTTTGCTGGAGTTTTCGCAAGCTTTTTGGAAGAGTTTCCACAGACTCGAATTGGCTTTCTGCTAACCATAGCACCACCTTGTACGGCTTATAAGTTTGTCTTAGAAGTGTTTCAATCACAAGCCAAAGCCTATCGATTCGCGCCGGAAACGAGGTAAGCGATACTATTGTTTTGGGAGCACTTTTGAGTGGTCGGGAATATGGTAAAAAACCACAATAGACGGGGTAGAAGACATTCAAAAGTAGTTTGACTGCGCGGTACACCCATATCCCAGTCCAATGCCCCCACGTAGCTCGGATCCCCCGGTAAAGTGTGCGTATGAGCATATCAATTGCTCCACAGATCGGCATCTTCGGGGCCTATCATCCGAAATGGCAAATCTGCAAAACAGAAGTTGAGGGCAACTTGATCCTTGCGGAGGTATTTGATTATTCCATAGAAATCCTTATGAGCAACCAACAATAGGATAATCTGAGTCTCTGAAAGTGCCTCATCCAGACTCATCAGTGCTATTTTTTTTTGCATTCGATCTGGAAGATTCTGAATATTGGGCTCTACAGCCACAATCCGCCCCGGGACAATTTCCGACAGTTTCAGCGCGATCTCAAGTGCGGGGCTTTGTCGGAGGTCGTCAATGTCAGGCTTGAATGCAATCCCAAGACACGCTATATTAATTTCTTTTGCTGATTGGCCAGAATGAGCTAGCAAATAGTCCGACACTTCGGCTTTAACTTTTTCTATTACCCATTCAGGCTTTCCATCGTTTACCTCTCGCGCTGCCCGTATTAATCGAGCCTGCTCCGGGGCAGCACTTACGATAAACCAAGGATCGACAGCAATGCAATGCCCGCCCACACCCGGCCCTGGCTGGAGGATGTTGACCCTTGGATGCCTGTTCGCCAGACGAATGAGTTCCCGAACATCAACACCCAACTTATCGCAAATGATGGAAAGCTCGTTGGCAAAGGCAATATTCACGTCGCGGAAGCTGTTTTCGGTCAGTTTGCACATCTCCGCCGTACGGGCGGAGGTGACAATGCATTCTCCCTGCACAAAGGTTTTGTACAAGCGCACCGCCACTTCCGAGCATTTGGGCGTCATCCCGCCGATGACGCGGTCGTTCTGCACCAACTCACGCAGCACATGGCCAGGTAGAACGCGCTCCGGGCAGTGCGCAATGCGAATATCGGAAGCCTCTCCATGTGACTGGGGGAAAGTGAGATCCGGTCTGGCCGTTGCGAGCCACTCCGCCATCTGTTCGGTGGCCCCGACCGGTGAAGTGGACTCCAGCACGACAAGGTCGCCGCGCTTCAGAACCAGCGCAATGGACTTGGTTGCCGATTCGATAAAGTCCATGTTGGGATGGTGTGGGCCTGCTGGCGATTCTTTGAACGGTGTCGGAACGGCAATCAGAAACGCATCGGCTGGCTCAGGCTTTGTAGTGGCGCGCAGGTAGCCCTCGCTGACCGCAGCGTGCACCACCATATCCAGATCAGGCTCAATGATGTGAATCTGGCCTCGGTTGATGGTGTCTACGGCATGCTGATTCACGTCCACACCAATGACTTTGACCTTTCGGCTGGCAAACACAGCAGCCGTCGGCAGACCAATGTACCCTAGACCAATGATGGAGATAGTATTGAACGATTTTGACATTGGATTTACGCGAGAGCTTCAAAGGCTTGGCGGATCTGCTGGCATGCAGTGCCGTCGCCGTAAGGGTTATGGGCAAAAGCAATCTGGTGGTATGCGGCAGGGTCGCTCAAAAGATGCATGGTTTCGTTGACGATACGCTGGGTGTCTGTACCCACCAGGCGTACGGTGCCAGCAGCCACTGCCTCGGGGCGTTCGGTAGTGTCGCGCATCACCAGCACTGGTTTGCCCAATGATGGCGCTTCTTCCTGTATGCCGCCAGAGTCGGTCAGGATGACATGGCTGCGTTTCATTAGATATACGAAGGGCAGGTAATCCTGTGGTTCAATCAGGTGGACGTTGTCCACGCCGCCTAGAATGCGTCGCACGGGTTCTTGTACATGGGGATTTAGGTGAACGGGATATACCACTTGCAAGCCGGGTTGTTTAGCGATGGCTTTGAAAGCATGGCACATGGCTTCAAAGCCGATACCGAAGTTCTCGCGACGGTGACCAGTGACGAGTACAAGTCGCTTAGCAGCGTCTAGGAAGGGAAACTGGACAGCCAGTTGGTCGCTGAGCGCGGTGTCTTGGTCTAACTGTTGGCTGACGTTGAGCAGAGCATCGATGACGGTGTTGCCAGTGACATAGATGCTGGCCGGGTTCACCCCTTCGTTCAGCAGGTTGGTTTGGGCTTGCAAGGTGGGGGCAAAGTGCAAACCCGCCAAACGGCTGGTGAGCTGGCGATTGGCCTCTTCTGGCCAAGGGGAATACAGGTTGTGTGTACGCAGGCCAGCTTCCACATGCGCCACACTTACCTGCTGGTAGTAAGCCGACAGGCTGGTGGCCAGCGTGGTGCTGGTGTCGCCATGCACCAGCACCCAGTTGGGCTTGTACTGCGCAAACACCCCTTCCATGCCTTGCAGGATGTTACAGGTTAGCTGGGTAAGCGATTGCCCTGGCCTCATGAGGTTGAGATCAAAATCGGGGGTGATATCGAATAGATGCAGCACTTGGTCAAGCATCTGCCGATGCTGAGCGGTAATGCAGACCTTGACGTCGATCTTCGGGGATTGACGTAGCGCCTTGACCAGGGGCGCTATTTTGATGGCTTCGGGGCGTGTGCCGAAAACAAGCAGAAGTTTCATTTAAATTGAATGTCCAAATCAAAAGGCATATAAACACTATCAAAAGTCATTAACAATTCATCAATTTCGTCCATAGGTATCTTCAAACCGGACGATATCGTCTTCGCCGAGGTAGCCGCCTGACTGCACTTCGATGATTTCGAGCGGAATGCTGCCCGGGTTGGCCAAGCGGTGCACTTCACCCAAGGGGATGTAGGTGGACTGATTTTCTGTGAGTAGCAGCACTTTGCTGCCATTGGTGATTTCGGCGATCCCAGTCACCACGATCCAGTGCTCAGCACGATGGTGGTGTTTTTGCAGGCTCAGGCTGGCCTTTGGCTTGACCTGAATACGCTTGACCTTGAAGCGCCCTCCTTCGTCGATGCTGTCGTACCAACCCCAGGGACGGTGCACTTTGCGGTGCAGGGTTTGCTCTTCGCGCTTTGTGTTTTGCAGTTGGGCGACGATGTGCTTGACGTCTTGGCTGCGGGTTTTGTCGGCCACCAGCACGGCGTCTGCGGTTTCGATGACGACCAAGTCGCTCACGCCCACCAGTGTGACCAAGCGGCTGCTAGCGTGCACCAGGGTGTTGCGGCTGTCGGTGGTCAGCACGTCGCCCACATGGGCGTTGCCGTGTCCGTCTTTGGCCATCACATTCCAAACCGCATCCCATGCACCAAGGTCATTCCAGCCGGCATCGAGCGGCACCATCTGGATGGGGAATTCGCTGCCGGGGCAGTGCTCCATGACGGCGTAGTCCACCGACTCGGAGGGGATGGCTTCAAACTCAGCTTGGCCGGGGCGCACAAAGGGGCTAGCGGTGTTAGCGTCAGCGCTGCGCTGGGTCCAGGCCCGCAGAGTGGCTTGATGAATGTCGGATCGGAACTGTTCGAGCGCCTTAAGCCAAACAGAGCCCTTGAGCACAAACATGCCAGCATTCCAGAAGTACCCGCCTTCGTCCAAGTATCGCTGCGCAGTAGCAGCATCAGGCTTTTCTACGAAGGCTTTGACTTGGCAGACATTCGCTTGCAGGGGCAAGCTCCCACTCCTTTCTGTGTGGATGTAGCCGTATCCGGTTTCGGGTCGGTTGGGTGTGACTCCCAAAATCACGATACTTCCCTTGGCAGCCTGTTCGATGGCGACTTGCATGGCGGCCGTAAAGGCAGCAGCATCCACCACTGTTTGGTCAGCCGGAGTGACGACCAACACTGGATCGGCACCGTTTTCAATGGCAGCCAAAGCAGCAAGAGTCAGCGCGGGGGCTGTGTTGCGGCCTACGGGCTCCAGTAATGCGGCCCCCAGCGGAATGCCTGCTTCACGCAATTGCTCAGACGCGAGGAAGCGATGCTCTTCCCCCGTGACGATGAATGGCGCAGCCACCTGAATGGCACTGTTGCCCAAGCTAGTCAGTCGCAACGCGGCTTGCTGGAACAGACTATCAGACCCCGTGAGACACAAGAACTGTTTGGGAAAGCCAGTGCGCGACAGAGGCCACAAGCGGGTGCCTGATCCACCGCACAAGATAACAGGCGCAACTTGAATCATTAAATTTCAGCTGATTTTTAATAGAAGGCCTGCTAAACCCCAATATCGAGGACCGCCTTCACGATGACCTCATGAACACTTAGCCACAAAACATCGGTCCGTTTCTGAAATATCAAACTGCGCTTTCAGGGACTCGATTTCAGCTTTAAGGGCCTCGTACTCGGCCTGCTTTCGCTCAAGGAACTTGCTCGTCAAAGTGATCTTTTCCGAGATTCCCTTCGGGGTCAGCAAATAGACGTAGCCGAACTTGTTCTTTGACTGGCTGAAGTTCTGCATCTTCACCAGGCCCTTGTCGATCAGGGCGTTGAGGCAATAGTTCAGTCCGCCCACGCTCATGCCCAGTTTCTCAGCCAGTTCGCGTTGGGTCAGGTCTGGGTTTTCTTGCAAGATGCGCATGATCCGAAAATAGGTGTCTTCTTGGAACTTACCTTGACGGCTTGTCATGGGAGTAGTATTAAAGTGGTATTTCAGAGAGCAAAAAAATGTGCTTTAGGTAGGCTACCGCAGTGCCGTCTCAAGAATGGCAATGCAGTTTGGGAGTCGGCTAATCTAATAAGTAACGACTTTTGTTTGAGGTTGAACTGTACCGCACTTCAGCTGTCCGTTCGAAGTTTGAACAAAACAATTTATCGATTACAGAATCTTTTAGGGTGACCGCTTTGTCGTCAACGCCATAGAAAACTTGCCTGATGGACAGAGCGCTTCCAGACTTTCGGGGCATTCAGGCTGCGGTTGCCCTACCTGCTGCTGACACTAAATTAATGCTTTAAACCGACGCACTGGCCACGAATGTCAGAGCTTGTAGCTGCAGCCGCCCAAGATGAATTGTTGATCCTCTATATGAGTAAAGTCCGCCTGCACGGCATTGATGTTGATAAAGACTTTTTGTTAGAGCTGGCTGCCCGGCTCTTCAGGCGGCATCAGTGGCAGGCCAAACCCATGTTTTCGAATGCGTATGGCATTCACATGCCGGAGAACTCGTCTGCACACCACCGCAAGTTCAAGACCGTGGCTCACTAGGCATACGCTCTGTTTGTGGTCCAGTTTGGCGACATGCCCTTGGATGAACTGCGCCATGTTCACATCACCGGATTCAGGTACCGCCAACTGGCCTGTTGCCTGTGGCCTATGCGCCAACAGCGTAAGGCGGCACATCACATGCTCAATGCCATGGTAAACATGGCGTTCAAGCACCTGGACATGGATCGCCTCGGCCCTTTCAAGCGCTTGTATATTCGAGCCGAGGGGGGAGTTATCGCTCAATATGGCGCCCATAACCGTGGAGCACTTGCGCAAGGTCAAAGCGCACTTGCTTAGCCACCCGATTCCGTCGCGGCTGGCTGATGCCGCAATACGCATCCGAGATTGGTAACACTTCTTACGCGGCCACTTTGAACAAATTCATGCAACTCTTGGACTTCAGGGCCCACATGTTCAGACATGTCTTCATTGACCGGCTGAAGGCTTACAGTGATTTGGCCGCTCTGATCGCCGAATCCATCACGGGCCATCGGCGCAACGCCTCAGAATTCGTCCGGTATGGTTGTTAAGTGACATGCTGGAGCAGAATCTATAAGTCCCTGGTTCGAGCCCAGGTTGAGGAGCCAAAAAAGACAAGCCCCTGCATGTGAGTGCAGGGGTTTTTTCTTTGCGGTTGGGGGAA
>JACCDH010773687.1_pt1 | contig 30060 bp, 28 predicted proteins | sample 7442481 | NCBI WGS metagenome assembly JACCDH01 (sample SAMN15323433, study PRJNA562643) | freshwater metagenome | isolation source: river surface water | place: USA:Blue River Watershed | collected 2017-08-15
CGGCGTATAATTTCTCGGCCGACCAGCCCTTGGTCTCATCCGCTTTTTCTCCCAGCGAGCCACAGGCCGACAGCACGAAGGCCAGCATCAAGACAGCAAGTTTCAGGGGATTCTTCGACATGGGGGAGACCCGGGGTGGCATTGAAGCGGCGATTATAGCCGATGGAAACAAGCGTGAAACCACATAGCAAGACAGCCGGGCCACTGCCCGAAGACCCGACTCCGCACGGCGCCGACAGCCTCGCCGATGCGATCGCCGAGCTCGACGACCAGGACGACCTCGACGCTCTGCCCGCGCCCGCCACCGATTTTTCGCCGATCACGCTGCGACTCGATGACAGCTGCCGCGGCCAGCGGCTGGACAAGGCCTTGTCCGCGCTGCTGCCGCAGTTTTCGCGCGCGCGCTTGCAGCAATGGATCGATGACGGCCTGGTGACCGTCGATGGCAAGCCCGCGAAGGGCAAGGCCATCATGCTCGGCGATGAGAGCGTGCAGGTGCAGCCCAAGCCGGCCGATTCCGACCATGCGTACCAGCCCGAACCGGTGCCGCTGGACGTCGTGTACGAAGACGATGACCTGATCGTGATTGCGAAGCCGGTCGGTCTGGTCGTGCACCCGGCCGCCGGCAACTGGAGCGGCACCTTGCTCAACGGGCTGCTGCATCGCTGGCCGCACCTGTCCGGCGTGCCGCGCGCAGGCATCGTGCACCGTCTCGACAAGGACACCAGCGGATTGATGGTGGTGGCCAAGACCATGATGGCGCAGACCGATCTGGTGCGGCAGCTGCAGGACCGCAGCGTTGGACGCGAGTACCTGGCGTTGGTCTGGGGCCAGCCAGTGTCGAGCGGCCGCATCGAGGCTGCGATCGGCCGTCATCCGCGCGAGCGCACGAAGATGGCCGTCAGCAAATCGCCCTTGGCGAAGCTGGCGATCACGCATTATCAGAAGGTCGCCAATGGCAGCCTTGACGGCAAGCCGGTGGCGCTGTTGCGCTGCAAGCTCGAGACTGGTCGCACGCACCAGATCCGCGTCCATCTCGCGTCGATCGCGTATCCGATCGTCGGCGACGCTGTGTATGGCAAGCATCACCTGATCAGCGTCTTCCCGCGCCAGGCGCTGCATGCGGAAAAGCTCGCGCTGCTGCACCCGAGCAGCGGCGAGCCCGTCGAGTGGCAGCAGCCGGTGCCGGCGGACATGGCGGCCTTGCTGCAGCAAGCCGGCATCACCGTCTGAGCTCATGGAAGCGTCTGCACCCACACCGCCAGCCTCGGGCCTGACTGAGCATGTGATCATCCCGCAGTGGCCGGGGTTGCCGGCGTCGGTCGGCGCGCTGTCCACCTTGCGCAGTGGTGGCGTCAGCGCCGCGCCGTATGACGATGGTCACGGTGGTGGCGGCCTGAACCTGGGGGTGCACGTGGCTGATGCGCCGGAGGCAGTCGCTGCCAACCGGGCGCGGCTGCGCAGCCTGCTGCCGGCCGAGCCGGCCTGGCTGACGCAGGTGCACGGCACGGTGGTGGTCAATGCAGCCAAGGTGCGCGGCGCGCCGCAGGCAGACGCCAGTATCGCGACCGAGGCGGGTGCGGTTTGCGTGATCATGACGGCCGACTGCATGCCCGTGCTGCTGGCGGATGTGGATGGCAAGGTCGTCGGGGCTGCGCATGCCGGCTGGCGCGGGCTGGCGGGCGGCGTGCTGGAAGCGACGGTGGCCGCGATGCGGGCTGCCGGTGCCGGCGAGCTGACGGCCTGGCTGGGACCCGGCATCGGGCCTCGTCATTTCGAAGTGGGTGCCGAAGTGCCTCCCGAGTTCGAGCATCTGGGTGCCGAAGCGGCCAACGCATTCGCGCCGCTGGCTGGCACGCCCGGCAAATTCCTCGGCAACCTGCCGCAACTGGCCCGGCTGGTTCTGGCGCGTGTCGGGGTGCACGCTGTTCATGGCGGCACCGACTGCACGGTGTCGGATGCGGCGCGTTTCTACTCGTATCGCCGCGACCGGGTCACCGGCCGCATGGCATCACTGGTCTGGATTCGCCCGGCCTGAGTTCTCGGCCGGTGCTGGCGGCTCTGGCGCTGAGACTGTTGATGGCTGCCGTGCCTGCATCATCGCCAGCCGGTCCCGGGTTTCCTGTTCACGCCGGCGCTTGCGCGAGCCGCTGCCGCCGATGTACATAATTATCAGGGCCGGTAGCACACCGTACAGGAAAAACGTCATAATGCCTGCGATCACCGTTTCTTCGGTGATCGCCATCATCAGCGTCACGTACAACCATCCTACCGCTGCTATGTGCATCGAGTGCCCGTCCCAGAACGACAATAACGAGGGATCGTAGCATCAGACATCGACCCGCGCCGTCCGGCCGGCGGGCAGCGCTTCATTTTCTGCAGCAGGGAACCAGAACACGACCGGGGGGAGCCTTCAGATGAAGCAAGCCGACAACACGAACAAGCACCAGCCGTCTGCGACCGATTGGATGGCACAGATGTCGGATCCCAAAGGCTGGCAGTCGATGTTCAACCTGATGCAGGCCGGCATGCCGGCCATGCCTGCGATGCCGACGATGCCCGGTCTGTCTGCACCACCGGCACTCGGCGCGATGATCCCGCCGGAGAAGCTGCAGCAGATCCAGAAAGACTACATGGGCGAGATGTCCACGTTGTGGACGGCACTGATCGCGCAGCGCTCGCCTGACATTCGCGATCGCCGCTTCGCCGATCCTGCGTGGAAGACCAACCCGCTGCATGCGTTCAATGCCGCGGCCTACCTGCTCAATGCGAAGTACCTCAACGAGCTGGCCGATGCCGTGGAAGCGGACGAAAAGACCTGCCGCAAGATACGTTTCGCGACCCAGCAGGCGATCGATGCGCTGTCGCCGAAGAACTTCCTGGCGACCAATCCCGAAGCCCAGCAGAAGCTGGTCGAGTCGCGCGGTGAGAGCCTGACCCGTGGCATACAGCACATGCTGGAGGACCTGCAGAAGGGTCATATCTCGCACACTGATGAGCAGGCGTTCGAGGTTGGCAAGAATGTTGCCACGACCGAGGGCGCGGTCGTGTTCGAGAACGATGTGATGCAGCTGCTGCAGTACCGACCGCTGACGAAGCAGGTGTACGAGCGTCCGCTGCTGATCGTCCCGCCTTGCATCAACAAGTTCTACATCCTCGACCTGCAGCCGGAGAACTCGCTGATCCGCCACGCGGTGGAGCAGGGGCATACGGTGTTCGTGGTGTCGTGGGTGAATGCCGATGCATCGCTCGGTCACCTCGGCTGGGATGACTACATCGAGCAGGGCCCGATCAAGGCGATCGAGGTCGCGCTCGACATCAGTGGCCAGGACCAGCTCAACACATTGGGCTTCTGTGTCGGTGGCACCATTTTGTCGACGGCGCTGGCCGTGCTCGCCGCACGCGGCAAACAGCCGGCTGCGAGCATGACGCTGTTGACGACAATGCTCGATTTCACCGACGTCGGCGCGATCGAGGTTTATGTCGATGAGGCGCAAGTGCAGCAGCGCGAAGCGGCCATAGGCAAGGGCGGACTGATGCCGGGTCGCGATTTTGCGACGGCGTTCTCCAGCCTGCGCCCGAACGATCTCGTGTGGAACTACGTGGAGTCGAATTACCTGAAGGGCGAAGACCCGCCACCGTTCGACCTGTTGTACTGGAACTCGGACAGCACCAACTTGCCGGGCCCGATGTTCTGCTATTACCTGCGCAACATGTACCTCGAGAACCGGCTGCGGGAGCCGGGCGCGTTGTCAGTGCATGGAGATCCTATCGACCTCGGCAAGGTGCAGACACCGACCTTCCTGTATGCGTCACGCGAAGATCACATCGTGCCGTGGAACACGGCCTATCTGTCGAGTAGCTTGCTGAACAAGGGCAAGCGCGGCAAAGGTGGGGGCAAAGTTGGGAACAACATTCGCTTCGTGCTCGGTGCGTCGGGCCATATCGCCGGCGTGATCAACCCGCCGGCCAAGAAAAAGCGCAGCTACTGGACCAATAACAATTTGCCCGTGACTGCCGACGAATGGATGGCCGGCGCCACCGAGCACCCGGGCAGCTGGTGGACCGAATGGACTGCCTTCCTCGCCGAGCATGCGGGCAAACAGCATGCCGCGCCGACGAAGTACGGCAATGCGAAACACAAGCCCATCGAGCCCGCACCGGGGCGCTATGTCCAGGTAAAGGCCTGATCGGATAAGTGTTTACTACGCGAAATAGTCGCTAAATTGCTGTGCGCTGCACCAGAGCCATTCTTTTTGCAGTGCGGAACTGGACAAGCGTCTGTTTTTCAGGACTATAATGCCCGCGGAGACACGGAAAAACTTCCGGGTTTTTTTATAAGATCGCAACGCTTCATTGCGACGCAATAGGAATGGACCCCCAAATGACGACCGCAAAAAAGGCCGGCGAACGGCTGATCAAGAAATACCCGAACCGCCGTTTGTACGATACCCAGACCAGTTCCTATATCACGCTCGCGGATGTGAAGCAGCTGGTGCTTGGCAACGAGGACTTCATGGTTGTCGATGCGAAGACGGACGAAGACCTGACCCGCAGCATCCTGTTGCAGATCATCCTCGAGGAAGAAGCGAACGGCCAGCCGATGTTTTCCAGTGGCGCGTTGTCGCAAATTATTCGCTATTACGGTCATGCGATGCAGGGCATGATGGGCAACTACCTCGAGAAGAACATCCAGGTCTTCATCGACATCCAGAACAAGATGGCTGAGAACTCGAAGGGCATGATGGACGAGAAAGCCTTCAGCCCTGAGATGTGGACCCAATTCATGAGCGTGCAGGCGCCGATGATGCAGGGCATGATGAGCAACTACATCGAGCAGTCGAAGAGCCTGTTCATGCAGATGCAGGAGCAGATGCAAAGCCAGGCCAAGAACGTGTTCGGCGCATTTCCGTTCCCCGGTGTGAACGGCGCGCGCGCGCCGGAGAAGGCCGAGAGCAAGTAAAGCGGTTCCGCCCCATTCGCAAACCCCGGCCAGCGGAAGCGCTGCCCGGGGTTTGTTGTTTCTGGTCGTTTCGCATCGCGAGGCCGCTGGTGCTTTGTAACATCACGACAGTCTGATCTGGGCTGGGCCCCCATTCATACAAAATCTTGTATATTTCTTGGCTGACCTCTCTCATGTCCCTATTGATCGGGCTGGATGGAAATGATCAAACGCAGCCATGACAGCATCTGGGATGCGCTCGAAGACAGTGCCGAACTTGCGGAGAACATGAAGCTCCGCTCCGGCCTGATGATGGCGCTCGACCAGCAGATCACTCGCGCCGGATGGAGCCAGCAAGATGCTGCGGCAATGCTGGGCGTCTCGCAGCCGCGAATCTCCGACCTCGTGCGCGGCAAGATTCATCTGTTCAGCCTCGACATGCTGGTCAACATGGCGGCGGCAGCAGGCATGCATATCGAGATGAAGATTCACGAGCCCGCCTGACGGCAGGGCAGGAATCGCGTTTTCCATCCAACAGGTAAAATGCGGGCTTGGCTCCTCGGGGGAGCCGCTTGTCTTTTCAACACTCCGCCTGCTCCCGCCGTTCATGTCCAGTCCCTCATCCACTCCGCCCAAAGTCGGTTTTGTGTCCCTCGGTTGTCCGAAGGCGCTGGTCGATTCCGAACAGATCCTCACGCAGCTGCGTGCCGAAGGTTACGAGACTGCGAAGTCGTATGACGGTGCGGATCTGGTGATTGTGAACACCTGCGGCTTCATTGATGCCGCGGTACAGGAATCGCTCGATGCGATCGGCGAGGCGCTGAACGAGAACGGCAAGGTGATCGTTACCGGCTGCCTGGGTCACAAGAAGGACGCCAGCGGCGAAGAGATCGTGCAGAAAGTGCACCCGAAGGTGCTGGCCGTGACCGGCCCGCATGCGCTGGGCGAGGTAATGGATGCGGTGCATGTGCACCTGCCGAAGCCGCATGAGCCTTTCCTCGACCTGGTGCCACCCGCCGGCGTGAAGCTCACACCGAAGCATTACGCGTACCTGAAGATTTCCGAGGGCTGCAATCATCGCTGCAGCTTCTGCATCATCCCGTCGATGCGCGGCGACCTGGTGTCGCGCCCCATTGCCGAGGTGATGCTGGAGGCCGAGAACCTGTTCAAGGCCGGCGTGAAGGAATTGCTGGTGATTTCGCAAGACACCAGCGCGTACGGCGTGGACATCAAGTTCCGCACCGGTTTCTGGAACGGCCGCCCGGTGCGCACCCACATGACCGACCTGGTCACCGCGCTCGGCGAACTGGCAAAGCAGTACGGCGCCTGGGTGCGCCTGCACTATGTATACCCGTATCCACACGTCGATGAGGTGATCCCGCTGATGAATGGCGGCCATGTGCTGCCTTACCTCGACGTGCCGCTGCAGCATGCGCATCCGGACGTATTGAAGCGCATGAAGCGCCCGGCCAATGGCGAGAAAAATATCGAGCGCATCCGCGCCTGGCGCGCGGCGTGCCCGGACATCACGATACGTTCGACCTTCATCGCCGGCTTCCCCGGCGAGACCGAAGAAGAATTCCAGTACCTGCTCGACTTCCTGCAGGAAGCGCAGATCGACCGCCTTGGCTGCTTCGCGTATTCGCCGGTCGAGGGGGCGGCCGCCAATGAACTGGCCGGCGCCGTGCCGGACGAGGTCAGGGAAGAGCGCCGTGCACGCGTGATGCAACTGCAGGAAGACATCTCACGGCAGCGCCTGCAGGCCAAGGTCGGCAAGACCTTGCGCGTGCTGATCGACAAGGTCGACAGCAGCGGCGCGACTGCGCGCTCTGCAGCCGACGCGCCCGAGATCGATGGCGTGGTCTACGTGAAGCTGCCCTACGACCCAGGTCGGGAGTTGAAGGTCGGCGAGTTCATCGAGGTACGCATCACCGCCGCCGATGCACATGACATGTGGGCCAGCGTTGACTGATAGCGGCAAATCGCTGCAAACCTTGCTGACGACGACGGACTATCGTCCGCCGGAGGGCTTCGGCGCGTTCCCGACCGCGATCCATCACGCTTCGACGGTGCTGTTCAAGGATGTCGCTGCGCTGCGTGCCCGCAACTGGCAGGACAAGAGCTCGTATACCTACGGCCTGCATGGCACGCCGACCACGTTTACCCTTGAAGCTCGTCTGGCCGAAATCGAAGGCGGCACCGACTGCCTGCTCGCGCCCAGTGGTCTCGCGGCGATCGCGATGGTCGATCTCGCGCTGCTGAAAGCTGGCGACGACTTCCTGATTCCCGATAACGTCTACAACCCGAACCGCGAGCTGGCAAACTGGCTGCAGAAAGATTTCGGGATCAGCGCTCGCTTTTACGACCCCTTGACTGGCGAAGGCATCGCCGACCTGATTCAGCCGAGCACGAAGCTGATCTGGACCGAAGCGCCGGGCTCGGTGTCGATGGAAATGCCGGATATTCCGGCGATCTGCCACGCTGCGAAGGAAAAGGGCGTGACTGTCGCCCTCGACAACACCTGGTCCGCCGGCATCGCATTCCGTGCATTCGAGCATGGCGTCGACATCGTGATGCAGGCGCTGACCAAGTACCACTCGGGCGGGTCGGATGTGCTGATGGGCGCGGTGATTACGCGGGACAAGGGCTTGCTGCGGCAGCTGGAGATGGCGCATATGCGCCTCGGCATGGGTGTGTCGGCTGACGATACTTATCTCGTGTTGCGCGGCTTGCCGACGATGAAGCTGCGCTTCGATGCGCATGATGCGGCTGCGCGCAAGATTGCAGGCTGGCTGAAGGCGCGCCCCGAGATCGCGAAGGTGCTGCATCCGGCCTTTGAAGATTGCCCGGGACACCACATCTGGCAGCGTGATTTCAGCGGTGCCGGTGGCCTGTTCTCGGTGCTGTTCGACCCGGTCTACACGGAAGCGCAGACCGATCGCTTCATCGACAGCCTGAAGCTGTTCAAGATCGGTTACAGCTGGGGTGGTGCCAACAGCCTGGCCGTGCCTTACCGGATCGCGCAGATGCGCCGTGAATGGAGAGAGGCCGGCCAGCTGGTGCGCTTCAATATCGGGCTTGAAGACCCGCAAGACCTTATTGCGGATATTGCTCAGGCTCTTCAGACATTGGCATAGCCTTGCCGTCGTTCAGGTCGAGGAAGCCCTTGATCAACCGATAGGCCTTCCAGATGAAGGCGCCCGCAAAAATCAGGATCGCGAGCGGTATGCCGAGGATGGTCACGAACGCGATCCAGCCCAAGCTTACCCAGAACAGGTACCACCAGAACGACCGGATCTGCCAGCTGTGATGGGAGCGCAGCCAGGTGCCATTGGTCTCGTCGCGCTTCAGGTAGTTGAAGATCAGCGGGATGAAGGAGAACACGCCGAGCGAGAAGAACAGCGACGCGCCATGCATCAGGTACAGCCACCAGAGCAGGGTCTTGCGTGACTCGGTGGCTTCATCGTAAACAGTCTGCTCATCCATCGTTTGGTCTCCTGGTCGCGTCATCCCATCAGTAGAACAGGTTCAACAAGCCGTCGAGGCCGGAGTAATTCAGTGCAACGCTGGCCTGCGCCTGCACCACCGGCTTCGCTCGGTAAGCCACGGACAGGCCGGCCACCGACATCATCTTCAGGTCATTCGCGCCATCGCCCATCACGATCGCGGCCGATGTCGGCACGCCGAGCGCGGCGCTTTCCGCCTCGACCGTGGCCTGCTTGGCGTCGGCATCGACGATGGCGCTCTTGACCTCGCCGGTCAGCTTGCCGTCGATGATTTCCAGCTCGATCGCCTGCGCGACATCCAGCCCCAGCTCTTGCTGCAATCGCTGCGTGAAGTAGGTGAAGCCACCCGACACCAGTACCGTGCGCAGCCCCGCCGCCTTCAGGGTCTTGATCATCTGGCGCGCGCCGGGCGACAGTTGCAGGCGCTGGCTGAACACCTGATCCAGCGCAGACGCATCCAGTCCCTCAAGCAGCGACACCCGTCGCAGCAGGCTGGCCCGGAAGTCGAGCTCGCCACGCATCGCGGCCTCGGTGATCTCGGCCACTTCGGCCTTTTGTCCATGCAGGTCGGCGATCTCGTCGATGCATTCGATCGTGATCAGCGTCGAGTCCATGTCCATCACCAGCAGCTTGAAATCCGACAGCCGCAGGTCGGCGCGCACGAAAGCGCCATCGCAGGCCGCTTTCTCGCAGGCGGTGGCTACCGCGGCCCGGTGGGCCGGCGAGTCACTCACGCCATCGGCGCGGTACACATGGGGCGCGGCCGGTGTCACCGACGCGGCGCCTGCCAGCGCAGCGATGCGCTTTGCGGTGTCAGCGTCGAGTGCCGGGCCTTGCAGGATCAGTTTTTTCGGGGTGGTATCAGACATCAGATCAGGTTCAAAGATTTCGGTGATGGTCCTGCATCAGCACGCGGCAGCGCGCCGCAAGTCGCTGCGCGTCAGTGTAAGTGAGCAGGCTCGTCATTCCGGTTCAGCCTGCCAGCGCGCGTATCGTGGTCTTTACCTGCGACAGGCGCGCGGCGAGGTCGGGCATGCTGGCCGTGATGCGCAGCTTGTCCTGGCCGGACAGCTTTACATGGCGGCTCTTTTGTATCAGCTCGATGATGCGCATCGGGTCGACCGGCGGCTTGGGCTCGAACTGCAGCAGCGCCGACTCGGCATGCGCATCGATCTTGATGATGCCCACGGTCTTGGCCGAGATCCGCAGCCGGTGCGTCTCGATCAATGCCTTCACCGCATCGGGCAGGTTGCCGAAACGATCGATCAGTTCTTCCTGCAGGTCGTCGATTGCTTGCTGCGACTCGCCGTTGGCGAGGCGCTTGTAGATCGACAGCCGTTCATGCACATCGCCGCAGAAATCCGACGGCAGCAGCGCCGGCACATGCAGGTTGATCTCGGTGGTGGTTGACAGCGGCGCGGCGAGGTCCGGCTCCTTGCCGGCCTTCAGCGCCTTGACCGCCGCGTTCAGCATGTCGGAGTACAGCTGGAAACCGATTTCGGTCATCTCGCCGGACTGGTTCTCGCCGAGCACTTCGCCGGCGCCGCGGATCTCGAGATCATGCATCGCGAGGTAGAAGCCGCTGCCCAGCTCTTCCATCTGCTGGATCGCTTCCAGCCGGCGTTCGGCGAGTTTGGTCAGCCCCTGCACGTCATGCACCAGCAAATAGGCATACGCCTGATGGTGCGAGCGGCCAACGCGACCGCGCAGCTGGTGCAGCTGCGCGAGGCCGAAGCGGTCGGCGCGATGCATGATGATGGTGTTCGCAGTCGGCACATCGATGCCGGTCTCGATGATGGTGGTGCACAGCAGGATATTGAAGCGCTGCGCCACAAAGTCGCGCATCACTTTTTCCAGCTCGCGCTCGTGCATCTGCCCATGCGCGATGCCGATGCGCGCCTCGGGCAGCAGCTCTTCGAGCTTGGCCTTGCGGTTTTCGATGGTCTCGACTTCATTGTGCAGGAAGTACACCTGACCGCCACGCTTGAGTTCGCGCAGGCAGGCCTCGCGGATCACGGAATCGGATTCGCTGCGCACGAAGGTCTTGATCGCGAGCCGCTTCTGCGGCGCGGTGGCGATCACGGAGAAGTCGCGCAAGCCTTCCAGCGCGAGGCCCAGCGTGCGCGGGATCGGCGTCGCGGTCAGCGTCAGCACATCGACCTCGGCGCGCAGCGCCTTCAGCGCTTCTTTCTGGCGCACGCCGAAGCGGTGTTCCTCGTCGATGATGACCAGCCCCAGCCGCTGGAAGGTCACATCCGGCGACAGCAGCTTGTGGGTGCCGATCACGATGTCGATCGTGCCTTCGGTCAGGCCTTTCAGCGCCTGCGTGACTTCCTTGCCGGTGCGGAAGCGTGACAATTCAGCGATGCGGACCGGCCAGTCCGCAAAGCGGTCGGCAAAGGTCTGCGCATGCTGCTCGGCCAGCAGTGTGGTGGGCGCGAGGATCGCGACCTGCTTGCCGCCCATCACGGCGACAAAGGCCGCGCGCAGCGCGACCTCGGTCTTGCCGAAGCCGACATCGCCGCAGATCAGCCGGTCCATCGGCCGGCCCGAGGTCATGTCGCTGATCACTGCGTTGATGGCAGCCGACTGGTCCGGTGTTTCCTCGAAGCCGAAGCTGTCGGCGAAAGCCTCGTAATCGTGTGCCGAGTACTGGAAAGCATGGCCCTGACGCGCGGCACGGCGCGCATACAGGTTCAGCAGTTCGGCAGCGGTATCGCGTACCTGCTCGGCGGCCTTGCGCTTGGCCTTGTCCCACTGGCCGGAACCCAGTGAATGCAGCGGCGCGTCGTCCGCTGATGCGCCCGAGTAGCGCGAGATCACATGCAGCTGCGATACCGGCACATAAAGTTTGGATTCTTTCGCGTATTCGAGGTGCAGGAACTCGGTCTCGCCCTCGCCGAGGTCCATGCTGACCAGCCCCTGATAGCGTCCGATGCCATGGTTCACATGGACTACCGGATCGCCGACCTTCAACTCGGACAGGTCGCGCACCATCGCATCGACCTGGGTCGGGCCTTCCTGGCGCTTGCGGCCAGCACGGCGGCCGCTGCCTGCATACAGCTCGGTTTCCGTAATGAAGGCCAGCTGCCCGAACGCGCCCAGGCCATCAAGCAGTTGCGCACCTGCGTGCAAAGGCGCCACACAGATCAGCAGCTTGTCAGACGATGCAAGGAATTCGCCCAGCGAATCACAGCTCGTCAGCGGCAGGTCGTATTCATTGAAATACTCGCGCAGCGTCTCGCGTCGGCCGCCGGATTCGGCGCAGATCATCACGCGCTTGTCGGTCTTCAGCAGGAAGGCGCGCAGGTTGGTCAGCGGGTCGTCGAGCCGGCGGTTGACGGCAATCTCGGGCAGAGGTGACGACAATTCGGACGGCTCGCTGCTTTCCTGTATGACCCAGCGGCCGTAGGGCTTGAGCAGCGTGAAGAAGTCTTCATCGGTCAGGAAGATATCCTCGGGCGGCAGCAGTGGCCGTTCGCGATCGGCCTTCAGGAAGCCATAGCGCGAACGCGTGTCGGACCAGAAGCGCTTGATCGCGGCATCGATATCGCCGACCAGCGCAAAGCTTGCGCCCTCGGGCAGGTACTCGAACAGCGTCGACGTATGCTCGAAGAACAGCGGCAGGTAGTACTCGATACCGGCCGATGCGATGCCATTGCCGATGTCCTTGTAGATGGTCGCGCGAGACGGGTCGCCTTCGAACACCTCGCGCCAGCGGCTGCGAAAGGCTGAACGCGCGGCTTCATCCATCGGGAATTCGCGGCCCGGCAACAGCCGCACTTCGCGCACCGGATACAGCGAGCGCTGCGTGTCGACATCAAACGTGCGGATGGTCTCGATGCTGTCGCCGAACAAGTCGATACGGTACGGTAGCGCCGAGCCCATCGGGAACAGATCGATCAGGCCGCCGCGGACCGAGTACTCGCCGGGCGACATTACCTGCGTCACATGCGCGTAGCCGGCCAGCGTCAGCTGCGACTTCAGTTGCGCCTCGTCCAGCTTCTCGCCTTGCTTGAAGAAGAAGGTATAGCCCGCCAGGAAGGACGGCGGACCCATGCGCACCAGCGCGGTAGTGGCCGGCACGATCAGCACATCGCAGTGGCCGGACTGAATCTCGTGCAGCGTCGCCAGCCGCTCGGACACCAGGTCCTGATGCGGCGAGAATGCGTCATAGGGCAGGGTTTCCCAATCGGGCAGCAAGTGGCAGCGCAGGCCGCTCGCCTGTCGTTGCTGCGGCTGCGGCTGCGGCTGTTCAGACGGCTCTGCGTGCGCGTCGCCTGAGGTGCCGAACCAGCTGATCTCGGACAGCAGCCGCTGCGCAGCCGGCGCGTCGGCGACGATGATCACCATCATCCTGCCTTCGGCTTTCAACGCCTGGGCCGCCTGGGCCAGCACCAGCGCTTCGGCGGCGCCGTGCAACGCAGGCAGCACAAAACGATGGCCGGCTTTCGGTGGTCGGAGCGAGGGGTTGAGCGAGTCGGAGGACATGGTGGTCGTACGCGGGCGGCCGCAGGCCGGGCCCAGGTCATTGCTGCCCGGGGATGCCGCCATCGCCGATCCCGCTGAATCGCTGTCGGGGCGGCCGCGGGGCTACAATAGCGTCTGCGGACAAACCGCGATTATAAATGAGCCGCCTGTGATGAGTTTCCCTTCCTATGTTGCGCTGATACCCGCAGCCGGCGTCGGCGCACGCATGGGGTCGACGCTGCCCAAGCAATACGCGAAGCTGGCCGGCAAGCCCATGCTGCAACATGTGATGGAAACTTTCGTTGCGGCGCCGATGATCGATCGTGTGTATGTCGTGGTCAGCGCCGATGATGCATACATTGATGACCTGCCCCCCTTGCCGCGCACCAGCATCCTGCGCTGCGGCGGTGCTACCCGGCAGGCATCGGTGACCAATGGTCTGGCTGCGATCGCGGACCAGGTCGATCCCGATGACTGGGTGCTGGTGCATGATGCCGCACGCCCCGGACTGACCGTCGAGCTCATCGATAAACTGATTCTGTTCGTGAAGGATGATCCGGTCGGCGGCCTGCTGGCAATGCCGGTAGTCGATACCATCAAGCGCAGTAACGGCCATGGTCGCTCGGAGCAGACCGTTGCTCGCGATCTGCTGTGGGCTGCGCAGACACCGCAGATGTTCCGGCATCAGGTCTTGCTCGGTGCGTTGCTTGATGCGTCAAGCAATGCGCGCGACATCACCGACGAGGCGAGCGCGATCGAGGCGCTGGGGCAGCACCCCAAGCTGGTCGAGGGCAGCGCGCGCAACTTCAAGGTGACACTGCCGGAAGACATGCAGGCAGCCGAGCGCTACCTGAACGAAAAACAAACATAAGGAGTCGCATGAAGCCGCCATTTCGCATCGGGCAGGGCTATGATTGCCACGCGCTCGTACCGGGTCGCCCGCTGGTGCTCGGCGGCGTGACCATCCCGCACCGCGCGGGCCTGCTCGGCCACTCGGATGCGGATGCGCTGCTGCATGCGATCACGGATGCCTTGTTTGGCGCTGCCGGCCTCGGCGACATCGGCAAGCATTTCCCCGATACCGATGAACGCTTCCGCGGTGCCGACTCGCGGGTGCTGCTACGCGAAGCCGCACAGCGCGTACGCGACGCCGGTTATGAGATCGGCAACATTGACGCGACCATCATTGCGCAGGCGCCGAAAATGGCACCGCATCTGCCGGGCATGATTGCCAATATCGCAAGCGACCTCGGCATGGATGCGGGCCAGGTCAACCTGAAAGCCAAGACCAATGAACGCCTCGGCTGGGAAGGGCGCGAGGAAGGCATTGCCGCACAGGCGGCAGCACTCTTGCTTGCCAAGTGATAATAGTTCTCATTAAGCAATATCAGATAATCCATTGAATTTCTCAATCGGCCGTATTGAAATAGCCAATTTGAGATTCAGCATCGCCGACATCACAATTCGAATCCGGAAACTCTGACTCGCCAGTCGGTTTTCAGTCGTGGTCGTACGCAGTTGCCGCCAAGATGGGGCGACAGCGCATTCCCCCACCCGATGTGATTCACCCGTGATTCATAAGGAGATGCAAATGTCCAAGCTCAAAGGTTCCAAGACCGAGCAGAACCTGAAGGACGCCTTCGCAGGCGAATCCCAGGCCAACCGCCGTTACCTGTATTTCGCGAACAAGGCTGACGTGGAAGGTCAGAACGACGTCGCAGCACTGTTCCGTTCCACCGCTGAAGGCGAAACCGGCCATGCGCACGGCCACCTCGAGTACCTCGAGCAGTGCGGTGACCCGGCCACCGGCCTGCCGATCGGCTCTTCGCGCCAGAACCTGATGGCCGCCGTTGCCGGCGAAACGCACGAGTACACCGACATGTACCCGGGCATGGCCAAGACCGCTCGCGACGAAGGCTTCGATGAGATCGCCGACTGGTTCGAGACCCTGGCCAAGGCCGAGCGTTCGCACGCGAACCGCTATCAAAAGGCACTCGACGCCCTCGTCGATTAATACGAGAGCCGACAGGCGACCCTCTCTCCCGAGAGGGTTGTGGCAAGCGCAGTCTTTTTGCGGCTGTGTTTGCCACAACACCGTTTGACCCACCCCCACAAAAACATAAAACACCAAGGACCGCACCATGGCACGTGAAGGCAACCTGGAAGCGCCCACCCGGCATCCGCTGGACTGGCTGAGCGAAGAGTTTTACGACGAAGAAGCGCTGAACACCGAGCTCGAGCGCGTGTACGACATTTGCCACGGCTGCCGCCGTTGCGTGTCGCTGTGCCAGTCGTTCCCGACCCTGTTCGATCTGGTCGACGAGTCGGACACGATGGAAGTCGATGGCGTCGACAAGAAGGATTACATGAAGGTGGTCGACCAGTGCTATCTGTGCGACCTCTGCTACATGACCAAGTGCCCGTACACGCCGCCGCACGAATGGAACCTTGACTTCCCGCACCTGATGCTGCGCGCGAAGGCGGTCAAGTTCCGTAAGGGCGAGGTGTCGGCGCGCGACAAGTTCTTGTCGAACACCGATGGCCTCGGTAAATTTGCCGGCATTCCCATCGTCACGCAGACCGTCAATGCGGTGAACAAGGCCAAGGTCACGCGCGCCGTGGTCGAAAACATGCTGGGCGTCGACAAGGATGCCTGGCTGCCGGAGTTCGCCACTACCAAGTTCCGCAATGGCGCCGCGAAGTCGCGCCCGCATGCGGTGAAGGATGGTGCGAACACGCCGGGCAAGGTGGCGATTTATTCGACCTGCTATGTGAACTACAACGAGCCGGGCATCGGGCATGACCTGCTGGCCATCCTCGATCACAACCAGATCCCCTACGTGATGGTGGAGAAAGAAGCCTGCTGCGGCATGCCGAAGCTGGAGCAGGGTGACCTGCAGGGCGTGGCCGAGAAGAAGGCGATCAACATTCCGCACCTCGCGAAGCTGGCGAAAGAAGGTTACGCGATCCTGACCCCGGTACCGTCGTGCACACTGATGTACAAGCAGGAGCTGCCGCTGATGTTCCCCGATTGCGCCGACACCCAGCTGGTGAAAGAAGCGATGTGGGATCCGTTCGAGTACCTCGTCGCGCGCAACCGCGACGGCCTGCTGAAGACCGACTTCAAGCAGGAGCTCGGCCATGTGTCGTACCACATTCCCTGCCATTCGCGCGTGCAGAACGTCGGGCGCAAGACCGCCGACATGCTGCAACTGGTGCCGAACACCAAGCTCAATGTGGTCGAGCGCTGCTCGGGTCATGCGGGCACGTATGGCGTGAAGAAGGAATTCCACGCCAACGCGATGAAAATCGGCAAGCCGGTGTTCAAGGCCATGGCCAATGACGAGCCGAATTACATCTCGTCCGACTGTCAGCTGGCCGGCCATCACATCGCGCAAGGCATGGAAGCCAACAACCTGAAGCAGGCCGAGATCGCGCACCCGCTGACGCTGGTGCGCAAGGCCTACGGCATCTGATATCTGAAACAAGCAAGGAGTCTGCGATGATCATTTCCCGTGACAGCCTGATGACCCTCGAGGCTTATTCCAAGCAGCGCCCCGAGTTCCGCAAGCAGGTGATGGAGCACAAGAAGCACCGTACCGTCCACCTCGGCAACCATGTGACGCTGCTGTTCGAAGACGAGATGACCCTGCGCTACCAGGTGCAGGAGATGCTGCGCATCGAAAAAATCTTCGAAGAAGAGGGCATACAGTCCGAGCTGGATGCTTATAACCCTCTTTGCCCGGACGGCAGCAACTTCAAGGCGACGATGCTGATCGAGTATTCGAACGTGGCCGACCGCAAGGCAGCACTGGCCAAGCTGATCGGCATTGAAGACCGTCTGTTCGTGCAGGTCGAGGGCAAGGGCCGCGTGTATGCGATCGCCGACGAAGACCTGGACCGCGAGAACGAAGAAAAAACCTCGGCCGTGCATTTCGTTCGCTTCGAACTGACGCCGGAGATGAAGGCCGCATTGAAGGGCGGTGCACAGATGATGGTCGGCTGCGATCATCCGAACTACCCGGCGCACATCGAGGAACTGCCGCAGGAGACCCTGTCGGCACTGCTGAAAGACCTCAGCTGAGCTGAAGTCGTCACAGTGCTCAGGCGGCTGTCTTCAGCTGGCCAGCTTCAGCCACACACGAACCGCGAGGCCACCGTCCTCGCGGTTTTTTATTTCGAGCCTTCCCTCATGCCTGTGCACGATGCGGTCGACAATGGCCAGTCCCAGCCCGGCGCCGTTGGCCTGGCTGCGCGCCGTATCAAGACGCGTGAAGGGACGCAGCAGGTTTGCGATCTGGTCCTCCGGCAGGCCAGGGCCGCGGTCGGCGATCTCGATCATCACCTCGCTGCCGCTGGCCTGCGCGGACACGGATAGCTCACTGACCGTCTTGCCTGCGGTCTTGCCATAGCGTTTCGCATTCTCGATCAGGTTCTCGACCACGCGTGACAGCTCGGTCTCATGACCACGCACTTGCAGGCCGGGTGCGATATCGCCCTGTACCCATAGCTCGGTCGATCGGCCCGCATCGCGCACCACGCGCGCCAGCAATGCCGACAGGTCGACGGGCTTGTGCTGTCCGGGCTCGACCGGACGCGCATAGTCGAGGAACTGGCTGATGATGGCTTCCATCTGCGCCAGATCGGATTGCATGCCATGGCGCGCCTCGTCGGTCAGCCTGGCCATCTCGACCTCCAGCAACATGCGCGCAATCGGCGTGCGCAAGTCATGCGAGATACCAGCGAGGATCACCGCGCGGTCCGACTCCACCTGCTGCAGGTCATGCACCATCTGGTTGAAGCTCTGGTTGGCCTCGCGGATTTCGGCCGGGCCTTTCTCGGGCAGCGGGACCGGCGCCTTGCCGCGTGCGATCGCGCGCGCCGCCGCCGACAGCCGGGCCAGCGGCTGATTGATCAGGCGGCTGATGAAGACGGCGCCGACCAGCGACAGCAGGATCGTCACGCCGCCCCAGCCTATCCACTGGATGCCGGATGCGACTTCAATGCGGCTGCGGTCCAGCATCAGCCAGTAATCATCATCGTCGATGTAGAAGCTGACCCAGAAGCCGGGAATCTCGTTGACCGACCCGGCGAACTCGGTATTGGCACCGAGCCTTGCGCGCACGTTCTGCTCGACCACATGGAACAGTGCGCGGTCCGGCAGCGGCTCGACCTCGTCATCCGTCTCTTTCGGGTACACACGGATGCCCTGGCTGGTGGCCAATTCGAACAACAGCTCGCGCCGCAGCATCGGCGCCGAGTGCAGCAGCGCTGCGCGCGTGATGGTCACGATGGACACCACCTGTGCCGCGATCTGCTCGCCGCGCGGCGTACGCTCGACCACGCGGAAGCTCGCAACCCAGGCCGCCATGCTGGCCGCGATCAGGAAGGTCAGCAGGAAGAAGGTGCGCCAGAACAGGCCGCTCTTCAACCAGGGCAGCTTTTGCGCTGCTGGTGCCGGCGTCGGAGCGAGACCGGCGTTGGCGTCAGGACTTGGTGCCATCAGGTATGAAGACATAGCCGAGTCCCCAGACAGTCTGGATGAAGCGCGGGGTCGAAGGATCGGGCTCGATCAGCTTGCGCAGCCGCGAGATCTGTACATCGAGGCTGCGATCGAAGACTTCGTATTCGCGGCCACGTGCGAGCTCCATTAGCTTCTCGCGCGACAGCGGCTGCCGAGCGTGACGCGCCAGTACCTTCAGCACCGAGAACTCGCCGCTGGTCAAGGGCACCGGCGCGCCTTTCTTCAGCAGTGTGCGCTTCTCGAGGTCGAACTCGAATTCGCCGAACACATAGCTTTCCGGATGGTCGGACGGTGCGGCAGGGATGTCGTCCGGCGTCGCGCGACGCAGCACCGCAGACACACGCGCCAGCAGCTCGCGCGGATTGAAGGGTTTCGCCAGATAGTCATCGGCGCCGAGCTCGAGGCCGGCGATGCGGTCCGCATCTTCGCCTTTGGCCGTCAGCATGATGATGGGCGTGTGATCGCCACCGCCACGCAGGCGCTGACAGATCGACATGCCATCTTCCCCAGGCAGCATCAGGTCTAGCACCAGCAAGTCGAAGCGCTCGCGTATCCACAGCCGGTTCATTTCCACCGCGCTGGCGGCCACCTGCACGGCATAGCCATTCTCGGCAAAGAAGCGCCTCAGCAGGTCACGCAGCCGCGAATCGTCGTCGACGACGAGCAACTTGGCCTGGGCACCCGGGGTGCGCTTGGATGGAACGGGCTTGACTGGGTTTGTCGGGTTCATGGTCGTATGGTAACGTCGAACCCGTTGTTCCCTCTATCACCGGGCCGGGGGTATTACAAAGCTTTACAAACTTCGGTGCCTGCATTTCAGGCTGCCGGCAGCGAACAAAAGTACACTACAGCCTGTGCGCCTTGCTCTGCGAGGCCGACCACACGTGGCTGATATTCATCCGAGACGTAGAACCATGAAGCGCCTGACCCAATGGCTGAGCCTGACCGCGCTGCTCCTTGCACTGGGGCCGGCGCAAGCCGAACCGCCGCAAGGCCGGGGCGAAGCCAGGCCGCGTCCCGATGCGCCGCAGGGCGAGCGGCGGGATGAGGGACGACGTGACGACGGTCGCCGCGACGAGCAGGGCAATCGCCCGCCGAAATTGTCGCCGGAGGAGCGCCGCGAACTGCGCCAGCAGATTCATGAGGCCGGGCACGACGTTTACCATCGGCCCAAGCGGCAGCAGCAGTGAGTTTGCGCGGGCTTGCCAGAAAGCTTCCCAAAACAAAAAGAACCCTGCTATACTCTCGTTCTTCGCGGCTGTAGCTCAGCTGGATAGAGTACTTGGCTACGAACCAAGGGGTCGTGGGTTCGATTCCTGCCAGCCGCGCCATTATTAGCAGTAAAGAGAAGGGCCGATGTCTATTCGACATCGGCCCTTTTTCTTTTTGCTCGTCTTTGTTCTGTTCCTGTCGGTTGTTCGCAGGGCTACGGCGGCTGTTTCGCGGGACAGGCTACCGGGCTGCTGCCCGCATCAAGCCTGTCCGGCCGCCGTTGCCTGGGGGAGAGGGCGTGACGTCTGGCGACACGCTAAAAAAGCGTTCGTGCCGGCTCTTGCCGTCTGTGATCGTCAGTGCTTTCGCACCAGTGTCTCGCGCAGTTCAGCCAACTCCTCGCGCAGCATCCGAATCTCCGCTGTGACCGGGTCCTCGGTATGGTCGACCGGCTTGATGGTGCTGATCGAGTCGACGATCACCGCGATGAACAGGTTGATGATTACGAAGGTCGCAATCAGGATGAACAGGACGAAGAACAGCCACGCATGCGGGAAGAGCTCCATCACCGGACGTGCGACGCCTTCGGACCAGCTCTCGAGCGTCATTACCTGGAACAGCGTGAAGGCCGTGGTGCCCAGGTCGCCAAACAGTTGCGGGAAGCGCTCACCAAACATGTTGGTCGCAATGACCGAGAACACATAGAACACCACGATCACCAGCCCGAACACCGAGCCCAGACTGGGCAGTGAATGCAGCAGGCCGGCCACCACCTTGCGCATGCTCTCGATCTTGTTGACCAGTCTCAGCACCCGCAGCACGCGCAGCGCACGCAACACAGACAGGCTGCCGGTGGCTGGTACCAGTGCGATCGCAATCACGACGAGATCGAACACGCACCACGCGTCTCGGAAGAATCCGGTGCCACGCGCGGCCATCAGCGCTAGCAGCTCGACGATGAAGATGCCGAGGATGAGTTCATCGATCAGGTGCAGCGTATGTCCGAAGTAGCCCATGAGGGTGTGGCTGGTCTCCATGCCGAGTATTGCGGCATTCAGCAGGATCAGCGCCACCAGCGTGGCCTGGACCGTGTGATGGGCAATGAACTTTTCGATGGAGACCTGCCAGGGCGCTTGCTGTACGGAGGTGTGCATGCTGATCGAATTCATGAGTGGTGGTGTGTGCGGAACCGGCCACCCTTTCGCGACGAGCGTTCAGCAGCATTCCGCGGGCGGATCGGCCGCCAAGCCTCGCATTTTACCGTGCAGAAAGTTTCTTCTGAGAAAAAATGCACGCCTTTCGCATCCGACGGCCATCCATCATCGCCGTCATCAGAAGGGTGTTTGCAGGGATTTTTATTTAGGAAACAAAGACATCCCGTCTGGCACTGCTGGCAGGCGCCTGAACTCGGATTGCGCCTGTGGTCGTTGGCGATCAACGCGCCCACCCCGTGAAAATTTCTCAGCGCCGTGCGATTATCCGCCCGTCAATTCACGGAGGCATGTTCATGGCGCTTACCCCGGCAGCACAAGCAGACGCGAGGTTTCACTTTCATCCGTACACCAATCCGCGTCAGGTCGAACGCGACGGCGCGCTCGTGATCGTCAGCGGTCACGGTGTACATGTGCGCGATGAACACGGCAAGGAGTACATCGAGGGCATGGCCGGGCTGTGGTGCGCGGCGCTCGGGTTCTCGGAGCAGCGGCTGGTCGAGGCGGCGCACCGGCAGATGCAGGTGCTGCCTTACTACCACACCTTCTCCGGCAAATCGTCCGGCCCGGTAGCGGAACTGGTCGAGAAGATGATGAGCTTGTCGCCGGTGCCGATGGCGCGCATCCTGTTTGCGAACTCGGGCTCGGAATCGAATGATGCGGCGTTCAAGCTGGTGCGCTACTACCACAATGCGACCGGCCGTCCGCACAAGAAAAAAATCATCGCGCGCAACAAGGGCTATCACGGCGTGACGCTGGCTGCAGCGGCGCTGTCGGGCATACCGACGATGCACACGCATTTCGATTTGCCGATGCCGGATGTGGTGCGGGTCAGCTGCCCGCATCCTTACCAGTTCGCGAAAGACGGCGAGACACCGGACCAATTCGCGCAACGTCTCGCGCAAGAACTGGAGGACACCATCCTGCGCGAAGGGCCGGAGACGGTTGGCGCTTTCATCGCCGAGCCGGTGCAGGGCGCGGGCGGGGTGATCGTGCCGCCGCCGCGCTACTTCGAGCTGATCCAGCCCATCCTGAAGAAGTACGACATCCTGCTGATCGCCGATGAGGTGGTGTCAGGCTTCGGCCGTCTCGGTGAGCGTTTCGGCAGCGAGGTCTACGGGCTGCAGCCGGACTTCATCACGGTCGCGAAGATGCTGACCTCGGCCTATGTGCCCATGTCGGCGCTCTACATCAGCGACCGCGTGTACCAGGCAGTCGCCGATGCAAGTGCCGGTGTCGGTGTGTTCGGCCATGGCTACACCTACGGCGGCCATCCGGTGGCCTGTGCAGTCGCGCTCGAAGCATTGCGCATCTACGAGCAGGACGGCATCGTCGAGCATGTGCGTTCGGTGGCGCCGCTCTTGCAGCAGGGACTGCAAAAGCTGCGCGGCCATCGCTATGTCGGTGATGTGCGCGGCATGGGACTGATCGCTGCGATCGAATTGGCTGCCGATCCAGCGCGGCGACAGCCTTTCCCGGCCGAGCGCGGTGTCGGTGCGTACCTGGTGCGGCGCGCGCAAGAGCACGGGCTGATCCTGCGCACGATGGCCGGCGACATCATCGCGTTCTCGCCGCCGCTGATCATCAGCGACGCCGAGATCGATGAACTGCTGTTGCGCCTGCAGCGCGCGCTCGACGATACCGCGAACTGGATCGACAGCTGGCACAAGGGCTGATCCAGCGGCTGTCCCAAGGGCTGACGGCTGACGCAGGGTGCCGAGGTCTTCAGCGCCGCGCCGCACTGCCCGGGCTGCGCGCGATCTGCACGAACTGGTCGACCACGTCGCGGTTGCGTATGCCGCGCCGGCGCACCACGCCGATCTCGACGCCGGGGACCGCATCGCGCAGTTTGCGCACCTCGATGCGTTCCGCGTCCAGCGTCCAGGGTCGGTACAGGAAGTCCGGCAGGATCGTGATGCCGGAGCCTACGCCGACCAGCGAGCGCACCGCCTCCAGTGAGCTGGTGCGCAACTTCACCTCGGGCGTCAGCCCATGGCGCCGCCAGACCGCGCGCTGCATGTCTTCGATACGGTCGGCTTCGAGCACGATCAGCGGCGCGGTCGCGCATTCGGCCAGCGTCAGCTCGTTGCGCTCGGCCAGTGGATGGCCGGGCGGCAGCCATACGCGGTTCGGTGAGCTCGACAGCGTCTCCACCTCCAGTGCCTGCGGATTGTCGAGCGCATTGACCACCATGATCGCGAGATCGACTTCACCATTGACCAGCAGATGCTCGAGAAAGGGCGGCGAGTCTTCGAGGATGTTGACCCGCACCTCCGGATGCGCGCGCTGGAAGCGCGACAGCAGGTCGGCCAGCCCGTAGCCGGCCATCAGGCCGGTGACGCCGATGTTCAGCGTGCCCGTCAGCTCGTCGGCGGTATCGCTGTTGATGGCGCCGGCCTGCGCGACGGCGGCGATCACCTTGCGCGCGCTGGCCTCGAAACGGTAGCCTGCCTGGGTCAGCACCATGCCCCGTGGTTGTCGCTCGAACAACGGCGAGCCGAGGGTGCTTTCTAATTCCTGAATGCTCTTGGTCAGCGCCGACTGCGCAATGTTGACCAAGCGTGCAGCGGCAGCGATCGAGCCGGACTCGGAAACGGCCAGAAAGTAACGGAACTGCTTGAGCGTAAAGTGTTTCTGCACGTTTACCCCACATTGTTGCCGCTTTGGCCACACCTGGCGGTGAGCATGGCGCTGAGCTATCGAAAAAAGTGAATGCTAGCCGTTGAAATATTGAACTTTTCGGTCACACCGGTCAAGGCATAAGGTTCCCGCAGCGTTGCAAGGCATTTGTCCGCCGGCAATGGCTTACCCATACCCACCAGAAAGGCAATACAGCAAGCTCCCATCGCGTCATCACCATTACATTCGGAGACAGACCCATGAGCAAACTCAAGCGAGCAGCAGCCCTGGTCACCTTGACCGCGTTTTCCGGTGCCAGCTTTGCACAGGCACCCTTGCAGAAGATCGGCAAAGGCGAAGGACAAGTCGACATCGTGGCCTGGCCCGGCTACATCGAGCGCGGCGCCACCGACAAGAACTTCGACTGGGTAACCGACTTCGAAAAGAAGACCGGCTGCAAGGTCAATGTGAAGAACGCCGGCACCTCCGACGAGATGGTGGCGCTGATGAACGAAGGTGGCTTCGACCTCGTGACCGCCAGCGGCGATGCGTCGACCCGACTGATCCGCGGCAAGCGTGTGCAGCCGATCAACGTGGGCCTGATCCCGAGCTACAAGAACATCGACCCGCGCCTGCAGAAGGCCCCGTGGCACTACGAGAACAACACCCACTACGGCGTGCCGTACCAGTGGGGCTGGAACGTCCTGATGTACAACACCAAGGTGTTCGGCAACAAGAAGCCGACCAGCTGGAGCGTGGTGTTCGAAGAGCAGACTCTGCCTGACGGCAAGAGCAACAAGGGCCGTGTGCAAGCCTTCGATGGCCCGATCTACATCGCCGACGCCGCGCTGTACCTGAAAAAGAAAAAGCCCGAGCTCGGCATCAAGGATCCGTATGAACTGAACGAGACCCAGTACAAGGCCGCGCTCGATCTGCTGCGCGCACAGCGCAAGATCGTCGGCAAGTACTGGCACGATGCGTTCGTGCAGATCGACGACTTCACCAACGAGGGCGTGGTTGCATCAAGCTCGTGGCAGTTCCAGGCCAACATCCTCGGCTCCAAGAAAGCGCCGATTGCAACCGTCGTGCCGGTTGAGGGCGCATCGGGCTGGGCGGACAGCACCATGATGCATGCCGAAGCCAAGCACCCGAACTGCGCGTACATGTGGCTCGAGCATTCGCTGAACCCGAAGCTGCAGGGTGACCTGTCCGCGTGGTTCGGCTCGGTACCGTCGGTACCGGCTGCGTGCAAGGGCAACAAGCTGCTCGGCGACGATGGCTGCGCACGCCAGGGCTACAACGACTTCGACAAGATCTCGTTCTGGCGTACCCCGGTCACGCAATGCAAGAGCCAGAACAACCAGTGCGTGCCTTATCACAAGTGGGTGTCTGACTACATCGCCATTCTCGGCGGCCGCTGATCCTGCCGCCTGACACGGGCGCACCGGGTTGATCGGTGCGCCCGTGCACCATGGAGCGTTTCCTGATGACTCATGCCGTCAGCCTGAGCGGGGTGTCGTGCGTCTTCCAGTCCGGCGGGCGTGCACTGGCCGCCGTCGACGACGTCAGCCTCGACATCGAGCCCGGTGAATTTTTCACGTTGCTCGGTCCTTCCGGTTCCGGCAAGACCACCTGCCTGCGCATGATCGGCGGCTTCACGATGCCGACGGCGGGCCAGATCCGTATCCACGGCGAAGCTGTCGGCGACCAGCCGCCTTACCTGCGGCCAGTGACCACCGTCTTTCAGGACTACGCGCTGTTCCCGCACATGAACGTGCTGGACAACGTCGCCTATGCGCTGATGGTCAAAGGCGTCGACCGTGTGCAGCGCCATCGCCGTGCGCAGCAACTGCTCGAGCTGGTGCGCCTGCCCGATGTCGGCGAGCGCAAGCCGGCGCAGCTGTCCGGCGGGCAGCGTCAGCGGGTGGCACTGGCACGCGCGCTGGTCAGCGAGCCCAAGGTGCTGCTGCTCGACGAGCCACTCGGTGCGCTCGACCTGAAGCTGCGCGAACAGATGCAGGGCGAACTGAAAGAACTGCAGCGTCGGCTCGGCATCACTTTTGTGCTGGTCACGCATGACCAGCATGAGGCGCTGTCGATGAGCGATCGCATCGGCGTGTTCAATCGCGGCCGACTGGAACAGGTAGCGACACCCACCGAACTGTATGAACGTCCCGCGACGCGCTTCGTCGCGCAATTCCTCGGTGCCGCCAACTTGCTGGACGAGGCCGAGGCGCGGCGGCTGTGCGGCAAGCCATCCGCGATGATCCGGCCCGAGCGTATACGACTGATCAGTGGTGCAGACCCCGCCGACGGCAACACCACGACAGGCACCGTGCAGGCACTCCAGTACTTCGGCGCATTCTGGCGCATGACGGTCAGCCGCGATGGTTCCAGCGACCTGCTGGTCGACCTCGCGCTGGACGCAGTGCGACCCGAGCCCGGTGCGCGCGTGCAGCTGCACTGGGATGCGTCGGCCGTGCATCCGCTGGACGCTACGCGCTGACATCATGGCCTCTGCCGCTGTCATCGCCGACCTGAACGCCAGCACGCCGACGCTGGCCGACCGCGTCTCGGCGCTGCTGTTCCGCCGCCGTGGCATGGTGCTGGCCTTGCTGCTGACGCCGCCGCTGCTGTGGTTCGGCGTGATCTACCTTGGCTCGTTGTTTGCGCTGCTGGCGCAGAGTTTTTTTCGGCTCGATGATTTTTCCGGCGTCGTGGTGTACGAGGTCGGGCTGCAGAACTTCGTTGCGCTGCTGGAGCCGGCCAACCTGGATGTGGTCGGCCGCAGCCTCGTGATGTCGACGCTGGTGACGATCACCAGCGTGATCATCGCGTTCCCGGTCGCGTACACCATGGCGCGCCATGCGCGCGGCACACAGAAGGCGCTGCTGTACATTGCAGTGATGCTGCCGTTGTGGTCGAGCTATCTGGTGCGCCTGTATGCATGGAAGCTGCTACTGGCCAAGGAGGGCGCGATCGCATGGCTGGTGTCGAAGCTGCACCTGCAGTGGCTGCTGGATGGCGTGCTGGCGCTGCCGGTCGTGGCCGGCAACTCGCTGAGCTTTTCTCCGCTCGGCACCTTCATCGTGTTTGTCTACATGTGGCTGCCGTTCGTGATACTGCCGATACAGGCCGCGATCGAGCGCATCCCCGCATCGGTGCTCGAAGCGTCGGCGGATCTGGGTGCGGGTCCGCGTCAGACCTTCTGGAAAGTGATCCTGCCGCTCGCAATGCCGGGTGTGGCGGCAGGGTCGATCTTCTCGTTCTCGCTGACGCTGGGCGATTACATCATCCCGCAGGTGATCGGCAACTCGACGCTGTACATTGGGCAGGTGGTGTACCGGCAGCAGGGCGTGGCCGGCAACTTGCCGTTCGCAGCCGCGTTCTCGCTGGTGCCGATCGTGATCATCGCCGTCTACCTGTGGCTGGCGCGGCGCAAAGGAGCGTTCGATGCGCTCTGACACGCTCAAGCCGACCGGTGCCTCGTTCGGGCTGAAGCTGGCCACGCTGGCCGGCGTGCTGTTCCTGCACCTGCCGCTGGCGCTGATCATTCTGTATGCGTTCAGCAGTGAGGACAAGAGCTATGTGTTCCCGCCGCCGGGCCTGACCACCGACTGGTTCGCGGTCGCGCTCGGCCGCCAGGATGTGTGGGACGCGGTCACGCTGTCGGTGCAGGTCGCGCTGTGGTCGACCGCTGTCGCGCTGGTCCTCGGCACGCTGGCCGCCGGTGCGCTGGCGCGCTTCCAGTTCTTCGGTCGTGATGCGATCTCGTTGCTGCTGATCTTGCCGATCGCGCTGCCCGGCGTGGTGACGGGCATTGCATTGCGCTCCGCGTATCACGCGGGCGGCATACCGTTCAGTTTCTGGACCATCGTGATCGGCCACGCAACCTTCTGCGTGGTGGTGGTCTACAACAATGCAGTCGCACGCTTGCGGCGTATGTCGCCTTCATTGATCGAGGCGTCGATGGACCTTGGCGCGAATGCGTTCCAGACCTTCTGGCACGTGATCCTGCCGCAGCTGGGCTCGGCGCTGCTGGCCGGTGCGCTGCTTGCCTTTGCGCTCAGTTTCGACGAAGTGATCGTCACCACCTTTACTGCCGGCCAGCAGACCACGCTGCCGATCTGGATGCTGCAGGAACTGATACGGCCAAGACAACGGCCGGTGACCAATGTCGTCGCGGTGTTCATCATCGCGCTGACCTTTGTACCCATCATCGCTGCTTACTGGCTGACGCAGGCCGGCGACGACGGCGACCGAAAATAATCTGTTGTAGCGCCTAACTACCAAGGAGATACGAGCATGGGAAACCCCGCAGAACCCGCCATCGCCTTCCCCACCGAGCTGTTGATCGACAACCAGGCCGTGCGCGGCGAAGGTGCGGTCGAGGTCGTCGTCAACCCGGCCACGGGCGCGCCGCTGTGCGAAGTGCCGGAGGCGTCGCCCGAGCAAGTGTCGCGCGCTGTCGGTGCGGCCGCGCGTGCGTTCGACAGCTGGTCGAAGACCACGCCGGCCGAGCGTTCCGGCCTGCTGCTGAAACTGGCCGATGCGATCGAGGCGCAGGCCGAGACCTTCGCGCGTCTCGAGTCGCTCAACTGCGGCAAGCCGTATGAGCGCGCGCTGAATGACGAGATCCCGGCCATCGCTGATTGCTTCCGCTATTTCGCGGGCGCCGCGCGCTGCATGACGAGTACCGCTGCCGGCGAGTACCTGGCCGGTCACACCAGCATGATCCGGCGTGACCCGATCGGCGTGGTCGGCTCGATCGCGCCATGGAACTATCCGATGCTGATGGCCGCATGGAAGGTGGCGCCGGCGATCGCTGCCGGCAACACCGTGGTGCTCAAGCCCAGCGAGCAGACACCGCTGACCGCGCTGCACTTTGCGCGCGTGGCCGCCGGCATTTTGCCGAAGGGTGTGCTGAACGTGATCTGTGGCCGCGGCCCCAGTGTCGGCCAGCCACTCGTCGAGCATCCGCAAGTGCGCATGGTATCGCTGACAGGTGACGTCGCGACCGGCCGCAAGATCCTGCAGGCTGCGTCGACGGGACTCAAGCGCACCCATCTCGAACTGGGCGGCAAGGCGCCGGTGATCGTGCTTGATGATGCCGATATCGCATCCGTGGTCGATGGTGTGCGTACCTTCGGTTATTACAACGCCGGTCAGGACTGCACCGCGGCTTGCCGCGTGTATGCCGGCGCAAAAATCTACGACAAGCTGGTGGCCGACCTGTCGGCTGCGGTCGCATCGATCAAGGTCGGCACGCAGGAAGAAGAGGGCGTCGAGATCGGTCCACTGATCTCGGACCGCCAGCGCAATCGTGTCGCGAGTTTCGTTGAACGCGCGCAGATGGCGGGGCACATGGAGATCACCACCGGCGGCAAGGTCCGCGCCGGCAATGGCTTCTTCTACGAGCCGACCGTGATCGCCGGTGCGCGGCAGGAAGACGAGATCGTGCAGCGCGAAGTGTTCGGCCCGGTGGTGTCGGTGACCCGCTTCACCGATGAAGAACAGGTCGTGCAATGGGCCAATGATTCGGAGTACGGGCTGGCGTCCAGTGTCTGGTCTGGCAATGTCGCCAAGGCGATGAGCATCGCGAGCCAGCTGCAATATGGCTGCACCTGGATCAATACCCACTTCATGCTGGTCAACGAAATGCCGCACGGCGGCATGAAGGCCTCGGGCTACGGCAAGGACATGTCAATGTACGCGCTTGAGGACTACACCGTCGCCCGCCACGTGATGGTCAAGCTCTGATGACTATCTGAGTACCGTCCGGCGTTGCCGGCCTGACGCGCAGGCTGTATGTCAGGCTGGCAGCTGGTAGGCCATCAGCTGTTCGATGGTCACGTACTTCAGCGCATTGATGTGCGTGGATTCCAGCACCACGTACGGCGCCATGCCGGCGTCGAACGCCTCCTTCCAGCGCAGCGCGCACAGGCACCAGCGATTGCCCGGCACCAGACCCGGGAAACGGTACTCCGGGCGCGGTGTCGACAAGTCATTGCCGCGCTGTTTGGAAAACGTCAGAAAGTCCTCGGTGACTTCGGCGCAGATCACATGCGAGCCGCGGTCGGTCTCGTCGGTATTGCAGCAGCCATCGCGGAAGTACCCGGTCATCGGGTCGGTGGAGCAGGGTTTCAGCGGGGTGCCGAGGACGTTGATGGCCATGGTAGCGATGCGATGGATTGGCAGGACTTGAGAGCGTGATTGTAGTCAAGCGCGGCCAAGCCTGCAGTCGACCGCCGCCAACGGCTGACGCCGGTTTTGCGGCGATCGTTGTGATGGCCAGGCAGGGGTGTGCGCGGCGCCGAATTGCCTAAAGAGAAAAATGTGCACGCTCGTGCTTTTTCCGTTAGGATTCCTGCAGTGGTGAAACTCACCGCACCCGGGCAGCAGCATGCCCTGACAAAAACGACCACAAGGAGACACCATGAGAAGGACGCAACTCCGGCATGCCTTGCTGTTGGCTGCCATGGGCGCAGCGTATGCAGGCTCGGCATCAGCAGCGGGTTTCCAGCTGCAGAACCAGACCGGTTCCGGCAACGGCAATGCCTTCGCGGGCGCAGCAGC
>JACCDH011005050.1_pt1 | contig 30052 bp, 23 predicted proteins | sample 7442481 | NCBI WGS metagenome assembly JACCDH01 (sample SAMN15323433, study PRJNA562643) | freshwater metagenome | isolation source: river surface water | place: USA:Blue River Watershed | collected 2017-08-15
AATATTGAATTGGTGAAAAGTCTTGGCTTAACGGAACAAGAAGTAAAGCGACTCAATAACAATACCTATAAAATTCTCGGACTGGAACTGAGGAAAGTGAAGAGCATTCGTGCCCTCAGTTTTATCCAAGGCACGATGGTGAACTTTCTTCGACAGATCATCACTTTTACTTTACTGTGGCTAATTTATCGTGATGTATTAACAACAGGACAGTTAATCGCACTGCAGTTTTATAGCTTCTTCATTTTTGGACCACTACAGGAAATTGGCAACATCATTCTTAGCTATCGCGAAGCAGAAGCATCGATTAATAATTTCCACAACCTGATGACCAAGGCTGTGGAGCCTAAGCCTGATCATCCACAAACCGTTGGTATGATTGAAGAGCTGGAATTTGCTAGCGTCACTTTCCAACACCAAACTGCACAATACAAAGCATTGGATGGCATTTCTTTCGATGTGAAGAAAGGCGAGACTATTGCATTCGTTGGCCCTTCAGGAGCAGGCAAAAGTACATTGGTTAAACTGCTTGTTGGTTTGTACCGCCCACAAGAAGGAGTGATTCGTTACAATGGTGTTGATGGTAAAGACATGGATTTTGATGAACTGCGCAGTCAGATTGGTTTTGTAACCCAAGACACACAGCTGTTTGCTGGCACCATCAAAGAAAATCTATTGTTTGTATACCCTGAAGCAACAGACGAACAAGTGACAGATGCTTTAATGAAAGCCAGCTGTCAGAATTTATTATCCAGAGCAGAGAAAGGTATTGAAACAGTGATTGGCGAAGGAGGCTTGAAACTCAGTGGAGGTGAAAAACAAAGATTGTCTATTGCTCGTGCACTATTACGTAAACCGCACTTGCTGATCTTTGATGAAGCTACTTCGGCGTTGGATAGTATTACAGAAGAAGAAATCACGAATACCATTCGCAGCATTTCTGCAGCCAAAGCACAAATCACCGTAATGATTGCACACAGGTTAAGCACCATCATGCATGCGGATAGAATTTTTGTACTAGAACGCGGACAAGTAGTAGAAACAGGAAGCCATCAGCAATTGCTGGAGGAAAAAGGTTTGTACTATGCTATGTGGCGTCAACAGATTGGCGAGCGTAAACTCAAAGAGAAACAAAAAGAACCCGCTTAATCAAAGCGGGTTTTTATATAGTCTTTAATCATATTGCCTTCTCCTAACTCATGCTCCATATCGCTGAGCTCATGTTCTAACGCGATGGTACTGATACGAATTTCCAGAAAGGATAATACCAGAGAGATCATCAGGCTAAACATACTGAGGGCAAACAACCATCTTGCGGGCGACTGATCACCAATATAGATGAGATACATACAGATCATGCACATCAAAAAACTAATCACACCCAAGCCTTGCATAAATCGAATCATGGACAAACGCATACGCAGGTTTTTAATCTGCTGAACAATACTTTTCCGACTATCCGGTTCTTTATTGTAACGCTCATGTAAAGACCTGATGAGGTTAGCTAATGCTAAAAAACGATTCGAGTAAACCAGCATCAAAAATGTAATTGCCGGGAACAAGAGTGCAGGTGTATTGATGGATATTTCCATGCATCAAAGTAAAACAAAAAAGGCCATCCTTTCGGACAGCCTTAACCGTTTGGGGGATAGTACTTAGCGCACAACGGCAGGAAACGCTATTTCAATATCGGTTTCGCCTTTAGACACATCATCGCCACTTGCTTTTGCACCCGGCTTATGCTTCAGGGTAACTCGTACAGAGCCAGTTACGCCAGCTGGGGTAGCCGTGGTGGTTGTCCAGCGACTGGTTAAACCCAAAGGCAGACTTCTGCTATCTGTATCCAGATTGCTTACAGTGATACTTGCCTGCGTTACAGCAAAGTAAAACTGGTGATCATTGGCTTCAGCTCTAATTTCAGATGTTTTATCCTCCGCAGGCGTTTTACTTTCATTCAACAAAGTGATTTCGCAATTATAGGTTTTATTGGGCGCCAGCTTGATGGTATCAAACTTGGTTGGCGCATTACCTCCTGGACCATCAGCATCTCTAAAGGTAAATGTGGTAGCGTTAGTCGTACCAGACTCGGTAAGTTTCACATTAACTGTAGTGATGAGTTCAGACTCATCGTGCGCATGGTCATCTTTCTTACAGCCTATAACTGCTACAGAAAACAATAAACACATTGCAGAGAAACGAATAAACTGTTGCTTCATTTGATTTTGTTTTATGAATGTTTATGATGTACGTTGAATGGCAGGCGAACACGAAGACTGATGTTTCGGCCCATTTCATCAGAGAAATAGCGAAAAGCATTTAGGTACTCTCTGTACGCCACGTTCATCATATTGGTTGTAGAAAGGATAAATTGTATGGGTTGTTTTTTACCATGTAGCTCTATACCTGCTTCAGCGCCAATCAAAGTATAAGCAGGAGGCGGTTGTATATAGTCGGCTTCCATAGCAGTTGAGCCATCCGGCTTCAGCACAGGTATATTACCTTTTCCGGGGAAGCGTGATTGCCTTAACACATGTTGCACAGACATTTTGATATAAGGCTCATGCCATTTGCCAATATCACTAAATGTATACTGCAAGCCAGTTTCATATCTGTCAGCAGGCATCATGATCATCCAATCCGCATTGATTTTATCCCATGCCCTTAATATGGATGACTTTGTTTGCCATTGTAAATGATTGGTCAGTGAGAACCCAAGATTGATATCTACTCCCGTCATGGAAGTATTGGTTTGTCCGAAACGGAATGTAGGGAATGCGCCTCTGATGGTTAGTTCAGGCGGAAAGACCGGATAGAGATAGATGAATCCATCAATCTGCTTATGGTAGGCTTCCACCTCCATGGTGAAGCGGTTGGTATGCACATGGATACCGGCCATGATGCTATTGGCACGTTCTGGTGTCAGTTGGTCGTTACCTTTTTCTATTCGTGCAGAACCATGATGCAGGCCATCGCTGTACAATTCATTCACCTGTGGTGCACGCCATGCAGAAGAAACACTCAGGTTCATTTGAACAGCTTGATTCAGGTTATACTGAATTCCTGCATTACCTGATACACTACTGTATGATCTGCTGGCAAAACTGCGTCCATTATTCGCAGTTACGCTAAACATGGATCGCTGATCGAATCGAAGACCAAACTCGCCTTGCAACTTACCGGTTCCCACCTTCTCAATAATGAATGCACCCAAATTCAGCGCATCATAATTAGGTATGAATAACCTGAATGCATAACGATTCACCTGATAGGCACTAGTGATACCCATGGTACCTCTAAAACCCTTGTATTGAAAATGATCCCAAGTAATATCTGCAGAAATAGTACTGATTGTCAAATCCAATCCGGGCGCATCACTGCTGCTTTGGAAACGCTTTACATCAAACTCTTTTCTATTATTCACTTGTGCAGCAAGAACCAAATTCAATCTGCCTTTATCACCTGTATTCAAGTATGCTTTTGATTTAAACAAATGGTGATTGATGTCTTGATATGGTCGATCGATGCTATAAGTAAACCCAACATTTCGGATATAATCAGGCGGCTCTTTTTGCGCAATGGCATTCATCAAGTCGGTTACATTACCGATATGTGCACCGGAGAAGATGCCCAATTTTGTTTTGAATAAACTATAAAATAACTCAAGCCCTTTGGTTTGTTTTCGCCATCCTGCAGTAGCAGAAAAATTGGCTTCGCTCAATCCTGAATTTGCCAACACATAATTTGCAGTTGCTGCATTACCACCTCTGCGAGCACTGCCTTGTAAACGCCAAGAAAAAGCAGGCTTTTTCGCACTATTGCCTTCTATCATACCAGACACAACACCCATTCTATTATTGGAGAAAGCAGCCAAATTCCATTCACCTTGAACACCAGGCACAACAGGCAATAACTTAGGTTCTACCAATACCACACCACCTATCGCATCACCGCCATAACGTAATGATGCAGCCCCTTTAATAACCGTTAAACGATTTGCGATGTATGGATCAATTTCAGGCGCATGTTCACTACCCCATTGCTGGCCTTCTTGGCGAATGCCATTATTTAAAATCAGTACACGATTGCTATGCAAACCATGTATCACAGGTTTATAAATATTCGTGCCTGTTTGTAAAGTAGTTACCCCGGTAAGCTTGGTCAACGATTCGCCAAGTGAAAGTCCACGCACCGCTTCCAAATCTTTGCCCTTGATATCTGTTGCAAAACTAGTTCGCTTTGCAGTGTTGCTATAACCAGTTACAGACACGTCTTGTAAAGCTGCGGCAGCATGTTCAAGCGTGAAGTCATGTTGAATATCCTGCTCAATATGAAAATGCTCTTGTACAGGTTTGCAACCCACGTGATTGATGATGAGTGTATAGTTACCCGGGCAAAGTCCCTTGATGCGAAAGAAGCCTGCACTATCTGTTTTAGTGGAAATATTCAATTCTGGTATACGAATATTGGCATCAACCAGATATTGCCGGGTATCCGCATCCTTGACCCTTCCGCTAATCTGCAGAAAGCACTGCGCTTGAGACTGATCAGCCAGCAAGAGCATCACAACCAATGTAGATATCCACTTCATTTTTGAAACAAGGTTGTAAAAATAGGGCTTTTGTCTATTTTTTCAACAATGTTGCAAAAAATTATCCTCTCACCTTAATCATGGCTTTTACCTGTTGCTGACTTAGGTTCTGTAGACGTACATAATAAACACCTGCAGGCAGCTGATTGCCTTGGAATTGAACTGTATAGCTACCTGCCGGTAATTCCTCATCAACTAGGTTAGCCAATACACGGCCCATTGTATCCATTACCTGTACCAGAGTATGGCCACCGTTGGTTTTATAGGTGATGGTGGTGGTGGCGGTAAATGGATTCGGGTAGTTGCGAATCAATTCCTCACCAGAGAGATTGATCGCCTTCATACAAGCTGAAGCCTGCACCAAGGGCAATACTTGGAAATTTTTGAGCATGATTTGCTGCAAGTCGCTATCCTTTACACAAAGCCAATTACTCAGCAGTGTGGCGTAGACACTTCTAAAATCTATCTGAAAAGGAATATTATCATTCACACTGGCGCTTGCCGGTATCACTGGTGTTGTACCTGAAACGCCATTGATCACTTGTTTACCAAATACAAATAATGGAGCAGCAGCACCATGATCTGTACCATTACTACCATTGCTCTTTACTCGTCTACCAAACTCAGAGAAAGTCATGCCCACCACTCTTTCCTCTACACCTAAAAATTTCAAATCATCCTGAAATGCTTTGATCGCATCACTCACTGTCTTCAGCAAATTTGCATGGGTACCTGTAGTGGTATCAGTTGTATTCACTTGACTGGCATGTGTATCAAATCCGCCAAAGCTCACCATGTATACCCTTGTCTTTAAACCACCTTTAATCAATCTAGCAACAATCTTCAGCTGATCAGCCAAACTATTGGAGCTTGGATAGGGCGATTGCTGCGTTACTTTGGCAGCTGCATCTTTAATCACCGTTGCATATCGCTGTGTTTGTTGCGACACCATGCGGATATAGGTCAACTCTTTACCAGCTGGTGTAGCAGGTGCAGGATCTTGTGCACCATTCAACAGACTGTAAAAATTTGTGGTATTACTAATACTCATACCCATGCTGACTGCAGGACCTTGCAAGGTTAATGAACTCACCGAACCAATCTGTATAGCAAGCGGGTCAGTCATGCTACTATTGGGATAGCCGTTCGGAAAATTGGGGTATTCATAATTCAGGTATCTGCCTGTCCAGCCACTATTCACCACCTGACTGCTATCACTGGCACTCATCCAAATATCTGTTGCACGAAAATGAGAGAAATTGGGTTGAGGATATCCAACAGACTGCACAATTCTTAATTGTCCATTTTGATAGAGTTGATGCAAGCCTGTCATGGAAGGGTGCAAGCCAATCTTATCATGATTCGCTAAACGCAACACCTTTTGTTCCGGGATGAATATATTGGCGCGTGCATTTCTGTACTCAGGAAAATACTCTAAAGGAATTACCATGTTTAATCCGTCATTACCACCATTAAGTTGAATGATCACCAAAACATGATCCGTTTCTGTTGTGGGCATCAACAGCGCCTGCATCAATGGATTGTCTGCACCAAAAGCTTTTACAGTAAACCCATTAATCAGAGAGGGCAATACGATACCCGCAGGTAAAGCTTGTCGTAAAAATTCTCTTCGTTTCATAGCATGGATTTAAGAAAGCTGGTATTCAGCCAAGTTCATCAGGTATTTGATCAAATCACGCAATCTGGTACGCACGATATTTGTATTTGCTGTGTCATTGAGATTGGTCACATATCCATTCCATGCGTTTGTCCAATAATAATCCTGCGCCTGCCCTCCTAATAAAATATCTTTTTTCAATTGTGCTTTACTTGCTGCAGATAATTCTGTCTGAAACAGGATCTCTACTAATTCATCAATCAGCAGATTAGGATCTTCAGGATTCTTGAGTGTGCGTGCATAAGCCGGACCATCGATCTGTATTTTCTTTCCGTTGAAAGTATACCCATTCACAATCATGGTATCCGTAAACTGATTGCGTTTGGGTAGTGTATCGCTATTGATCCAAATCTGATAAAATTGTGGTTCTTGGTAATAAGCCTTCCATCCACTCACGTCAGGAGGATCACCCGGATTTTGCTGCATATTGGTGCAAGAACTTACCAGATAATTATAGAATCCATAATTGGTTACGAAATCCGATGCCGGCTGGAAACTGATGTTAAACTCTCTACACAGACCAACAACCAAATCAATCGGACTCTTGATCACACAGCCCATGCTGAGGCTATCGAAGAAATGCTGACTGCTGAGCAAAGCTCTTAGCACAGGTTTAATTTCATAATTATTACTTCTGAGAATAGCCGCCAAAGGCGTGATGATATTTTGCTCAACAGAAGCGTCAATATCATAATACACAAACCAGCGATACAATCTCCTACAGAGATACTTGGCCACTTCATCCGCTGCAAAAATCATGTTGAGTAAATCATTCAACTCATCTAATCCTGCTGTGGCTGTATTTCTACCAATAATTACTGTATTCTTATAGAAAGCGGAGAACTGCTTATTTGTTGTATCATGCCTAGATAAAGTGAACACTGAATTGATCTGTGTTGCATTATTCTGCCAACCAGTTAATACTTTGGCAGCTGCTTTTACATCTGCTTCTGTATACAAAGAATCGGGGCCTTTACCACAACAAAATAATTCTTGTAATTCACGGCCATAGTTTTCATCAGGAGCTGTCTTGCTATTCAGCTGGCCGTTCAAGTACACCAGCATAGCAGGATCAATCGTTACCTGCTTCACCAATTCTTTGAAATTCCCCAAAGCGTGGGTGCGCAGTAGGTTGTGGTGTTTGTATACATACTGCGCATTACTTACATCATTGGTTTCTGTTGCAAAATGATTGTGCCAGAACAAAGTCATCTTTTCACGGATACTTCTGTCCTGTTGCACCATGCAACCCATCCACCATTTCTTAAAGCTGGCTCTTCTTCTAGACTGAATGGTGCCATCACTATTAGGATCGTTCACCCAGGTTTGACCAGCAGCAATATTGGTATCAGGCGCTGTTAATGCACCACTAGTATCGTATTCTTTAACAGGTGGTGCGGGCAAGGGTGCTTGTGGGTTGATGAGCTCATCAACAGAAGCCTGCATACCTTTTCCAAGAAAGTATTGAATATCAGCTACAGCAGCACCAAACATGCTGCGTTTTAATAGATGAATCACTTCTGCCCTACCCCAATTTCCTGTATAGGCTTGCAAGCCACTACTTGGGGGTGCCAAGGGCATAGTAGAGGTTTTTTCCATGTGCCGTGGTTTCATGTACGAGACATCCTGAAATTAGTAAATGCAGCCCAAAAGCCAAGAAATCATGGTTTAACAGTTCATCTTTTTGATTTGATGCAGCAAAACCAAACAAAGGATGTCCTATATTTAGGGGAAATACCCCTTCATGACGGAGCAATCTATCATCGCAGGATGCATACAAAATGATCCTCTGGCCCAGCGGGAACTATACAACCGCTATAGCCCGAAGATGCTAAGTGTTTGTTACCGGTTTGCCCAAAACCGGGAAGATGCTGAGGATATGCTGCAGGAAGGGTTCATCAAAGTATTTACCCAAATACATACGTTCCAGAACAAAGGCGCTTTTGAAGGTTGGATCAGGAGAATCATCATTCACACCTGTATCAACCTACTGAAAAAGAACAAAAAGTTCCATGAGCAATTGTCGCTGGAATATGCTGAAACTGTTCAATTCAGGGAGGAAACCATTCCTTCTATGATGCAGGCCAGACAGGTAGTAGAATGTATCAGACAGCTGCCGCTGGGATACAGAACTGTACTGAACCTGTATGCGATTGAAGGCTTCAGTCATAAAGAAATCGGCACCATGCTGGACATTGAGGAAAGCACGAGCCGAAGCCAATATACAAGAGCAAAAAATATGCTCGAAACCATGTTGATCAGAAAGCGGATCATCGAAAAGCCGAAAGAAGAACTACAGTGGTTAAAAGCATTCAACGGTATTTGAGCCGAACCTGTGATGAACGAATATGAGCAAGGAGCAAGACCATAACGATTGGCTAGAGTCGTTTCTGCAGGAGCAAACAGATAAACACCGTTTGTATCCATCAGATCAGCTTTGGCAAAACATTCAGGAGAACCTGCATGGCAAAAGGCCATGGCCGGCCCTCACGATTGTTGCATTAGCCATATTGGTTGCACTCACCATCTCTACTTTACTCAACAATCATCCGGACAAGCAAGCTTACATACTTAAGTTACAGGAAAATAGCCTGCAACAAGAACTTACGCATCAGTCAAACCAATCTGTAGCTAATTCAGGCAAACATTATATCAACCAGTTCTCTGGCGCTGATCTTACCACACAAACCCTGCAAATTATTCGTGAGCATAACGAGCTGGAGGCTTTGCTGAATCAAACAGCATTTGCTGGTCAGCAAGCTGTTATTAAAGTGCAGGAACAAAGCGCCATTACTATTCCACAGCCTGCAATAGCTATCAGCAAGATGAAGCCTTATGTTGCCATCATTGGCGAGCAAATGATTCAACAGGAGATTGCCGACAGTCAAATAGTAGACAATAGCAATACGGATGCAACTGTAGAAGAAAAAGACATTGCCGGCGATTTCAGAAGATCTATCAAAAAATCTGGTACGCAAGAGCACGATGCTGATGACTTTTTATCGGAGCATGGTTATAAAGAAAATCCTGTGATTCGGAAAAAGGGCAAACCAAGCAAGTTTAGCTATCAGTTTTGGACATCGCCTTCTACAGGCTTTAGAAATCTAGATGAGGGCCCAGCCAGAATGCTCAACGCTGTCAACCCTACACTTAACAATGGTTTCAATAGTGCCGTGTTTAGCTCAGGTAATAATAATACCCCTACTATTAGACACAGACCTGGCTTGGGCTTAGAAGTAGGTCTTGCCCTTTTGTACCAAGTAAAACCTGCATTGCGTATTAAAGTAGGCGTACAGTTCAATCTGCGCCACTATCTGATAGAAGCTTTCCAATCAGGCTTTGAGCAAACAGATGTTATTTTGGTAAGAGACGACAGAACAGTGCAAAAACTGCCCGTGCTCACGCGCATCAATAATAAATCAGGCTTTACTGAAACTGTTATTGACAACAAGCTTAATCAATTGGCTTTCCCAGTTGGTCTTCAGCTGGATATTGTAAAAGGTAAGAGAGTAGGTTTATTGATTGATGCAAGTATTCAGCCTACCCTTAACCTCAATAGCAATCTGTATACCCTCACCACAGACCTGAACCATTATTTCGACGGAAGCAGCCTGATCAGAAGATGGAATATGAACAGCACGATCGGACTGAACTTTTCTTATACAGCACCAAATCAGGTGTCCTGGCAGATTGGACCACAGTTCCGTTATCAGCACCTGCCTACTTACACCAATGCATACCCCATCAGAGAGAACTTCAAAGACTTTGGCGTTAAAATGGGCATGTTAATCCCGATCAGACACTAGTTAGCTCACTAACTGATCCGTATTTTTGTTCATGCATTTTACAATCAGATTATTCATTGCATTCGTTTGTAGCAGCTTTTTGTTTGCTTGCCAAGAAGGAAAAGACAGACAACCCAAAACAGATACCGTTAGCTTTTTTCCACTCAAGGAACTCATTATGGGCGATGTAAAAGATGTTGTACAAACACCTTACTTATTGGTAGTATACACCATCACAGATAAAAGCAAGGATTCTGTTATCATTGATACAACCGATTTTAAAAACTGGGCAAATCGCTTTTTGGCAAAAGACTTCAATGATCCAGAGTGGAAATCCGACTTTAACGAAGCGGTGTTTAATGATCAAACAACTCAGACTTATACACTCAGCTACTCAACCAAGAAAGCTGATATCCCTTTGAAGCAGGCGGATATTACTGCAGAAGAAAACAGCAATAAGGTAAAGCGGATATTTGTTCGTCAACAATGGGTTTCTGGCGATACAGTGTATTTCACCAATGGTGTATGGAAGCCCGGCAAGAGTTTTTGGATCAGTACCACCAAAAAAATTCAAGACTCAGTAACACAAACTGCTGTGAACTACATCAAGTGGAACGACAATGGCCCATTACCTTTGCTGAGCAATGACCGCTGAACAGTTCCAGCATATAGCCCACACGATTCCTACTGATCCAGGCATTTACAAGTATTTCCATCAGAATGGAGAGCTATTGTATGTTGGCAAAGCCAAGAGTCTGCGCAAACGCGTAAGTTCTTACTTCACCAAAAGTTTTACCAGTTACAAGACCCACGAACTGGTGCAAAGAATCCATCATATAGAGTTTACTATCGTAGATTCTGAACAAGATGCATTCTTGCTGGAGAATGCGCTGATCAAGCAATACAAGCCAAGGTATAATATCAACCTGAAAGATGATAAGACCTATCCCTATATTGTTATCAAAAGAGAGCCTTTCCCAAGAATATTTCTAACACGTAAGAAAATCAACGACGGCTCTGAATATTTGGGACCTTTTACATCAGCAGGCAGGGTAAGAGAACTGCTAGGCATCATTAAACTATTTATTCCATTAAGAACCTGCAAACTTCCATTAACGAGTGCCAATATTCAGAAAGGGAAGTTTAAAGTCTGTTTAGAATACCATTTAGGTAATTGTAAAGGCCCTTGCGAAGGTTTGCAATCAGAAGCCGACTATCAGCAGTCTTTACAACAGGTTCGAAATATCCTCAAAGGCAATCTGGCCCCTGTAATGCAACACCTAAAGGAGGAGATGCAACAATATGCTGCCGATCTTGCTTTTGAAAAAGCAGCGTTGATCAAACAAAAAATAGATGAGCTGGAAGCTTATCAAGCAAGATCAGTGATCGTATCAGGTCATTTAGGACACTTAGATGTGTTCTCCATTTTAAAAGAGGATGATACAGCTTATGTCAATTACCTGATGGTAGAACACGGCACCATCGTGCAAACGCATACTGTTCAACTCACTACGCAACTAGAAGAAGATACTGCAGAAGTATTAAGCTTTGCAATAGAACAGCTAAGAGCCACGTTCAATAGCCTCGCAAAAGAAGTGGTAGTCGCTGAAGAAATAGAGCTTAGTGGGGAGATCACGGTGACTATTCCTAAAGGCGGCGACAAAAAGAAACTACTTGATCTCTCTATCAAGAATGTGAACTATTTCAGGGAGGAAATAAAAAAGAAAAAAATACTGCAACTGGAAGGACGGTCAGATCAAGAGAAGAAGCAGGTTATTTATGAACTGCAGGATTATTTACATCTGCAATACGCACCGGTGCATATTGAATGCTTTGATAATTCGCATTTTCAGGGAAGCTTTCCTGTGAGTGCGATGGTTTGCTTTAAAGACGGTGTACCTAGCAAAACAGATTATAGACACTACAATGTAAAAACAGTAACAGGTATAGATGACTTTGCCACGATGCGAGAAGTTGTTTTCAGAAGGTATCGTCGTTTAAAAGAAGAGGGTAGCTCTTTACCACAATTGGTCATTATTGATGGCGGCAAGGGACAATTGAATGCAGCCATGGACAGCATCAAAGCTTTGGGTTTGGAGGGGGAAATGACTTTGGTTGGACTAGCTAAGAATGAAGAAGAAATATTCTTTGTAGGTGATAAGGAATCGCTGAAGCTTCCTTGGAACAGCAATAGCATGAAACTAATCCGCTTTATTCGTGATGAAGTGCACAGGTTTGGCATCACATTCCACCGAAAGAAAAGATCAGCAGGTACATTTAAGAACCAGTTGGAAAATATTGAGGGTATTGGCAAGCAAACGGCTGAAAAGCTGCTACAGCACTTTAAATCGGTGAAAAAAGTTTCGGAAGCAACAGAACATGCATTAACAGAAGTAGTTGGCCTATCGAAAGCCAAGTTAGTTTTGGCTCATTTCAAGCAAAAAGACATGGCATAAAAAAGGGGCCAGGATAAACATCCAGCCCCGTTTTAAAATCCAATATCCTATGAAAAACCGTAACTAAATTAGAAGAATTTCAGCAATACACAAGAAGACGGCAGTGCTTTTCTTCATAAAAAATAAAAAGGGCCCTAGTTTTAAGGCCCTTTTATATTTTTCGTTGAGAGTTTTTAAATCAAATCCTGAACATTAGTAAGACCAAAGGTTTTGTTCAAAGGCAAAAATCTTCTCCTTAATGTTCTCTCCTTCCAATAATCTGAAGAGTGGATCTTTAATTAAACCTGCCAATGATTTATTAGAGGGGTTATTCCAAGTAGTCTTCGTGATATAGCTGGAGAAGAAACGACTTTCAAAGAGCTCCTCCCAAGTCATACGGCCGGAAAAGTTTCTAGAGTTGTACACCTCATACTTTGCCAGTGTTGGACGCAGATCAGGGTAGTATAACCAGAAAAGCGGGAATGCTTCACTCTTGTTACCTACTTTACGCTTTACAACAGGGCAAATACCAATGATACGGAAATACAATCTGCTTGATTCCTTATCAAAGATTACTTGCTCTTTCAAACGGAATGTATAAACAGAATCCAGATTGGCTGAAGATGTACGGCTAATAGTTTTTGTTTCTTCACCACTAACTGGATCAACAATAGAAACTGTATCCATTTTGCCAGCAAGCTGATCAATGATTTTTGAGGTTGCGATTGGCGTTGTAAAACGTTCATCGTCAAAAGCCATCACACTATCATTGATGATACCAGACAATAATACGGCAAAGAAACGTTGGTCGCCATTGTCATCTTTTGCAGGATACATGAAAGACAGATTCGCTTTCTCACGACCATCAATTTCGCGCCAGATAAACTCACTAAAGAATGCATCATCCTCACGGATATGTTCATAAGCCAATGGTCTTCTATCCTTGATCAGGTTTCTATCGACGGCATAGTTGTTTCTGAGTGATTGTGCCGATTTGGTTTCAAGACCAATGGCTGTATCACCATAAGCAAACTTTGGCGCAGAGGATTGCTGCTGCATCTGCTGATTGGCCGGTTGGTTGAAGTTCAAATCGCGCAAATTACCCTTGCCAGTGGTATCCGGCTTACCTGCTTGTTGTTGAGCGGGTTGTTGCTGTTGCTGCTGAGCAGGCGGATTGGTACGACGACGATATTGTGCATCGGCGTCAATGACATGCATCATCAACAAACCCACAAACCCGGCAACCATCCATCTGTTCAATTTCATAGATATTAGTTTAAAGTAAAGGATATATTCTGCTCTAATTTTCTACTACCACCTGGGCCCGTAACACGGATATCATCAATTACAACAGTAGACCCAGGCTGCACACGCTTCATAAGATTTTTCACTTCATCAGGAAAATAAGCACCAGATACTTCCACAAAGCCGGGATTATCTTCAAATCCTTTACCAGTGATGTATACGATATAAGAAGTAACTGTATACTTAACACCTTCAAAAATGAAGTCGCGCAATTCTGCAGCTACACCTTTTTGTAATTTGAAGATACCAGCAGGCATTTCACCACCAGCTTTACCGCCAACTGTTGCCAATGGGGCAGGCACTGGTTTGATAGGGATTTGTAAAGTAACCGGCTTACCCTTTCCATCACTGGCTGTAACGGTTGCCGTACCCAAGCGCTTAGGTGTAACGATATACGTACCAGCACCTGCGTTTCTGAAACTCACTTCAGGTCCTGTTATGTTTACACTAACTTTTTCAGCACCACCGCCACCAATTACACTCAATGGATTTTCCAAATCCTGATAGAAAACCCTTGTTTTATCAGTAGAAACAACCAATCCAGACGGAACACCTACTGTATATTTAATTTCTTTTACCACGCTGGCAGTAGAACCATCCGGCTTCACATAATTAATGTTTACACGCTTGGTGTATTCACCAGGATTGCCAACAGTTGTCTTATACTCAGCCATACCATCAGCATTCAAAGAAGCAGAAGAACCATCTACTGAAACAGAAGGTTTCGCACTCTTAGAAAAAGCACCGATACCAGCCGTGATCACCAATTCATCACCAGGCATTAAGTAAGTAGCATTCGTTCCTGCCAAGGCTTGGAATTCATCGTACACAATTTCAACCTCACCAATCTCTTTGTGGCAGAACTCAATTACTTGTGACTCTGCATTTTTTACATCATTCTGAAACTTGCTCAGAATCGTGATGCCTGCAATGGTCGGCGTCATATGAAAATAAGAGTAAGCCCATTCAGATTCTTTAATATCCTTTTTCTTATCAGGATTAGGAATAGACAGATCTAAAGGGAGGTTAGGAGCCACTTCTTTCAAAATCTCTGGGCTGATGTTCGAAAGTTGTTCCTTATAGGCTTTCAACTTTTCGTACAACTCCTTACCTCTTCCTTTGCCTTCAGGTGGATTTGAGATAAACAGTCTTGTTGCAGCATCCAGGTTATCTTCACCTTTGATCTTCTTTAAGCCTGTTTCCTCATCAGTAATATAACCACCTGCTTCTTGAATTAATTCTTCTTTCAGGTTTTCAAGATACTTATACATATCATCCGATAACGCTTTTGCTTTATCTGCCATTGGTTTCCAAATAGCTGCTTTCTCAGCAGTCTTTGGATCTTGCAACTTGCGCTCGAAAGACTTGAATATTTCAACATTTTTTTTCTCAACAGTATTGCTAGCTGTGATCAAGCTTTCATTTACCGTTTTGAACGCATGCAGAATCTCCGATGATACGTTTAGTGCCAACAGGGCTGTTAGCACCAAGTACATCATATTGATCATTTTCTGCCGCGGTTCCTTGGGTAGAGACATAATCGTTTTCGTTTAAATACTTAGCGATTCGTTTTGGTTTCCGCAGGTTAATTATCTGCCCTGCATTGCAGTGAGCATATTGCCATACACCTGATTCAACTTACCAAGATTATTGGCAAGTGCGGTGATCTGCTCTTTTGCCCTGATGGCATCTTCAGCACTGGTTTGCATAGCAGCAGAAGCCTGTGCCAACTTGCCATAGAACTGATTCAATGCCTTCAAATGGTTATTGCTTTCCTGCAGTTCGAGTTCGTAAATCGTATTTAAAGAAGTTAAGTTCTTTGTCAACACCTGTACCTGATCGTGGAAAGTACGAGTGCTCTCTGAAGCTTGGTTGAATGCACTCAGAGAATTAGAAGCTTGAGAAACCACACCGGCGATATTGCCCAGAGCTGCTGTTGCTTCTTTTGCCTTGTTAGAAAAGTCTCCTGTAGATTTTACAACATCACCAACTTCACCCATCTTATCTACTGTGGTACCCAGCTTTTGAAAACCAGCACTCAACTTAGACAGATTAGCAGGTGTAATGTCAGCTTCTTCCAACATTTTTTCCATCGACTTCAATGCAGGATTGCCTTTATCGACAACTTCCACATGAGATGGACCCGAATCAGGAGGAGGCAGGATGGCATACACCAAGAAGATTAGCGCTTCTGTTGTAAGACCAATTTTAAGCGCCCAGTCTGCCCATGAAAGGTGAAGGATTTTAGCCATTGCGCCGAAGATTACTACTGCGGCACCCACGCACACGAAAACATTCACAAGTCTGTTTACTGTAGGATTAACACCTGCTGACATGTTGATTGATTTAGATTGATGGAAAGTTAGTTTTGGATTATCGCTTGGTTCGGGGGGTAAGGTCTACAACACAACGGAATCCTATATAAGATTTCGCTGTGTCTTGGTATTCGTAGGTTCTGGTGCTGGCCTGCAAGAAGTATTGAATATCCTTCCAGCTTCCGCCACGTACTACTTTACGCTTATCTCTCGGCTTATCACTATCAGCGGCGTCGTAGCGTATATCGGGACTTAAATCATTCATGAAGTTGTATGCACCTTCATAATACAAACTGCTTGTCCACTCAGCAACATTACCAGACATATTATACAATCCGTATTCATTAGGCCAGTATGCATCAGCACGAACAGTATAGAAACCACCATCTTCAGCATAATTACCTCTGCCAGGTTTGAAGTTGGCGAGTAAACAACCTTTCTTGTTTCTCAGATAGTAGTTACCCCAACCAAACATAGAACCGGTTCTATTACCACGAGCAGCATATTCCCACTCTGCTTCTGTTGGCAACCTGTATTCACCATCCGTTGCAAATTTCTTACGCTCTAGATAGTTGTTCATGTAGCGAGTACGCCAGTTGGCAAACGCTTCAGCCTGCTTCCAAGTAATACCTACAACAGGATAGTTACCGAAAGAAGGGTGTGCAAAATATCTTCTGGTCATTGGTTCGTTATAGGAATACGTGAAATCACGCATCCATACCAAGGTGTCTGGATATACTTTCTGATCTCTGCGAACAATGAAGTTCTTTCTAGGAACACCCATGTTCTCACGCTTAGCGGCGTTATTTAGGTCGAAGAACTCAACTCGATACACCAATTTATCAGGATCAATCTCCACCTTACCGAATAAACGATTGTCAGGCGCAAGATTCAGTTCATTCAATTTCTCAATGGTTGCTTTATCCCACTTGATGGTTCTTACTTTCTTCCAATCAACTGCAGTTGTATCATCAGGTTTATTAATACCCTGACCAAACAAAATTTTGTAGGCCAATGAGTCTCTAACCCAAAGTACAAACTGACGATATTCGTTGTTGGTGATTTCTGTTGCATCCATCCAAAAACCTGGAATAGATACTTGCCTGTTACGGGTTACATAACTGAAGCTGATGTCTTCATCACTGGGGCCGAGGTGAAATGTTCCGGGTGGCACATAAACCATACCATTCGGACGCTCCATGTTGGGCTTTGCAACAGGCGCAATTCCCATCAGCTGACCATTATCTGGTAAACCCTTACCAGGCTTGTTCTTCTTGAAGGCGTTGCACGATGCAATAGCCACTACAAGGGTGATCAATAGGATATTTCTCAGGATACCTTTCATGCTACAAAGTCATTTTTCAGATAGTGACAAATATATAGTTTTCAGTGGCTGTTGGGCCATTTTTAACGCTTAGTTTCCAATAATGTTTGACCAGGTAAAAATCGTCTATACGATACTGTTTTATTTGTCATTCATGGCTTTCGCCGCAGGGAGGGATTGGATGCAAATTACGTGCTCCAATGTTACACAATTGCTAAAAAAGCCTCCAAGGTATTAACAGGCGCCTGGCAGCTGTATTGTCTGCACAGGAAATAGCTTGTTTTACCTTCCTGCCACCTGCCTTCCAACAGGGGAAAACCATATGCGGGCGTTTCACTGGCCAGCTGAAACACCTTACAGGGTATATAACGCTCCAAAATAGGATGTATTGCCGTAAGCGCTTCTTTTCCAACTACTACCAGCTCCAGCGGTTCTTCGATTACCCATTGCACAGCCATCGCCCAAACGCCAAAACTGCCCGGATGCTTGACAATAGCTTGCGATAACTGATCTAACATGGCCATGGCTCGATCACGCCAAGCTTGCTGATCGAAAACAAGCGCCAAATAAAGCAGATTTTGCGCCATTACAGCATTGCCGCTTGGGGTAGCCCCATCATAGACTTCCTTCTTTCTGATAATTACATCTGATTGATTTTCAGCCGTATAAAAGAAAAATGGTGTGTCTGAATCACCAAATAAGTCAATGATTTGTGTGGCAAGCGCATGGGCCCTTGTGAGATAGGCGGCATTACCGGTGATTTCCTGTACATGGATATAGGCATCGACCAGATAGGCCAGATCATCCAAAAATGCCGGAATCTTGGCGACATCATTCTTCCAGGTATGGTGCCATCCACCTTCACCATCCGCAAATGCGGATTCCACAAATTGAATCGTTTCAACTGCGAGTGTACGGTAATGCTCATCGCCAAGAGCAGCATACACTTTGCAGAAAGCCTTGATTAGCAAAGCATTCCAACCGAGCAGTACTTTATCATCTGTTTGTGGCCTTATCCTGGTTTGACGATGCGCCAACAGTATTGCTAAGCATCGATCTAACAGGTTTCTTAAAGCTTGCTTATCCATCCCTTGCTCAAGGGCAAAAGCTTCCAGACCCTTTTGCGCAAACAAGATGGTTACTGCAGGATGTGCCGCATTATGTTGCCAGTTGCCTTCAGGTTTCACATCAAAAAATGCACAGAAAATAGCGGCATCCTCGCCGAGTAAAGCTTGTATTTCTTCGTGCTGCCAAGTATAATACTTACCCTCCTCTCCTTCACTATCCGCATCCAAAGCACTCCAAAAACCACCGGCACCATCTTTCATTTCTCGCTCCAAAAAAGCAATAGTTTGACGCATCACAAGCGCATAATCTTCGCGCTTCGTAAGTTGATACGCTTCTGCCAAAGCACTTAATAACAAAGCGTTGTCGTACAGCATTTTTTCAAAATGTGGAGCCAACCATTCATTGTCTGTACTATATCGTGCAAAGCCTCCACCTACCTGATCATAGAGACCGCCTGCATTCATTTTATCCAAACTCAACAAGGCCTGATCCAAAGCAGCTTGATCACCAGTAAAGTGATAATGTCTCAGCAAATATGTAATAGAGAATGTTTGTGGAAACTTTGGCGCGCGACCAAATCCGCCCCACTGTGTGTCTGCATTACGCAGGATATTTTGTGCGATTGTCGCTAATGTCTCACGACTAAAAAAATCTTTACCCCCACTTTTCTTGGCCACCCCAAAACCATTCGATTGCTTCAAATGATCGGTTAAATTGGTGGCCTGTGCTTCTAACTCATGCTTCTTCTGCACATAAGCCTGATGCACGCCCTGCAATACTTCGCGCCAGCTGCTTCTGTTGAAAGCTTTCACCGGAGGGAAATAAGTACCTCCATAAAATGGGCGACCATCAGGAAGCAAAAAAACATTCAAAGGCCAACCGCCGCTACCCGTCATAGCCTGTACAGCATCCATGTAAATATGATCTAAATCAGGGCGTTCTTCTCTATCAATTTTGATATTGACAAAGTGCTCATTCATGATGGCTGCTGTGTCAGGATTCTCAAAACTTTCGCGCTCCATCACATGACACCAATGACATGCCGCATAACCTATGCTCACTAAGATAGGTTTGTCTTCCTCCTTCGCTTTTTGCAAAGCTTCTTCTCCCCATGGATACCAGTCAACAGGATTATGTGCGTGTTGCAGTAAATAGGGACTAGTCTCGTTTATCAGCTTATTGGTATATGCAGCCATGATGCAGGTACTTTAATATAAAAACCCCTACAAGTTTGCAGGGGTTGTCAAATGTCGAGAATAGTTGTGGTTATTTCTTTTTACTCGTTGTCGAAGAAAGGAAAATATCCAAGGCTGAAATCATGCTTGGCGCCTGTGGTGCAGGAGCCTTGATGGTTAACTCTAAGCCTGCTTCTTCAACTGCTTTGGAAGTATTGCTACCAAAAGCACCGATGACTGTACCATTCTGCTTGAAGTCGGGATAATTATCGAAAAGACTTCTAACCCCACTTGGTGTAAAGAAACAAATTACATCGATCGGCTGCGCATCCATCACTGTCTTGATATCATTGCTGATACTTCTGTACATGAAAGCCATTTGGTATTCGCAATTGTGCGATTTCAACCAATTCACAATTTCATTGTCCTGCTGATTCTCGCTGCACACATACAAAAACTTCTCATTCTCTCTGTGCTTATTGATCACATCAAACATGCTCTTATTAGTGCCATCTGCGCCATAGAACACTTTACGTTTTCTGTAGAGAATGAATTTTTGCAGGTACAATGCCACAGCTTCAGTAATACAGAAATACTTGGTATCCTGACTAATATTCACTTTCATTTCCTCGCAGGTACGGAAGAAATGATCAATGGCGTTTCTGCTGGTGAAGATGACGCCGGTGTATAAGGCGATATCAATTTTTTGCTTTCTGAACTCCTTAGCAGCTATGCCTTCTAACTTGATGAAAGGATGGAAAACCAATTTTACCGGATACTTGCGTTCCAGATCAAAATAAGGAGATTTATCGCTTTCCGGTCTTGGCTGAGAAATGAGAATTGTCTTACTATTTCTGGCAGCTGTTGTGTTTTTCGCCCCGATCTTAGCCATGCAGTTAATACAAAAAGTTTCGCAAAATTAAAGAGTTCCCGCCACATAGCTTACCAGCACTTTGTAGATAAGCAGTAATGGCAAAATTTCCACGGCGCAAAGGTATAAAGAAAAATGCAGGAAATTCACTTTCAATATGTTACGGAGGTTTCCGGCAGAGATAAAGTAGCGATACAAAAACAACAAAATGAGTAGCCCACTAGCCAACCCCAAGGCAATTTCCTGTATACCAGGCAAAGAAAAGCTCATGATCAATACAATTGGGAGCAACAAAACCCCTGCAATCTTATTGATTAGAAAAACCACAAATGCGTAGGTAGAAGCAGCCTGACTTGACTGAAATGCCCAACCTGTAAAGCGCAAAAACAAGAACTTGATACTATACACCGCCATCAGGGTGAGTGCACAGAGCATGAATAGCCACCAAAAACCAACATCGGCCCAATGATAATACTGCACTAATAAGGTGATGTATAAACCTCCCGAAGCAAAGAATAAGATATTCAAAAACAGTGAGGCCAAATTGTCCTGAGCCATCTGCTCTCTCGTTTGCTTTTGCCTGAATGATGCTTGAAACAGCAAAGCGAATAAATTGGTGAAATAGCGGGCGAAAGCAACGCGTATAAATGCCAATAATGCAAACATGCCCACCAGCAAATAAAATTGCGATTCCTTACCACGGGTAATCTTGGGATCATCAATTTTCCATAAAGCCTCTTTCTGCAAAGGCAATAATGGATGCAGCATCCACTTTGCGTAAGTACTGGTGTCTTTTACTGGTAAAACAGGAACCAATGCCGCAAGGCTATCTGCCACACGCAGTGAGTCAGCAATTGCCAAAGAGTCTGCCAGTATGGATGCGCTATCTGTAGCAGGTATAACACTGGTAAGTTCTGAAGAATCCAATTGCATAGTCGTATCGCGCTGAGCGAATACTAAGCCAGCATAAGCCATACCAATCACCAAAAAAAGGATACGCAACATGTGTGCAACAAAAATAAGGTTTCAAAGCTTGCTGCGGCAAGCAAACTACAGAAGCATGATGATACAGGAAGATTACCTTTGAAGCCATGGCTGGTATTTATATACATATTCCCTTTTGCAGAAAAGCTTGTCACTATTGCAATTTTCATTTTTCTACTGCAACCAAGTCGATGGATACGATGATGCAATCGATTGGCAAAGAACTATACCTGCGCAAAGCCTATCTGCAGGAGCAGGTAATTGAAACCATTTATTTCGGTGGAGGTACGCCATCATTGGTTCCTTCAACACTACTCAAACAAATAATGGAAGAAATCTATCAGTTGTTTGAGGTTGATGCTAATGCTGAAATTACTTTAGAAGCCAACCCAGACGATATTACAATGGATGCCTTGCAAACATGGCGCCAATTAGGTATCAATCGCTTGAGTGTAGGTATACAAAGCTTTGATGCCAATGAACTTTTGTGGATGAACAGGGCACATACAGCCAGTCAGGCACATGAATGCATCCCTATGATAAAAGCAAGTGGATTCACAAATTTCAGTATCGACTTGATTTATGGTAGCCCTATTCTTACCGACGCACAATTGACAAAAAATATTACTATCGCCATCAAGCACGAAGTGCCACATATTGCAGCGTATGCATTAACGGTAGAACCACAAACAGCGCTGGCTCATTTTGTAGAAAAAGGCAAAGCAGCGCCTACTGATGCAGAAAAGCAGGTAAGACAATCAAACATATTGATGCAAGCATTGGAAGATGTGGGCTATGAGCATTATGAGATTTCCAATTTTGCTAAACCCGGTTTCAGAAGCAGGCACAATAGTAGCTATTGGCTGAGTAAACATTATCTAGGAGTAGGTCCGGGCGCACATTCTTTCAACGGTAATAGCCGACAATGGAATGTCTCCAATAATGCACTGTATATACAATCTTTAGAACTGGGTGAAATACCTGCAGAAACAGAAACACTAAGCCCAGAGCAGCAATTGAATGAGTATATCATGACTAGCCTCCGCACGATGGAAGGCCTATCATTAGCAAGGGTAAGCGAATGGGGCATCCAAGAGGCTGAAAGAATCCTCAAAGCTGCTAAGCCCTTCATCATGGATGGCAGATTGATTCATCAGCCAACATCATTGGTGCTTAGCCGAAGCGGTAAAAGCTGGGCGGATGGAATTGCAGCAGCTTTATTTCAAGATTAATGCACGTTTTCCAAAGTATTGTCAACTGCCTGAAGCATTGACATCACTACAGGATAAAAATCATGCTTCTGCGGATGCTTATCTTTTAGCTTGGTTGACAATTGATCCAAGACCATTAGGAGATTATCCTTAGACACGCTCTCCAATTGCATTTGAGCAGGTTTATGGATCTCGAAGTCGCTCTTCAAAAGATCTAAAATGGATACTTCCAAGATTCGAGATAAGTCCTTAACGTGCTTTACTGTGAGCTGAGTGTAATTGTTCTCAATCTTACTGTACGCATTCTGAGAAATGTTCATTTGCTTGGCTACATACTCCTGAGTATAGTTTCTCAATTCCCTGTACTTACGGATGACTGAACCTGGCATAATAACCTTTTTTAATGATGAAAAGTCTGCATCAGCAGGTTTCAGTGGAGGATAAACGAGGAACACTAAAATATTGCTCCCTATTTACATAAACAAGCTTACACCAAAAATTCCTCAATCTGTCTGAACCCTTCCTGGGCTGGTAGATGCTCCCAGAGTATCCGGTAGATGGCTGTCGCGATCGGAATTTCGGCCTGAATCAGCTGGTTTTTGTGGTAAATGCACTTGCTTGCATTGTACCCTTCTGCCACCATATTCATTTCCAACTGGGCAGAGCGAACTGAATACCCTTTCCCGATCATGTTGCCGAATGTGCGATTACGACTGTACAAAGAGTAACAGGTAACCAGCAAATCCCCCAGATACACAGATGCAGCATAATTGATTGGCGCCTCCTGCTGTTCTGCTGTACTGCTTGCTTTACGCAAAAAGCGTACCATTTCATCAGCGGCGTTTGCGATATACACACTTTGGAAATTGTCACCATAGTCTAAACCATGTGCAATACCGGCTCCCAAAGCATAAATATTCTTCAATACTGCGGCATACTGCACACCGATAACATCGTGATTCACGACAGTGTTCAGATATTCTGTCTTAAAATTTTCGGCAATCTGCGTCGCCATCTGCTCATTCATGCCTGAAAAAGTGAGGTATGAGAGCTTTTCAGCAGCTACTTCTTCTGCATGGCAGGGACCTAAAACTGTATAATAGTCTTCGAGAGGAAAATCAAATCGATCTTTCAAAAATTCATGAAGGAGTTGATTATGAGCAGGTAACATCCCTTTAATCGCTGAAACAATCTTCTTACCCTTGATATCTTCAGCGCGTAAACCGCTCAACGCATCTTCTGCATAGGCAGACGGCACAGCTACCACCAGCACATCACTATTTTGGATTACGGTAGATAATTGATCATCCAAAGTAATTTGAGCCATGTTGAAATAAGCAGCATTTAGGTAATGCGGGTTATGTCTGCGGCTCTTCATATACTTGATAGAATCGCTGTTCCGCATCCACCAATGAATATGGTTGCCGTTATCCGTTAGAATTTTGGACAATGCAGTTGCCCAACTTCCGCTACCAATCATTCCAAACTGCATATTTCTTGCATTAGGTTGGCAACAAACATACTAAGTAAGTGCTTACAAAAAACAAATCCCGCCAAAGGCGGGATTTGTACTTGAGACTATCAAATTAGTTCTTCTTTTCCTTATCCTCGTATAGCTTATCTTTTTCTACCACTTTCACCTTATCGCCATCCTTCAACATCTTACTTACTGTATTGTAAGGCCCAGTTACAACTTGATCTCCGGCCTTGATACCTTCCAAGACCTCAATGAAGTTCAAATCTTGTACAGCCGTTTTTACTTTCAGCTTCTTAACAGTATTGTCTTTTTGCAACACAAACACCACTTCTTCAATATCATCATCAGCTTTATTCTCACTAGTGGTATTTGCTGCAGCAGGTTTGTCTGATTTTTTATCATCCCCAGACTTTGACGCTTCATCCTTTTTGCTACGTGTTGTTACTGCATTCAAAGGCACAGACAACACATTGGTTTTTGTCTTAGTCTGAATATCTGCACTAGCACTCATACCCGGACGGAAAGGGAATGCTTTACCTGAACCAATCAGGTCGGTATAGCTTTCGCGCAAAAGGCGGATATGGACTTTATAATTAGTCACTTCATTGGTTGTAGTAGCACCACCTAAAGCATTACCTGTTTGAGGGTTGGCAATTTTATATACCAAACCTTTGAACTTTCTGTTGCTGTATGCATCTACTTCTACCAATGCAGTATCACCAATCTTTACTTTAGGGATATCATTCTCGCCTACATCTACACGCACTTCAATACTACGCATATCAGCAATACGCATCATTTCAGTTCCCACGTTGAAGCTATTACCTGCTACACGCTCGCCCTTCTTCACACTCAACAAAGACACAATACCACTCATTGGGGCAACAATAACCGTACGGCCTACATCCTTATCGGCCCTAGTCAACTGCGCTTGTGCACTTCTTACTGCAGCTTTACTGCTATTGATGCTTTCTTGCGCTGCAGCATAATTGGCTTTTGCAGAGCGATATGCTTGTTCAGCTTGCTCATATTCCAAACGAGAAATTACTTTATCATCGAAAAGTTTTTTCTGCCTGTTGTAATTAGCTTCGGTCTGATCCAAAGTTGCCTTCAATGCACCCAACTGCGCACTCACGTTAGCTACTTGCGCTTGCTGCTGAGAAACCACTGCAGAAGCCTGATCACGCTGAGAGGCCAAGATATCTGCAAAGATTCTTGCAACCACTTGTCCCTTGGTAACACTGTCACCCTCGTTTACGGTTAATTCTACGATCTCACCGCTCACATCAGGACTCACTTTTACTTCTACCTCAGGATATACCTTCCCGCTAGCATTGACGGTTTCGATAATGGTTCTGTTGGCAGCTTTTTCTACAGAGACTTTGATGCCTTCTTCTTTACCAATAACACCAGTTGTTTTCAACACAACCAACACCACCACGATACCCACCAGTGCAATGATTAACCATAGTAATTTCTTATTCTTCATGATCCAGTTTTTCTGTTTTGGTTTGTATTAGAGTTTTAAACCCTGGCCTTTATAAAATTCCAGGAGTTTCATGCGGAATACATAATCGAACTGACTATTCAATAAATCCAGCTTAGCACGTAACAAGTTATTTTGGTTTGTGATCAAATCCAAAGTTGTAGCCAATCCAGACTCATAACGCTTACGGGCAAAGTCGTACGACTTTTGTGCGGTTTCTACACTTTTCTTACCTGCATTGAAACGTTGCAACGCTGCAATTGCTGTATTATAGGCTTGATAAATATTCTGTTGTAATGTCAAGTCAGCCTGACGCATCACAGTTTCCTGCAACTTCATATCCAGCTTACTACGCTCATACCCTAAACGGGCATTGCCATTGTTGAAAATGGGCACTGATATACGCACGCCAATATTCTGACCAAAGTTTCTATCCAATTGATTACCCCAACCATCCCACATTTGCCAGAAAGAACGCTTACCAGAAATCAACTGCACATCAGGCGCTTGTACGATATAATTTGTACCACCTACGTTGACAAACTGCGAAGTAGGTTTCACACCAATTACATTTACACCTGTTACTGTCTGACTAGGATTCGCGAAGTTGGTTGATAACCCACCACCCACGCTAATGCTAGGATACATGGCAGCTTTCGCTACTTTCAAATTACTTTCCGCCACTTTAAAGCGAAGACTGTTGACACGCTGTTGCGGCTGCGTTGTTAAGGCTAGTTTATACAAAGAAGCAGGCTCCAGTTCTGCCAATGGTTCAACCGGAATACGCTCTACAGGTGGAATATCCAAATCAAATGGCGCAGCCATATCCAGATTCAAGAGGGCTTTCAACTGCAAAATCGCTTGTTGATGATTAGCATCGGCATTCACTACAGTTACACTATCGCGTGCCAACTGCGCTTCTAGCTCAGCAGCATTCAACTCTGGCAATGAACCAACTTGCACACGAAGCTTGGTGAAATCCAATTGCGACTTGGTCTGCTCGGCCTGCACTTTAGCAATTTCATATTGCTGCTTGGTGGCTAATACTTGCAAGTAAAACGTAGCCACATTCAATGACACATCATTACCCGCACGCTCAACATCTACTCTAGCAGCTTCTGCGCCGAATTTAGCTGCAGCATAGCTGTTTTTTAAGCTACCCCATCCAAATACCTGCACACCAGTAGAGAGATTATAAGAGTTCTGTACAAACTGGCTGGTGATGAACTGGTTTGAAGTAGGGTCAATAGAACGACCAAAAGACATACCCAAATTGCTGCTGAAATTGGCATTGGGATAAAACGCCAACTTTCTGGCATCTGCCTGTAAAGCTGCAATACGCGCCTGTACATCAGCCTGTTGCACAGATATATTGTTCTTCACCGCATAGTCCACACAACGGCGGAGGTCCCACTTATCGCCGGTAGTCTGCGCCTGTGCGCTAAGGGCTGCTGCAAGACCCAGCAATAACAAATGTTGCTTACTCATGTTACAAATTTATGACAATGACAATGGGAGCGCCCACAAATTAGACAGGCGGGCACTACACCCAATAAGCGGCATTTGGAGTTATGAAAGGTGATTCATCGCCGAAAAACCCCTTTCTAGGTCTTGAATCAGGTAATCCGCCTCCTCTAAACCAGCATAAAAGCGAATCATTCGATGCGCAGGATTTGCAGAATCAAATGAAGATCGCTCCATACCAGCCAGTTTTGGAATGATTAATGACTCATGACCGCCCCAGCTAACCGCCATGAGGATATGTCGCAATCCCTCACAAAATCTTTCAATTTCTTGCCAAGAATCTGCTTTAAGAACGAAAGTCATCAAGCCGCAGGCGCCCTTCATCTGTGTTTTGGCTAAACTGTATTGTGGGAAGTCGGGACTAAAAGGGAAAATCACCTGCTCAATCATTGGATGCTGCTGCAGATAGGCAACCAATGTTTCCGTTGTTTTAGTGATGCGATCCAAGCGGGCTTGCAACGTACGCAAGCCTCTGATCAAGAGCCAGGCATTAAAAGGCTGAATGCCCGAACCAATATTCATGTACTCGCTATTGAAAATCTTTTCTATCATAACCTTGCTGCCAGACAATACGCCGGCGACCACATCGCTATGGCCACTGATATACTTAGTGGCAGACTGCAAAGACAAATCAATACCCAATGCACAAGGTTGCTGATACAAAGGTGTGCAATAGCTATTGTCGCAGATAGTTACAATGCCTTTCGTTTTTGCTAAGTCGGCTACAGCACACAAATCCTGCAAATCATAAGTCCAGCTGTTGGGCGACTCTAAGTAAATCACCGTTGTATTCGGCTGAATTGCTTCTTCAAAATGCTTGATATCCCTTCCATCAATATAGCTATGCGTTACACCAAACCTAGGCAGTATCACTTCAAACATGCGCTGCGCCCAGGTATAAGGATCTTTCACACTGAGAATATGATCGCCTGTTTTTACATTGGCTAAGACAGCAGCAAAAATGGCAGCAGCACCACTATTGAAGACCAAACAATCTTCTGCAGCATCTAAAGCAGCCAACTTCTTGCGCAAAATATCTACAGTAGGATTCAAGCCACGGCTATACAGCCAAGTGGAGTATTCATCTTGAAATGCTTTGCGCATCTCATCCACTTTGGGAAATGCAAAGTTGGATGTCTGCACGATGGGTGGCGCAATAGCGCGAAAATAATCTTCACGGTCTTCGCCCAACTCATTCAAGATATAAGAGATGTCCATATTATTTTTTTTGTCGGCTCCTTGTCAGGAAATACAACAACATAAACGAAGCCAATACGAGAAATGCTGTTAAGGCAATGCGTGGCGTTTGTATGACGATGCTCGTACCTACAAAAAGATAGGCGGCAATAAAGATGAGTGGTAGCAGAGGATACAGTTTCATTTGATAAATGCCTGTTCCATCCAAGTGCTTGGTACGCTTACGCAGGAAAAAGATGGTTGCAGCAGAAGCAGCCATACCAAAACAATCCAAGAAAATGGAAAAGTTGAGAATTGCTTCAAACTCTTGTGAGAAAAAGAGAATGATGATACAGATGGCTGCAAATGCAGTAAGCGATACCACTAACACCTCTTGCTTACCGGTTTTCTTCTGGAAAATTGCAGGTAGTGTGCCGTCTTCACTCATGGCAAACATCACGCGAGGATTGCTCATCAACAATACGTTTACATAAGCGAGTACAGACAAAAAAAGCAATCCCGAGAACACACTTGCGCCAGTATCGCCAAACATCTTTCCTGCAACAATGGAGGCAATTTCTTTTTCCTTTCCTAAACTTTCAAAACCAATTACTTTATAATAAGCCATATTCACCAGCAGGTATAAGCTGATGATAATTGCAATACCAAAAAAGATACCACGCGGAATATTTTTTGCCGGCTTATCTACCTCATTACCAAAGTTGATGGTTTGCTGGTAACCACCGTATGTAAATGATACCGCAATCAGGCTCATACCAAAAGATTGGATCCAGGAAATATTACCCAGCTCCTTATTCACCATATCATTAGCACCGGTAAAGTGAATCGAAGGCATGAAGAGTGCCGCGATCAACATCAGTATCATACTAATCTTAATCACCATTAAGACAGTTTGCGTTTTAGCACTCATGCGCAGACCCATCAGGTTGACGCCATAAAACACTACGACTGCTCCTGTTGCAATCAATGCTTTGGTCGTATCGGTTGCAGCTTCACCAAATACAACCTGACTGATATAGCCGGAACCGATTAATGCAACGCCGCTTAAGGATGCTGCGTTGGAAATCAATATCACACAGTTAATTGCAAACGCAATGGAAGGATGATAAGCATAAGAGAATACACGGTAGTAACCACCTGTCACAGGAAAGCGACTGCCAATTTCCGCATAGGTTAAAGCACCGCATAATGCTATAAAACCACCTGCGATCCATGCGGCGAAGAACACACTAGAATCAACGGCATATTGAGCTGAAGTGGCTGCTGTACGGAATATACCCATACCGATTACCAGCCCCACCACGATCATAGTAAAATCGAATAATTGCAGTTTTTTATTGGCTTGCATAAGTTAGTCTGAAAGCTAAATGTACTGATTCAACTGAAGCACTTATCAACGTAGCGTGAAGAACTTCGCAAAAAAGTATCAGAGCCCGCCCTACTTTTGTTCCGGATTTGGTTCTGCTGATTCAATCAGCAGATTAAAAGGGAAGACCGGTGTGAATCCGGCGCTATCCCCGTAGCTGTAAGTCCAGGCCGCAAGGCCCTGACCCAAACCACACAATCCACTGTTCAATTGAATGGGAAGGATGTTTGGGTGACGGACAAGCCAGAAGACCTGCCAGATCC
>JACCDH010594415.1_pt1 | contig 30027 bp, 26 predicted proteins | sample 7442481 | NCBI WGS metagenome assembly JACCDH01 (sample SAMN15323433, study PRJNA562643) | freshwater metagenome | isolation source: river surface water | place: USA:Blue River Watershed | collected 2017-08-15
CAAGATCAAGAAAATCAAAATCAAAATCAAGAAAATCAAAATCAAGAAAATCAAAATCAAGAAAATCAAAATCAAGAAAATCAAAATCAAGAAAATCAAAATCAAGAAAATCAAAATCAAGAAAATCAAAATAAAGAAAATCAAGGAAAGCAAGGAGATTCTGCGACAAATAAAGCACAAGATATTAACCACGATTTAAAAGAGTTTATTACGCAACTCGGTACAAATTTCGAATATGCAAAAAGCATAGACGAGCATGTGAAAAAACTGTTGAGCACAACGGATAGTTTACTAACATCAGCTACGCAAGTATTTGAAGATTCACAAAAGGCAGGCATAAATGCAGCGAATCCAGAGGCTGCTCAAAAAGAAACGGAAAAATCATATACGAACACTAAAGATAATTATGCCGATATAGAAATTGAAAAGGCGATTCAATTTGTAAACTTGGTCAAAGACATGAAGTCACTGCAAGAACAAGTTGAAGATGCATCGACTAAGATTCCAACCCAACGGGAATTAATAATAAACTTTGGTTTAAAACTTAAAGATTGGAAGGAGCGGTGCGTAGCGACGACAGACGTGGAACAATCTACTTCCACGGTTTTAACAGAGAAAGTGAGTGATTTAATTCATGGTATACAAGCATCTCTCAATGACGCACAACAATTGGTAAATATGGTAAAATCACATATAGAAAGTTTAGAAAAAATGAAACAAACATTATTTTCGGGGCCTAACGTTGCACCAGAAACAATCATTCAAAAGGCGCAAATGGCAATAGATAAAGTGAAAAGTGATGAAAACGCAACATTGATTTTTGATGAAATAATACGTTCCGCGACAGACATTGCACATAAATCGCCGGTATTAAACCAAAGGGCTGTATTAGATGCTGCAACACAGGAGGCAATAAACCAAAGATTGTTCGAGGAAGATATAAACAAACGCCGACATTTAATGGGAGAAAACTCAGACGATGACAGTAACGACCAAGAAGATTTCTAAAAGCAATACTCAACCAGTTTTTTTTTTTCATTTTGGCTATTTTACCTAATCTTTTCTTCGCCTGTAAACTTTCCGTGTATTGTGTTTTTAGTATGCTTACCTCACTCATGCTTGATTTTGCGTTTATGTAGACATTTGTCGGTTTACATATAGTTTTTTGTTTCAACATAAATCACAGACATTGAATTGCCACATTTTTATACTTCACATAATGCATATGCCTAAAAAAAACAATGACGTTGATCGCTCTCGTAGGTATTATTTTAGCAGGTGTTATTCTTGTCATTTTCGCCTTTTACGCTACGCACATTCATAAATCGCGAATAATAAGAAATAGATTGCTTGTCACAAAACAAACTAAACGCCGAAAACACACGGCACAAGAACTCGCAGTGAAAGAACATACGGCACAAGAACTTGCAGTTCAAGAACATACGGCACAAGAACTCGCAGTTCAAGCACACACTTTTCAGGAACCAATAGCGCCATATCATGAAATCGTAATTGCATTACCTACCGTGGAGGATGCACAAACATTCTTATGTGCGGCTAAAAACCATCTGTCACAAATAAACTTAATAGTAACACGAGTCTTGGAAACTCAACCGACAGAAGCAGACATCGATAATGTTGTAAAAATATCTGCTGAGGCATTGCCAAAGGCTCGCAATGTTGCAGAAACAGCGACCGAGCAAGAAGGGTTTGCACGGGAATCTCTAAAAGCCGCATACACGGCAAAAAATGTAGCGCAAAACGCTACGATTCAAGACGGCAAAGCTGATGAGGCCTCGTCGGACCAAAAAGAAGAATTGGAAATACAAGCAACCATTGAATTGGTTGAACAGGCGCAAAAGGCGCTTTACGCAAATTATGAGGCAAAAATACAGAAACTGAAAGCCGAACAACTGCGAAATGAGGTCAAAAATGTAAAACAGACATCGTTTCGATTCACACAAAAACTGCAGCGTGCACAAGACCAGTTATCGCCAGAAGTCGACGCCATAAACACAGCGGTCACCCATGTTTTGGAAATAACGAAAGTAATACCAACAGACCCAAAAGCTATTGAAATTGAAACAGCAGCCAAAGATTTGGCCGAACAAGGGCACAAGACAATGGGGGACTTTGATCGTGTTTTTCGGGCCCAAAAAGATCGGCAGGCTCGGGTGGACCAGGATTATAATAATATTGAAGCATATTTTCAAACTACGGTCAAAGCGATGTCCTCCACAAGGGAAACCTTGAGAAAGTTAGATCGTATGGCAAAAGAGATATTTTTTATTCAACCAAAGAACGCCAACATAGATCAGCCATCACTGTTGGCTATATTAGAAGCAAACAAAAAAAAGGCTTTGGTTGCAAAAGAACGACTGGAGAATCTTCACTCTCATAAATACGATCCATTGAAAAGTTCTTTGGAAAGCAAAAAAAATGAAATGATTCAGGTTCAAGGAGATTTAAGCAAAGCTAAGGTAGATAAATCACGGTTTGAACCAGGTTCAAACGAGGAGGGACACGCCAACGAAAAGGTAATCCAACTTGAAACTAAAAGGGGGACTATAACGGAAGAACTAAATAAGTTACAACGCGAATACGACTATGCATACAAGCCTGTGTTATACTTGGAGTCAAAAATTCAGGAATGGACATCAAAAATTGCAGAACTCAACAACGCGTGTGTCAAAAATGTTTGTGACCAGAGACGAGTGCATCTCGGGCCCCAAGACGACGACGACAAATATGAACCATCTCCGATGAGCGAATAATTTTTTTTTTTCCAAGCAAGTAAAATGTCGATATCATTTCTTGTCCAGTTTTGTCCGCATCCTCTTTGATATCACGCGAGGCCTCACAGTCGAAAAGTTTGTTCGCGTGCTCTCGATAAAGTGTCGTTCACCGTCGAGAATGAACCCCGCTTCCTGTTCTTTTTTCTTGATGAGCCCCCAGTTAATGTCGTCGGTCGACTTTGGTGATATGAGATATGTCACGTCCACGTCTTTGGTCTGACCGATGCGATGGACGCGGTCCTCTGCCTGGAACATGATGTCAGGGCTAAACAAGAGCTCGGTGAAAAGAACGATGGAGGCTTCGGTCAACGTCAAACCCGCGCATGCGGCCTGCATCGAAAGGACTCCTGCGCGGTACTTGCCGCCTTTTTGAAAATCGCGCTCGAACGCGGCCCTTTTGGAGTCGCTCACCCCGCCGAAGATGGAAAAGTACGGGACCTTTTCTGCTTTAAAGAGCGCCTCGACCGCCGTGCGCATCGCGGTGTGGTGCACAAAGACGAGCGCGCAAGGGCCCTCGGCGTTTCTAAACAGCGGCAGGATCTCGGACCGTAGGTACTTGACCACATGCGGAATCTTGAACTCGCACGTTTTGCGAAAGGCTTCCATAAACGCGTTGTCTTTTATCTCATCCTTCAAAACCTTGTCGACCTGAGATTGTTCGTCTGGGGCTAGCGGGTGCAGCACGACGCAGGACCGTCGTTTGGCGGGTAAAAAAGGGAGCAGGTCCTCCTTGCGTCTTCGAATCGCAAAGGTGCCAAGCACGGCGTGTAATTCTTCCTGGTTCGTGTAGCCTTTAAAGGTCCAACCCGCGTGGGCGTCGCTGTATTTAGGGTCGCAGTACCGTTCGACGTACGTCTGCAGGCCATGTCGCGCCCTCTGCGTCGTCGCCGAAATCTCTTTCACCAAAGCGCTCGGACCAATACGGCCCCAAGGACGTTTGCGCTCCGGCGGGTGCTTGAGACCGTTAAAGTCTGGGAAAATCTCAGGGTACAGCGCTTGAATCTGGGGGTACATTTCGGACGGGTACGAAAACGGGGTACCCGACATGACCAGTCGAATTTCGGCCTTTTGCGCAAACACGAGTGCCGCGTTGCCTCTCTTAGACTCACTGTTTTTGATGTAGTGCGACTCGTCCAAGATGACGACTTTGTGACCGGAGAGTGTTTCGTGAAGCAAAGGGCGGTGGGTCACGGCGTACGAAGTGACCAAAAAGTCATAGTCGCGATTGTCCTTGTGTTTCTTGGTGCCAGAAATCAGACGTACACGGACCTCGTTCCCAAGCCACTTTTCAAGCTCGTTTTTCCACGTGTTTTTGAGAATCGCGGGACACACGATCAGCACTGGCCAGTGGCTTTTGAAATAGCGGCAGGTCGCGATTGCCTCGAGGGTTTTACCCGCGCCCATTGCGTCCCCGATAAACACTTTGCGACGATGGACGGCCATGGTCACCGCAACCTTTTGAAATTCTTTGAGACTGTCCCACAAGGGCCCTACACCATGGCGAATATCTTGATCCGGAATGCGGGTTTCAGGACGACGAACATGTGCCAATGCCGATTGCGGAACCATCGAAACGATCTCACAACCTTGTGCTTCTAACACGCACCGCGAACGTTCGATGTCGTCTAGCCAGATATTGACACCGTCGTCAGGTGGTCCGTCGAAGCTTGGAATTCCCGCGTTTAAAAGAACGCGCCGTACCGATGCTAACATTTCTTTTTCGTTTTTGTCAACGCGAATGACGGCAAACACTGCACGAATGGGTGTCACATTGTCGGTGGACAGACTCGTGGTTTTACTGCAGAGACTATATGCCAATTTCACGCTCATATTTGAAATGTGGGGAAAGAACGCTGCAAAAAATGAAAAAATACATATTTTTGGTAAAGATCTTTGTTGTTTAGAAATTGCAAAATTGCCAAATCCTGGGGTCCTAATTCGACCCAAAAAGGGTTTTAAAAAAAAAATCCAATTTTTTTTGTGTAGTGTACTTTTTGGAAAACTCAACTTTTTAAAATTCCAGAGACTTTTTTTTCGTGTCCATTTCATGTCGAATTTTTTTCGTGTCAAATTTTGAAACAAGAGTACAAACGTCCAACACGTGCGGTATCCAGGAAGGTAAATCATGTTAGTTGTACAACCCTCATAACCGAGGTTGTACACGTTCAAGTAAAAATGATATATATTTTGGAATAAAAAAGAGTGTCGACGTTTGGACACAAAAAGTAGGCCCAAAAAGTTCTTTCCAATTTTTTTTGTGTAGTGTACTTTTTGGAAAACTCAACTTTTTAAAATTCCAGAGACTTTTTTTTCGTGTCCATTTCATGTCGAATTTTCTTAGTGTCAAATTTGGAAACAAGAGTACAAACGTCCAACATGTGCGGTATCCAGGAAGGTAAATCATGTTAGTTATATAACCCTCATAACCGAGGTTGTACACGTTAAAGTCACAGTTTGACATATTTAAAAATTGTTACGGGTTTGCCGATGTTTTGACACAAAAAGGCCCAAAAAGTTTTTCTATATTTTTTGAGCTACACTTTTTTTGGAAAAACACTGGAATATTTCAAAGACTTTTTTCATGTTTTTTCTTTTTGTGTTTTTTTCCAGAGTTTGACTCGCAATGTATACCACGGTAAGTAATAAACATCACTAGTTCAGAAAACTCACCGGATAAATCAAAAACCATGGGTTCTGAAGCCGCAACGGAGTTCAAAAACGGATTTGTCATCAAGAGAAATGGCCAATACGAGGCCATTGATCTGCAAAAAATTCAGCGTCGCTTAGAACGTCTTGCCGCTAAAGTAGGACGGATCCGTGGATCCGAGTTGAACGTCAACACCACGAAAATCGCACAGTCGACCATCGCGCAAATGTACATTGGTATTACCACGACGGAACTCGACGTCCTCGCCGCAGAAGTGAGCGCGTACATCAGCGACGATCCTGATTACGAGCTTTTCGGAGGCAACATACTCGTCGATAACCTAATGTCCAACAACGCCGACTGTTTTAGGTTCAAGGATTACGCCAAAAAGGCGTTTGAAACCCCGAGCCAAGTTGAAAACAAAACCGCACAGCCGCTCATTACAAAGGAACTCTACGACTTTGCCATGGAGTACGGGGACCTGGTCGATACCTACATGAACTTCGACAAGAACTTTAGCTTCGGGTACTTTGCCATGATGACACTGATCAAAAGTCAGTACCTACTCTGCCGGCGAACAAGGGTCCAGATCAACGGAGTCGTGTCCACGGAAATGATCCCTTTCGAGAGCCCGCAGCATCTTTGGATGCGCGTCGCCGTCTCGCTCCACTGTCTACAGGGCAATGTCGAAAGTGCCGCGGATCGTCAACCGGTCAAGGAAAAGTTGAGACAAGCGGCTCTGTTGTACGAGGTGCTTTCGAACAAGGAGGCGATCTTCGGATCCCCGACCCTTTTCCAGGCGGGGACGCGGGCTGGGCAGCTCTCTAGCTGCTTCCTCGTGAGCATGAAGGAGGATTCGATCGAGGGGATCTTTGAAACGTTGACCCGGTGTGCCAAAATTTCCAAAGGGGCCGGTGGGGTCGGACTCGCTATCAACAACGTTCGGAGTTTTAAGTCCTACATCGCAGGCACAAACGGCGAGAGCAGTGGGATCGTGCCGATGCTGCGCGTCTTTAACGCAACGTCGAGGTACGTCGACCAAGGGGGCGGTAAACGAAAAGGCGCTTTTGCCGTCTACTTAAGCCCTTGGCACGCCGACATCGAAGAGTTTCTAGACCTCCGCCTCAACTCCGGGTCGGACGAGCTGAGGGCTCGCGACCTTTTTCTCGCTCTCTGGGTCTCGGACCTATTCATGAAAAGGGCCAAGGTCGCCTTTATGCAAAAGGAACCGGTGATGTGGTCCCTCTTTGACCCAAACGTGGTCCAAGGGTTGGACGACATGCACGGAGACGCGTTCGTCGCCAAGTACGAGGAGGCCGAAAGGGCGGGGCTTTTTGTGAAGCAGGTGGACATCAAAAACCTGTTTATCAAGATCGCAGACAGAATGATCACGTCCGGTGGGCCTTTTTTCCTTTTCAAGGACGCTTGCAATCACAAGAGTAACCAAAAAAATCTTGGGACGATCCACGGTTCGAACCTGTGCACCGAAATCGTCCAGTTCTCGTCACCCGAGGAGGTGGCCGTGTGCAACGTCGGGTCGGTCAACCTTCGCATGTTCGTAACACCAGAGCGGACCTTTGACTTTGAAAGACTCAAGCGGGTTACCAGAATAATGATCCGCGCATTTAACCGCGTGATTGACGTAAACAAAAACCCGATCGAGGAGGCCGCCCGATCGAACCAGAGGCACCGTTCCGTCGGACTCGGGATCCAAGGGCTTGCGGACGCTCTCATGCTGATGAAGCTACCGTTCGAGTCCCCTGAGGCCCGCGTTCTGTCGGATGCGACCGCGGAGACCATGTACTTTGCGGGCTTGACCGAGTCCGCGCAGTTGGCATTTGCCGACGGACCCTACCCGAGCATCGACGACAACGGCGGTGCACCCATTCGCCACGGGATCCTCCAACAAGACATGTGGGACCGCAAGCCGGTGCCGAACCCTGATTTGGGACTGAACTGGGACGGGCTCAGAATGGTGATTCGCGAGTTTGGGGTGCGCAATAGTCTTTTGTTTTCGCACCCGCCGACCGCAAGTACTTCCAATATCCTCGGTAGTTACGAGAGCTTCGAACCACCCCACTCGAACGTGTTTCCGAGAAAGACCAAAGCGGGCGAGTTTCTTTTATTCAATCCGTACCTCGTTCAAGATTTAAAGGACTGTGGTCTCTGGAAACAGGACCCGATCACCGGCGTGAACAGCATGCGAAACCGGTTGTTTGCTTCCGCGGGTTCCATCCAGCACACTCCGGAACATCCGTTTGAGGACGTACCGGAGTGGATCCGCCAACTGTACAAGACCGTGACAGAAGTCCCGTTGGATACGAGGCTGGACCTAATAACCGGTCGGGCTTGCTACGTTTGTCAGAGCAGTTCGAACAACGTGCACCTTGTTCAGAACGACAAGATTTTAAAAACACTCATCGAGTATATTTTCAAGGCGCATCACCTTGGGCTCAAAACCGGTGTTTACTATGTTCGAGTCCTACAAAAATCAACTTCCTTGGATTTCGCTGGGATGAATCAACCAAAGAAAACTCAGATTGTTTGCAACGAGACGGTGTGCACAAGTTGCACTGGATAAAAAAAAGAATTTTTTTTTTTCGATCCTTTTCGTCAAGGTTGGTCAAATTTCAGAGACGTGCGGTTTACATTTTTTTTCTCTTGGTTGTTTCAACTGCTTGTCTTCTTTTTTATTATTTACAAAAAAACAGCCATTTTTTGTTTGTTTGAACAAGTGTGTCGCCACTCCACCCCTGACACAAAGACCCATGTATGCACCGAATCGAGCAAGAGAAACGATGGACGCGTGTTTTCTCACTTTAAGCGAGGACGCAGTGTCTACCAATGTACCGGTGTCTGAAATTCCCTACGGCAAAGTAATTGAAGAACCGCACACTGTCGAAGTTTCGGACATGTGTCATGCGGAGTCGTTTGTTCATGAAAGACACGCAGCGCCTAGTTCCAATCTTCTTACGGTTGATGTTGCTCCCAAAACGCAAACGTTGAGTTCCGTTGACATTGAGTACCAACTTAATGAGCACAAACGTGTTTTGGAACAATTAATTCAGACCATGGACTCCTTGAAAAACACGGTTCATGCTCTAGCCGATTCGAGCGCCAGAGCGAGCGACGGATTTTATAAGTCCTGTTTGGATTTGCAAGGGGTTTGTTCTCAACAAGGGGAAAAAATCAACGATCTCTACAGAAACCAAAGTCAGCAACTTTTAATTATACAAGAACACACGAAAAAAACCGAAAACTCATTTGAGGACTTGTACAAGAAAGTGCACAAGGCTTTCGTCTGGCACGGGCTCAACCTTCAAAATATCGTGGGTCGGAAATCAAAGGCCAAGGATGATTCTTGTGTTGATCGTTTGATCGAAGCAAGTCCGACGCAGGTGCCACCCTTTATCGGTGGCCAAGTGTGCTCGTGGATGATGTGCGGGGCTTTGTTCTGCAGTGTTTTCTTGTGGTACGCCATCGCTCCGGCCATCGTGCAACCACGGGGATTTTATTCTTGAACCATAAAAAAAACATCCGTTCTGAACTTTTTTTTCCGGCTTTGGTGAGTTTCAAAACAATATCTTTTTCTTTCCGACCCTTGCAGAAAAAGCGAGTGAGTAAAAAAAAAGGGGGAGCTTTTTTGATTCGGGTTTCATATTTCGAAAACAATGAAGCTATTGATTCTCGGGACACGACAAGCTATTACATCCAAGCTTTGCGAAACGGCCGTGGCAAAATACGAAATGCCTCAACCCTGGTTCGTAATGACAGGGTCCAAAGTTCGTGAGACGACGTGGGTCCAAAAACAGTTTCTGGTGGTTCAACGGAATGCGATACCGTCAACCGCCACGGTTCTGGTGTTAGACAATATCACCGCCGAGGATTTCCCGACTCAACAACAACTCGCCAACATACAATTCCTCGTGGTTGCGACTCACCTTCCGACCAAATTGACGTGCGGTAACTTTTTCGACACTTTTGACGTTACCTGGGTCGCTTATGCCTATGGCTCCGAAAAGCAAAAAATGTACTATCAATACGTCAAACAGTCAAATATGCCCTTTCAGACATTCAAGGATTTGCTAAACCGGTTTTCATCGGAGAAACAAGAATACTTTGAGAGTGTAAACACGACCGACGCGAGCGTGTCTTGCGAAACGACCGCGGTTAGCAGCAGCCTCGTCGATAATCCGAGCACGGTTGTCAATGATCTTCGGTGTTTCGAATCGGGGGGTATTCCCGAGGAACTCTCGAAACCAGAAATACCACTGATCAAAAACACCAACAAGGAAAATACCATTATTAACAACACCGAAAACTCGCGCTTTCCCAAAGAACCGGCAAACTCTTCCGTCATTGATGTCGAAATCAAGCACAAAGTGCCTGAGTTTGACGTTAAAACCACTGTCCAGATCTGGTGCACATTTCGTGTCAAGTCACAAGAAGATATCGAGCCAGTGTTGGTTTCAACACAGGAGTTTCTGGCCCAGTCGACCGTCCATACCATGTTTCCTTACGCCTCCTATGACCGCGACGACCAGAAACAAGACTTGCATTTTTACTTTCAGGTGGAACGGGTCTACGAAACACTGTTTGTTAGTTTGTTGCACCAACACATGCGAGGTTTGAAAGCAAGCGACAGGATAACGCGCGCAGCGACTTTGTTGTAAAAACTAATGTGGTCTGCCGGTTTAAATATATTGAAAACTCATATTTGCCTCCAACACTATGTTTTTTCCACAAACTGATCTGTTGCTTGAAATCCGCGTGTGCGTAAATACATTGGATAAAGTCTTATTCACAAACAATGGGTAATCATTGGATTTTTGATAGTCGTAGTCTAAAACACAATTTACCGTTTAGCCCCTCCCCCCCAAATAACAAAAATAAAACATGTTGTTTGTTACGTACCATACAAAAAAAAATGTGGATTGTTTTAATATCGGTAGCCGTCTTTGTTCTTCTTTTTATTATTTTCATTGTATTGCCCAATCGACGCAAATCAAGATTGGCAGCAGATAAAGCAAAGTTATTGCAATTGTTCGAAGACCCGAATCAACTTGACCTTCTGTTGTGCTCTCCATTTATTAAACGCATAGATGAATTGTTGGCAGAAATGACAGAAACAACAAAGGTGTATGTACACACAAATACCATAGTTTTCGAGGAGTATATTGAAACGTTGTTTTTAAATATGAAAAACATTGTTGATGGTAACTGGCGTGATGTTAAGTTGCGAGCCACCGATATCTTGAACTTCGATGAATGCCAAGAGATAAACTTGTACTTAGAAGACACGATTGATGACGCCAATGAGAATGGATTAAATCTTGAACTTGTTAAACAAAGTGAGGACGCTAAATCGTTTATTACAACGTTCATTGGAGATTTAACCGAAATACGGTCACAGTCCTCACAATCATGTAGTTTAGATATTACGAAGAAACGCCTAGGAAATTGTTTAAGAAAATATAGACGTAAATACAATGAGGTCAAGAATACATATACTCTATTTGTAACATTCTTTGAGGGTTTACGGAAAATATCACAGGAATATAGAATTGATATAAATGGTTACACGATAGACTCTAAAGACTCTAAAGGCCCTGCTGACCCTAAAATTTATAAAGACTCCAATGGCTCTCATAATCACACTAATCGTACGAATGACACTGATAAGTTCCTAATTCCATGTGAGGTGGCGTGGAAGGCCGTCCGAGATCTGGTTACGCAAGTTTCAAGTGAAGTAAATGTTTTAAAAAATCAGACGTATGGAAAAAATGTTCTTTTGCTAAAGACAGAGACGTTCGTACACGATTTAAATGACGTCATCGATCTTGATTAAATAGCAAACAAGATATTGGTAGGAATCAGTCTTACATATTATTGCAAAAAAAACGTTAGATTAAACATACTTTTTTTGGTATAACTCCGTTTCTTTAAAAAACACAGAACCCGCAAAAAAAATAAAATGTCGGAAACGACATGTGAGTTTTTGTTGGGTGGTGGTTTTTTTTACTCATTGGATTATTTTTCAAGATATCGTGTGTTGAAATTATCAACATGAACCAACGTCCGCGTTATCCTCGTATCGGCGTGCACGCCGAGTGGTTGATGTCACCATGGACGCTACGCCTTTTATCCGCTCTTGTCTTTGGCCTTGTCATCACTCAAATAATCGCACGGACGAGCATCACACATGACCCGACGGAAGCCACGTGGGCCTTTAACCAAATTTTGGATCAATAGAAGCCCAGAGACAAAGAACGTTCAAACAAGACGCCCAAGCGGTCCACAACAAGCAACCAATAAATCAGTATCGCCGCGTCGCGGTTAGAACGAAAATTATCAAGGGTCTGTTTTCCTTTTGGATTTGGTTCTTACTTAACGCACCAAAAAAAAGCACTTCAAGTCTTGCTCCATTATTTTTGTTTAAAAAAAACTCTTGGAAACCAAGTTGGAGAGATTTATCCTTGTTTTTCACATTTTTTTTCCTTTTTGATTTCCATGTTTTGTTAAAACACACGTTTGTATTGCACCGAGAGCTGTTCAAAATTCATGATGGACGCTTTCTCTCCCTACGTTATCCACATTGGCGGAGCCGGTTTTTCTTTCTACGTAGCCGGAGTGTTACTTAGAGTGCTGGAGTTCGTGTCACGTTTGTCTAGTGGCCACGCCATCGTCGCGACAATTCTCGGCATGTTTCATGTGTTCTTGACTTTTCTGCAATGCTGGTACATGTCGGCGATCTTTATTCCTCAAACGCAAAAAACCACGTTCGGTAATTATCTTTATGCACTCTGTTTGACACTCGGAGGACTTGCTACTGGGCAAGGTTCCATTGTTTGCTTCAAGGCCGCGTCTTTTTCCATTGTTGATGCAGTTTATTCGTGGAGTCTTCTTAGCGAAACGCTTTTGTCTATAAGTGTACTGCTACTTGGGTTAACCGTTGCAATCTTGATGACTTCCACCAAGTTTCAAGACACACAATGGCATACTTTTGAACGTTTTAGTGTTTTCTTTGGGTTGTGCTCGATCATCTCCGGACTTACTTGGCTGCTTTCAAAGACATTGTTTATTCAAAGTCAATGCTTGTGTCTCGACCCTTATTGACCAAAAATACAAATTAAAACAAGCCTTGGTCTTAAAATTCTCTTTAAAAAGTACAAACAACCAAACGGAAACTACGTTGGGTATTTTGACCAAATCTCGGGTCAATAGCAGCAGCCAATAGACAATTAAGGTGATGAACAATACGTTAAAACAAACAACCAATAAATCGCCGCTTCGTGGTTAATAACACCAAAGAAAAAAAAAATCAAGGGGTTTTTTTTTGCAACTCGAGGTATGAATTTTTTTTTTGTGAGGAATATTGGTTCGTCTACAACAACCACGCGAGTGTTCGTTCGAGATCGTAAACGGCTGTGATTTTTCCGGCGGAAATGGATACGACATTTTGAAATGTCGATACGACCAAATTGCGACTGGCGCACGAGGATTTTTGTTTGGCCTTTTTAGAGACGAAATAGTCGACAAAAACAAAGTTCTTGCTAAAATCTGGAATGTATTCATTGGCGCCTTCTTCGAACAAAGGCCTAATCTTTTCGACCAGAGATGAGTCCACCAAACCCTTTTGAGGCGAGTGAGCAACGTGCGTCAGCGAGTACAAACGGCCTTGCATGTCGAGCGGGAATAAACTTACAAAATCACCGTCCATGATCGTCCAGGCCCGCGGGGTAAAGTCGTCGGATGTACACTTGTAGATCAATGAAACCGTCGCCTCGTTGGAGAGCCAATTGTCGTTGTTTTCGACAAACAGTGTGTTGTTGGTGCAGTCGAGTAACAAGTCCTTGTTGTTCTCGTCACCTACGGCTAGATCCTTGCGGTTCAATACGTTTTTTAACAGGGATTCAAAATAGGTTTTCATTACCTGGTGGTCGATAAACATTTCCTTGACACGAATTGCGCCGTCGCAACCGCTGACTGCATTTTTATCCGCGTGGGTCCACGCCAGGTGAGAGGCGCGCATGATTTGAAGAAACGTCGTAAAGTCGATCTGGGACTTTTTAGACACCCCGTAGATGTTATCGGGGATCGGCCGGACGGCGAAACCGTACTCCCTCCGAAACGAGACAAAGTGCTCGCGACACATCATCCGCGTGGCGTAGGATCGCGGGTAGTGGAACCCGAGATGGAGGCGGTTCTGGTTAAAATAGGAGCTCCCACTAAACACGCCCCGCCCGTCGTGGACTTGCACAAGTCTTCCGCTCTGCATCAAGCGTTTGGCCGCGTGGCTGCCGAACCACCCGCCGCCCGCAATGTGCACGACGGGCTCCCTGACGACGGCTCGGATCGACTCGTGAAGGTCACCGGGCGAGACCCCGAGCATTTCGATGGTGATCCTCTTCTGGTGGAAACCGCTGTGTCCCAGGAGCCAGTTGTACAGGTAGGAAAACGGGATTGCCGTGGCCACGTTCAGCGAGGCGAGGTGCGGCGCGCTAAAGTGCACGTGACACAAGACGTCCATGCACCTATCCAGCGCGGGTATGAAATCCTCCCTCTCCAGGAACATGCAGCCCGTGTCCAAGACCAATCGAATCTCCGGGCAATCGACCTTGCGGACCAAGGCCTCCCCTTGGACCGAGTTGACCAAAAAGTTGCACTTGTACTCGGTCGCGTTCGGTTCGAGCGCTAGGACAATCTGATCCGGGTGGTGTGTACGAATGTACTCCGCCACCCGACGACAGAACAGGATCATCAAGCCCTCGGCCTCCTGGTAAGTCATGGACTCTGGCACGCGCCGCACTTTTGGGGCCCCGAACACGAGAATCTTGATTCGCTTTGGGACCGCCCGGTCGATGATGTGACACAGGTGGTCAAACACGGGGTCGGGGTCGACAAACACGTTGAACGAATCACACCCGAAAAAGAGGGCCTGCAGGGAGTACACCGGCATCCGCCAAGGGCTTTCGGTATCGAGATCCCGCGCGGGCACCCCTTCCAAGCTCTTGACACCGAACTTGCCGAGGGCGTCGCGGTACTCGTTGACGGAGTCGTGGTCGGTGAAGGCCAAGGTGCTGATGTTCAGACGGTTGTCGAGCATACACCGCAAGAATCGGCGCAACGCGCCCTTGACCGCGGACCTGGGTCGTTGGTACCTTTTTTCCAATGGTGTGGAGAGCGGGAAACTTGTTTTGACGTCATATACGGTCGCGGGAGGACAGCTTCCGCAGTGCGGAACGCAGCAGTTTGCGCATTGTGGGACGCACGCGCAGGACGTGCACCCCACCTTTGACACCGTGGGCCTGAACTCGGCAAAGACGCTGACGAGATCTGCGTTTGGCAGCGGTTCAGGGAACAAATTCACGTATCTGGGCTGATCCGGAACGGGCACTGCGGCGTGGCGTTCCAGGTCGTGAGTCAACCAATCCAAGCAATACCACTGAAACGAGTTTCTCGTGTCGATCAACACGTCCGGGTTTTTGATGAAATCGAAAATGATGTTTTTCTTGAGACCGAACCCGAACAACCCCGGAAGCCGGAAGCACCGTAGCTTGTCTTGGAACATCCTCTCAAACTCGACTTCCACGTACCGCCGGTGTTTGCCGTAAGGGTGGTTTGTCAATGGGTTTCCTACCGAGTGCTCCGTGCATTTCCCCGACTTGACGCAAACCGGGTCGTACACGTCGATGGTCGAGATCAAGACACACTTTTGTCGACAGCGCACGGTCGCGATGATGTCGAGCAAACCCTGAATGACCTCGAGATCGTTTATCGGGTACATATTGGCAAGCCATTTTACTGCGGGTATGCAGGCAACGTAGATGATGTCGAACTCTCGGTTTTTAAGGTCCTGTATATTTTTGGACGTGAAACACGTTGCGTCGGGTATCCATTGCCTAATATGCGACCCAACCAACCCGCTCGACCCAACGATGCACACCTCTGATGAACCTTCCATTTTAGTTGGTAGTTTCTACAAAAAAAACACACGTCTCCCCCGTTTTTTTTTTCAAAAGGTCAGGATCACAATTTTTTAAAAAAAAACAGAAACGAAAAAGAAAAACTCAACGTTGTTTGCAACACAGTTTTTTTTGGGGCAGGAAAAAAGATCTCTGTTTTGTTTATTTTTTTGTGGAACACCCGTTGACGTAACGATAAAAAGACTGACTGGAAGATTCACGCTCAGATTCCTTGCCTAAATTTGATGAATTTTAGGGTGCTGTTATTTTCTTGATGATACGTTTTGCGAGTGTGCATCACCGCCCAAAAAATGTAGAACCCGGCTAAAACAACAATGAAAGTCACGATTAGTATCGTTTGTTCTTCGAGCATATCAAAAATCATATTGCGATCAACTGTTTTGGTCTGGTTCAATTTTTTGAGTTGTAACTCAATGTCTTCAAGCGTAGTCTTTCGTAGTCCATCTTCGACCATCATGGAGATTCCGTTCAATTGTCTGCGGACGTTATCCAACTTGTCTTGAACACCAAGGAGTCTTTCTTCTGGTGACATGGTTCAGTTTTTTTTTTAAAAAGAGTGTTTTTTTTAAATAGACCAATAAATATAATGTTTTTTTTGTTGCAAAAAAAAATATCTTGCGTTTGCCGTCACACTTTTTTCTTGACAGTATTCTATTCCTCAAGTTTGACTATATTTTCTTCCTTAGATTTTGCTCTTTTAACGGCGTCTTTGGCTGCACTTCCAAGTCTTCTAACACCGGAACTCATCGTGTCAAGGAAGCTTTTTCTTTTAGCTTCGACTCCCACCTCTGAATCAGTTTCAACTTGTGTCATATCACTTCCGGTGTTTTTACTTTCGAGAAGATCCATGTTCTCGTCTTTCAACTGTTTGAGGTACACTCCCCAAATTAGTAAAACAATCAACATGAATACAACACCGACGATAAGAAAAAACGTTTGTCGAATCCCCATTGTTTATCTTTGTATCGACTTGGAAGTATTTTTTTTTTTAAAGTTGACATGAAATAAATTTTTTTTTCCTATTAAATTGTACACAAAAAAACTCTTTTTTTTTGACATACGTGTTGACCCCTTTTTTTTCAAAAAAAATACAAAAAATAAACGGATAGCTTGCTTGTAAAGATATTTTTAACACACCAGTTATAGTAACAATAGGTTCGATGCCTTGCATTTTTACATTGGTTCTTGTTAATTTTTTTTTTGCGTCATCCGTCGGGAAAAAAAATGACGATCAAGCAAGGTAAATACACGTTTTTTTTAATTTGTTTTGGCGTCTTGGTCCTGTTAATGACCTTGTTTAGTTGTTTGACCCTCGCGTTTGTTCGTCAACGTACGTTTACACTTGCAAACCCGGTGGTGACGCCGGTGACCGCAGTTGTGTCGGAAATTGCCGCGACACCTCAGTTGCCGATAGTCGTCGAAACAAGCGAGGTTACCATGCAACAAATCCTACCTTTGGATTTAATAACGTCCTCGGCGGCTCCTCTGACCAACGACTCTTTTGCGGAGATTCCGCAGTACGGACTCGTGGCGGCCACAAACGACGGTCAATCGCTTTTTTCTGGGTTGCCGGGCGGTTACTTTGGGTTTGCAGAGTTTTTTAACGAGCAAGGTAAATATAGTTTTCTGGCCAGCGCGTACACCGGAGTCAGGGATTCCGTGGTCCTCAAAAATCGCGTTGTCCTCGACCCGGCGTCGGTCGGTGTTGTGAACAGAGACGCGCGAGACATACAATGCCCGACACTCTCGTCCGACGACCAAAGACTGTATGTCGCGTACAGGGATTCAGGGATCAACGGACCCGATGGGACGCGTTCAACCATTCCATTTCAGGAACGCGTCGGTAGAATCCAGGTTTGGCTTAAAACGGACGGTGTTTGGACAAGGAGCGACCGACCCGACTTGCATAGCCCCTTTGGCGCGTCCGCAGGCGACGGTTTCGGCCGCGTAATTAGGACCTCGATGCTCGATCCGACGACGAGGATTTTAGTCGCGCTCGCCGACCACGGTCTCCTCCAAGACTCTGGTCCCACGCTCTTTGTATTTCGAGAAAAGAATGACGACCTGGTCTACACGTGTACGTCGGTGATCGACTCTACCACTGTTCGGATTAACCCCGATCCGAAGTTCGGGGACTCGTTTGACGTCCGTGGAAACGAGATGCTCGTCGGCACCGGGGGGGACCCTCAAAACAGACGCTTGGCGTTTTGCAGACATCTCAAAGACCAGTTTGTGTTTATCTCGACGGTCGCATCCCCCGTCGTCGCTGTGGCCAACGGCGAGGTTTTTGGGGCCTCGATACGCATGGGCCCACGTGAAATGACCGTGGTCGGGTCTCCGGTGGAAAACGAGACGCGCGGCGGAAGCGTGTACCTCTTGGTCAAAAATCAGCAAGACATCTGGAACACAGTCCAAAGTTTCAACGACCCGTGGAGCTCGCCATCTGTCAATTTTCCGAATACAGGGGTGTTTGGTCGGCACGTTCACACCAATCCGGATTTCACGATTCTCGTGGTCACCGGCAACCAGCGTGGAGCGGAAACGACTCGTACACAGTGTCGGGCGGCTTGTGCCCCGGCATGCGAAACCGATTGTTTGCCGGATACTAACTCACTGGCGTGCGCGGTTTCGACGGACACCGGCGAACAACTCGGATTCTGTCCCTTGTCAGCACTCATCGTCATGTCGATCGACCAAGAACAGAGAGTAATAATTCACAGTCCGGACAAAACGCAACGCGTGTTCCAGCAACAAAACGACCCTTTACAATTTTTAGACGATGACTTTGGTTCTCGGGTGTCGGTGTTGACAGACACTTCTGGGACAACGTTGATTGCCGGAAGCCCTGTGAACCAAACGATTACCATTTGGAAAATGTAAACCTTGTTTTTCTTTGTTTGCACTCTTGGGGCAGTCCGGATACTGTTGCTTGAAACACGAGAAGCAAAAGACGTATCTCACCTACGTTAGTGCTAACCTCATCCAACCATTTAATTTTTTGAAATATCCACGAGGAAAATAGGAATAAAAACGAGTGTTTGAACGTGTGTCAAAAATGTTTGTTTTGCAATTCTGGTTGTTTTATTATTTTTTTTTTGGGGGGGGGGGAGGAACTCGAGTGAAAATGTTCAATATCCTGGATAGTAATTTGTAGTTCCCAAAGCGGTAAATGGGTTTTTTTTTCATTCTTGTTTATAAAGACAAAATCGATCCTACAACTTGTTCAGTGTCTTTGAGCTCTCGAAGCAGTCTGGACTATGTCGCTTGTTACACCAGAGGCAAAGACGTGTTTCACCAGGGTGGAGAAAGGAGCACTTCTGAGGTTTCTGTGCAAAGGCGCAATTGGCTGAACCGTGCGGGCATTTGGTATACTTACGCTTGATCGGAGGGATCCGGTGGAGATCAAAGTACTTGACGTGGTTCGGACTGTGGGCGTAGAAACATTTGCGAGGATTCTTGCAAAAGTAACCCTTGGAACACGGTTCCGTACGTACTCTCACACGGTGAGCATCGACAGCATCTCCCCATTCTTTCTGGTCCGGGTGGGCGTATGGACACTGACCTATGATATGAGCATAACACCCTTCTGGCCATTTCCCGGATGCCGGAGTTGCTTTACCAATGATGTTGTCGTACATGAACCATTTGCATACCAATCGCTCCTTTGCAGACTTGCGACCTTCGACCTGAGAGTTGCTTGGGGTTTCGTCTTTGTTATCTTGTTTTTCGGGCAAATGGTTGATTGCGGTCGAAACGTTGTCTTGTTTGTCAACCTCGATTTCCACAGGTCCATCACTTCGCCCATTCATTTGTGTTTCAACAACCGGCTCTGCGGCAACCTCGCATTGTTTGTCCGCCATTTTTTTTGCAAGTTTTGCGCACGAGACAGCTTTCTGAACCGCCGTTGTTTGCGTCGTTTGGTCTGCTAAGTGTTTAAATGACACTACCCCCGTTTCGAGGGTCGATTCTTTTGTAGAAAGATCGAGACAAAGCCCTAGGTTTGAGGGATCGGTGGCGGTTGACTTGAAATGATTGTGGGCGATGGTGTACAAACGGGGACTAATGCGACCGATGATCCCCACGACGTGAACCCTGGCCCCGAGTCGCAGACAGCGTGTTACGGTGGATTTCAAGTGACTGTCACCAGTGATCAGTATTATGTTAACCGGTGGCGGACTTTTGCACGCGGTTTCAACGATTGCGCCCACAAGTCCTGGTCGAAGATCAATGGTGCGGTCTTGGAGTAACGGGAGCAAAGTCACGTCGCACGGGGTCTCGTCTATGTCGTCTGCGTACAAAGCCGAACTCCTGACAATCGTCTCAGCATTCCACCCTGTGACCTTTCTCAGGAACGTACGCAACACATCTTCGTCCACGTACAATGACACTTGATCACCGGTCAAGTGTGTTGCCGCGCTTCTGGTATTGACATCGTCAATGAAAACATGTGCCGTCGACATGATCGACAAACTTCTTTTTGAAAAGTGAATGGTAAAAGTCGAGTTTCAGATTTAAAAATGTCTGTTGCTATCTCGGTGAAAAAAAAATGTGTATCCGATCGATCCGATAAGATAAACATCTGTTGTTTTTTTAAAAAAAACTTGGAAACACCAAAAATTACGTCATCAGATGTACATTTTCGATTTAGAAAAAAAAGAATCTTCAAGGGCCCACTGAATAAAACTTTTTTAGTTACCGTCACAAAAAAAATATGGGTTGGGTCGGGTTTTTGGTCACGTGTTCTCTTCTCCAATTGATTGTAATTATGTTCTTGGTGTTCCAGTTACACGACAACGCAAGCTCATGCCGAAACATGTTCCAACAGGATCAGCAGGTCGTCAAGCAAGTTTCGCGATTGTTAATACAAGCTAATACGCAGCAGCATCCACTGTTTGCCCACGAAAATATAGTAAACGCCCTTGTGGTCTTAACGGAGCTAATTAACCGACACGGAGGGGTTTCTGCAGCCGAGAAAAACTTGCAACTCCCGTTTGGAAAGTTGCAGTTACTTCAATCAAGTGTGAATCAGCAAATGCAAAATATCCAATCTTCGATCATGGACCATTACATCCTAAAACAAAGACCTGACTTGGATTCTTCTTTGAATGACGCAGCGGGGATTTCCAGGCGTTACATGTCGGACGACTTACCGACGGAGCGAGGCTTTGCAAACGAGCGTGGTTTTGCGACCGAACCGGGTTTTGCCGCGGATCTAGGAGTTTCAGACGAGCACTGATGCATCAAAGTCAACGCCGTCGCGATGGCGTCCACAATGTCCTCCACAGGGTTTGGGATCCGCGTGAGACCTTCGACTTGTACCCCTATAATGGCTGCGACGTCCGGTAAATGGTGCCTATCCAACGCGGCTCGGAACATGTCTTCTTTTCGAGCTTTTCCGGACCCACTAAAGTGTTTTTTGATTGCGCTGGGTGAGATTTCGCGCACCGCGTAACCGTAGGAGTGCAACAGAAGCCGAAGACACCCGCCAAGCTCCATGAGAACGGACTGAGAACTGCTGTTGCTCATCTTGTACGCGTAATGTTCGACGGCGACAACGGACGTTAACCGACACGGTGCCTTGGAGCAAATGACAGCCATGATCTTGCAGACTCGCATCTTGTATCGTGAAAACCTAGCTAAACACCCGTCCGTGGGCATTAATTCTTGCGTGCTGTCCAAACAAATGGATCTGTACGTCCAGCCACTAAATTGTGAACGCGGGTTTGAAAGGAGCATCTGGCCACTTCGTTCTGACCTTTTGACCCGTTGCCTGAAAAAGTAGGTCGTGATCGTCTCACGAAGTTCGTCGACGATGCAAAGACCCGGGCTGCTCGCACTCATGTCGATCCCGATAAAAGTGGTCGGTCTCATGATTTTTTTTGTTTGACAAGAATCGGAACACCGTCTTTTGAAATGTGCAGCTGGTTTTTTGCGTTTACGGATTCACAATATGCGCATGTAATGTGATCAAACATCTGAGAAACAGGTATTCTCCACTCGCATTGTTCGCAAGTCGAAAATGGTCCAGGAAGTCGTTGAACAATTGATTGACACGCTTCTGTAAAGACGCGTGGTTTGACTTGCATTTTGATTAACCGATTCCAATAGTGCCGCATGATTTCAACGGACACACATTTCCACTCTTGGAGGTTCCCATCACCGTCAACGAAACAGAAAGATGAAGCGTTCATGGCCGTCCCCAAAGCAGGTATGTAGGCATGGCGTGGTAAAAAATTCTCAAAAAGTCCACGGACGGACCCGTGAAGTATCAGCGTAGGTAGAGAACGACTGAGTCCGGTAAAAGTGTTGCAAAAAATAGTTGTTCTCACACGTCTTAGCGGACCTGATGATTCTTTTGAAGCCATTTTAATTAGTTGATCAGGGTGTACGTAATGCGATAAACTTTCCAAGATAAATTCGTCTGTCATTGTTTTTATTTCACAGCCCAAAAAAACCGATTGGAGAAAAAAACCGATTCAAAAGTTTTTAAAAAACCAATAATACAATCGAACAATAAAACAAAAAAATTGGCAAGAGAGATAAAGAAAGAAAAGTGGTTGATTGCAATTCTGTTTTTCTTTTTTTCTTTTTTAAAAAAAACTTGCATTGTGGGCTCCGATCTGACCCTTGTTTTTTTTTCAAAAAAATGCGCATGATCGTCTAATCACGAACGTGTGCACGCAAATGTTTTTTGTACTCTTGGATGCATTTCCAGCAATACGGTGGTTGACTCACTGGTTCGTTGCAGGTCATACAATTAAATCGTTTTTCAAAAAAACATTCATCGCAAATTTGGTTCCTTCGTGTGGTTTGCACGTTGCACGTTTTATTCTTGCAAGGTTTTTTCCCAGCCGAAATGTAGCAAGTATGACACAAACCTTCGATTGTAGTATCTTCGAGACATCCACCCATGGAACATAAGTTTCTGTTTTTCGGACGCGATTCTTTTTTTGCTTTGTAACAACGAAGACAAAAACGAAAAGGCGCATGGGTCTTATATTGGCATTGCACATTCGCGCACAATGGTAAACTTTGAATGCATGAAGCGCAATACGGTTGATTATGGTTTCGCTTTTTTTGGCAAACGGGATTCGCACATTTTTTTGGGTTTTTGGACAAGACCTGTTTGGGCCGTGGTGGGTAATTTGCGGATTTTAATGATATGTTGTCTTGAAAATGTTTGGTAAGGGATTTACCATGAGAGCATGTGTCATTTTGCAGACCTGTTGCATCCTTGAGACCCGCGTCACTTACTGGGTCTTTTTCCTCCTTTGTGCCCGTGTTACTTACTGGGTCTTTTTCCTCCTTTGTGCCCGCGTCACTATCGCTATTTTTAGTGATCGACGGTGTTTCAATGTACATTGTATCATCTAATAGACGTGTCATATTTTGGACTGGATCATCCATTTGTGTTTTGGTTTATGCACTTACTAAAGTTGGCAACGTGTTAACAAAACAAAATATACACACAAAATGCAAAAAAAAATCAGATGGACTGTTAAACATATTTTTTTTTGTCATGTTTTTTTGTCGTAAATGAATTTGTTCTTGTGTGTCTTTTAACAACCAACGGTTTTGTTACCGAAAATAAAGGTTATTTATCGATAATTGACTTTGGATTGTCAATGGACGAAGACGATGGATTTGGCTCCTTTTCTTTATTGGACATGGAAAATTGGACCCTTGACTTAGACAAACCACAGAAACAGACTTGCGTCGGACTTGTTGGTCACAAGGGGAGAAAACGAAAAAAAAAGCAGTTTAAATACGACAAACCTCAGGATCCTACCACATACCTGGTCGCGCTATTGCAAAGCATCACGCGCATGATACCTTTTGAAAACAAAGTGTTGACCATGTGCAAATATCTCATCCTACTTGTGCTTGGAAGACGAAATGTTAAAAAAGAAGCGGTTGAGCCCTGTAAACTGACGTTGATTGAAAAGCAAGTTTTCCTCAAAATACAACAAGGGTTAACAGACCAAGAGCGCAAGGACCGCGTTTTCGCATTCATGAAGCAGCGTGGTGTTACCAAACGACTTATTAATTACTTTGTGGTGCACTATATTCTCGTCGAGAGGGAGGTCTCGTATTATCTGGACCGCAGAGGGTCCAAGGGTGTTATTATTGGGGAAATGGGGAACCCCTTCCAGCAAGAGATTATAAACCTTATCCAAATGGGTGCAAATATCGTGTGGATTAACCTGCACCAAGAGTACAAGACAAGCAAAAACAGGGACGGTCAAAGGAACCTGCACACCCCTTACGCGCGATCGACAAGCGTCCAGGATAACTTCTCTGGTGGGTTTTCATTGTGCGAATTGAATTTCTACACATGGTTGGAGCACGTCGGCGGTTTTGAGGCATTTCGTATGCTCGAGGGTCACATACGAGCCGAGAAAATCAAGTATGATTTCTACAAGCGCAGTGTTAAAAAATTAAGTGGTGGGACAAACAAACGCCGGAAAATTATACTGAAACAGACCGACGGAAAAAATTATCGCACTTTTCTGCTCAACGGGAGTGTTCCCTTGCCTTATTCCCCATTTCCGACATCACCCAACTCTGACCAAAAACTGGAGCTGGTGTCGCAACCAATTTGCAAATCCCGCAAACCCGAAAAAACATCGAAAAAAAGAAATCACATTTCAAAACCCAGCAAAGATGTCGACGACTGTGACCTACCGAAGCTACAAACCGATGTGTGACCAAAAAATGCAAGCGCTTTTACTCCGCCTCAAAAAAAAGGACCAAGCGAGCCACGTCCGGACTGTGTTTCGGGGCACCATCCTGCAAGAAGCAAGCATCATCGCTGCATCGCTGATCGAAGGCGAGAATTTCGAAATGAACCTAAAAAGACTTGTCGTTCTCGCAGACCTCAAAACAAAAACCGAAAGTCCGGTGTGCGCTTGGTTTCCAGAAATTCTCAAGGCTCTGCAAGATTGTCTGCAACCCGTTACTTGGGAGCTGGTTAAAAAAAGTCTCGAAGCCGTCCAAGAACCCCCTTCAACCCCAACACTTTGGAGCGACGACGAAAACGACGAGGCGTTTGGTGAAGCTATTTTCGAACACGTCAACAAAAACTTTAGCAACTACCTCCCACCTACGCCCGTCGTGCTTGCCGGTGATGCAACACCAGTGCTTGACCATGCCGATGTTCCAAAATTGGACGATAAGGCATCAAGTTCCACGTGTCAAAAAGAAGATGTTGACGCCGATCAGGGATCTTCTTCCACTTGTAAAGAAGAAACCGCGGATGACGACGAAACTTGTGACCAGCAACAAAACAAAAAACAAAAGCGAGCCAGTGCTTTAACAGACAACGACCACCCTGAAAACTCCGCAGAAGAAGCTGTCGAAGATTCTGATCACGAAGCACCAATTGCAAGTCAACAAGACCCAGATGACAATGTACACCAAAACCCGCCGGATGAACACAATTCTGAGTCTGACAAAGAAGACGACGATTTTGAAAAAGAAGATCTGCCCACATCTGCCGACGAATCCGAAGAAGAGATATCCGAGGCCAAACGTCACAAGAACCGATACTTTGACCTGGAGGCGGTTTGTGAATAAAAAAAAGGGTCGGTTTTTTAGCAACGTTACTTTCTTAATCTTGGTTGCAGACAACAAAAATTTCGTCCAAATCGTAAAAGTACCAATGTGTAACCAGGTAAAACAGGGTGCATGATTGGATCACAAAACAAAAAAGATAAAAACTCATTTAACGTGTTTGTTTTTTTTTTCCCTTGGTTACATCGGTTTTTATTCCAAAAATAACCAATCCACAATGGTGAATCGCCAAGAAAAAAAAACAACTATATAATACTATAATGACATTGTGTTCGTTGTTTTCAGGAACACTGCTAAATCCTAAACAAAGAGATGCCAGACTAACCAAACTAATCTCGACTGTCGAAACCCTGCTTGACCAAAACCCGTTGAACAAAAAAGTCATTTACGACACAATTCGCTACATTGATCAACTGTGGTTCCGCGGCCAATTGTTACCGCTCGTGAATAACAAGTACGGCCCTATTCGCGTCACCCTCCGCGTTCCTTTGAACATTCAAAACTACTCACCACAAGCGGTCGCAGGTGCCGTTTTTATTAAGAAAGGGGGGATTTACTTTATGCTTAACCGTCAGCTGTTCGACACGCTGTTTTTACCTGAAAACAAACCCCAAGAATTAAAGGAAAACGGTTACCACGTCGGCGGAGTCGTTAGAACCACGCGGGCCGAGTGCGTCGCACACGTGATTTGTCACGAGGTGGTTCATTTGTTAATGATGGTTTGCGACAAAGACGAGATCGAGGATCAACACAATTTGTTTTTTAAAAACATTAGTTTCGCGTGTTTCGGGCACACCACGGAAAAGCACGGTCTTGTTCAAGGTCTGCTTCACACCATGAGTTTGCAAGAGTTGAAGCTTCACATCTCCGCGGGTCAAGACGTGCTTCGTTTTTTAAATGGACGGTGGGTACTTGTCAAGGTAACTAAAAAGGGTGGAAGTCACACGACCGTCGAGGACCAGGAGGGTAATGTGCATCGCGTTCATATCGGTTTTTTAAAACCGATTGGTCCACGCGCGATTAAAAATCAAGGAGATTTCGCGTGTGACGCGTAAAAATTGGTTAGTGATTGTATGAAATTGGCATCATACATTTGCTTTTGTGCATACATTGCATTCCAAACAATGCCGTCCGCAAAGACGGTCACAAGACACAGACATGATACGCCGGCGATGACCCACCAGCGCGGGTTTTGCTCCATGATGGCCCACACCAAGAGCTGCACACTGGCCCACGCGGTGAGTAGCAGACTCCCCATTGTAATGGCTGGATAATTGTTAATGACCGCCAAGGGCCAAATACCGGCGGTGAGCACCAAGTTTACAAAAGTCAACCTCAGGCGCCAAGTTTCCGGCTCCAACGGTGGATCGATTATCCAAGAAACAAACGCGGACAAGAAACCTAACGCCGCCAATATCTGCAATCCAGATAAAAACAACACGAGCCCGCGTGGCATGCCGAGCCACAGTGGGTGGTCGGTGTATCGTGTTTTTGTATTTTTTTTCACCAGTTTCGAATACGAATAAAACAGAAAAACACTAGCTAGTGCCACAAACAACAAGTCCAAATACCCGAATTGGGTCATATCGCCTTTTTTTTTGAAAAAAAACCCATCAACAAGAATGTCGTAACACAATTATTATTTTTTTTTCCAAGATTATTCTGGTCATGTAAAAACCAACAAAATAGCATACGCAATCATGCTCACAAACGTAATAATGCACACGATCACCACCCAACCTGGAACACTTTGCGTTTCGTGCACGACAGGTTCTATAAACAAAGTGGTTTCCGTTTGCTTCTCCGGCAAAACCACCCGATCGCCACCGATACAATTCACGTTTGCATCCGGGTTAGACGCCTGAAGGACCTGCGATTTCTGCGAACACTGGGCCACGGTACAGCAGTTGTCAATCATGTCTTTGGTCTTGTACGCTTGATCGTTAAACGCACACGATCGCCCCTGCACGCCGTCTGGGTCTGTCCCGAAACAGCACACAGGCACCTTGGCCGAGTCGCCGAAAGTCGCATCTAGCGCTTTTTGTTGCGTGAAGCAGGCACAAACCTCGTCCTGCGGCGAACCAGAACAGAAAGCAGTCACGAACGCGTCGCAGCCAGGGCTCTGGGGTTGCCAAACGTCGTTAAGACGTGCGGTCCCGATGTGGACAACTCGGTTGCGAAGACACATGTCCAAAATGGTTCTTTTAAACTCCTGGAGTCGAATCACAACAAAAAAAGGAGTTCTGTGAACGTAAAACCTGCTTGCGTCTGAACACGCTTGTTCGTCGTAGGGCTCCGAGCGAAAAAACAAAGACGTCGTGAACCTCGAACGCGTGGTGCCGGTGATAATAGACGTTGCCGAGTTTGCAATCGCGGCAAGTTTAACGGCCTCGTTGGCGGCAAAAAAAGTCTCCCCATTGGGAAGGCAGAGCTCGCTCCTGCAGGCGTTGACCTGGACGGTATCACCAGAAACCTTCAAAGTCGTCGACGACTGCAGGCTCTCCACCGAATGACCTCGCGGGTCTTCCTTGAAAAAGTAAACTTCGTAATCCGGTGGGACATAAAAGGAAAACAAACGATCGTCGGGATCGGAAAAGACGTTGGACTCTGGTCCGCTAAGAACGTTGACATCCTGCTTCGTTAAAATTTTGGTCTTGGACTCTGGACCGCTCAACACCCGAAGACAGTTGTCCTCAGGGCCAACCACGAGAGACGGATCGCTCGGACACGCAACCGACTTTTCAGGGTCAGGAAACAACACACCGTTAAGGCCTGCGTTACACGCCGCCGAACTAAAAAATAGCGGTACTGGTGGTATCGGATTCGCGGTTTGTTGGGCTGAAACAGCCACTTTCCCGAGAATCGCGTTTTGGCATAAAATCGGATTTAAAATGCTCGTGTCTTTGATATCCAAGTCCTCGATTTCTGCCATCCCTCAACGTTTTTTTTATCTTGGAACAAACCCTGAAAAAAAAAATATACCCACTCTTTTTCTTTGAAAAACGAACAAGACGAGATTACTTGGTCTTTGTTGGCGCAAATAATATAAAAAGAAAAACACCGGTTATGTCTCCGTTGGTGTACGCCGTTATTGCGCTTGTCGCATGTTTAATCATTGGTTTTTTTGTCAAGTACTTTTTATTTCGGACGCCGAAAGTTCGTCGTGGTAAACGATCCCGTAGGGTGACGAAAAAATGCGACGCAAGAAAAGTAGAAACACTACAAAAAACTCCCAAAACAGTAAAGCAAGATGATCATTGGATTCGTGAACCTGAACCGACCGTTACACCTGTAGAAAGCGAAGAGCAAATGACAAAAAGGTTAAACCTGGTCCAAGAACGAAAAAAAGAAGTGGAAGAGCAAAAATTCAAAACAACATTGGTTAAATCAAGGGAGGAGCGAGATCCAAACAACATGTTGGCTCGGATTCAAAAAGATTTTCAAACCTGGAAACCAGCGTTGGTTGATCTTGAAAGTACGTACCAATCGAAATTAGAAACCACCGCCGGGCCTCACGCTGTGTCCACCGATATTCGACTTTTGCGAACGGCGTTGACTGAGTTCAAGGATCGAACCAAAAAGTTGAAAAACGCGAATGCTGTGGAGACACTAAATTTACTCAACGAGATTGACGCTAATTTATCCCGATTGGATGAGATTGAAAAACTGTTGCCAAAAAACGTGTTTGAACATTAAACGTGCGTATTTTCTGTGCAACCGTCGTCTAGTGCGGGTTTTTTTGAACCGACGTTTGCAAACGACGGCGAACGATGCGGTAAATCACGAAAATCAAGACACCGATAACAATGACCCCTAAGACTCCTAAAACACCAAACATGACAAGACCAACGGTGGAATCTATCGCTTTTGCAAACGTGACCGTCGATGCAAAGATAACTTGTCCAAGATCGTTTAGTGTGTTTTGCTCATTAATTATTTTGGCCATTGAGTTAAAAGACGCTTGTCCAATCGCTTTTAAAGCAACGTTTTCGTTTGTCACCAACGAATCTACAGCAGTCGCGATTGAGTTTTGGGAAAAGACATTAGTTTTGATACTCGTATCGCTCACAAGCCGAATCGTTTGGGACGAACTCACCGCTTGTCGAATGGTGGTCACAAACTCAGACGACACGTTTTGTTCCAACTTGGTCTTGATGTCTTGGACCACTTTGTCCAACGTGTCAACCCCTAACGTCGTTAAAGCGGCGCTCAAGACGTCCTGATTAGATAACAGCTGCTGTCGAACGAGTGTTTCCACCGACGAGATGATGGCGGTCTTTGTCAGACTGGCCTGAATGCAACCCATCGACCCATCGAAAACATTTTTTTGCGTGACGTTGAGCAGAACGCACGCCTTGCAGACCGACAGTCCACATGTTTCGAGGTTTCGCAACAAAGAGCCGTACATGGCGTCTTTGCTTTGTGACACAGTGGCGTTTGCAGGGTCTCTTTGCCACCGCGCTCTTTCAAGCCTATCTCGCTCTTCTAGATCGAGTCGCACGCTCTGCAAGCAAGCCGTGCACGCGGCGTTGTCCTCGTACACAAAGCTGTCGTCCGCCATTTTCGGATCACAGCTGACGCTCAAGTCCTGTACAAGCGTGGTCTGTTGGTCACACTTGGAAACCGAGCGCACAATAGCGGACGTGATGAGTTGATTGGTGGCTTTTATGAGAGAAGACGCACTCTTGTCGCACCCGGTCAGTTTGGCCGTGTTAACACCAAGATCGCGGTTTTCTGTATCGTCTGGAAATGCTTGCTGCAACATGCTTGAACCAATAAAAGCACTGGCTACGTCAAAACCGGGTCCAACCTTCGATGTACAAGCCCCCATTTTAAAAAAGGATGAATTTTTTTCTTTTTGAAAAACGCGGTATTTTTTTGGCGCGCACGTTGACTTTCAAACAACGACAACAAGAAAAAAAAAAAAAAAAAAATTTTACGGTCCCAAAACTAAAACAATATGTTCCAAAACCTGGTTTATAAAGGCTTTTGATTTTTTAACGTTTGTGTTAGCGTCCTTGGCCGA
>JACCDH010482007.1_pt1 | contig 29961 bp, 27 predicted proteins | sample 7442481 | NCBI WGS metagenome assembly JACCDH01 (sample SAMN15323433, study PRJNA562643) | freshwater metagenome | isolation source: river surface water | place: USA:Blue River Watershed | collected 2017-08-15
CTTGATGAACCCGATCTGGATAATGCTGGCGTGCCATTAACCCTAACCGAACAAAATCGGTATAGCCTGGACTGACATCTAAATCATGATCTGCCCAATGGCTCACCACGCTTTTGAACAAATCAGCAAAGCTCCAAGAATCCATAATAGCCACACCAATTTCTGAACCAAAATCACTGATCGCATGGTTCAAAAAGCTCGGTTCAGCAAAGACTCGGGGATGCTTTTCGGCTTCGGTTAAAATCGGCAATACGCCGATCCGATGCACGAGCGCCGCCAATGTCAGAGTGTCGAGGTTCAAATTACAATGCTTATGGGTTTGCAAATAAAAGCGTAAGCACGCCATGGCGATGCAAGTGGTTTCAATGGTGTCTTGCCAAAGCTCGGCCATTTTTTCGGCAACCAAAGCATTATGGCTCACAAACAACTGCTCTAACGCCATCGCCGTTGCGATATTCTTCACTTGAAATAAACCGATGCGCGTCACCGCCTGATTAAGGGTAGAGACCTTAATCGAGCGCCCCAGAAAAGCGCTATTGGCCACTTTAATCATGCGCGCGGTTAAGGCTGGATCTCGCGAAATCACTTCGGCCATCGCTTGCAGATTAATATCTGGATCGTCTGCGGCTTGCCGCACTCGGACGGCAATTTCCGGTAACGTGGGCAATACCAATAAATTGGTCCGCAGTTTTTCGACCAATAAAGTGACTAAGGCATTTTCCGCTGACATATCATTCCTTCGGGTTCGTTGCTGTCAATTCGTGACCAGACCATTGGGCTTGAAATACGGCTAATTCAGCTTCGTCATAAGCCACGGCAGGCACTTTACCCCAGACCGGCGCTGGCCATGCTGGATCTGTTTTAAAACGGGCAATATGATGAACATGCAGTTGTGGCACCATATTGCCAAGCGCTGCTAAATTCAGTTTATCGGGCTGATACTGCGCTTTGAGCAGACGACTGAGCTGTGCACTTTCCTGCCATAATTGCGCCTGATCTGACTCCGATAAGTCAATCACTTCTTGAATATCAGCGCGTCTTGGCACCAAAATAAACCAAGGATACTGACGGTCATTGATTAAACGCAGTTGGCAAAGCGGCCAATCTGCCAACAACACGGAATCTTTGGCCAATTGCGGATGCAGGGTAAAGTTATTCGACATCAGTATTCTCAGCACTTTCGCTTAATTGATAAGCGGACAATTGATTAAACATACGCCCTAAGATGAGCTGACAAGCCAAACTATCGCGACTTTTCGCGGCCAGTTCAAGTTCTGCAGCTAACTGGGTAATTTCAGGGAAACCCATGCTGCCTGCGCAGCCTTTGAGACTGTGCGCTTCGTATTGCAAACCCGCCAAATCATATTGCTGCTGCAACACCTTCAGCTCTTGTAACTGTTCTGGCAATCGGCGCGCAAAGTCTTGTTTCAACGCGATAATCGCCGGATCTTGCGCTAATAAAGCGGCAATATCATCTTCGCTCGGATGCGATTGTTGGCAATAGGTACTAATCATACTATAGAAATCTTTTTGCACGATTGGTTTGGCCAAAAGCGCTTGGCAGCCCGCTTCCAGATAACGTTGATGATCTTCCCGCATCACGTTGGCGGTCAGGGCGATGATAGGCACGTCAATCCCAGCATGGCGGATCAAGCGAGTGGCTTCTTCTCCTCCCATTTCTGGCATTTGCATGTCCATCAATACCAAATCAAATTCTTCGACCAATAACTTTTGCACCGCTTGATGGCCGTTCCCCACCATGGTGAAATCGGCATCAATTTTCTTCAATAAGACTTCCACCAAAACTTGGTTATCTTGGTTATCTTCGGCAACTAAGATCCGCAGTTTTGCCGGACAATTTTCCACATTGGTGACTTCAACCGCCTGCTTATTTGCAGTGTATTGCTCGACGAGTTCGACATGCAAATGCTCGCAGTTCATACTGATTTCGAAGCAACTGCCAATCCCTTTTACACTCTCCGCTTTGATATCGCCATGCATTTGTTGCATCAGTTTCTTCGAAATCACCAAGCCCAAACCGGTGCCGCCAAAGTTGCGAGTGACTGTCGCATCGGCCTGCACGAAGGGCTGAAATAACTTCGTCAATTCTTCAGGCGTCATGCCTATGCCGGTGTCTTTGATTTTGACAACCAGTTGTTCAGCACCGACCACGTAACTGACTTGGATCACGACTTTACCGCGCTGGGTAAATTTCAGCGCATTGCTGGTGAGGTTGAGTAACACTTGGCGCAAGCGCAGTTCATCAGCCACGATAAATTGCGGTAAAGGGTAATTGAGCTCGAGCTGACAGTTGAGTTGCTTCGCTTTCGCTTGGTCCAATGTTTGTTGGTAAATTTCATCGATCATCGCCAGAAAATCGAATTTTTTCAGCGATAGCTCAAGTTTCTCAGCCTCGATTTTTGACAGATCCAAAATATCATTGATCAAATTTAACAAGTGCAAACTGGAGCGCAGCACGCGTTGTAAATAATCGGTGACCCGTTCTTTATCTGTTTCGCTGATGGCTTGCTCACTGAACCCTTTAATAGCTGTGAGCGGCGTGCGGATCTCGTGACTCATATTCGCCAAAAACACACTTTTCAGACGGTTGGCTTGTTCTGCCGCTTCCCTTGCCGTAATTAACTGTTGGTTGGCTGTGGCTAAGTTACTGTTTGCTCGGGCTAAATCTTGCGTGCGCTTTTGCACTTTATCTTCAAGCTGTTGTTTGTAAGCCCGCTCTCGTTCGCGATACACCCGCAATTGCCGCACCATCACGTTAAACGCGGCAAACATATCGCCAAGTTCATCTTGCTTCTTCACTGTTAACAAGGTACTTAAATCACCACGACCAACCGCTGTTTTCGCTTCAGTTAACAGTTTGATCGGCTCAAAAATATACTTCACCAACAGCCAGTAGCAAAGAAGCGGTAAGCCTAAGGCGAAAATAATACTGCCGCCGAACAACAACCAAGGCAGATAGACTTGGTCGGCATAAAGTTCTTCTTCAGATACGCCCCCCACCAGCATGAATTCGCCGGGTAAAGTGGCGCCAAGCACTAGCATCGGTTTGCCCAATAAGGTAATCGGCTTCAACATTTGTGCACCGACCGCTTGCTGCACATCAGCAAAATTTGAGGGCGCTAAAGTACTGCCAATGACTGACGATTTATCGGCATAAGCAATTCCCCCCGTAGGATTGATGAGTAAACTGACATTGGAGGGGAGCATCCGGTTTTGTACAACTTGGTCGACTAAACCGATATTAAGGGTGACAAGGATGTACCCCCACAAGCGATTGATATCGGATTCATTTTGCGCCGCTTGATAAATCTTCTGCGCCACAATCACTCGTAAGGCACTTTGCTCTGTGTCTCGGCCAATAAAAATGCCAGAATCATCCACCATGCCTTGCAGACTAGAAAAGTAGTCAGCGCGAAAACGCGCCCCTGCCATTTGTCCTGCCGGATTTCTCGGCTCGGACATGACAATTTCACCATTCAGTTTTAATAATTTAATTTGATAAATATCAGAAGATTGCTGTTTATAGGTGGCGAGCGATTGGCGAATTTTCAGTTCATTGGCTTCAGGCTCAGCAAGATAGGCGCTGGTCACTGGGTTTTTACTAAGCTGATTGAGGGCTTGCTGTTGCGTAGAAAAAAATTGTTCTAATTTTTTTTGTTGTTCGGATAAATGACGCGCAACCTTAACATAAGCCTGCTGTGCATAAGCGGCTGTGCTGTAGTTATAGGCGAGATACCCAAAAAATACCGTGGGTAATACCAACAACGGGAACATGTATAAAACGAGGGTTTCGCGAAGTTTCATTAATCCTTTAACCTGCACCCAAAAATTGTTTTATTTTGTTACAGCATACCCAGCTGTAACCCAACCGACAACCTCTTTCCAACGTCTCCGCGCTTGTGTTGTGTCCATTGAAGCACAAACGCGGAGTAACATAGCAATGTTAAGCAATGAACGCCATCAAACCGTGCGACTAACTTAAATAATAAGCCGCTAAACTGGCCACAGGCGCGGCTGACGGTTTCCCATGTTGCCAATCACCACCGTCGACACCACTGCCGGCAATATCAATATGCACATAGGGCAGCCCTTGTTGCTTGGCACTTTCTTGCGATAAACCGGCAGCGACTACCAAAAAGGCCATCGGGAATTGATGACCACGCGCAGTCACTGAAGAAGGCGCGTTATTGCAGCTGAGGACATCGTCCGCACAACTCCGTGGACGAATGAACTGGAAATCTTCGCGGCGACTGGTTGAAACCTCATGCGGATCCGCCCAAAGCTCACCGACTTCTGCAAGTTGTGCTGACAATTTTTGTTGTTTGGCGGCGCCATTTTCCACTAATGCTGTGTAAGGCCCGACAGCCCGAGCCGCATGACCCGTTAAGGTGGCAATCGAAAATAAAGTTGGATTGATTGCTGTCGTGGCATCTTCACGCAGATGTGACAACAAGTCTGCCAACACTAAACGGCCTTCTGCATCCGTATTCCCGATCCGGACCCGGACGCCAGCATGGCTAGGAATAATTTCGTCAGCCACAAAGGCGTCAGACCCAATGCTATTGCGAACAGCACCGATTTCGGCAATGACTTTCAAACCTTTCGGTTGCAATTCAGCCACAGTTTTTAAGAAACCAGCCACCGCCGCTGCGCCGCCCTTATCGCGACTCATGCCTGCCATGGCGCCATTGATTTTTAAGTCAGCGCCGCCAGTGTCATACACCAAGCCTTTGCCTGCGAATAATAAAGTTCTTTCAATCGGACCATCCCCTTGGTATTCCAAACGGATGACGGCTGGTTTGTGACGTTCTACCATGAGCGAACTGCGCGCAACCGCCATTAATAACGGATATTGCGCAACTAAAGTATCAACATCAGTTTCAACCTTTACCGCCACTGACGTATCTTTGAAGGCTGCGACACAATAATCGGCGAAACGACGAGGAGTTAAACGCTCAGGTTCAGAGCCACAGAGGTCACGAGCAACTCGACGTCCCGCTTCAGTCGCTTGAATAAATGCAGCATGCTCTGCAGAAATTCCGTATAAACCAATCTGCAGGACCGGTTCAACAGCAGCTTCACCGCGCGCCTCACGGCCTTCTAACGGTTGCCACAATGCCTGACACATCGCTAAGTAAACGACTTCTGCCGCATGTTGGTAGCGCGCGTCTTGTTGCGCTGCAACCCAGACTAAAGGCTTTTTCGCACCCGCCGCTTTGGCTTGATTAATCGCGACTTTCGCGACATCAGCAAAACAACGGACATCATCAAAATCACGGTGTAATGGGCCAGTTGGGGCGAGTACTAAACGTTGCCCTGGCACATTGTCTGCCAATAAAGTGACTGTTTCTGCACCAATACGGCGGTCGATAGCACTGAATTGCTGGATCAGTGCAGTAACACTAGCCACTGGAAATTTTTGGAAATCATCAGCGATTAGGATCAAAGCATCCCAATCGTTGGCAGCACAAGCTGCGGTTAAATCGGCACAAACAATCGCATGAGGAAAGGCCATCGAGTTTATCCTTGGTGTAGGGTCTATGAATTGTCAGCAGCGTACATAGTTAGATAATTTTATTTTGCTGCCATTCTTTTTCTTTGCGCATGCGCTCTTGGCGTTTTTCACAAGGATTTTCGCAATCACATGCTTTTTCGATGCCTAAAGCATCAAGTCCGCCACAACTGCCCGCGATGGTTTTACGCTGGACGATATATCCAATCGCCATCGCCACAACCACGATCAGCATGATAATAAAAGTGAGAACAAAAATTTCCATGAAAAACCCCTTGAACGGAATAGATCGGCAGTTGCTGCCAGCTAGCTGTGTTTATTGTACCAGTGTTTCTCGGACCAGTGCCACATCCTCTGCGCTCACCGCACCGCGGTTGCCGATATTTAGGCTATTTCTCAACTAATTGGTGCTGGTTACGGATTTGCGGTCGGCTACCTAAAGTCAGGGAGTTTGTTGCAGCTGTGGAGCTGTTTTGCTAAGACACTGGCGTTTGTTGCATAAAAAAACCAACCCGAAGGTTGGTTTTTAAATTCCATAGTATCAATTAGATGCGTGGATTAACCACCGAAGTCATCCAACAGGATGTTATCGTCTTCAACACCTAAATCTTTCAGCATGCCGATGACCGCTTTGTTCATCATCGGAGGTCCGCACATGTAGAACTCACAGTCTTCTGGCGCTTTGTGGTTCTTCAAGTAATTTTCATAAATTACGTTGTGGATGAACCCAGTGTAACCAGTCCAGTTATCTTCTGGTTGCGGATCTGATAACGCAACATGCCATTGGAAGTTTTCGTTTTCTGCTTGCAGCATATCGAAGTCTTCCACATAGAACATTTCACGTTTAGAACGCGCACCATACCAGAAGCTGATCTTACGCTTCGATTTCAACCGGCGTAATTGGTCGAAGATGTGTGAACGCATTGGTGCCATACCTGCACCACCGCCGATAAACACCATTTCTGCATCAGTATCTTTCGCGAAGAACTCACCAAATGGACCAGAAATCGTGACTTTATCGCCAGCTTTCAAGCTCCAAATGTACGAAGACATTTTACCGCATGGTAACGTCAGGTTGTTTGGCGGCGGCGTTGCGATCCGCACGTTCAACATGATGATGCCTTCTTCTTCTGGGTAGTTTGCCATTGAATAAGCACGGATCGTTTCTTCATCCACTTTTGATTCTAAAGTGAAGAATTTGAAACGCTCCCAGTCACCCCGATATTCTGCAGGAATATCAAAGTCAGCATATTTCACATGGTGCGCTGGCGCTTCAATCTGAATGTAACCACCTGCACGGAACGGCACTGATTCGCCGTCTGGGATTTGTAGCTTCAATTCTTTGATAAATGTAGCTTTGTTGTCGTTAGAAATAACAGTACAAGCCCATTTTTTAATACCAAAGATCTCTGGTTCAACTTCGATGTCCATGTCAGTTTTGACGCTGACTTGACATGCTAAACGGCAGCCTTCACGACGTTCGCCTTTGGTTAAGTGACCAAACTCAACCGGCAGTACATCGCCACCACCAGAATGCACATGAACACGGCATTGGCCACAAGAACCACCACCACCACAGGCTGAAGACAAGAAAATACCTTTATCAGCTAACACGCTGAGTAATTTTCCGCCCGCATTCGCTTTGATGGCTTTGCTTGGGTCACCGTTGATGCTGATGGTGATTTCACCCGATGAAACCAGCTTTGCTTTGGCTGCCAAAATCATGACAACTAAAGCAACAACCAGCAGGGTGAACATGCCAACACCAAGAATTATCTCTTGCATTGCTCTTTCCTTATACTACCGTAAGCTTAGAGGGACACGCCTGAGAAGGACAAAAAGCCCAAACTCATCAGACCGACCATAATAAAACGTGAGCCCAAACCACGTAATGCCAATGGAATATCAGCATATTTCAGTTTTTCACTGACTGCTGCCATTACCGTAATTGCCATGGTCCAACCAACACCGCTACCCACACCAAAGACTGCACTTTCAGCTAAAGTGTAATCACGCTCAACCATGAACGCTACTGCACCGAAAATTGCACAGTTTACAGTGATTAACGGTAGGAAGATGCCAAGCGCGTTATATAAAGCTGGAACGTATTTATCCAAAAACATTTCCAATACTTGCACTAAACCAGCGATTACGCCGATGTAAGCAATAAATCCTAAGAAGCTAAGATCAGTGTCAGGAAACCCTGCCCAAGCCAAAGCACCAGGAGCTAAGAACTGTTTAAAGACGATGTTGTTTAATGGAACTGACAGTGCCAAAACTACGGTCACCGCGATCCCTAAGCTAAATGCTGTTTTTACTTGCTTAGAGATTGCGATAAAAGTACACATCCCCAAGAAGAATGCCAACGCCATATTTTCAACAAACACTGCGCGGACAAATAAACTAATATAATGTTCCATCAATATCCCCTTAGTGCTTCTCTTGTTGCTCTGGACGCCAAGTACGCAGAGCCCAAATCAAGATACCGATAATGAAGAACGCGCTAGGTGGCATCAACATTAAACCGTTTGGTACATACCAACCGCCAGCACTGATTAAAGGCATGATTGGGTAACCCAGAATGGTACCAGAACCTAAGCTTTCACGAAGTACAGCAACAATAACCAGCAGCACTGTGTAACCAAGGCCGTTACCAATACCATCAAGGAATGACATTAATGGCGGGCTTTTCATCGCATAAGCTTCTGCACGTCCCATGACGATACAGTTTGTAATGATCAGGCCGACGAATACTGATAATTCTTTTGCTACGTTGTAGGCATAAGCTTTCAGAATTTGGTCAACCACGATCACCAACGAAGCGATGATCGTCATTTGTACGATAATCCGCACGCTTGATGGAATGTGGTTACGGATCATGGAAATGAACATGCTAGAGAATGCAGTGACTAAAGTTAAAGCAACACCCATAACGATGGCTTTATCTAACTTAGTGGTTACTGCAAGTGCAGAACAAATCCCTAAGACCTGCAAGGCGATTGGGTTATTGGCAAAAACCGGCCCAAACACCAGTGATTTCATTTCTTTTGCACTAGCCATTGTTTAATGCTCCTTGACGAACTTTAGTCAGGAATGGGGCAAAACCTTTCGCACCAGACCAGAATGTAAAGGAATTTTGCACACCATTACTGGTTAATGTAGCACCTGATAAACCATCAACTTCTGAAACAGCAGTTGGCGAAGCATTGCCTGGTTTCAGAATTTTAATGGCAGGATTGCCTGCATCATCAAGTAATTTTTTACCAACGAATTGAGCAGTCCAAGTTGGGTTCTGAATTTCACCACCCAGACCTGGGGTTTCACCGTGCTCGTAGTATTTTAAGCCCTTGATAGTGTTGCCATCTTTGTCAAGCGCAAGGAAACCATGCATCGTTGACCACAGACCATAACCATGGATTGGTAATACCACGAAACTGATGTCTTTTGACTCTACGCCATTGGTGTAGGCTAAATAAACTGGCGCAATATTGGCGCGTGTTTTGATTTTAGCAATATCTTCGGCTTCAGTTAATGAGATAGAACCCTTGGGATCTTTCATCATCTTACGATAGTCGTAGCTCAGTGGGTCTTGCTCAACAAACTCACCAGTATCTAAGTTTACTAAGCGGATCTGTACGTGTTTTTCAAACTGAGCTTTAACATCAGCGCCATTCTCTAACATGCCGACAGCAGAAAGAATATTCTTTTGCGCATCCAGCAGTTTGTTCTCGGTTTGCTTTGGTCGTAAACCAACAGCCGCAGTTGCTACGAAAATCGCACAAACTAAACAGAGACCAATAACGACAGCAAAGGTTTTGCCGATACTTTCATTATTATTAGACATTACGTGCCAGCCTCCGCTTAATATTGCCTTGTGCAACCATGTAATCAAATAACGGTGCAAACAAGTTAGAGAAGAGAATCGCCAGCATCATACCTTCAGGGTAAGCTGGGTTCACAACTCGGATCATCACAACCATAAAACCAATCAATGCACCGTAGGCAAATTTGCCTTTGTTGGTGAAAGATGCTGATACAGGGTCTGTTGCCATAAAGAATGTACCAATGGCAAAGCCACCTAACACCATGTGCCAATACCAAGGCATTGCAAACATTGGGTTGGTGTCAGAATCGATCAGATTGAACATCGTGGCGAAGAAAGCGGTGCTTAACAGCACGCCTGTCACGATACGCCAAGAGGCAATACGGAAGTAAATTAACGCTAAACCACCGATAATCAGGGCTAAAGTAGAAGTTTCACCGATAGAGCCTGGAATGAAACCATAGAAGGCATTCCACCAATCTTGGTTAATTGACCAATCAGTGATTTCGCCATTTGCAGCTTTGGATAACCAAGTCGCACCGGCATAACCGTCGGCAGCAGTCCACACTTTATCACCAGAAATTTGCGCTGGGTAAGCGAAGAATAAGAATGCACGACCGGCTAACGCAGGGTTTAAGAAGTTACGGCCAGTACCACCAAACACTTCTTTTGCCACCACGATACCGAAGGTGATCCCTAATGCAGCTTGCCATAATGGAATAGTTGCAGGCAGGATCAACGAAAACAGGATTGAAGATACGAAGAAACCTTCGTTAATTTCATGTTTACGGACAGAGGCAAACAGCACTTCCCAGAAACCACCAACGATAAACACAGTGGCGTAAATAGGTAAGAACCAGCAGGCACCATAGAGCATTTTACTGCCCCAGCCAGAATCCGCAGTCAGCTCTCCACCGAGCATTTGGAATACAGCAACTTGCCAAGTGTCAGGTAATGTCACAGTGGCAGACAATACTGAAGCCGCTTGATGGCCAATATTGAACATCCCAAAGAACATTGCCGGGAATAACATCAACCAAACGAAAATCATAATCCGTTTCAGGTCGATACTGTCACGAACATGCGTTGACGATTTAGTGACTTTACCTGGGGTGTATAAAATGGTGGCGACAGCTTCGTAAAGCGCATACCACTTTTCATACTTACCACCTTTTTCAAAAGATGGCTCAATACTTTCTAAATAATGCTTTAAACTCATCTTCAGCCTTCCTTCTGGATGGTCGTCAGACAGTTACGTAATGCTACACCATAGTCATATTTACCTGGGCAGACAAATGTACATAACGCTAAGTCTTCTTCATCCAGTTCTAAACAACCCAGAGACACAGCACCATCTGTATCGCCTACTAACAAATCGCGCAGCAATAAAGTTGGTAGGATGTCCAGCGGCATCACTCGTTCGTAGTTTCCGATCGGCACCATCGCGCGATCAGAACCATTGGTGGTGGTTGTCATGTTGAACAGACGTTTTGGACTTAAGTGCGACAGATAAGCTCGTGTGATCGAGAATTTTTTAGCACCTGGAGCGATCCAGCCTAAGAATTCTTTGTCATAGCCTTCTGCAAGCACAGAAATTTGAGTATGGAAACGACCTAAAAAGCCATTTACACCTACCGCTGTTCTTCCAGCTAACACCGACCCAGAAATGATACGATTATTACCATCGTTCAGCTCATTGACCGTGATGTCAGCAACCGCAGCACCAAGCACAGTTGTGATTAAACGTGGAGATTTCACTACAGGACCGGCCAAAGCAACAACGCGCTCAGCATAGAATTCGCCTGTGGTGAATAATTTACCAATGGCAATCACATCTTGATAATTGATGTGCCAGACCACTTTATTCATAGACACAGGTTCTAAGAAGTGGATATGGGTACCTGGTAAACCTGCAGGGTGTGGACCACCAAACTCTTCAACTTGCACATTAGCAGCAGTTGGGATTGCGGCGCCTGGCGCTTTACAAAGAATAACTTTAGTCCCAGCAATGCGGGTCAATACCGTTAAACCTTGTTCAAAAGCTTCTTTTTGCGTTGCAATCACTACGGTTGGGTCAACCGCAAGAGGATTAGTGTCAATCGCAGTGACAAAAATAGCACGTGGCGTGCTATCAATTGCTGGAACTTGGCTGAACGGACGAGTGCGGAACGCAGTCCATAAGCCAGAATCTAACAATTGTTGCTTCACAACGGCATCGTCTAATGTGGCTAATTGGTTCGCTGAATATGCAGTAAACTGCACACTTTCATTGGAACCATCAGCTTCAATCACGAGCGATTGGAAAACACGTTTTGCACCACGGTTGATTGCTGTGACTGTACCGGCAATTGCTGCAGTAAATTTAACGCCCGGATTCTTTTTATCTTCAAAAAGAGCCTGACCTTTTTTTACTTTATCCCCAACCTCTACCAGCATTGTAGGACGCATACCAATATAGTCTTCACCCAGCAAAGCGACCGACTTGACGGCATGGCCGCCACTGATCTCTTGTTTAGGACTGCCCGACAGGGGAATGTCCAATCCATTTTTGATTTTAATCATACGTACTTGCACTACTTTAACGGGAAGAAACAGGGCCTGGTTTGTTTTGGCTGCTCGCCTCGCAGCGCACCTGATGAGAATCGATTAAAAAACAACCAAAACTTACCAGATACACGTACACAGCGGCGGATTTTAGCACTAAACCCACAGACCAGCTATGATAAATAACAATTTTGTGGCGGTCAGAACTATGACTACAGCCAAGTGTAGTTAAATTTATGCATTTTGCGCAAAAAACCAGCAAAACTGCATAAAAATCCTATCCCTTACTGCAATCAACTGAAAAAACTAACCACCTTTTTGTTCTTTTACCCACTTTGCGCAAACAAAAGCCGCAGATGATGCGGCTATTTTCTTAAGCTAAATTGGCCAAACTGACCATTGGCGATAAATCCGCTTCATAATCAACATGGGCGTAACCAAAACCAAATAGCCGCAAGAATTCTTGGTGATAACCTTTATAATCGGTTAACTCATCGATGTTGTGCGTTTCAACTTGATCCCATAAAGCGGCCACTTGCGCTTGAATGTGATCCGCCAACTCTTTGCCATCCATCCGTAACCGGCCCGCTTCATCCAATTGACGCTGTGGGTTATACAAACATTGGTTAAACAAGCCATAAATCTGTTCAATACAACCTTCATGGCTGCCTTCTGCTTTCATCACACGATATAACAACGAGATGTATAAAGGCATAATTGGAATGGCAGAACTTGCTTGGGTGACTAACGCTTTTAATGAAGCAACGTAAGCGTGACCACCCTGCCCTGCTAATTTCTGAGTAATTGCAGTGGCGGCACGGTCCAAATCTTCTTTGGCACGGCCGATAGTCGCTTTACCATAAATTGGCCAAGTTAATTCTTTGCCGATGTAGGTATAAGCCACTGTTTGACAGTTTTCTGCCAGTACGCCTGCCGCATGTAATTGATCTAACCAACGTTCCCAATCTTCCCCGCCCATCACTTTGACGGTATTAAAGATTTCGTCATCATTGGCAGGCTCAACTGAAACGGATTCAATTTCACGCTTGCTGGTATTTAAATTTTTGGCTGTGTAAGCTTGGCCAATTGGCTTTAATACTGAACTATAGACTTCGCCCGTCACCGGATCTTTTCGCCGCGGCGCCGCTAAGCTATAAACCACCAAATCAATTTTACCCATCTCACTACGAATAATATTGATAGCTTGAGATTTCAGCTCATCGGTGAATGCGTCACCATTCAGATGCTTATTCCATAATCCTGCAGCATTGGCAGCCGTTTCAAATGCGGCGGTGTTATACCAGCCTGCTGAACCTGTTTTGCCTTCTGAAGCTTCTTTTTCAAAGAAAATACCTAAGGTTTTAGCGCCAGAACCAAACGCAGCAGTGATCCGAGACGCTAAACCATACCCAGTTGATGCACCGATCACTAACACATTTTTTGGACCGTTGTTCACTGGCCCTTGTTGTTTGACGTAAGCAATTTGTTCAGCAACATGTTCCGCACAACCGACTGGGTGTGCGTTGGTGCAGATAAATCCACGGATCTTCGGTTGAATGACCATAAAATTAAACCTGTAATGAAAAAAACAGCGGTTAGTGTAAAACACTAGCAGCCGAAACAGGTCTGATCAGCTTCTAATTTTACCAATTTAGCCAGCAAATATTGATTTTCGCAGCATTTTTCCAGAAGTTTACCAGCGGACAAGCGGCAGCACTATTGAACTTTAGCCTGAAGCAACCCAGCAAATAGAAAAAGGCAGCTAAGTCGCTGCCTTTTCTCGTTTAGATCCGCCGAAGCATTTTGGCGATGCCGGTGGTTTTTCCGCGTAATATTCATACCACTCACTTGGTGTGTAGGTATGAAGGGCAAGCGCATGAATTTTTTCTGCCAATTCCTCAGCAACAACTGCATTGACTGAGCGATGGCGTTGCAATAAACGTTGGCCTTCAAACTGCGGGGTCACAATGACCACTTTGAAATGGGATTCTGCCCCTGGCGGGACATTATGCATATGACTCTCGTCCACGACTTCCAAATGCACAGGGTCGAAAGCACTCAACAACTTTTGCTCAATCGAGGTGTGAATTAACATGGTGCTGTGCTCCTTCCTAGCTAATTTCATTCTACTTTAGTTAAGCCATTCGGGAATGTCAGTAACTTTATTCCTGCAAAAAAAGATAAATTTTTTGGCTTGCCTATTTGTGGTTTTTCGCTATGTGCCGAAAAGTTAGATTAAACCGAGCAGCATTTTGCTGCTTTTGTTTGGGTAATTGATGCAGCCAAAAATGCTGACATTCGCCCGCCATCACCAACAATGAACCATGCGCCAACTCAAGTTGCAGCTGAGCATTGGTCTGGCGATGCTTTAAATCAAAGCGTCGCGTTTGCCCTAAACTGAATGAGGCTATCGTCGGATTTTGGCCGAGTTCAGGCTCGTTGTCACTATGCCAACCCATCGAATCATTGCCGTCACGGTACCAATTTAACAAGACACAGTTAAACTTTTGCTGCAGCACATGGTTGAGTAATTGCGCCAGTGCATGGATTTCTGAGGTCCAATGGCTCGGACTAAAACTGACGCCTGAGTACCGATAATGACAGTGCGCATCCCCCATCCAGACTTGGTAGCGCGGGACCGCCACTTTTCGGCCATACAACATGATTTCAGGCTGCTGCCATGCCAGTTGTGCTAATTCAGTTTGTAGCCTTAGGATTGCATCTTCATGCAGAAAATCTGGCCAATAACTGATATCCGCTTGCGGCAGTTGAAAATGCTGTCGATGAGCAAACATCGGACTTAAGTTGTCCTTAAATCGGCATTCTGGCAAAATAGCCCCCTTATTGTTAATTTTAAAAGCATCATGAGCCAATTATTCGTCCTTGGTGAGCAATCACTGACCCTAGATCGCTACCCTCCTGAGCAAAAAAATCGCAGTCTACAAGCTTGGGATGCTGCGGACGAGTTGTTGATTGCTGCAGCCCATGAATTTTTTGCCAAACAGCAAGGTGAGTTGTTACTGCTGAACGACCAATTTGGCGCGCTCGCATGTGCCTTACACCAATACGCACCAGTTCAGGTTTCCGATTCTTACGTGGGCCAGTTGGCAACGCAATACAATCTAACCACCAATGGTTTAGCCCCTATCGAACAGCGTCATAGTTTGGCAGTTTTGCCAAAAGCAGCGTTAGTACTGGTTAAAATCCCGAATAACCATAGCTTTTTGCGCTATCAATTGCGTCAGCTGAAACAATGTTTGCCGCCGAACACTATTGTATTAGCTAGCGCAAAAGCCAAAGAGATCCATCAAAACTTGTTGGCTATCTTTCGCGAAGAATTAGGTGAAACCACCGCTTCCCTTACGCAAAAAAAATGTCGATTGATCACTGCGCGTTGCGATGCTGAGCAGCCCTCTCCGACGGCTCCTAGTTTCCCAATCACATGGCCAGTGACGCTTGACCTAGCCGAAAAGTCGCAACAAGTCTTGCAATTAATCAATCATGCCAATGTGTTTTCCAGAGCGCAGTTAGACATTGGGGCCAGATTCTTACTGGAACATTTCCCAACAATCGCACCAGACACCACAGTGATTGACTTGGGTTGTGGCAATGGTGTGCTAGGTCTTGTCGCTTTACTTAATCAGCCCAAGGCCCACGTCATTTTTTGTGATGAATCCTATATGGCAGTTGAGTCTGCGCGCTTAACAGTTGCAGCCAATGCCGCGACTGAACTTGCTCAATGTCAGTTCATTGTCGATGATTGTTTAGCACAGCAAGCAGATCTCAGTGCTGATTTAATTCTGTGCAACCCGCCGTTTCATCAACAAAATGCAGTGACTGACCATATTGCTTGGCAAATGTTTGCCGATGCCCGCAGGGTTCTCAAAGTCGGTGGCCGGTTACGCATCGTCTGTAATCGTCATTTGGGTTATCAAGAAAAATTAAGTCGGCTGTTCGGCGGTTGTATTCACGTCGGCAGTAATGCAAAATTCTCAATCTTAGAAGCAATCAGAAGGAAATAACCATGCGTCGTTTAATGTTAGCAGCTGCAATTTCATTGAGTTTGGTTGCCTGTAGTAATCCAGTGCCATCATTTATTGTGGCTCCGCAACTGATCAGTAATCAATCCGGCCAGCTGTCCAATGTCCGTTTAACGCTGGCCGTTCAAGATAACCGCCCAACCAACGGCACTTTGATCATGCGTGATGGCGATGGCGTGCGTTCATATCCAGCCAGTAATGATCTGATTGGCGCTATCAGCCAAACACTGACCACCGCCATGACGCAAAAAGGCGCGGTCGTCACGCCGAATGAAACCACTTTGATGACGGTCCAAATCAATCAGTTAGAAGCCAATGCTGAAATTAAAACCGTTGAACATGTGGTTCGCAACAATGTTGAAATCACCGTGCTCATCGACCGTAATGGCTCGACTTACAATAAGAGTTTCAGTGCGCGCGGCAATTTCAAAGCACCATTTAAGTTAGATACTGCAGTGGCTGAACGTGAATTGCGGCTGTTGGTCGAGCAAGTATTAGCTCAATTGATGGCAGATCCTAGCTGGCAAGACTTTGTTCGAGGCTAATCATGTTGAAATGGCTTGTGTTGTCGATGGCCTTCTGGAGCAGCCTAGTCTTGGCTGTTCCCGGCACAGGCCAATTTGTACAAAAAGATAATTTATTTCCTCGGGTTCGCTTAGAAACCTCTGAAGGCAATATTGTTATCGAACTAGATCGCATGAAAGCGGCTGTGACGGTGAATAACTTTCTCTCTTACGTTGAAAAAAAGCGTTATGACGCCACTATTTTTCATCGCTTAGAGCCAGAGTTTGTGCTGCAAGGCGGAGGCTATGATCGCAATTTCGAACCCATTCGCACTTTCGATACTATCCCAAACGAATCTGGAAATGGATTGAAAAATAACCTCTACACCGTTGCCATGGCACACCAAGAAACAGGCCCGCACACTGGTTCTAGTCAGTTTTTTATTAATTTGAATGACAATCCCAGTTTGAATCCGGGCAAAACTTGGGGTTACGCGGTATTTGGTACTGTCGTCGAAGGTTTTGAAGTTCTTGAAAAGATTAAAACTTTGGAAACAGGCCTGAATGAGAAGCTGGGATGGGAAAACGTCCCTAAAAAAACTCTCACTTTAAATCGTGTAATTCTGCTCCCAGCCAAATAAACCGAACTATACTTGGCCATGAACCTGCTGCTTCATTGCTTGTGCAGCAGGGGCTGCAAAGCCCTGTTGTATGGGGTTTGCTGTTAACAAGATTGTTAACCAAAGCGGCAAATGCCGCCTTTGTCGAGGCATATATCATGGTCGAGTTGTTTATTGCCCAAAAATCCCAGCAGTTGGTGTATTACGTCGCCCGGTATCTTCGTGGTCAGTTGCCGCAAAGTGAACTGCATCTGTTTATTTGGGATACTCTTGAAGAGTGGTCGCAGTTACGACTCAAAGTCCAAGTGCCGCCAAGTTTCCAAGAACAGGTATTCTGGCATGTGGTCCATGAATTAGAGTGTTGGCCTGCCGACCAATTACGTCGCGATAAAAATTTGAAACGTCAGTTGCAGCAATGTTTAGGCTATCTGCAAGGTAAAACACCGATCCCGACAGATTGTGTTGGTGTTCGCCCTTAAATAAGGCTAAGACAGCAATAGCGCTTTTCAGGTGAGGCTTGCTTTGCTATCTTGCCGACTCTGTGTTCGTACTCTGGAAAATGAATGTCCGCCTCTGCCTCCCCTGCATTTAATTTGTGGCAAACTCTCAAGCTTTATACCGACAAACGCTTGTGGTGCATTTTTTTACTGGGCTGCTCGTCAGGCTTTCCTTGGGTGCTGATAGGCTCGGCGATGACAGGCTGGCTGAAAGATGCGAATTTAACTAGAGCTGCGATTGGTTTTTTTGGTTCGGTCACTGCAGTTTATACCTTCAATTTCTTGTGGGCACCCTTGGTGGATCGGCAAAAAATCTTTGGCCATCGTCGACTCGGTCAGCGACGTTCTTGGATTTTATGGATGCAGCTAGCTATTGTGTTATTGACCCTGATGATAGCGCTCACCAATCCAGCACTGAGTTTGCTTTGGACCTCGATACTTGCGCTTGGCATCGCCCTGTTTGCCGCCACAATGGATGTTGCCATCGATGGCTATCGAATTGATATTATTGGTAATGACTCCGCATTTTTACCCGCAGCTGCAGCGATGAGTGTGGCGGGCTGGTGGACGGGCTATTCTTTACCTGGCTTCGTGGCATTCCATTATGCCGACAGCCTTGGCTGGCCAGTGGTGTATCAAGTTCTTGCGGCGCTATTACTTGCCTTGGCTTTGATTACTCTTCTCATTCCCGAACCCACATCCAATCGTGACTTATTGCAACAAAAAGCCGCTGAACGCTACCAACAATATCTACAACACCCGATGATGCTATGGCTTACAGTCACTGTGGCCGAGCCTTTTATCGAGTTCTTTCGCCGCAATGGCGTTAAACTTGCCCTCAGTCTCATTGCCTTCATCTTACTCTTTAAGATGGGCGAAGCATTTTTAGGACGGATGTCCATCCAGTTTTATCGCGAAATCGGCTTTAGTAACGAGCAAATTGCGGAATACTCAAAATTGATTGGTTGGGGGGCAACTTTAGGTTTCACTTTGCTGGGTAGTGTCATCAATATTCGCTTTGGCGTGATGAAGGGCTTGGTATTAGGCGGCATCACCATGGCAGGCAGTAATTTGATGTTTGCACTGCTCGCTCAAGTTGGGCCGAATGAGCAATTACTGTTATGGGCGATTCTGGTTGATAATTTTACCACCGCATTTTCAACCGTAGCCTTCGTTGCCTTCTTAACCAGCTTTACGGGTGTGGCTTTCTCCGCCAGCCAATATGCTTTACTCGCATCACTGGGTAATTTAGGCCGAACTTCGATGGCCGCCGTCAGTGGTGCCTTTGTCGATTGGTTAGATGGCAATTGGACTTTGTTCTTTATCATCACCTCGGTGATGGTATTGCCGAGTTTAGTGTTGCTTTGGTTTATTTATCGCCAACTACGAAATCGGATAACGACATCTGAGACAAATCCATCAGCCACACACTCTGCAGCAACTGAATAGTTAGGGGCTCACTTAAGCTGCCCGAGCATTAGGAATATTGAATAAAAAAAGCCGCAATTGCGGCTTTTTTTAACGAGTTCGAGTTAGCTCAATTGGGTGACTTGCTTGAGTCCTTCAGCAGGGTCTACTTCCAGTGCTTGGCAATAACGCACAAACTCAACAACGTCCAACCGACGCTCTTGATTTTCGACTTTGCCAATAAAAGAGTGAGGCGTTCCCAGCACTTCAGACAGACTGCGCATGGTATGGCCTTTTTCCTGACGCTGGCGTTTAAGCCAGACACATAATCTTTTGTTTTCGTCAGAAATGACGCTCTTAGTACCTTTCATAACGTTTTGTTCTCCCAGCGTTTAACGCTTTTTTTATATAAAACACTTCCTGCCGAATAAAAATCCAAACCTTATTGGTGTCCCAATAAGCAATAAAAATCGGTTAATTAAACCATAGGATGCGACGAGCGTACAGTTGATGCTGATAAAAAAAGCTAGCAAATTGTTATCAAAGCCTTAACCGTATGATTTTTCTACGATAAAAAAACCTTGATGAGAATATAGCAAAGGCCAGTATTACTTGAACATAGACTAATTCGGTACAAATAAACAAATCGTAAAAAAAATGTTGCCAATCCAATGATGGGCGAGGATCTTCTGAAAAACAACTAAGGGATTTTACAACAGAGCTGGTCGATTAAAACTCTGACCAGCCCTCAGATTCGAAAAGATGTTATACCGAGAAGCTAGAGCCGCAGCCACAGGTTGTTGTGGCGTTCGGATTTTGTACGATAAAACGGCTGCCCTGCAGACCATCGGTATAATCAACGACGCCACCGACGAGGTATTGCAAGCTCATGGCATCAACGACCATAGTGACACCATTTTTTTCAATCGTGAAATCACCATCATTCACTTGTTCGTCAAAAGTAAAGCCGTACTGAAAACCAGAACAACCACCACCCGTGACATAAACCCGTAATTTTAATGCCGGATTTTCTTCATCGGTGACCAGTGCTAACACTTTATTCGCTGCTGCGTCAGTGAACTGAATTGGAACCTGAATTTCAGACATATACACACCTCTAACGCCTAATAATGGCCGGCGATTATCGAGTACTTGAGCTTTTTAGTCAAGTATTTCGCCGATCTCACTCCACTTTAACTCCCGCACAATATTGGCTCTTGGCGTCGTAATTTTCAGCTCAACACTGTCTGGTTTAAAACCGGCCGGCAGTACAAATTCTCCTTCAAAGCCTTTGAAGTGTTTTAAAGTAAAACTGCGAGCTTTGGTTTTTACTCCTGCGAGTTTGAGTAAATCAACGCGTAGTTTTTTGCCTTTCTTTTTGCCAATCGCCACTAACTCGATTTTACCTTTGACGGCTTTTTTCTTCTTATCTTGTTCAATCACCAACACACTATAACGGTAGGAACCCGCAGCAGAGCCTGATGCCACGGCAAAGCTATCCAAAATCAAGGTCGAAGCCGCTTTTTCTGGTTTGACGATTTTCTCATAGAGCGCTAATTGTTTGCGTAGTTCTACACTTTTGAGCTGCTCAGCTTTAAAATCTTCCAGTAACAATTTCTTGGTGTCTTGCTCAACCGCGAGCTCTGCTGACAGGTAATCATTTTTTTTATTCGCTTCAGCTAATTGTTGTTGCAGCGTTTGTTGCTTGGCATCTAATTGCAGCACTTGCATGCTGAGCTGATTGAGTGTGGTGCTAAAACGCCAGTAACTGCTGAGATAGCCGAGGAGCGCACAAACGATGGCTGTTGCGATAAGCACAGCAAGTTTCTGGGTATCGTTCAAATTAGCCAATTTAAAAGTTGGAAGTTTCATCAAGAGACTCAAAGTGTTATCTTTAATAAATTGTATTTTCGAATGGGTACTTTAGCATGAAATCCTGGCGTTTGTGGTTACCTCCGCTCAGGCGGCGACTCGCGTTGCCAGTCACTTCATTGCAACTTTGCCTATTGGGCTTATTGGGCGGGATTATTGCGGCATTGCTGATCGTGCTGTTCCGTCTTGCCATCCGTTCAATCCAATCGTTTTATCTCGTGCATGCCGATGATTTTGCCAACATGTTGCCAGAGCAACGTGCTTTGTTGCCAGTCTTTTCTGCCTTATTCATCACCTTATTAGGATTAATTATCGGCTTAAAGCACTATCGTTTAGGCATTCCTTTTGTCATCCATCGCATCAAACTTAAATATGGCATCATGCCTTGGAAAAATACTCTCCATCAATTTTTTGGCGGGATTGCGGCGCTGAGCGCCGGCTTTTCAGTCGGCCGAGAAGGTCCATCAGTTCACCTGGGCGCTTTTGGCGCGAGCAGTATCGGCAGTTATCTGCGTTTGCCGTATAACAGTATTCGTATCTTAGCAGGATGCGGCATTGCGGCAGGGATCTCGGCCTCATTTAATACGCCACTGGCAGCGATGATTTTCGTCATGGAAGTGGTGCTTCGCGAATATCGTATCCATGTGTTTGTGCCGATCATGCTGGCATCGACCGCCGGTTCAATCATTGCAACCGCGGTGTTCGGGGCAGACAATGACCTGCATAGCCTACATATGGTCACCCTCAGTTATTGGCATCTGCCCTATTTGGTATTGGCGGGAATTGCGATGGGGATCGTGGCTACTTTCTTCAATAAAAGCTTGATGCGCATGATGAAAACCTTTCAACACTGGCATTTGGCTTTTCGCCTGAGCTTGGCCGCATTGGTCACAATTGTGATTGGTTATTTTGTGCCTGAGGCGCTCGGTGCGGAAACGGGCGCGATCAATTACGCAATAGCAGCCCCAGATGAAATGGGTTTCTTGTTTGCAATTTTAGCGGCCAAATTTATTTTAACCGTGTTTGCACTCGGCTTGGGGATCCCAGGTGGCATAGTAGGCCCAGTCTTTGGCATCGGCATTGTGATGGGCACTATGCTCGCCTTTATGCCCTCATTATTCATAGGTGACCACAGTGCGGTGGGCACTTATGCAGTGCTGGGCATGGCCGGCATGATGGCAGCAACGCTGCATGCGCCATTAGCGGCGCTCGTGGCAGTCACCGAACTTGCTGCCAACCCTGAACTCGTCGTGCCTGCGATATTGGTGATCATCGCTTCTTATGTCACTGCGGTGCAATTTTTTAATACCAAATCCATTTTTTTGCAGCAGCTCGATTTTTTACAGATGCCCTACCGCTTGTCGCCTGCCGATGACGTGCTCCAAAAAGTCGGGGTATTGGCGATGCTCAAACAAGACTATCAAATTTTGGAAAACCCGACCGATACGCAAATCATCCAAGCCTTAGATACGTTGGAGCCTTCGCAGCAGTTACTCATCAAAAGAAAATTTGCCGTGGATCAGCATTATGAAATCGCCAGCTATGATCTTTCCCTGTCCATGACTGGCGAGAGTCTGCTGAAATTCCTGCCTGTGCATGCCGTCAGTCATCAAGCGACAATGGCTGAGGTATTTGCAGAACTCGGCGATATTCGAGATGGGGCCGTATTAGTTTATGACGATGAAAATCCTGACCACCCGCTTGGAATTGTCGTCTGGGAACAAGTCCGTACATTATTAATGCGACAAAATAATTTGTTATAAAAGGCCTTTTCAAATGTATGAGTTATTGATTTATAAAGCGTTACACATCGGCTTTATGGTGTCCTGGTTTGCTGGCATCTTTTATCTTCCGCGTATTTTCGTTTACCACGCGGAAACAACATCGACTGAAGTCGATGCGACCTTCAAAGTGATGGAACGTCGCTTGTTGTATTTTGTCACTCCTTTTGCCATTTTGACTGCAATTTTCGGGTTTTTAATGATGTATCGCTATGGCAGTGCTTGGGTTGCAGCCAGCCATTGGCTTCATATCAAATTAGTGTTGGTGGCGCTGTTGTATGGCTATCATGGCTATTGTTTTAAGCTGTTGGCAGACTTTAAGCACAACCGCAATCGTCGCAGCAGCCGCTTTTATCGGATTTTTAATGAAATTCCGGTGTTAGTTTTATTTGCCATTATCTTGTTAGCGATCATCAAACCCAGCGTTTAAAGCTGGGTTTTTGCATCGTCATTCGTATGACTTTTTGCTATACTGCGCGCCAATCCTGCGGCAGTTCCGCCGCTGTCTGTCACTTCAAGCAATAGGCACCTACGATGAGCTTTAAAGGCAAACATATCCTCTCGGTTAAACAATTCGATCGCGATAGTATTCAGCAGATTTTTTCAATCGCACGCTCGATGGAACCCTATGCCTTGCGGCAGAAGCGAACCACGGTGCTTGATGGCGCAATTTTAGGCAATTTGTTCTTTGAACCGAGTACTCGTACGCGAGTGAGCTTTGGCTGCGCTTTTAACTTGTTAGGCGGTGAAGTCCGTGAAACCACAGGCATGCAGTCTTCAGCGCTGTCCAAGGGTGAATCGTTGTTTGATACTGCGCGCGTGATTAGTAGCTACAGTGATGTGATTGCGATGCGTCACCCGCAAGCAGGCTCGGTGGCAGAATTTGCTGAAGGCAGTCGTGTGCCAGTGCTCAATGGGGGTGATGGCGCCAACGAACATCCAACCCAAGCGCTGCTCGATTTATTCACCATTGAACGCGAACTAGCAGCTTCGGGCCAAGGCATCGATGGCATGCACATCGCCATGATTGGTGACTTAAAATTCGGGCGCACTGTGCATTCTTTATCAAAGCTGTTACGGCTGTATAAAAATATCCAATTCACCTTGATTGCGCCCAATGAATTAGCCATGCCGGATGATATTGTTTCAGCCATCGAAGATGCCGGCCATCGAGTGACCTTAACCGATCAACTCGCTGGCAACATTAATGCGGATATTGTTTATCAGACTCGTATTCAAGAAGAACGTTTTCCATCGCAAGAAGAAGCCAATAAATACCGTGGCAAATTCCGTTTGAATCAAGAGATTTATACGCGTCATTGCAAATCAAATACGGTAATTATGCACCCGCTGCCACGTGATTCCCGCCAAGAAGCGAACGAACTCGACAATGATTTAAACTTAAATCCAAACTTGGCCATTTTCCGTCAAGCAGACAATGGCGTACTGGTGCGGATGGCGTTATTTGCGCTCACCTTGGGTGTTGAGAATTTAATTAGCAAATACGAGCGAGAAGTGCCTTGGTATAGCGCGAAAAGCGAGTAAGTGTTTTCAATTAAGGATTTTAAATGACTTTATCAGAACAAATGTTTGAACGTGCGAAACAAACCATCCCAGGTGGGGTGAATTCTCCGGTTCGTGCGTTTAAAAGTGTCGGTGGGACGCCAGTTTTTATCGCCAAAGCCGATGGTGCTTATATTTATGATGTCGATGGCAAGGCCTATGTGGACTACGTTGGCTCTTGGGGCCCAATGCTTTTAGGCCACAATCACCCTGCCATCCGCGAGGCGGTGATCCATGCGGCAGCCAATGGTTTAAGTTTTGGCGCGCCATGCCCTGCGGAAATCGAGATGGCGGAGCTGGTATCACGCCTAGTCCCTTCGATGGAAATGTTACGGATGGTCAGCTCTGGCACCGAAGCGACCATGAGTGCCATTCGTTTAGCGCGGGGTTATACCGGTCGCAATACCATCGTGAAATTCGAAGGCTGTTATCACGGTCATGCGGATTCATTACTGGTCAAAGCTGGCTCAGGTGCATTAACACTGGGGGTGCCAAATTCTCCAGGTGTGCCGGCAGATTTTGCCAAGTATACCTTAACCTGCGAATTCAATAACCTGGCCGAACTGACGGCATTATTTGCCGAGCATGGCAAAGATATCGCGTGCATCATCGTTGAACCTGTCGCCGGCAATATGAACTGTATTCCGCCAGCACCAGGTTTCCTTGAAGGATTGCGCAGTCTTTGTGATCAGTATGGCGCAGTGCTGATTTTTGATGAAGTCATGACCGGCTTTCGAGTCGCTTTAGGTGGCGCGCAAAGTTACTATGGCATCACCCCGGATTTAACGACTTTAGGTAAAATCATCGGCGGCGGGATGCCGGTTGGCGCTTTTGGCGGTAAACGTGAAATTATGCAACATATTGCGCCATTAGGACCGGTTTACCAAGCTGGGACTTTATCCGGTAACCCAGTGGCCATGGCAGCTGGCTTAGCGGCACTCACCGAAATCAGCAAAGCTGGGGTCTATGAGAGCTTAACTGCAAAAACCAGTCAATTATTGGCGGGCTTACAAGCTGCAGCAGACAAAGCCGGTGTACCATTTACTACCAATCAAGTCGGCGGTATGTTTGGCTTGTTCTTCACCGAGCAACGCGAAGTGTCCAGCTATCAGCAAGCCACTCGATGCAACATCGAGGCGTTTAAACGCTTCTTCCATCTGATGTTAGCGGAAGGCATCTATTTAGCACCATCGGCTTATGAGGCTGGATTTTTATCTTTAGCTCATAGCGATGCCGATTTAGCGAAGACGATTAGCGCAGCAGAACGCGCTTTCCAACAACTCGCACTTAATCCAACGGCTTAACTGGCGCTAACTGGATAATGTCACTTTCCTGCGACCGCCGTTGTAGCATAAATAACAACGGCGAGTCGGCAGGCGCATACAAGGCTTCGGGCTGATGACTGTCATTCGTAGCCATAGGGTGCGCCAGCACCTTGTGTTGCTGTTGAATGAAATCATAATGATGGAGCTGCTGCGCGGCAAACCAATACAGATCCGTTCCCCGCACATCCCATAATTCGGTCGCGACACGTCGCCAATCTAACCGGATCGGTAACTCAGTGACAGCCCCAGTTTCTAGAGAAAATTGCAACAAATGCGGATCGGTATCCTGCTGTAAAATTAAGGTATTCGCAGGTCCACAGCGAATATCCACGATGTTATCGGCTATTTTCTGACCTCGTCCCTGCTGTAATTGATACAGCGCCCAGTGGGAAGCACGTTCCAGCCAAAACCACTGTTGCTGGCAACTGACCAAGCGTTTGAATGCAGGTTTTGCCCAACTCACAGGGCTAAGCGCACCAGAATCCAGAGCCACACGCATCAGTTGCTGATCGACCACCGCAAATAACTGCTGCTGATGCCAAATAAGCTGACTTACAGTTTTATAAAGGTCAAATTTGGTCAGCTGGCGAAGTTGCCCGGCACGGGAGCGCCAAATTTGTGGCAAACCTGAACGATTCGATACAAATACCCCTTCCTCACGAAACAACCAATCGTCTTGGTTGCTGATCAATTCAGCCATTTTCTGGCGGTGAACACGCAGCTGCTGACCATTCAGTTCAAGGGGGATCAAATCAAAAGCGCCTTGGCTTCGCATCGCTCCAAGCAACGTTTCCCCTTGATGCTTCACATCGAACAATGTGCCCGCGGGTGTTAACAAGGCAACGAAATGCTGGGCACCTAAACGATACCGTTGTAATTGCTCAGCACCGCTGATTAATAAAGTTTGCGGATCCCACCAACTCAAATGACTGATAGGGATAGCAAAATCTGCCAGCCAAGTCGCTTCGGTCTGGCCAACTGACCATTGCAATAACTGATAACTCAAGTGATGTTCTTGCAAAAGCAGATATAACTGATTGGAACCTGCCAGCAGTTGGATGGGAAGGCGGTAGTGACCTTTTATCAATAAAAGCTGCTGAGCTTTGTTTTGATGCAAGGTCCATAAGCCAATCTCAGCATCGCGCTGCTCCAGCCAATAAATACGCTCATTCATGACCGCGAGACTGTTAGGAAGAAAATATTCGCAATCATTCAATTGAATGGGCATCGCTTGGCGATCAGCCACTAAATCGCTCGCCTCTTGGGCAATGTGAGTGACTGAAGCATTTGACAACGCTGCATCTTTTAGACGAAACACACCACAATGCTGCTTGCCAGTGACTGCAGAAAATAACAAATCTTGCCCTGCCCAATGCAGTTGACCGACGGCGGTAAACCCATGCGCAAGGATCCGTTGACGATGAGTTGCTCGTTCGTGGCGGATTAATTGCCATGCGGATTGACCTGACGGTTGATACCAATAAAGCCAAGCGTCTTCAGTTGGTGTCATCATTGGGTCCGTTTCAGCGCCTGGCATCGCGCTGATATTGAGTTGAAACGGGTAGTGGCTCGCCTGTTGCTCCGGTACGACAACCCGCTCGAAATACCACAGCAAACAGCAGAATACCAAGCTGCATAACGTGACAATCACAGCACTCCAAGCCAAATAGCGGCGGCGATTCAATACTTGGAGACTGTGGCGTGTCATTGACGTCACCAGCAATTCATCAGCAATGACAGGACTGTTCGCTTCAGCAAGCTGGACAGGCAAAATCGATTCAGAAACCAGTGGTTGCAAAACGATTTTCCATAGATAACCTTTGCGCGGATGCGTTTCGAGGTAAAGTGCAGGTTTTACTTGGTCATTCAACACTTTACGCAAGGCCGCAACTGCACGCATTAAGGCGGCATCAGTGCCAAATTCGGCGCCCCACACCTCATTCAATAACTGATCTTTGCTCAGGATCTGTTGTGGATGATGAATAAAGTAATTCAATAACCGTTGCAGGCGCGGTTCTAACACCAGCGTCTGATGAGGATCTTGGCAATGCTTTAAAGTCCCACTATTGGGTGCATAATACCAGACATCAAATTGAAACCATGGTTCGGCGTGTAACATGAAGGCCTCCCCGACAACGACGAAGAGGCAGTATACATGATTTTACCGAAATTGAAGACTGGACCTAAATCAGAAAATCTCGAATCAGCGCTGAGATAGCCAACTAGTTTTCTTGGATGCAACCCGGCCAAATCCAACAAAGCTCAGGAGAATTCTGCTCATCGGTCGGTACCGTGGTTTGCTCCTGTCGTGATGTTTCTTCTGGCGCCGAGACTCCGCTTGCCGAAGCCGGATTCGCGACAAAAAAGAGAGAAACAGCGAGTAAGTAGCCGCAGGAAGCGGATAATCGATTGTCGCTTGCAGAGGATTTTGTTTTCATAGTTTTGTCATCCGTATTGGTTAATAACTGAGCTATCTGGCAACAACAACAGCCAACTTACCTGATGAAAACTTGATAAAGTGATTATAAAATTGATTTTGGGAACACTAATTCGGCGATATCAATATCTCCCGTTTTGCCATCGTCTTGGAAAATAAATAATTCGTCTTGGCTTACGGTGAAGCGTCTAGAGAGTTTCGGCTGGCTAATCCCAGTACTTTTAACTTGTTGGCTGACCAGATCAAATCGATGAATTTCCGACTTTCCGCCTTCGGCTGTCGCTAAAAAATAAATTGCTGAGTCACGGAGTACCAAATACGGCGTACGGAAATTGCTGGCATCAGGCAGCGGTAATAACGTTGCCAATGGTTTGTTCAATAATAACGCTTGCTCGCTATCGCGAAACTTCAGCCATAACGTCTTATCTTGACTGTTTCGCCACACCTGATAATTCCCATTGGGGCTCTCACGGAAAAAATCCATATCTGCGGCAAATGGCCGCTGGTTCAAGGATTGGCTATCCAGCGCAACAACCCGCCAAAAGCCCTGCTCAGACGCAGAAAAATAGATAGTTTTGCTGTCATGGCTCCAGCTCGGATCTCGACTCGCTTGCTCTGGTTTACTCAGTAAAATTGGCGCATTGTCTTCAGAAAGTAACCACACTGAGGTACCAACTAACACTAATAATCGACGACCATCTGGCGAAAACTCCAAGGATTTCGGAATAAAATCGGCAGTAAATCGGCTGATCTGCTTTTGCCGACCATCATTGAAATACAGCCAGACTTGCTGGATCCCTGAACGATTAGATACCACGGCCGTCGGTCCATCAGGTTGAGGATTCAGTTCTAACAATCCTTCGCTTTGAGAGGCTTGTTGCATCACTTCATTGACTGGCGTGGGATTTTTCAGCGGATTATTCAAGCGTCGAATGCTGCTTTGCCAAAGCTTACCCACACTGGCAAAAATTCGACCCTGCGGATTAATCAAGACTTCACCGGCTTTATTATCGGTATAAGCAAAGATCCGACTTTGTTTTGTTGCCAAATCAATCACTGAAAGTTCATTATTGCCTGAAGGAAATAGAATTGAATGCTGATCAGGCATCCACGCAATTTGCCCCGGATAGATCCCGTTCGGCTGATAAACTAGTTGGCTGGAGCGATCATTGATATCCATAGTCCAAATCTGTCCCGCAGCACCTGCAACATCACGAAGAAATGCGAGTCGACGGCCATCTGGGGCAAACGCCACGGCAAAATCACCTAAGCTTGTTTCTGGCGGCATCGTTAGTTGCTCGACGTTGCCGCCTTCAAATGCATAGAGCATCAGCGAAATATTCTTGGCGTGCTCTGGCCAATCTGGAAACACCAAAAATCGACCATCAGGGGACCAGCTCATCCGAGCCCCCATACTGTTGGTCCCGCAAGATGTCAGTTTCTGATCACTGAGCACATTGAATTGCGCATCAAACCGCAGGATCCTAATTTCACAACTGACTTTTCGCCTTAATTGTTGATACACCACAGCCAAGCCCTGCGGATGCCAAATCGGCCCGATGAGGTTAAATTGTTCCGAAGATTTCAGTTGGCGTTTTTCAAGGGTTTGCAGATCTTGCACCATCAAAGCTGAATGCCCATCCAGATTTGTCACGTGGGTATAGGCGATATAGCGGCCATCTGCAGAAGTTGAAGGGTAAAACTCAAGGCCATCCATCGAAGAGATGGGTTCAAACCGAGCAAATGGGATCTCCACAGGCAGCAGATGTTGCTGACGCCATTGACTCCAGCCTAAATAAATCAGGCTACAACTTACCAAAGCAGCGAATACGCTCCACACCAGATAAGGCGTCAATCGACGGAGCGGGATAGAAGCAGGTTCTGCCGGCAATGAAGGTTGCGGCACAGCGATGGGTTTATTCGATGTTGGCGCACTGGCCAAGACGGGTGCGACAAAGCGAAAACCACGTTTGGGGATGGTTTCAATATAGAGAGGTTCTCGGCTGTCATCACCGA
>JACCDH011508181.1_pt1 | contig 29939 bp, 28 predicted proteins | sample 7442481 | NCBI WGS metagenome assembly JACCDH01 (sample SAMN15323433, study PRJNA562643) | freshwater metagenome | isolation source: river surface water | place: USA:Blue River Watershed | collected 2017-08-15
CACATAACCCGCTGGCGCACTGCAAGCTTGGATGCTCGTTGTTGAGCCAAATCCATCGCCATCCGTATCCAAGTAATAGGTATTTTTCACATCCTCATCCGTTGATCCATCACAATCATCATCTAAAGTGTTACAGGTCTCTGATGCACCTGGATAAATTGTTGATGCAGCATCACTACAATCGTCATCATTACTCACATAACCCGCTGGCGCACTGCAGGCTTGGATGCTCGTTGATGAGCCAAATTCATCGCCATCCGTATCCAAGTAATAGGTATTCTTCACATCCTCATCCGTTGATCCATCACCATCATCATCCAAACCATTACAAACCTCAGTAGTGATGGTGTGTAGGGACGCATTGCCATCGTTACAATCGGTATTGTTTGTTACATATCCTGTTGGTGCACTGCAAGCTTGGGTACTGGTTGTCGATCCAAATCCATCGCCATCCGAATCCAAATAATAGGTATTTAAAACACCATCATCCGCTGATCCATCGCAATCATCATCGAAACCATTACAAACCTCGGTGGTAATGGTATGCAATGACGCATTGCCATCATTGCAATCCGTATTGTTGCTGACATAACCAGTTGGTGCGCTACAAGCTTGAGTACTTGTTGTCGATCCAAATCCATCACCATCCGCATCCAAATAATAAGTGTTCAAAACACCTTCATCCGTTGATCCATCGCAGTCGTCATTCAAACCATTACACGTTTCAGTTGCTCCAGGATAGATAGCGGCATTGTTGTCATTACAATCCAGCTCAACACAAACACCATCTGCGTCAGCGTCTGTGCAATCATTGTCCGTAATGGTAATAACCGATACCCCATCTTGAATAGATGCATTGGAACAATCATAAATCAAAAGTTTGAAAAACTCGTCGATCTCATCAATGGCATCTTCGGAAATATTGACCACAATTGTTTTTGTGGTTTGGCCTGCAGGAATGACATAACTTCCCCCAATGGAAGTGTAGTCATCACCCTGTGTTGCCGTGCTGTCCACTGACATACAAGAAAAAGTTATGGCAAAGGTCTGTGCAGAAGAAACTGTCACCGTGGCTGTCACAGTTCCCGCTCCTTCGTTGACCACTTGATTTGATATGTTTAGTGAAGGTAAACCTTGCAGATACAAATTTAGCGTGTCCAACACACTTGCTGAATTCCCTGTAATTTGACCAGCACTACTGGGAGGGCTATTGGGAATACTTAAAGTTTGGTTGTTAAAAATTAGACCAATATACTTGGTGTTACTCATTGAGTACACTGACGAACCATTTGATCCGTTGGTCTGAACTGAAATCGCAGTAGTGTTGGAGGGTTGAAAAACCATGGTCGTGGCTGTTCCATTTGGAGCTCTCCACTTGACAAATCCGGGTATCTCAATCTCGTTACCCATAAAATCATGAAAACTCACGGTACCTATGATGTCATTGCCTTGGGCAGTGAAAATAGGCTGGTCAGAGTTTTGGGAGAACTGCAGATTAGTCCATCCCAGATTGTTTGTGTAAAGACAATTTGATGCGAGATTAACACCAGAAGCATCCCCAACAAAACCATTGGAAAATGGAACAGAAAGGGTGAACTGAGCCTGTGTAATCAGCGGAGTGATTGCCCAAACCATGATGCAGAACAATGTTCTGGTAAAAACCTGAAAAAATCTGAGGTCTCGATTTAGAATATTCATAAATAATGCAGTTATTTCTTGGCTTACGCATTGCCAAGGCGAAATGTTTCAGCGACCGCAATATACAATATTCTGCGCTATCCTGAATATATTATTGAGCCAATAACATTTGATTTTCAATGCGATTCGTCTTTTTAAAACCCAAATTTTCGCTTTTATGCAAACTAATCCCAGTGAATACCAATTTAATGTTTTGAACCCAGCTATAAGAAACGACCTCATCATAAAATTGCAATCACTGAACTGAAGTAATATCACTACTAATGTTTGACACTCAATTCTGGGAAACACAACAATTATGTTTTTACTCTGCCGATTCTCCAAACCAGGAAATAAACCAGGAAATAAAAAATGATATTTTTTTGGAGAATTTAAATTTGCTAGTATATTTGCACTCCCAATCAAACGGGAGTTTAGCTCAGCTGGTTCAGAGCACCTGCCTTACAAGCAGGGGGTCACTGGTTCGAACCCAGTAACTCCCACAAAGCCTCCGAAAGGAGGCTTTTTTATTTTCAGAATACCGAATTTTATTTCAATTGAATGAATTCGGAAAATACAGGCCGATGATCTACCCAATTGACTTTGGGAACTTCATAATCCATCGCTCTCCAACCTTCCTCTGGTGCCAAAATGTAATCGATTCTAAAATTTGGAAACCTTCCAACATAGGTGGAGGAAATACCTGAACCTGCTTCCTTGAATGCATCCAACATCCCCGAACACATGGCGTGATAGGTGTAAGATTGGGGAGGATCATTAAAATCTCCAACTATCCAACAAGGATATGGACTTCCTTTGGCATGCTGCTTTACAATGTGAACCTGTCCCTCCCGCTGCACATAAGCCCGCTGCATTTTATCAACTATACGAAACCAACCCTGCTTCTCCTCCCGCTGACTGTCCATGACATCATAATCTTTCATTTGAAAGCGTATACTCTGGAAGTGAACGTTGTAAATACGCAGCGTATCCTGCCCTTTCTTTACATCGATGAAGATGCAAAAATTGTTTGTCTTCCCTGTAAAAGGAACGTAACCACTATTGACAATGGGAAACCTAGAAAACATGACCACTCCAGATTTTCTTCTTCCCGATTTCGCATGCGAAAAACGAACATGGTGATAGGGCATTTCCAGTTTTTCTTTGATCATCGTAATGTGATTTTGCCGAGGTGTTTGCAAAAACTCTTGAAAGGCCAACACATCCGGCGATTTTTTGGCTATTTCCGCAATCATTGAATCTCGAACCACATTGGACTCCAATTTCACCTGTTTATTCACCTCATTGTATCCCATCAAATTCACATTCCAAGTCATCAATTTGAAGTGCTCAGCTTCCGATTCATCTGAGGTATATTCCGGCGCACCTCCCAATTGAACATAATTCATCAAAAATGGAATACCCAACAAAAGCAACAACGCATGAGCGAAGAATAACTTTCTCATTGAAAAAAACAGAAACGGATTCAATACAAGATTCGATACATACACAAATGGAAACAACAATCCGAAAAAAGGAAGCAGACTAGAAAAATGAATGGGAACCCAATAAGAAAAATAACCCAAAATCAATAACAATGAAAGAGCCATTGCAATGACAAACAAAATGGTTTTGTACAATGATTTCACCATGTCATTTATCGACTTTGTTGGTTTAAAAAATCCTTTTCCTTTGATGTCAAACTATCAAATCCTGAACGACTAATCTTATCCAAAATTGCATTGAGCTTTTTTTCCCGCTCTAATCTTTCTGAATTAAACTCTTCATCTGTCTTGGGTCTGCGATGAACATGACCTTGGGTGAATTCTCTTCCTTTCATTGACCATTTTCCGCAAGCATAGCCCAACAGCAAACCACCCCAATGTGCCAAGTGACCTCCCACATTCCACCCCTGACGAATACCAATCAAATCAATCAAAACCACAATCACTACCAACCAAGCGACTTCGATAATCAAAATACCAAAAAAACTAATTTTCCTTTTGGGTTGCAAGGCCCAAATGGCTCCCATAACCGCCATGGTTCCTGCTGAGCCGCCCAACAAAAAACGATCTTGAGTCCAGGCTAACTGACCAGAAAGGGTATAACAAAACATCCCTGCCAAAATTCCCATTCCAAAAATTTTCAGAAAATAATTACTTCCCTTTTCCTCCTCCAACCAATGGCCCATTGAGTAGATCAATGCAACATTCAACATCAGGTGTGCGAAATTCAAGTGAATTAAAAAATGAGAGAAGATGGTCCATGGCCTTTCAAAAAGCAATCCTATTGAAGATGGAAAACCTAACCATTGAATGGCTTCATCCAAGGTTGTATCCAAAACCAAAAAAAACAAATGAGCCAATAAAAAAATAACCACCAATAAAATCACCAAGCGATTGACCTGGCTTTTCAAAGAAAAATTCATTTCTAGTAATTATGTGAAGAATGGTTTTGCCAATATTTCAATAAAATATATCCCGATATCATTCCACCCAAGTGGGCAAAGTGCGCAACATTGTCTCCTGGGTTGGCTTGCATGGCAGAATACAATTCTAGAGCACCATAACCAAAAACCAACCACTTGGCTTTAAGGGGAATTGGGGGAAAGAGCAGCATCAATTCAGTATTGGGAAACAGCATACCAAAGGCCAACAGAATTCCAAAAACAGCACCACTTGCTCCTACCATTCCTGTATTTAGCGTGGCATTGGCCTTGCGCATCAGCGGATCGATAAAGTTCTGTCCATTGTTCATGGCATTGGCTCCCTCTGCGCGAACCAGATCCCAATCTGAAAGCGAAAGTTGAGGGATAATTTGAGACAACTCATAATAGGTCATGGCATTGTGCAATACAAATGCGCCAAGCCCTGAGGCGATGTAGTAGGTCAAAAAACGTTTGGGGCCCCAATAACTCTCTAAAGCACTTCCAAATAAATATAGACCATACATATTGAAGAAAATATGCCCCACACCGCCATGCATAAACATATGCGTTACAATTTGCCAAGGTTGAAAGTTGGGACTAGACCAATAATATCCAGATAGCGCATTGTCCAAACCTGGTATGGCCATTGAACCCAAGAAAAACAAAACATTGATGATGATAATGTTCTTAACCACTGGTGTTGCCGACCTCATAAACTGAAAATTTGTTGTATCTGTTGTGAATGGACTTTAAAGATAATCTTTTTATGATTAGGATTATAAAAAGGATTGTCACACCTGAGTAAGTTCTGTATCAACTCTTTCATCTCCGGTTGCGTTAACAGTTGGCCATTTCGAATGCTCTCCTGTTGCACCTTTTTCCAAGCCCAAAGTGAATGTGCCGATTCTACTCGCTCATATCCTTCCTCCCAATTGTCCATGACATCCTTTAACCAATCTTCGCCATTCAAATTTGCTCCAAGGATGGGCATGGCCGTGAAAGCACATACAGAATCTTTGATTTCCCAAACAAATCCCAAGCCGGTCAACATTGGAGCTATCTCTTTCCAATGCGCTTTAAACTTTTCACCTAAATCAAGCAGATGCGGTGTAAGCAATGCCTGAGATTGCACTTGCAATGGCTTGCTCATTTCGGATTCATACAGTGCTTGCTGGTGTGCTTTGGCCTGATCCACCATCCACATCTCATCATTGTATTCAAATACAATCCATTTTTTAAACAACTGAATGGGTTTAATGTCTAAATCACTCTGCAATTCTTGATTCATCAATTGCTGTCCACCCAGATCAGCCTGCTTGACAGACTGATGCATTTCAGCTTGTAATTGCAGCCACTCTTGGACTACATCCCGCTTGGCAATGGTTGGACCAAAAGGATTATAATTGCCCGTGGCTCCTGTACTCGGAATCTTGATTTCTGTTCCTGAATGAACGGGGGTAACATAGTTTCCGGATTGGTTAAAGTCCAAAGTGGGGACAATATTGTGAATGCCCAAGGCCCTCCGCGTTGCGGCGTGAAGAATGGCGTATACTGAACGCTCATCTTGAAACTTGATTTCCGTTTTGGTTGGGTGGATATTGACATCAATCAAGCTGGTATCCAGCTCCAATTGCACAAAATATCCAGCAAAATAACCTTCGGGAATATTGGGACTAAAGATGGTCTGTATCGCGTGATGCAAATAGGTATTCTTGATGAAACGATTATTGACAAAAAAATATTGATCTCCCCTGGATTTCTTTGCTCCCTCTGGTTTGACAACAAATCCCTTGATCTTCAACCAGTGGGTTTCCTCATCAATGGGAACAAGCCAATCTTGAAACTTAGACCCCATGACTTTTACAATTCTTTGTCGCAAAGGACCCGAAGGAAGATGCATCTCCACCTCACCATTGTGTTCCAAAACCATTTCTACCTCAGGATGAACCAGAGCCACACGAATGAATTCTTCTACGATGTGCTTGAATTCAATGCTGTCCGATTTTAAAAAATACCGACGAGCGGGCACATTATAAAACAAATGCTTGATGGAAAATTGGGTTCCCTTATTGCCCGCACTGTATTCATGCGTTTTAAGCTCATTGCCCTCGATGATCACTTTTGCAGCCATATCATCCTCTGCTCTTTTCGTAATCATCTCAACTTGAGCGATAGCCGCAATGCTCGCCAAGGCTTCACCCCTGAATCCTTTTGTAACAATCTTAAACAAATCCTCCGCTGTCTTCAACTTGCTGGTAGCGTGTCTTTCAAAACACATCTTTGCGTCCTCGAACGACATGCCATCTCCATTGTCCTCCACATAAATCAGCGACTTACCAGCGTCCTTGATTTTCACCTGAATGAGTGTGGCCTTGGCATCTACGGCATTCTCCACCAACTCCTTCACCACCGATGCAGGACGCTGAACAACCTCGCCAGCCGCAATTTGATTAGCAATCTGGTCTGGTAATTTATAAATCACATTCTTCACTGCATCCATTCTGCCAATACTTTTTCTCGATTAAAATCTATTTCCATGATGTTACACAATTTCTCAATCACCTCATCCACCAGGGTGTCTGGGCAAGAAGCCCCACTGGCCAACACCAACTTGCTCCAATTCCTCCACTGCGCATTCCAATCTTCTCGTTCTTTTTTCATGGTACTCAAATTCAAATAATGTACGCCTTGATCATCAAAATCTTCAGCGGATTCAATGAAATAAGTTTTGATTTTTTCATTCAAAATAATGGCCAACTGGTAAGTGTTGGAAGAATTGTGACCACCTATGATAAAGGCCACGTTGGCATCAGTCTTCAGCAATTCCATCGCCGCATCTTGATTGTCATTGGTGGCGTAACACAACGTATCACGGGTGTCAGCAAACGCTGACTTTCCGTTGACTTGTATGACAACGTCTTTTAAATACTGAGCGATCTCCTCCGTTTCCGATGCCAGCATTGTGGTTTGATTGACTACCCCAATCTTTTTTAAATCTGTCTCAGGATGAAAACCTTCACTGTATTTACCACTAAAATCTATCTTAAACTGATCAAAACTTTCCTCACCTCTTATGTACTTGGCCAACAATTCGGCCTCGGCTTTATTGCGCACAATGATGCTCTTTGCATGTTGGTTGCTGTGAGAAAAAGTTGCTCTTGTTTCTTCATGTTTGTACTTTCCATGAATGACGATGGTATAACCTTCCTTGCCGATCTCACTCGATCTCTTCCAAACCTTTTCCACAAACGGACAAGTTGTATTGTATCGCTGTACATCTACCCCACGTTCTTTCAACTGTTCCTCAATTTCCAAGGTGGTTCCAAATGCAGGTGTAATTACCACATCATCGGATCCCAATTCATTCCAATCCAAGAGTCGATTTCCAGCGGTATCCATGATGAAGCGCACACCCAAAGAAAGCAGGTCTTGATTCACAGCAGGATTGTGAATCATCTCACCCAACAAAAAAACACGGCGACCTTGATTTTCTCGTACCGCTTTAAAAGCGATCTCAATGGCATTTTCAACACCATAGCAAAAACCCATGTGCCTGGGAAAAATCCACTTTCGATTCCCGATCCATACTTCACTTGGAGCAAAATCCTTTTTTCTCGGATCATTTTGCTTTCTCCAATTTTTTATGCTCCCCGTAAAGGAAGACTTGAACTGCTCTGGGATCTCAAACTTCTTCATAATAGATTAACTAACCAACAGGTTGTTTTGTTTTGGCATGGCACTGGGCCAGATACTTTTTTTCTTTCCCGCGCTGAACAGATTTCACAATGTCATGCCATTCATCAGATCCTTTGTACTGCTCACTCCACAAAATTTTCTTGGACAACATCTGCATCACATATACCTCTCGTGCCACACTGCTCGCTCTTTCATGCACCAATGAAAAATACAAATGCGCATGAAGAAATGTGTACATCAGTTCCAAGTGGTCATCCAAAGGACCAAAACACTGTGTGCTGAGGTCCCATTTTTTTGTTGGATGTGTTGTCATCCAATTAAGAACATACACATTGGCTGCACTGCGCTTTTCGTACTGCCATGAAATTGGCGTGTCGCACAACCATTTGGCCAAATTCTTAACAGTGTCCTCTGCTGCGTCAAACTCAAATTGTACTTTCCATTGATGCACAACAAACTTTGGCGCTTCAGGAAACTGAGCACACAATGTTGTACCAAACAACAAAAAAACAATAAGGGTTATTTTAATTCGCAAGCTCAATCTCTTCTTCTATAAAGTGCACTCCCAATTCGGAAAGCTGATTCAGTATAGGATTATACACCTCCTGATCCACGGGCCAAATCACCCCTTTACTTTTCCAAGCATCATTCAATATATAGGGAACCGCTAATGCCATGGGCAATCCTACGGTTGCCGACATCGCGGTATACTTTGCATCGGCACCTTCATGCACCATAAATGACCTCAACTGCTTTTTCTTTCCATTTTCTTCAAACTCAAAAATGTGGCACATGGCAATCATGTCACAATCCATGGGGTCCAATGCCCAACGGTCCTCCACCAAAGCATGAATGACTTGTGCAGGGCTTCCCTTTTCGATGGGCACAGGGGTAATATCCCATAGTCCCAACCATTGCAATTTAAAAAGAGTCTCGGGTGTTGTAATCGAAGACAAATATTCTTTAGAATGCTTGGGTAAAAAAATCTGGGTAAAATCTGACATGGTCATTCCTGTCCAATCCAACACCCGCGTATCATCGGTCATTCCCATTTGAATCAGCGCATTCCATGCGTCACAAAAACCCTTTCTTCTTAAAGTTCCCCGATACAATGTCTCTACCCCATGCAAACCATACAAATCCTCATATGACATGGAATCACGATTGGCATATCCCTCAAAAGCACCATACTTCGGTATTTCTATTTCCAGCTTTTCAGAAAACAAGCGATGGTATGGGATAAGCTTATCCTTGCCCTGCTCTCTGAAATGTGCAGGAGAGCCAGAGCCTGCCATCACGATGTTTCTCGGATTCCATGTCACCTTATAATTCCATGGGTTGTTGTCTGATGCCGGAGCAATCAAACCGCCTGTCAAACTGTAAAAAGCTGAAACCTTACAACCACGACCTTTCAGATTCTCAATGATCCGCATGGCTGACATGTGGTCGATACCAGGATCTACACCCATTTCATTCAAAAAATACAGCCCCTTGGATACAGCCTCATCATGCAATTGTTTCATCTCTGGAGAAACGTAACTGGGAGTAATCAGATGCTTGCCCAAATCCAAACAAATCTTGGCCACAGTTGGGTGCATGAACGCAGGTAACATGGATATAACCAGTGTGCAATTGGAAACCTCTGCCACCAGCTGATTGTGGTCATTGGCATCCAATTGAAAAACCTCCGCCTCCTTTGCATCACCAACCTTCTCTTGAGCAAGTGAAACCGCAGCATCACCAACGCGCACTGCAATGTTCCATTCCGTTTGCTGCTGAATCAAATATTCGATCAAATGCGTGCTGCTCCGACCCGCTCCCAAAACCAATATCTTCCTTTTCATGCTCTTTTTATTCCATTCCGTGGGCACAACATTACTAAAAATAACGAGAAAAATTGGCACGGAATTTATCTTAGGCAAAAATGAATTAAATTTACCACCTAACAAAGTTGTTATGAAACATATTTTATGCGCATTAATGGTGATGACATCACCTGTGCTTTGGGCACAATCTTTAACAGCAGACGCTATCGTCTATGCTGAAAACGGAGAAAAATTTCATCTTTACCTCAATGGTGAGCTGATGAATGAAGATCCGAAGACCAATATCAAATTGCGAGGACTGACGTCTGAGTTCTATCAGGCCCGTGTTGATTTCGTTGATTCTTCCTTACCTGATTTTAACAGCAACAATTTCGCCGTGAAATACGGAATCGAGGTGACTTACCGCGTGAAATTGGCCAAGAACGGTTATGTACTGCGTTACTTCTCGGAAAGACCATTAGAGGCGCAATACAAAATGGACAATGAAACAGTCATTTATCATGAAGGTGGAGACGTTGAACCTACCAGCAGCGAACCCGTTCCAAATGTGCAGATGAATATGAATGTGAATGAAAATGGCAACAGTACCAATGTCAATGCGGGAACTACACAAAAAACAACCACAACCGTCACCACAACGACCAACGGTAAACCCAAAGCCAAATCTGAAACGGTGGGCATCAACATGAATGTGGATGGCATGAACATGGGGATCAACATGACCATTCCAACCGATGGCATGGAGGTGGAAGAAAGTCACACCACAACAACGACAACAACAACTACTACTACATCCGGTGGTTATGAACAAACTCAAACCCGACCAGCCCCAAAACCACAAGCACAGCCTCAAGCGCAACCTGCGGTTCAAGGTAACTGCGGTGTAGCCATGGGTAACTCCAGTTTTGCACAGGCCAAAACCAGCATATCCTCTAAAAGCTTTTCGGACAGCAAAATGACGACTGCCAAGCAAATCACACAAACCAACTGCTTGACTGCGCAACAGATCAAGGAAATCACAGAATTGTTTGATTTTGATGAAGACCGAGTGACCTATGCGTCTTTTGCACACAAACGTTGCGTGGATCCTCAGAATTATTTCATCATCAATGATGCCTTTCAATTTGAAAGCTCCATCGACGAGTTGAATCAAAACATCACCAAGTAAAGTTTTATGCGCATCCTTCTATTTCTTTTCATTGCCCTTTCTTTGGTGGCATGCAAAGGCCCCAAATACTATACAAAATTGGGCGCCAAGCAAGAAGCTTCAGGACTAACCACAGAGGCTGCCAATAGCTATTACGCTGCATTAATGCGCAAAAGATCTTATATCGAAGCGCAGATTGGAATGAAAAGAACTGGACAAACTGTCTTGAATCAAAAGATGGCTGAATTTGGACGCAAGAAAACGATGGGCACTGCCCGAGAAGGTGTCTACGCCTATTTGGAAGCCGATGAATACAGAAAAAGAATCAGCAATGCTGGAGTGAATTTGGATGTGAGTCAAATGTACTTGGACGATTTTGATGCAGCCAAAGCTCAATACGTTGCTGAGTTGTACGAAAAAGGAACAACGCATTTGGAAAAGGAAGAATACCGCGATGCTGAGCTTACCTTCAAAGAGCTCACCAAGTTTGATCCCAATTTCAAAGATGCCAAAGACCTAGGAGATGTGGCTTATTTGGAGCCATTATACAAAGACGGCAAAGCCATGTTGGAGGCTGGTCGTTATCGTTCCGCCTACGAATCGTTGAATAAAGTCTTGGCCAAAAAAAGCAGCTACAAAAATGCACTTGATTTAAAAAATCAATCGCTAGAAAAAGGAACCATCACCATCGCCTTGCTTCCTTTCAGCAATGGAACCCGAACACAAAATGCTGAAGTCAACATGTCGGCGTATACCCTCTCTGCTTTGACCAACATCAAAGATCCCTTCCTACGAGTAGTGGACCGAGAGCACATGATGGCCATTTTACAAGAGCAAAAACTTCAGCTCAGCGGAGTGGTGGATGATGCCACAGCTGTAGAAGTTGGAAAAATTGTAGGTGCACAAGTCATTCTTACTGGAACCGTTTTAAAGTATGACGAAAAACGCGGAAACGTGAACAGAGAATCCCGAACAGCTTACCAAGCTTACAATGAAAGACAAGTAAGCAATGGACAGGAAGTGGTAGTCACGAAATACAAACCAGTAGACTACAGCAGTTACTATGGAAAGAGTTATTGCTCAATGGATGCGCAAGTCAAATTGATTTCATTGAAAACCGGTGAACTCCTGCGCACCAATTTGATTACAAAAAAATTGGAAGATGAGGTGTATTATGCCAAGGCCGATTTTGATCGCAATACACTGTATCCAGGCGAAGGTGGTCGCGTGGAAACAGCATCTGACAAAGTTCAAGCTTTCAGAGGTTTGTTCAATGCTCGGAGGGAACTAAAATCAGTTGACGAATTGAATGGTGATTTGTACCGCGCTGTGACTGATGAAATGGCTGAGCAAGTAAAATCCTTGATGTTAGAGTTGGTCCGATAAATCAAGATGATGTTCAGAAATTTAACCATTTGGATTGGATCATTTGTTTTGCTGTTTGGCCTTTCTTGTGGATTGCCCAAAGAGTCTTCCCTTACCGCACCAAAAAAAAACCCACCCCCCGATTGGGTCATGCAACACCCTATTAGCCCCTCGCACTATATCGGCGTTGCGGTGGCCAACAAGAATACAAACCCTGTTGATTACGCGTCCATTGCCACCAAGAACGCTTTAAATAACATGGCTTCAACGGTGAGTGTCCGCATCACGGGTCAATCATTTTTGAATACCATGGAAACCAACAAAGTCTTCAGCGAAGACTTCTCTTCCTCCATCAATACCACAACCGATATTGTATTCGAAAACTACGAGACTGCTGGTATCTATGAAAATGAAAATGAATATTGGGTGTATTTGCGGATTAGCAAAATGGCTTATCAAGAACAGCAGGCAAGAAAAAAGAACGAAGTTCTTCAAAATGCTTATGCTTTGTATGAGCGCAGTTTAGAACCCCAAAAAAGAAACCAAATCAATACCTCCATTGATTTGTTGCTGCATGCTTTGTTTACACTCAAACCCTATTGGAATGAGCAAAACAATTTCACCACACCCAATGGTGACAATTTGTTATTGGATCAACAAATCTATTCGGACATTCAAAAAATTCTGCAAGAAATCGAGTCCTCTTGTGATGAATCCGCCATCATGTTGACGGCTCAGAACCACTATCACCAGACCATTCCCTTGAAAGTAAATGGCCATGGTGGAAGTCCTGCTGTTGGGGCGCCATTTACCTATCACTACCCCACAGACAAGTATACTCGCCCAAAAAAAGTAACCACCAATGGACAAGGAATGGTGATGGTAGATGTTATCAACGTTCCCTTTGAATCTCAGTTGCCGAAACTCGAGTTTAGCTTTGATACCGAAGCCCTCATTCCTACTGATTTGGATCAAAAGATTTGCCGCAACTTATTGAAAGGAGCCGAAGCCAATCCATTGATTGTACCGATACATATCGTCAAACCAACCTTTTATGTCGAATCCATTGAAAAAAACTTTGGTGACAATGGAAATCAAACCATACTCATGAGCACAGTGCAAGGGTTTTTGGCGCAAAAGGGATTTGCGGTTACCTCAAAAAACAAAGCAGATTATTGGATTACCATTGAAGCTGATACCAAAAATGGTGGATTGAGCAGTGAATTCATCAGCGCGCTGTTGGATATGACACTGGTCTTGACCGACAACCAAGAGCAAATCGTTCGTTATCAAAACAACACCAATACCATCAAAGGTGTGCAACTCAGCCTGCCTTCAGCTGGCGCAGAAGCCTATAAAAAAGGTAAATTAAAATTGGAAGACGAATGGTTAAAGCAAATGTTACAGTCCATTTTGTAACTTTGGCATTATTCATGTAAAAATCAAAAAACAATCAAAACCTATAAAAACAACGGATATGAAAACAATGAAAATTACCATGATGTCCTTGGCGTTAATCGCTGGGATGAGCTTTGCAGCTTGTAAGAAAAACAAAGAAACTGCAAAAACCGATCAGGGAGTAAATCCCAAGCAACAAGGCGAAGTATTGATCAATGAATATTGTTCAGTATCTGAGTATGCTACCACTGCTGAAGCTTTCAGAGCTACTGCAACAGGTGAAAGCATGGACAGAGAGACGGCTAAGAAAAAGGCCATGTCCAATGCACAATCTAAATTGGCCAAGTCCATCAGCACAACCATGAAAATTGTTGGTGACAACTACGTTAATTCTACCGAATTCAACAACAAAGAAGAAGTAACTGAGACTTTTCAAGAAATGTCAAGAACAGTTGTCGATCAAAACCTTAAAGGGGCTACCGCCATTTGTGAGAAGTTGACCATGAAGCAAGACGGTAACTACGTTTGTTATGTTGCCATCGAATTAAAGGGTGAAGGTTTGATGAATGCTTACAACGCGAAGTTGTCTCAAAATGAAAAATTGAAAGCCGACTATAACTACGAGAAGTTCAAGGATACTTTCAACCAAGAAATGGAGAAATTGGCCAACGAGCAAAAATAATTTCCTCCCAGAAATAAGAAAGCCCACCAATTGGTGGGCTTTTTTTTTCTCCAATCCATTATGACTAAACAAATCTTGGATCTGTCTCCATCTCATGACCACATGATTTGCAAGTGCGCAAATCCTGACTTCCATAGAAATGACGAAAACGAGGAAGGAAATCTTTTTCAATATTTTCCAAAACGAAATAGTCTTCGTGTAACTTGTGATTGCAACTTTCACAAAACCACATCAAACCATCCTTCATCTCACGATCCGCTCTTTTTACCTCGATTACCAAACCCACAGTATTCTCTCCTCTTCGGGGCTGATGGGGAACCTTGGCCGGTAACAAAAACATTTCACCTTCCTTGATTTCAATGTCCACTGCTTTACCATCCTCTTGAATGCCCACAACAATATCGCCCTGCAACTGGTAAAACAATTCCTCCGTCTCATTGTAGTGGTAATCCTTTCTCGCATTGGGACCACCCACCATCATTACGATGTAATCACCCGCATCTTTGTAAAGATTTTTATTTCCTACGGGAGGTTTGAGCAGGTCTCTGTTCTCCGCTATCCACTGCTGAATATTGAAAGGTCTTTTGATCATGTTGTTTAGAATTTGATTTGCTTTAGTTCATTTAAAAATTCAGGGGCGTGCTCAATTTGACTGCCGATGACTACCCAATTGGCACCGGCTTTCAGGGCTTGCTGAACTTGTGCGACAGAGCGAATTCCCCCGCCCACCATCATTGGAATAGCAGTCTCTTGGCGGACAGCTTGAATCATCTCCGTTGAAATGGGAAAATCGGCACCGCTTCCCGCATCCATATAGACCATCGTCATTCCCAGTTGCTCACCGGCCAATGCTGTAGCTGCGGCCAACTGTGGTTTATCGCGTGGGATGGGAGTGGTGTTACTAATATAACTTACCGTCGTACACTTGCCTCCATCGATCAGCAAATAAGCGGTAGGTAAATGCGGAAGACCGGAATCCCTTAAGGCACGTGCATGGACAACATGCTGACCTATGAGCAAATCGGGATTCCGACCAGAAAGCAAAGACAACAGGAGAATTCCATCGGCCGAGGTGCAAATTTGATGGCCCGAACCGGGGAAAATCCAAACGGGCAATCCGGACTTTTTACAACTTTCAATGCATGAAACAAGTTGATTGGTATGCAAAAAACTGCCCCCGACCAAAATTAATTTAACTCCACAATCTTTTGCCCTAAAAGACAACTTCTCCCAAGAATCGGGATGGCCAACATCAGGATCGACCAACATGGCGACTCCGCTCGAAACGCACCAACTGGGCACTACCCTATCCTGCATCATGAAGTAAAAATAGGAGATATTCCATGGTGCTGTCATGAAAAAAATCAACATTTCAAAAAAGCTGATTTACTAACACCCTATCGTTAACACAAAAAAAGACATGCTATTGATATGCGCATAGAATTGATATAGTTTCGAAAAATTAAAGTGCAATAATCTAATCTTATTTGATAATGGAGTTTCAAAGCCTCAATTTTGATTTACAACCCGAGTGCAACTCGCTCATCAAAGTCATTGGTGTAGGTGGTGGTGGTTCTAACGCCGTCAACTACATGTACAATCAGGGCATCAAAGGTGTCGATTTCATCATTTGCAACACCGATGCGCAAGCCTTGGAGGTTTCTCCAGTTCCGCATAAAATTCAGTTGGGAGCCAATCTAACTGAAGGCCGCGGAGCAGGCTCTTCGCCTTTGGTGGGAAGAGACGCCGCCTTGGAAAGCATTGAAGCAGTTCGAAATATTTTGCACAATGAGAAAAGCAAGACCAGCATGGTTTTCATTACTGCTGGTATGGGTGGTGGAACAGGAACAGGTGCAGCGCCAATCATTGCTCAAATGTGCAAAGAGATGGGCATCTTAACGGTGGGAATCATCACTGTCCCTTTCACCTTTGAAGGAAAAATGCGCCACCACCACGCGGAAGAAGGAGTGAAGGACATGAGAAATTCCGTGGATACTTTGCTCATCATTCGCAACGACAAATTGCGTGAGTTGTTTGGCAACTTAACCATGAACAAGGCCTTTGGTCATGCCGACGAGGTGCTTTGCACCGCTGCCAAAGGAATTGCAGAAGTCATGACTTTAACAGGGTTGGTGAATGTTGACATGAACGACGTGAAAACCGTCATGAAAGATAGTGGAGTAGCCATCATGGGAAGTGGCAGAGCTAGCGGAGAAAACAGAGCCAAACGCGCTGTAGAAACCGCTTTGGAATCACCCCTTTTGAATGACAATGACATCTATGGTGCCAAGCACGTTTTGTTAAACATTACCCATGGTGAAGAGGAATTGTTGATGGATGAGGTTACGGAAATTACCGATGCGATTCAAGATCGTGCAGGAATGAACGCCAATGTTATTTGGGGTTATGGACAAGACAATCGATTGGGAGCGGATATTTCAGTTACTGTCATCGCAACAGGATGGGATGCCAAAGGCATTGACAATGTCATTCCTGGAATTGAAGTGGCCGAACAAGTTGTGGTAGATGTCCATGTAGCCGCTGAGGAAGTAGCCGTTCAAAAGCCCATTGCCATTGTTCAAGAAGTGACGCAACCCATTGCTTTGGTACAAGAAGTGACGCAACCATTGGAAAGCCCCGTGATGCGAATTGAATTGGAGGAAATTTCAAATGGAGACGTACAATTGGAACCTGTTGGTCTCAATATCAACGACGAAGCGCCCATTCAACAAAACGAAGTGGTCTTCGAAATTGAAATTCCAGAAGAACCTAAAACCATTGAGTTGTTCGAAATGACAACTGAAGTTGAAGCTCCTAAAATGGTTCAAGAGGAATTGACCTTTGAAAAGGAGGAAGTAAAAATGAAATTCAACGTGCAGGAAAACGTCAATGAGGATGTATTCCAAGTGTTGGGATTTGGAGAAAAAGAGGTCTCTGCGGAGCAGCGTGCCACTGCACCTGAGGCTTCATTAAGTTTAAAAGAAAAAGCCACCGATAGCATTGATCGCTCCTCCATCAATCAATTACAAATAGAGCGTTCAGACCGCATCAAACAAATCTGCATGAAATTAAAAAGTCCTGGTGGCTTAAATTCATTGGAAGACGAACCCGCCTACTTGCGCAAAAAAGTAGTCTTGGACAACCCTCCAGCGAGCAATGAAAGCCAAGCATCACGTTTTGGAATCTCCGAAACCACTGATTTGAATGGAGAAAAACGCTACGGTTTAAGCGACAACAATCCTTTTCTACATGACAACGTAGATTGAGCCCTGAATACACAACAACAACAAAAAAAGGACTGATTTCTCAGTCCTTTTTTTTATGGCTTGAAAAACCAATTTACTTTTTGATTTGATCCAACATCGCGTGCGCCAATTGCTGTCGCTTCCATTCATAATAGGCAAATCCGTAGGTCCAAAAGACCGCCCAACTGCTATACAGCAGAATTACAATAACGGTCAACCACCATCTCTCCGATATGATTTGCCCTTGTTCATTCTTGACCAAAAAAGGCTCGTACTTCCAAATAAAATTCCAAACACCCAACAGAAAGAGCGCAGCAGAAACCAAAAAACTAAGTGCCACAGCTCCAATCACAGCCGACTTATTGGGTCGTGTTCCCTCGGAGGAGGAATGATTCCAATACCCAACAACACGATTGCGCTCATCATGAACGATGGATACATCTTCATTGTAACGGGTATGGTAGAGACCATCGTTCATTCCAACAAAAATGATGTCGTTTAATTTCACCCAACGCTGAGGACCTTTCTTCTCTTCCGCTGCAATAACACTGGTGCCTCCTTCCTGAAGAGGCCCACGTGTAATGACCAAATTCGTAGATGGAAATAATGTTCTAATTTTCATGAATCAAAAATAATCGAAAAGGTTTACTGAAATACGATGTCCACCTTTCTATCGCGCACATTCGCACCATTGCGCTGCGGCAGATGAATTTCCACTTCTATTTGATTGGATAACGCACCATGCGCCATGAGGAATGCTTGCACCACAAATGCTCTTTGCCAAGCCAATCGCTCATTAGAAAGAGCGTCACCACTAACATCACATGAACCAATCAATTTTACTCTTTCAGCCGGGTTCATCAATAAATAAAAACCCAGTTGCGTCAATGCTTGATGGTAAGTCTCCTCCAAAGTGGACTCATTCCTACCAAACAAAACGGGATTTGCATCTGGTCGAATGGTGACGTTCTGAGACAATACCCCTCCGCCATTGTCCGCCAAGAGCAGGGACTCATCATCTACTTTCAACCAATTCAATCTCCCGAGCTGAATGCCCAGGTATTCCCAACGAACTCGTCCATCCCCATCAGTCATCAATTGGGCCACTACTTCCCCACTTTTATTCTCTATTTGAAAAGACTCGTATCGAAGTGGCTGGTGCTGATGATCTAAAAATTGCCATTGGTGCACCACACCCAAGGCAAGAAAAACACATCCTCTTGATGCGTTAAAAGAACTTGTGTGATAAGCATCAGATTTCCATTGAAAGGGTTGATTGAAAACAAAACAAAAAGAATCCCTTTCGACCTGTTTCGTCAATTCAAACAATGCATTTCGTTTGGGACGATGCTGATCTCGGTTAGAAGAGAGCCATCCCATTTCTGGAGACAATACGATCCATTGAAAATCATCCGCCAAAGAATTAATGGGAGACTCCAACTGCCATCGGACTTGAAACGCCTCTTGAATGGGGGAAAGAAAAATATCCCAATCCCCGCGATCCGTCACAGCAGAAAAACACAAACCCTCAGGGTTCATGATTGGGTAGCGTTCATCCGAAGCGGTATTCACTCCATTGCCCATATTCTGCGGAGCTGACCACTCACCATTCACCCACTTGATTCGATAAATATCCCATCCACCCTGACCTCCTTGGCGGTCAGAAGAAAAATACAACCACCCCTCTTGGGCATCGAAAAAAGGTTCAGCATCATTCGCGGCATACTCTTGCATCAAAACCAAATCTTGACTTCGGTAACGCCAATGCAACTTGCACATAGGTTTTCCTTGAATCAACGTCATTTGGGAATAAAAACTCATGGTATCCGAGACAAAACCAGGGCCTTCACCGATCCATTTTTCTCCTTCACTTTCTGCTGAAAACTGATTGTCTTTTAAAACAAAAGATTTCCACTCAACATTGGACTTCCATGTTTCTTGCTTGGACGCAACAACAAATGAAGAAATGGCTGTGGCTTTCCCTCCATTCCATAAGGCAGAAAAGCCCAAATGATCGGTAGGCCATGTTCGCACATTCCATTGTCCCTGAACGTGGATGCTCACTAAAATAAACAACAAAAATGACACGATCCGCATGGTAACAAAATTGCACCAAAGATGACCGTTGAAGGACATGGATGATAAAGAGGTTTGAACAGCCTATGGTTAATCGTTCTCACGCTGCAGCGCGTCATACACCAACTCAGCTTCTTCAAACCAAGCTGATCCAAATTTTCTGATCAAGGGCTCTTTGAGAAAGCGAAATACGGGAACCTTCAATTTTGAACCACATTCACATGCTGGCTCACAAATTCCCCACCGGTGAAAATTCACTCCCGTATATTCTTTGAGCTCATTGGTTCGGATGGGGTAGAGATGGCAACTGATTGGTTTTTTCCATGTCGTTTTTCCATCCAAAAAAGCTTTTTCATATCCGCATTTTGCAATGCCCTTTTGGTCATAAAATACAAAAGCGCAGGCACCATGATCACCGTATAAAGGGGTGGTCAGTTCTTCATCGTCATCCACCACTACAAAACCTTTTTCCTCAACCACCGCAATGTGCTCGGCAGGGAGGTACGGTTTGACCAACGGCCAAAACTTTTCCAACTCATCTACTTCTTCAATCGTCAGTGGAGCACCACTGCTGCCTTCTACGCAACAAGCGCCTTTGCATGCGTTCAAATCGCACACAAATTGTTCCTCAAAAATATCTTCGCTAACTAAGGTCTCTCCAATGATGATCATGCTGCAAAACTACACCCAAACTTTGGTTCCTTCCGAACAATTGGAGCAAATGTCAATGCTCTTTCGGCTTTTCAAAAGTTGGCCCCTGAATGAGCGGTAATTTTCATTGTTCCATATTTCATGAAAAGACTGCTCGCGCAAACTGCCCATCGGATGGGCAGCATCTTTATCAAAACAACATGGGACGATTTTCCCATCCCAAGTGATGACACAGGACGACCACAACCGCCAGCAATGGTTGTCCAATCGACTTTTGATTTCCCACTTCCCATCGGCATTCTTTCGATAACGTCGGTACTTTTCGTTTTGGGGCATCAAAGGATGATCATCAGATGGATGATACAATTGCGCTGTCTTCCACTTAACCTCATCCACCCCTATTTCATTGGCCCATCGTTTAATCTCATCCACCTCATGCTCATTGGGTTTAACCACAATGGTCTGCACAATGACATGGGGATGACTCACACCCCTGCGCTTCTTCTCGTCTACCAATCGTTTTACTGCTTGCTTTACTTCATCCACTTTCCCATTCACCCGATACTGCTCATAAACTTCTTGCGTAAAACCATCTAGGCTAATGATGATTCGATCCAATCCGCTTTCAATGATGTCAGCAACCGTTTTCTCCCCCATAAAATGGGCATTGGTAGAAATGGCGGTGTATATTTTTTTTTTATGGGCCAAGTTCACCATTTGCAACAATTGAGGATGAATAAACGGTTCTCCTTGAAAATAGAAATTGATATGAAATACAAATTCACTCCACGTTGAAACCCATGATTTAAATTCTTCTAATTTGATGTTGCCTGTAGGTCGAGAAAAATCTTTTAAACCCGAAGGACATTCTGGACAGCCCAGATTGCATGCCGTGGTGGGTTCAACACTCAGGCTAATGGGCAGCGCAGGATGATGGGATTTTCGCAAATAAAAACCTACATAGACCAACAAGGCATTCCAACACTTTTTGAAAGTGACGGCCCGTAAAAACCGGATAGCATCACGCCAAAACATCAGTCCTCCACGCTGAAACGCAACGACATGGTAATGCTGGCCGACTTCTCCTTCGAGCTCGTGTTGAAAGAACCGCCCCAAGAGTATTCATCTTCTGACGAGTTGGGTGCTACAATTTGAAAAACACCCATGTCTCCGTTCTTTAACACACCCAAAGCGCATCCAGATTCCTCGGCAATTTTCTGGGCGCGAAGCGTTGCGTCTTTCGTCGCCTCTGCAATCATCTGAATTTTCAATGCGGCCAATTGTGTGTAATAGTATTCTGGACGCATGGAATTCAATTCAAGTCCTTTGTTGATGAGTTCAGTGACCTCTCTGGAAAGGGCCTCCACCTTATCCACTTGCTTGGACTCAATCTTCACTTCTTGTGAAAGGGTGTATCCATTGAAGTAGGAAGTAGAATTGCCATCTCGATCCGTTTCGGTGCGGTATACTTTTTCAATTTCAACCGCAGAAAATACCAAATCTTCTTTCTTCATTCCCTTCGATGTGAGGTATTCCTCCAACAATTTGGTATCCGTATTGAGTGCGTCGTAGGCTTCTTTTAAGGTGGGCGCATAGCGCGAATATTGACCTCGCCATACGATCAAATCGGAAGTAAATGTCTTCTCCGCTTTGCCCGTCACGGCTATCGCATCCTCATGACGGTTGCGGTTTTGTATGGCATTCCCCAAGATGTATGCTGTGATGATGACACTTAAACCAATTAAAAGTTGCGGTATATTTTTTTTCAATGCGTCCATAATCTGTCGTTCGTGTTCAAATATAGCGGATTCAACGATTATCTTTACGCCATGATGATGATTGAAAAATTAAAGGCATACGAAAACAAGCAACCAGAAATTGTTTTTCATTGGAAGGATGGCGAAACCGAAGCAGAAGGCTGGGTAGTCATCAACTCGCTCCGAGGCGGAGCAGCAGGCGGTGGAACCCGCATGCGCAAAGGATTGGATAAAAGAGAGGTAGAATCTTTGGCCAAGACCATGGAGATCAAGTTTAGTGTAAGCGGTCCGGCCATTGGGGGTGCAAAAAGTGGAATCAACTTTGATCCCGCCGACCCCAGAAAACAGGGAGTATTGGAGAGGTGGTATGCAGCAGTGAAGCCCCTGCTTAAATCGTACTATGGTACCGGTGGAGATTTGAATGTAGATGAAATTCATGAGGTCATTCCCATCACCGAACAAAATGGTGTTTGGCATCCCCAAGAGGGTGTTTTCAATGGGCATTTCAATCCCAGCGAAGCCCAAAAAATCATCCGCATTGGGCAATTGCGCAGAGGGGTTATCAAAGTTTTAAATGATGCCCGATACACGCCCTCTTTGCAAATGGGATACAAAGTGGCCGACATGATCACCGGATATGGTGTGAGCAAGAGTGTTGAACAGTATTATCAAATCTGGGGCGGTTCGATTGCAGGAAAGCGCGTCATCGTTCAAGGATGGGGCAATGTTGGGGCTGCAGCAGCTTTCTACGCGGCCCAAGCCGGTGCCAAGGTGGTGGGAATTATTGACCGCAATGGAGGAATCATGGATGCACAAGGATTGAGCTTTGATGCCATCACCCAATTGTTTTTGAATAGACAAGGCAATCAGTTGGTGAGTGATCAAATGATTTCTTTTGATGAAATCAACCAAAAAATTTGGTCCATGGGTGCTGAAGTGTTTCTGCCATGTGCAGCCTCTAGATTGGTTACTCAGGACCAAGTGGATCAATTGATTCAACACGGTTTGGAAGTGATCGCCTGCGGTGCCAATGTTCCTTTTGCCGATCAAGAAATTTTCTTCGGACCCATCGCGCAAATGGCAGACCAAAAAGTATCCATCATCCCCGATTTCATCGCCAACTGCGGAATGGCGCGTGTCTTTGCCTATCTCATGAGTAGCGATTTGAGCACCATCGACGATGCTGCAATATTTGAGGATACTTATCAAATCATCGGAAACGCTCTCAAAGAAATACATCAAATCAACGCTTCAAAAAATAATATCACCGCATCTGCGTTTGATATCGCACTAAGAAAATTGAACGTATAGTTTTGAAAAGATTTTTGTTTGCCTTACTCAGCCTGATTGCGATGAATAACCATGCGCAACAGGTTGGCCTATGGACAGATTTGTTCAGTTACAACAACATCAAAAAGCTGGCCTTTGGGCAATACAATGAAGTGATTGGATTATCGGAAAATGGCATTGTCATTTACAACGCAGCGGATCAGAGTTTTCAAAAAATCAGTAAAACCAACGGATTGAATGATGTAGCACCCACATCCATTGCTTTCATCGCTAAAAACAACACCATTGTTTTGGGGTATCAAAATGGAAACATTGATTTGCTCCTAAAGAGCGGCACCATCAATGTTCCCGATTTCAAGCTCAGCAATATCATCGGAAACAAGGCCATCGAACACATTGACATTGAAGACAACTTGGCTTATCTCTCTACTGGAATCGGATTACTGGTATTGAATTTAGAAGAGTACGAAATCAAAAATACCGCCTTGCTTGGAGAAAATGGCGTTGCAGAACCAGTACTGCATAGTTTTCAGTTCAATCAAAAGCGATATGCGGTTGGGTCAAAAAAAATATTATCCATTGACAGCAGCAATCCATTCCTTGCAAATTTTCAAAATTGGGATTTAAGTTATTCTAGCGGCAATGCAAACATTCAATCCGTCACCAGTTACGGTTCATATGTTTATTTCATCCTTGAAGAACAAGGAAATTTTACGCTTTGGAAAGGCGACTTGAATCAAAACAGTTGGGAACCCCTGGCGAATATCAATTCCACCAATGCCCCTCAATCCATTTGGTGCGATGAAACACATATCACCATCAGCTTAAACGATCGCTATCTTGTTTACAACACCAATGGAGAGATGGTCTTTGAAGACAACCAAAACGATTGGTTATTCCTTTCACCCCAACAAGTCATCATCGACTCCAACGAAAAAATTTGGATTGGCAACGGTATATATGGCTTATGCTCAAGAGCAGCTGATGGGACTGAGCGATTGCACACACCGGTAGGTCCATTTTCGAACACCATGCGCAAAGTCAACCCTTACAATGACCATGTATGGTTGGCTACAGGCAATGTATTTCCTTGGTGGGGAAATACCTACACTTATTGTTTTCAATCTGCATACGTGCAGAACACTTGGATCAACGAAAGCTTTGGAAGTGGAGCAAACACCTTTGGCGATGGTGTATTCGATGTGGTAGACGTCGCAGTGGATCCTACTGATCAACAACACATTTTATTCGGCAGCTGGGAAGAGGGGCTGGTGGAAAGAAATGCAGAAGGAAAAATCAATGTTTTCAATTCAGCCACTGGCAATAATCCATTGCAATCTTCCATTGATACCGCTTCGAATTGGACGGCGGTGGGAAGTGTCCAATTCGATTTGGATGGAAACGCTTGGATCGCCAACAGCTTTTCCGAAAACCCTATTGTCGCTTACACCAGAGACAAACGCTTTGTTCCGTTCAATTTTAGTCCATTGGTATCCAAATCCGACATCATTGAACAAGTTTTTCATTCTCAATCAGGTTATGTGTATGCCATTGTTCGGGGTAAAGGAATTTTGGCCTTGAATTACAACGGAACCATAGACAATAAAGACGATGACACCTACAAATTGCTGATTGACAAAGAAGGTCAGGGAGGATTGCCCACCAAGGATGTTTATTCCATTACTGAAGATTTGGATGGCAGTATCTGGCTGGGCACCATCAAAGGCGTTGCTATTTTTTACAACCAAGAGGCCATCTTCACCGACGAAAATTTTGATGCAGAACAAATACTCATCACACAGGATGGAAACGTCCAGATATTATTGGAAACAGAGGCCATTAATAACATCGAGATTGATGGTGGCAACAACAAATGGATGGCCACCCAGAACAATGGCGTGTATCGATTTAGTCCTGATGGATTGACCAAACTGGCCCATTATACCAAGGACAACACCCCTCTACCTTCCAACAACATCTACGACATTGGAATCAACCAAGCCAATGGACAAATCTTTTTTGCCACAGACCGTGGACTCATCGCCTATACAGGTGATGCGACCAATTTTGACAACAAAATGGAAAAGCTTTACGCCTACCCCAACCCGGTTCCAAAGGACTATGAGGGTCTCATTTCTATTCAGGGTTTAGCGTATCAGAGTGAGGTCCGCGTCACGGACATCGCGGGTAGATTGCTGTTTGCCGGTTCCAGTGAGGGTGGTCGTTGTGTCTGGGATGGAAAAGACAACACGGGAAACCGACCCGCCCCAGGTGTATACATCATCTCTGCCGGTGATGCGCAAGGAGACGTTAAAAACGTTTCTAAAATTGCCTTTGAGCGTTGATTTTTTTTCTTTCCTTTACAACATGATCATTTTACAAGTTTCTGAAAAACCGGCCATCGATGTGCTTGGTCTCATCGTGAAGGGCGGCTGGGTAATGATTCCGCTCGGAATTCTCTTGGTGTACACCATTTATTTGTTGATTGAAAGATTCTTATACTTCAATCAGCAAAACGTTGCACCTGCCGAAAAAAGCAGAAGACACATTGAGTTGTTGCGAACGGGTGAGAACCATGGCGCATCACAATTGTGCACAACGGTAAGGGGTTCTTGGGGCAGAATTTTCATTCATGCCGGAAGCAGTCAAAACATTGAAGAGGTGGATCAGTTGCTTTCCGACGCTACCAACATTGAAATTGCGCATTATGAAAAAGGCCTTTCTTCTTTGAGCCTCATTGCCGGCATAGCACCATTGCTTGGATTTATTGGAACCATCATTGGCGTCATCACCATCTTTTTTGACATCTCGGTTTCGCAAGACATCAGCATCGCTGTCATTTCAGAAGGTTTGTATCAAAAAATGGTTTCATCCGCAGGCGGGTTGGTAGTTGGAATCATCGCCTTCTCTGCTTATCATATTTTTCAGCAAAAAATAGACAAGTTCACGCGTGGCATTCAAGAGCATGCATTGTTGGTGAAATTGGCGCAAAAAGAAAGTCAATTGTAACATGAAAATCAACCGCCGCCAAAAGCATGGTGCAGAGGTGAGTACACATTCCCTCAATGACATCATGTTTTTTCTTTTGCTTTTCTTTTTGATTTTGTCCACAATGGCCCACCCCAATGTGCTCAAGGTCTTATTGCCCGAATCAAAAGAAAACAAAGCCAAAGAGGCCAAGCAGAACGTACAGGTGGCCATGGATGGCAATGAGCAATTGTACTTTGAAAACAAGCCCTGTTCGCCAGAAGATTTGGAACGCAAACTAGAATTGTTGCATCAAAAAGATTCCACCACAGCCGTATCCCTGCAAATGGACAAAGGCTTGCCCATTCAGAAATTGGTAGAAGTCATGGAGATGGGAAAGCGCCAGCAAGTCAACATGTTTTTAAAGACTACAAAACCACAACAATGACCAGTATCATCCTTGTTGTTTTCTTAATGGGATACATTCTCATTGCCACTGAGCACAATATAAAAATTGACAAAGCCGCCACTGCGCTGTTCATTGGCGTAGCATGCTGGGCGCTAATGGTAACAGGATATGTTGACCCCCTACCCCATTGGTTGTCTGATATTACAACCACGGGCAAGAATCATTTTTTTTCAGAGCGCTTGGCGCATCACATTGAAGAAATATCAGGCATTCTTTTGTTCCTGATGGGCGCAATGACAATAGTGGAGATCATTGATGCCCACGATGGCTTTAAATTGATAACTGACCGCATCACGACCAGAAAGAAAAGTCGTTTGCTTTGGGTCATTGCCTTGCTCACCTTTTTCCTGTCAGCGGCATTGGATAATTTGACCACAGCCATTGTTATGATTAGTCTATTGCGCAAGCTTATACCCGATCAACCCACCCGATGGTTGTTTGCCGGTATTGTTGTTATTGCGGCCAATGCAGGGGGAGCGTGGTCGCCCATTGGAGACGTCACCACAACGATGCTTTGGATCGGCGGACAAATTACAAGCGGCAGCGTGATAACACAGTTAATCATTCCCAGTTTGATTTGCCTATTGGTTCCTTTGACCATTTTGTCCATTCAACTCAAAGGAGATATTGAAGGTAGCACCAGCACAACCAACGCACCCGTAGCACGGAAAGAACAAAACGTGGCCTTGATTCTTGGATTGGGTGGATTATTGGCTGTTCCCATTTTCAAGCAACTGACCCACCTCCCCCCTTTCATGGGGATCATGCTCAGTCTTGGCGTTTTATGGATGGCCACCGACCTCATGCACGGGCGAAAATTGGATGAAGAGAAATCGCGATTCACGGCATTGCATGCCTTGCGCAAAATCGACATGCCTTCCATCCTTTTCTTTTTGGGAATCTTACTCGCTGTTGGTGCTCTGCAAGAAATTGGACTACTTTCCAACGCTGCCATTTGGCTTAAAGAACAACTGAATAATCCATATACCATCAACATGACTATTGGAATACTGAGCGCCATCATTGACAATGTTCCATTGGTTGCCGCATCCATTGGCATGTATCCCATCACAGAGATGGGGGCAGATGCATGGACCAATTACTTTGTGCAAGACGGTGTATTCTGGGAATTCTTGGCCTATTGTGCGGGAACGGGGGGGAGCATCTTGATCATTGGTTCTGCCGCAGGGGTTGCCGTGATGGGACTAGAAAAAATCGACTTTGGATGGTACCTCAAAAAAATTAGCCTATGGGCATTGATCGGATACCTCAGTGGTGGATTGGTCTACGTTCTCATGCATGTATAGTTTCAACCAATCGCGTTGAATAACTCTTGGAATATTTTTAAAGTACATACCAAAAACCACTCATCTTCGTTCAGCATAAAAGAACGAACATGATTTTGACTTCCATTTTTCTACAAGCTGCAGTAAATCTTCCCGATGCTACTGCGCCACACAACACGACAATCGCTGAAACGCTTTTGCATCAATTGGCCACTGGCTGGTACATTTACGTGCCACAATTGTTCATGAGCGTTTTGAGTGTGTACATCATCATCGACAGGTGGATTGCTACGAAAAGAGCCTTGAAAGGTGAAGCCAATTTCCTTCCTAAAATCAAAGATTTCATTTACGCCGGAAAAATTGACATGGCCAAAGATTTGGCCAAAAACATGGATACACCCGAGGGCAACATCATCCACAAAGGATTGAGCAGAATTGGAAAACCTGTGAATGACATCAAGAAAGCCATCGAGAATGTTGGAAAGCAGGAAACCGCTAAATTGGAAAAGAACGTTATCGTCTTGGCCACGATCGCAGGTGTTGCGCCTGTGTTTGGATTCCTGGGTACTGTCTTCGGAGTAATCACCATTTTCAAAGACATTGCAGAAGCAGGATCCCTTCAAATCAGCACAGTTTCAGAGGGATTGTATTTAAAAATGATTTCTTCGGCTGTGGGTTTGATTGTATTCATGATTGCGCACATTGGTTACAACTTAATGATTTCAAGAATCAACAAAGTCGTCAACAAAATGGAGGCCCATGCCATTGAGTTTTTGGATATCCTTGAAGAACCAACCCACTAATCAATATGGATTTTGGAAGGAAAAATAAGGTTCATGTAGAACCTGCAATGTCGGCGCTGTCCGATATCATCTTCATGCTGTTGATCTTCTTCATTATCGCCAGCACTTTGGCGGTGAACGGAGAGGCCGTGAATCTTCCGAAAACCAGCACGGGTCAACCCTCTGTGGGAAGTACCACGGTCACCATCACCAAAGATTTGGTGTATTCATTGAACAATGAAGTGATCCAAAAAGATCAGCTCAAAGATCGTTTGCAAAGCTATTTCTTTGGAAGACCCCAAGAAAAGCGCACGGTCATTCTCAATGTGGATCGCGATGTCCCCACCGGAGAGACCATTGAACTATTTTCAACTTTGAAGGTACTGCACTGTGAACCCGTAATTGCAACACAAACACCCAAGGCAGAGTAATGATTCAGAAGTACGCACCTTTTGTCGGCACATTGATTTTTCACAGCATCCTTTTTGGGTTGCTCATCATGGGCATGCGAAGTTGTACCAAATTACCACCCATTGAACCCATTCAATATGAAAGCATAAGCCTTGCGGCTTTGGGCGATTTTGAACCCGGCGAAGGAGAGTACGTCGATTTGGGTGCAGAAAGTGCGGCGATGGAAGCGGCAAGTGGTGATGTGAATGAGATCATCGACGATGCACAATCTACTGTCACTGCTCAAGGTGACGATACTCCCACTGAAACCAACAATACCAACGCCGATCCCAATCCTCAACCCTCTGCCCAAGAGCAGCAACAAAACGCACAGAAGAGTAAAATCAATAACTTATTTGACAAAGGAAAGAATACATCAGCCGGTGACACTCCTGGTGGAGGCGGAATCGAGGGTAATCCTGATGGAGCGCTTGGAGGCAAAGGCATGTTCGGCGGATCAGGTGGAGAGGGAAAATGGAGTTTGAAAGGCAGAGGAATGAAGTCAGCACCTAGTCTTGAGAAGAAACCTGATTTTGCCGGAACCATTTACCTGAACATTACTGTAGACAGTGAAGGAAAAGTGACCAGTGCAACCGTTGACCCTGTCCAATCAAAAGTATCCGCAGAAGGCTTCAAACAACGCTCTAAACTAGCCATTGAGGCTGCTAAAAAAGGCCGATTCACAACCATTGCCGATAGCAAAAAGCAAGTGGCTTCCATTGTGATTACGTTCAAGCTCAAATGACC
>JACCDH010183499.1_pt1 | contig 29924 bp, 24 predicted proteins | sample 7442481 | NCBI WGS metagenome assembly JACCDH01 (sample SAMN15323433, study PRJNA562643) | freshwater metagenome | isolation source: river surface water | place: USA:Blue River Watershed | collected 2017-08-15
AAGTGCCTTTGTTAAGAGGCACCAATGTTTTTAATCTTTTCTTTGAAAACTCTACCCGTACCAGAACCACCTTTGAATTAGCTGCAAAGCGTTTGTCAGCTGATGTGGTCAATTTGGATATTCAAACATCATCCACTGCCAAGGGCGAGACATTGCTCGACACCATTGATAACTTAGTAGCGATGCAAGCAGATATTTTTGTGGTGAGACATAAAACCACAGGTGCTGCGGTGGAGGTAGCGCAACATTTGCCACCGCACGTTCACGTGATCAATGCGGGTGATGGTACTAATCAACATCCTACGCAAGGTCTACTTGATATGTACACCATGCGTCACTACAAACAAGACTTCTCCAAGCTTAAAGTGGCCATCATTGGAGACATCGTTCACAGTCGTGTGGCTAAGTCGAATATTCATGCACTGACCACCTTGGGCTGTAAAGAAATCCGTGCAATTGGTCCAGAGAGTTTGCTGCCTAAAGACCTCAATATGATGGGCGTCAAAATCTTCAACAACATCGAGGAGGGTTTAAAAGATGTTGATGTGGTGATGACTCTCAGAATCCAAAAAGAACGCATGGAAGCAGGTCAAGTGCCTGAAGGAGATGCTTTCTTCAAGCAATGGGGGCTTACTCAAGAAAGACTGAAATTGGCCAAGTCTGATGCGATTGTGATGCACCCAGGTCCGATGAACCGTGAAGTAGAGATTGCTAGTGATGTGGCCGATGGCCCACAGTCAGTTATCCTCAAGCAAGTGACCTTCGGTATTGCGGTGCGCATGGCTGTGATGTCGATCGTGGCGGGGAATTAAAATCATAGCTGAGTAAAAGTGCCTATAAGTTAAGAGTGATAATTGGAAAAAGTAAGGAAAATTGATGAAATTCAGCATGAAGGTTATTATCAGAAGAAGGAATTTAACAATAATCTAATTTTCGCAGCTGTCTATAACCAACTGATTTATAAGTAAAATGTTAAAAACATTTAATCCTAGCCGCATTCATTTTTTAAGTTGATCTCTTAGCTTAGTAGTGAGCAAGAATTTGCACAATTATCGGGAATATCTGAAATTTTTTAGTAAATTAACTATAGTTAATACGTATAATTCACAAAATTCCTTATTAGCATGACTCCTGAGTTACAGTAAGTCATATAATTTAAAAAATGTTATTCCGATAAATATGTCAAAACAATCCCCAAACATAGTTTTAGAAAATGAAATCACTATTTGGGATATCCTAGATTTTGTTATTGAATCATGGAAGATTATTGCTGTGACTTCCCTTGTTGGGGGCTTGCTCGGACTTGGATATGGAGCCATTCTGCCTCCAGAATATCAAGCAACGGCAAATATTCAGGTGGCAAAAGTTTCTGGAAGTGATGTGGAGCAACCATCCTTGTTACTAGAAAAACTTAAATTGCCTGAATACTATTCTCAAAAAACACACATAGCGTGTGAGTTGGTTGAAAATCAAAATCCTGGTGAATTGCTTGCAAAGAGACTGTCACCAAAATTAGCAAAAACATTATCAATGGTTGTAATCTCATACAAGGCTGGCAGCCCAGAAATTGTTGAAAAATGCTTAGATAGTGTAATTAACGACATACGTATCAATCAAGGTTTGTTGGCAAAACCAATTATTGAAAATAAAAAAAAGGATTTGGTAGGCCTGAGGGAGCAGCTTAAATCGTCGGAATTAATTTTAAACATATTGCCGAAAACAAACATGAGTTTTGATTTTTCTGATTCAAATTTCCATACTTCATCACTGCTTCTTAATATGATTGTAAATAAGGGTAATGAAATTAAAGATTTAAAAAGACTAATAAATGATTTAGAAGTTCAATTGATTGAACCTCAAACAAAAGAAGCGCTTCTAATAACACCAATTTATGCTTTTAAGCAAAAATCATTTTTTAGCGTCTTCAAAGTTTTTGTGAAGGGATTAATTGCTGGTTTATTTTTCGGAATAATCGTTCGGATTTGTCAAAAAGCCTACCAAACGCATAATGCATCGCGAAAGAATAAGTTGCTAATTTAGTTAGTATTTAATAATCTAAGATAGCACATTTTTCTCTTAAATCTTGTGAACTTTACTTATACAAGATGCTAACTCATGGCAATAGAGTGTTTTCTCATGAAGACTTTGATGATATTCCGATTGAGTTGAAAAACTCTAGCGCGTGATACGCTTATGCATAATTTAAAAACCATACTTAAAAACTCAAGTTGGATCATGTTCGAGCAAATTTTACGAATCTTTGCTGGTTTATTCATTGGTGTTTGGATTGCTCGTCATCTTGGGCCCTCTGATTTTGGAGAGCTGAGTTTTGCATTAGCGCTCTCATCGTTAATAGGAATTTTTGCATCACTTGGCCTAAATCGTACAGTTGTTCGTGAGCTGACTTTGCATGCATCTGATATGTTTTTTATCAGGCGTATAGTTGCGGCAACTATAGTATGGCGTTTATTTTTCTCATGTTTTTGCTATGGATTAACAGTCTCAATCAGTCTAATTTTTGATCAAGGCAATCCACTGATTGTAGGTATTGTTGCTGCAACCATAACCTTTGCGTCATTTGATGTTATTGATCTATATTTTCAATCTAGATCCGCTTCCCGTTATAGTGTTATTGCACGTAGTATTAATTTTTTTATATTTCTTTTTATTAAGATTTTGTTATTGGTTAACGATGCAACGTTAATTGCTTTTGCATTTACAACAACATTAGAAGCTATTGGAAGTGCTTTTTGTTTATGGTGGGTGAATCGTTCTCACGGAATAAAACTGAGTTTAAAAGATATTGATTTAAATTATGGTTGGCACTTGATTATTCAAAGTTGGCCAGAATTATTTGCAGGGTTTGCAGGGCTGGTGTTTGTAAGAATTGATCAGATTATGCTGGGCAATATGATTGGCAATGAGGCAGTTGGTCTGTATTCAGTTGCCTCAAAAATTGCAGAGGCCTGGTACTTTGTGCCTGCTGCTTTGGTTGCATCAACGTTTCCTAGTATTGTTATTCAACGCAATGTCGATAAGAATCTTTATTTGCAAAAAATTCAAAAACTCATGATAGCAGTAGTAATTATGTCTTATATAATGATCTTCCTCGTAACATGCTTTGGCTCTTTGATTGTAGGATTTTTATTTGGTGGTAATTTCAAAGATTCTTCCTATATTTTATTGGTTCTTATATGGAGCGGTTTATTCGTTTCATTTGGAACAGTGTCTGGTTCGTGGATCGTAGCTGAAGGTAAGCTTAAAATTAATCTTTCACGTAATTTATTCGGTGCATTTTCAAATATAATTTTCAATTTAATTCTAATTCCTCAATATGGTGCAAATGGAGCGGCTTTTGCTACTGTTATTTCTTTAAGTCTAGCTTATTTCTTTATTGACTTTTTAAACCCAGCCACGCGGGATATGGGTCTACTTAAATTGAAGGCCTTATTTTTTATTAAATGATATTTGTAATGTATTATATTTATTAATCTCTGGATATTCAATGCAAAATCAATCGATATAATGTAAGGAGACTAAGTGTTAAGCCGCTTTAATTACCTTTTAGATAAAATAAATCACGCTAATTTTTCATCCAGCCCATTTAATCATGTCACCATAAACAACTTCTTTAATGAAGATGACTTTAATGAGTTAATTAATTTAGGGCAGATTAAATTAGGTGCATGTGAAAATACAAAATCACTTATTAATCTTTTACGTAATGAAATGTATGAGCCAATTTTTTTCCCGGGGTCAATTACGTCCGAGTCAAAATATCTTAAATATATAGAAAATGGTTTATTTAATAAAAAGCTTATCGATGGGTATGGAAAAAAATTACTTGAAGGTTATGGGATAACGTACAGGCTTAAACAGTATCGATCTAATTTTATTAAAGAGCTCATGGAGTTTTTTGAGGGTGAAGAATTGCACAATTTGCTTAGAGTTAAATTCAAATTACAATTGCCCACATACTACGATGGAGGAGTTCAAAAGAATCTACGTGGCTATCAAATTTCACCTCATGCTGATACATCTAAAAAAGCTTTAACTTGGATGGTAAATATTTATACTGATGAAGATGATGTTTCGGTAAAAGAGATGCATACTCATTTGTGTAAATTTAAAGATAAATATTCATACGTTTATGAGGTATGGAGAAATAATAATATTGATCCAGTTTGGGTTCCATGGGGGTGGGCTGACACGGTCAAGCAAACCAATTCGAATAACAGTATCACAATTTTTAAACCAAGTTTCGATACATTACATGCCGTTAAAGTTTCTGAAGATCATTTAATAAACCAAAGAAATCAAATTTACGGAAACCTTTGGTATGAAACTCCCCAAAAAAAAGATTCAATGCCTTGGGAAACTCTTGATTTATTCAGAAGAAAAAGTTTTATGGAGCGAATTGCTTTTCGAATTAATAATCTAGAACATTGATGTGCTTGGATGAGTGACGCTTTATAGAGCCTTGCATATTAGTTGTAAAAATGGGATTAAGATGTCTTCCTGATGGAAAGGTTTTACATCTTTACTCGATTAATGCCTCAGTTATACTGTAAATAATTGGGTTGTATTTGCTATTGGTGGGCATTTGAAATTACTTGAAAGGTAGTGATTTTTTGCACAAAGTTGACTTTAACTTTAATGATGACGGATTCATAGTACTCCGAAAGGTTTTTGATGGGGAAACATTGATCCGAATAAGGAAAATACTTTCTGAAATTGTGGCTTATGCGGATTGTGGGTTAGAAGATCCGTTTTCCAATTACTATCTTAGACATCGTGCGGATAAGGGCGTCCTGTTTGATTTATTTCAGCGCCATCCAGAATTTTACGAGATTGTTAGCAATCCTCATATTCTGGATGCTTTAGAATCTGTAATTGGCCCTGATATATTTATTTATGAAAATAGTGTTGTTTACAAACCAAAAGGTAAACAAAATGGTGTGCCATATCACCAAGATTTCATTTCTCGTTCGAATGAGCCCATAAAGTACATCGCTTGGATGGCTATCGATCGTGTTACAAAGGAAAGCGGCGCTTTGAAGGTACTGCCGGGATCGCATAAAGACGGTTTTAGAGACTGGTATCGCGTTAAGGGTGAAGCTCATCATGACCGCATAGATATATCAACGCTTGATCTAAGTAAACAAATACATTTGGAGCTTGAGCCGGGAGACGTTCTTATATTCAATCAGTTAGTTGTTCATGGAAGTGATCAGATGAGCACAGAATCACTTCGCTTAGTTTATCGAGCTTCATATCAAGGCTTTGATGAAATATATGTTCCACGTGGTTCACCAATTGTTGTTCGTGGTGGTAGACCCGAATCATTGGCAAGCCGATGGCCTTCTCCTTATCATCATGATTTACAGTCCAAAAATTTATTAATTAGGATGCTCAATCGTATAGGTAGAAAATTGGTATCTATTTGATAGCCAGTAATCAAATGACTATACTGAGTAAAATTAAGACTCTTTCTTATCTCTTTAAAGGTAGGCCATTTAATTTAGAGAGACCTGTTGTATTACAGTTCCCTGTCAATGATATCTGTAATTCGCGATGCCAAATGTGTCGTATTTGGGAAAATAAGAAGTCGGAGGACCTCACTCCAGAACAGCTTCGCGCTGGACTTCGTAATCCACTATTTAGTAATGTTATGGCAGTTGGTCTCAATGGTGGTGAGCCTACTCTTCGCAAGGACCTTGGTCAATTAGTGGCTATTCTTTTTGAGGAGCTGCCCAAGCTAGAATCTATTTCACTCATTACAAATGCATATAAATATGATGAGGTGATTGCTCGCATTAACGATGTTGGTCGAGTGGTTAAAGAGCATGGTGGAAATCTAGATGTTATGATTTCACTTGATGGGTTCGCTGAAGTTCATGACAAAGTTCGGGGTAAGCCAAATAACTTTGAGCGTGCGCAGCATGTAATTGAATTTGTTAAGAACTCGACTCTAGTAAATAGTGTACGTATTGGTTGCACTATCATCAAAGATAACGTGTTTGGGTTGAGTGACCTATTTGAGTTCTGTCAGTCTAAGGGACTATATATTAAATACCGTCTTGGTATTCCACACCAACGTTTGTACACCCAGAACTTGATAGATCCTTACAGCCTAAATGCTGAAGAGAAATATTATATTGTTGAGTTCCTTGAGGGGCTAATTATTCATTATGAAACAAGTGAAGCTCAAAATTTCTTCTATCGCTCTCTCATCGATCAAATCATTGACAAAGCGCCTCGAAAAGCTGGCTGCGACTGGCAGCACCGTGGTGCCACAATAACCTCAAAGGGAGACCTACTTTATTGCGCTGTGCAAAGCAAGGTACTCGGAAATATCACAGTCCATAATAGTGAAAAAAAGTATTTCGGTAACAAAGATCATCTTAAAGATATCATCAGCAATAATTGTGACAGCTGTAATCATGACTATATGGGTATTCCGCCCCGCAAACAACAAGCGAAGCAATTGGTCATTAGAATTGCAAAGAAATTTCATGCAGAAAAACTTCTAATTGGTACCTATCATTATTTTTTTAAAGTAAATCTCAGTCGCATCTTGGTCTTTATGAATGGATTATTTCCTTCAAACATTGCCACTCAAGATTGGCCTGGGATTGGTAATGGTAAGCGAGTTCTAATTTGCGGGTGGTACGGAACTGAAACCCTAGGTGACAAAGCTATTCTTGGCGGCATATTGATCTCACTAAGGAAATGTCTTGGAGATATTAACGTTGTTCTTGTTTCATTGCACCCATACGTAAGTAAGATGACTCGACGTCAAATGAACGAGCTCAAAGGTGTTCGCATTGTGAATTGTGAGCAAGGTGCAAAATTGGCTAATCAAGCAGATCTGGTAGTTTTTGCTGGCGGTCCTTTAATGGCGATTGATGAAACCACTAATATGCTCGCTATTTTTGAGTCAGCAAAAAAGGCTGGACAAAAGACAATTGTAGCTGGATGTGGTGTTGGACCACTAGGAGCTCGGAGACATAATGCAGCGATTAAACGAATTTTACAGCTTGCGGATGTTCGCATCTACCGAGATCAAAAATCACGACAGATATCCGCTAAATTAGGTATCAATGTTGATTCGGATCTTGTTTCTGAAGATCCGGCTTTCACCTGGTTAGAAAAGCAGCGCGAAGAATTGAAAAAACAAGAGTATCTATGCGCACCTAAAATTTTATTACTTGGACTTCGCGACTTCCCTCATGCCACATATGCACGTCATCTCAGTGAATCGGCAAGCTTAGAAGCGAAGTTAAGATATGAGGCTTCTGTGCAAAAGGCGTTAGAGCAACTGGTTGAGCAACATCAAGACCTAGTAATACGGCCATTGCCTATGTGTACAAACCATTTTGGCGATGATGATCGTTGGTTTTATCGCCGTTTATTTAGAGGTAATAAAAAGCTTGAGTCACATCTTGATTTTTCTTTGCTTAATGCAGAACTAAATCCTGTTGATTACTGCAAGGCATTTAAGCAATCTACAGTTGCACTAACCATGCGCTTTCACTCTGTTGTGTTTGCAATGGGTCTTGACGTGCCAGCAGTGGCTATTGACTATACGCTTGGCCAAGGAAAGGTTTATGCTTTAGCTGAACGCTTTGATATTCCTTGTCGAAACTTGATAGATCTTGATGCTGATTTTATTGTTCGAGAAGTATCGCTATTACTAAAAAAACCGCGCCCTCAGATAACAAATTTCACCCTATCATTTCCGTCGCTGATTCGAACTGCATTAGAAAAATTAGATTTTGAGATAGCCACTTAAAATAATTTAAAGTAGACTAAATTGAAAATTATTCAGCTGAATCAATCAGATATAAATGGCGGTGCCGCTCGTGCTGCTTATCGTTTGCATCATGCATTGCGAGAAGTTCATGTTGATTCACAAATGTGGGTGGATGTTGCAGCTACTGACGACTACACGGTAATTGGACCAACAAATAAGATGTCCGAAAGGATAACCAAGATAAGATATCTCTTAGGTAATATAGTTCTTAAATCAGTTTTTAATACAAGTAATAAAGTGATCCACTCACCAGCTTTATTCTCTTCTGATCGCCTCACCAGATTGAATTTAAGTTGTGCTGATGTATTACATTTGCACTGGGTTCAGGGTGAAATGCTATCCGTATCTGATATAGGACGCTTACAAAAACCTGTGGTGTGGACGCTTCATGACATGTGGCCCATTTGTGGTGCTGAACACTATTCTGAAGAGTATCGTTGGCATGATGGTTATTTAAAAGAAAATAGGCCAGATTACGAAAAAGGTTTTGATTTTAATAGGTGGACTTGGGAGCGAAAGCTTAAACATTGGCGTAGACCAATGCATATTGTTACGCCCAGCACATGGTTGGCGGAGTTGGTGCGCGAGAGCGCTTTGATGAGAGATTGGCCAATTAGCGTGATACCAAACTGTATAGATACCAACAGATGGCAGCCAATAGATAAGAACATAGCACGTAATCTCCTTAACTTACCAAGGGGAGTACCTTTACTACTGTTTGGTGCAATGGGCGGTAGCAATGATTTAAGAAAAGGTTTTGACTTACTGATTGAAGCCTTAAAGTACCTTCGTAGTGAAATAAAAGAGCTAGAATTAATAGTATTTGGACAACTAGCTCCAGAGAATCCATTAGATTTAGGTTTTCCAATCCACTACACTGGGCATTTAAATGATGACCTTAGTTTACAAATTTTATATAGCGCGGCTGATGTAATGGTAATCCCATCAAGACAAGATAACTTACCAAATACTGGATTAGAATCAATGGCTTGTGGGACACCAGTTGTAGCCTTTGATATTTGTGGCTTACCGGATATTGTTCAGCATCAACAGACTGGATATCTAGCAAAACCATTTGATGCTGAAGATCTAGCTCGTGGAATTCAGTGGATTCTAGGAGAAACAGCTAGACAAAAATCTCTTTCGCAGCAATCACGTTCATTCGCAATAAATAATTTTTCAAATCAAACAGTAACAAAAAAATATATTAATGTCTACGAAAAAGTAATGCAAAAATGAATCTTAAAAAAAATAGTAAAAAAGAAATAAATAATCTTAAAAAATAAAGAATTTAATTCTGATTAATATCAAAAAAAATTTAGTACTTATGAAAAGAAATAATTGAAATAAAAAAACCGAAATAAAAATTCACAAAAAATGAAAAAAATTAATGTAATAATGATTGGGGTTAGATCACATTATGCTATTCCTTTAATTATGAATCAATTAGGAATTTTGAATAAATTAATTATTGATTTCTCATATAATGAAAATATTATATTAGAAAAATTTCTACCGAAATATATAGCTAAAAAATTACAAAATAGAAGAGTTCCAAAGAGTATTAATGATAAAACAATTTCATTGAACTCAATAGGTTTTATTTATGCTACAGTCATATCAATAATAAGAAAAAATGAAACACTTGCAGAAATATGCCATTATATTTATAGCTGTATTATAAAGATAATAGTTAAAAATAAAATACCTAATAAAACAATAATATATGCATATGAAGGCGGGGTGAGTAAAAGAGATGGAGATTATTTATTATTAGAGCAAACAATAGTCCCATATCAATACCAAAAGGAAGTACTTGAGGAAGAATATAAGAAATGGTCAAGTTTAAATAAAATAAATAAATTCAAGAAAATTTCATGGTGGCTTCACACGAGAAGAGAAAAACTAGATTGGCAATTGGCAGACAAAATAATCTGCCCTTCAAAATTTGTAAGTGATGCGCTAGTAAGTTATGGAGTAGATAGCGCGAAAATTAAAATAATAGAATATGGTGTGGATCTAGATAAATTTCCAACACCTCAAGTAAGAATAAAAACAAAAAAAGAAAAACTAAAAATAATATTTGTTGGAGATTTATCACTGAGAAAAGGTGCGTTATACTTGTTTGAATGCGCAAAAATATTGAGTGAAAAAGTAGAATTTAATATATGTGGAAATATTGATTTACCTGAATCAATAATAAAAAAATATAGAAAATATATTAAATTAAATGGAAGGCTTAATTTGAATCAATTAAGAAACAAATTAAATGATTCACATATATTTTTTTTACCAAGTTTGGCAGAAGGATCTGCTATGTCTATAATCGAAGCATCATGCTCAGGACTGCCAGTAATTTGTACAAAATCAGCTGGGTCTCGTATAAGAAATAATGTGGATGGATTAATTATGAGAGAAAATTCAGTAGAAGCAGCACTAGATTGTATAAATAAATATTTACAAAAAGAAGATTTAATTACAATACATTCACAAAATGCAATTAACTATAGAAAAGAGTTATCAATTGAAACATATAAAAAGAAAATTGAAAATTTGATAGTAGAAATATTTTAAGATAAAATAAAATTATTAAATGATAATCTTAATTTGCATATTACTAAATATTTATTTTTTAATAAAAACTGTAAAGTTAAGGCAAATAAACTCATTTTTTATACTATTTCTAGCATCACAATATTACATTGTAGTAATACCCATAATGGGAATTTATGGTTATCCAATCTTTGGTTTTTTAGAAGAATCAAAAGTTTGGGAGAAATATATATATATCGGTTCTATTTATAATCTAGCTATGTACATGGCGATGATAACTAAAAAAAATTTTAAAATAATTACTAATTCAAGAAAAAAGAAACCAAATTTAAATATTGTTAAATTAACAGTTTTAACATTAATAGTTATTTATTCCTTATTATATATTAATACTGGAACACTATTTTTTAATAACTATAAGTTTTTAAATGTATTAGCAACATTATTGGTGATATCGACATTAATTTTATTTCCAGCAAAAAAATATTTATTAATAATCCCATCAATAATAATTATTATTTTAATAGGGTTTCGAGCTAAAATAATATTAATTTTTTCTGGCTTAATTACAAATATATTAAAAAGTAAATATTATTTAATTATATTAATTCCAGCTGCAATCTTGGCATCTTATATTTTCGAAAATATTAGACAGTATGGAGCTTCATTCAACAAAAATCGCTTAAATCAAATTTTTGAAAACTTAAATTTAGATAATTTTGTAAATATTATTGTTAATCAAGGAGAGGCAACTGTTTCTCTTTATTCGTCAATTATATTATCGTCAAATCTATTTTATGAAAACTTTTTAGATCCATATATATATGCCATAAATAAATTCTTATTTATGGATAATATTAAAAACCCAAATGAAATTTTAACAAAAATTGAAGGATTTGACTACGCTAATAGTGGTTTTGCGTTTAATCATTTTGTTGAATTATATTTACAAGGTGGAATTTTAACTGTTTTTATTGGGAGTTATTTATATGGATTATTTTTTAAACATATTGAATTGTATATAAAAGAAAAATTTATTGAAGAATATTCAAAATATTTAATTACGTTTTTTGCAATTTTTTTCGGATTTTACAATTATTCAAGAGGGCATTTTTTTCAAATATTTACAGATTTAATTGTAATATTTTTATTCTTATATATAATTACTTTTAGATTAAAAAAAAAGCTATTTTAAATTTGTAAGAAATGTTTAGTATAATTATTCCAACTTTTAATGCCGAAAAGCATATAGATGATACTCTTTTATCTATAAAAAAACAATCATTCCAAAATTTTGAACTTATAATATGTGATTACTCTTCTAGTGACTCTACATTACAAAAGGTAAATGAGTCTAGAATTGAAAATATAAGAATTGTAAATGTCAAAGAAAAAGGTGTTCCTTCTGCTCTTAATGCTGGTTTTGACGCTTCATTAGGTGAATATTTATGTTGGCTTAATGCTGATGATGTATTTTTAAATAAAAATACTTTATTAACTTTAAATTCTAAATTCAAAGAAAAAAATGCTGAGATTATAATTGGTGATTTTTGTGAAATGAATTCAATTGGTAATATAACTAATATTCATATGTATTCTAAAAATATTTTAGATTATAGGTTAACTAATATTTTTACTGGCGCACTTTTTTTTAAAAAAGAAATTTGGAATCAATTTAGTGAATTTTCAAATGAATACAAATATTCTTTTGAATATGAATTCTTAACATTTATTTATAGTAAAAAAAAATATATCTGTGAAATTAATACACCTCTTGCATGTTTAAGAATACATAATGAAACATTAACTTACAATAATTTTAATACGATGAATTTAGAAGCATTAAGAATTCAAAAAAATATGTCTTCAATGAAGAGACTAAAATTTTATGAAATTATCAAATTCTATGGCTTTTTTCGTACTCTTTTAAATTTATTTATTAAAATATACTTTAAGATTGTTAAACCTTATTGGTTAAAGATATTTAATTTATATTATGAAAAAAATTAAAATTTGTTATTTATATGCAGAGATAATGGGGTATACATTAGCTACATTAAATGCTTTAAATGAAAAAAATGCTGAATTATTAATTATTCACTGGGGAAATAAAAAAAAATTAACAAAGTTTAAACCAATTTTTAACAAAACAATTAAAGATATTGATCGTGATAAAAGTTCATTTATTACTATATTACATAATGTAATGAATTATCAACCTGATATAATTGTTGTCTCAGGATGGATGGATTTAGCGTATTTGCCAGCTTGTATATATGCTAGATTTGTTGGTATTAAAGTAGTTGTTTGTATAGACGATCAATGGCATGGAACTTTAAAGCAAAATTTTGCTTCTTTTCTTTCTTTATTTTCTATTTTTAAAGTATTTTTTAGTCACGCTTGGATTTGTGGACCTAGGCAATTTCACTATGCAAGTAAGATTGGCTTTAATCCTAATAAAATTATTAATGATTTATATTCTTGTGATTCATATAAATATTCGAAAATTAATAATACAAATATTTATCAGAATAGAAACTTTATTTATGTTGGAAGATTTGATAGTGAAAAAGGAATAGATTTATTATTTTCTTCCTGGACCATATTTTCTTTAAATTATCCAGATTGGACTCTTACTTTAGTTGGTTCTTCTAAATTTTTAAAGAATGCAAATTTTAGAAATGTCATTTATAAGTCTTTCTTGTCTCCAGATGAGATAATTGAGGAATCTTTGAAGAGTACTTGCTTTATATTACCTAGTCTATTTGAACCATGGGGTGTTGTTGTACATGAGTTTGCTTCACTTGGATTGCCGATTATTGTTTCTGATAGTGTTGGTGCACAGTCTAGCTTTGTTATAAATAATTTCAATGGATATATTTTCAAATCTGGTGATTATAAAGATTTACTTAATAAAATGATTAAAATAGCGAATCTTTCTTATGAAGAATTATGTTTAATGAGTAGTAATTCAAATATCTTAAGTCGAAAAATTACGCCTGATAGTTCTGCATTTAATTTGCTTTCTATAATTGACGAGCCTCAATAATTAGTTATGATAATTAATAAAAGAATCCTTTTTATTGCACCACTACCTCCACCTATTGACGGACAATCAAAGACAAGTCTTAAAGTTTTAGATGTTTTAAAAAGTGCTGGGTATAGTGTGTTAGTTATTAATACAAATAGAAATGGATTAAATAGAGGATTAATTAGTCAAATTAAACGTTTTTTTGTAATAATTAAATTTTTTTTTCTTGTATTAAGATATAGATTTTGCTCTGATATTATCTATATTTCTTTATCTGAGTCAGTTTTAGGAAATATTAAGGATAATATATTATTTTTAATTTTATTAGGAAAGCTTAATAAAGTTATATTGCATATGCTTGGCGGTTCTGGAATGAATCAAATCCTAAATAATAGCTCATTTTTATCTAAAATTAATTTATTTTTTATGAAAAGAATAAGATCTGTTATTGTTGAGGGATCTATTGGCTATGACATTTTTGGAAGTTGTTTTCAACAAAAAAATATTCACGTAGTTAGAAATTGTGTTGATGATTTTTTAATTTCAAAGTTAGAAGACGTAGAAAAAAAATTTATAAATATTAAAAAATTAAATGTTCTTTATTTGAGTAATTTAATTAAAGAAAAGGGTTATCAAGATTTATTTGAAGCATTTATATCTTTACCAAAATTAGTTAAAGATAATATTAATATTAAATTCGTTGGTGATTTTTGCACAGATTATGAACGTCTTGATTTTTTAAAAAATATTACTTACGAAGCTAACATTGAGTACTTGGGAAAATTTATTGATGGTCAAGAAAAATTTGATCTTTATATGAATACTCATGTATTTTGTTTGCCAACATATTATCCATATGAAGGCCAACCTATAAGTATTCTTGAAGCTTATGCTACCGGTTGTTCAGTAATAACGACAAACCATGGAGGAATTCCTGAAATTTTTAATTTTAATAAAAATGGTTATTTAGTTTTACCAGGCAACCCATGCTCTATTAGCTTTTCTTTACAAAAATCACTTAGTAACTTAGATGAATTACGTAATTTTGCTATTAATAATTTTAATGAGGCTAAAATTAAATATCGTATTAATATTTTTAATGATAAAATCCTTGAAATTTTTAAGGGAATTTGAATTCTACTTTTTTCATTTATGAATTATAAAGTTTTTGGAAATGGTCTTATTGCCACAGCAATTAAAAAATCATCAAATAATCTTGATAATTTTTATTTTTTCGCATCAGGTGTTTCAAATTCTTTAAATCAAAATATCGAAGAATTTGAACGGGAAAAAAATCTATTAATTGAAAAGTTAAGTGTTGTAGATGAAAAAAATAAGTTTATTTATTTTAGTACTTGTAGTATTCCATATGTAAATTCACCCTATATCACACATAAAATTAAAATGGAAGATCTTGTAAAGCAACGAAAAAATTTCCATATATTTAGACTCCCTCAAGTTGTCGGCTACTCTTTTAACAAATTTACCCTAACTAACCATATTCGAAATTGCATAGTCAATGATAAATTATTAATTATTCAAAAATATGCAACTCGAAACATTATTGATGTTGAGGATGTTGTGAATATAGCTTTTTCAATATCTTCAAGTAAACTTTATAATAATCAAACTATTAATATTGCGTCACCTTATAATATAAATGTATGTGATTTAGTGGGTTTATTTGAAAATATTCTTCACAAAAAAGCAATATGTGAATTTACTAATTCTGGGTATTCATATGATATTGATACAAAAATTTGCCTAGATTTTGCTAGTTCAAATGATATTTTTTTCTCAAATGATTATGTAAAAAATGTTATTTCTAAATATTACATGCCATCTAAATATCATAAATGCGGATAAATAATATGAGGTATAAGCAATGTTCAAAATGTATCATGGATACCTCCGACGCTAATATTTTATTTGATCTTAATGGAGTTTGTGATTATTGTAATAATTTTAAACTTTTTATCAAGCCGAATTGGAATCGTCAATTATCAGATTCTTTTAATTTTAATTATTTGGCTGAATCGATAAGACGCGATGGAATTGGCCATGATTATGATTGCATAATTGGTCTTAGTGGTGGATTGGATAGCTCTTACGTTGCTTACATTGCTAAGGAAAAAATGGGTCTTCGCCCTCTTTTATTGCATGTGGATGCAGGGTGGAATACTTCCCAAGCTATCGGGAATATTGAAAAATTAATAGATGGCTTAGGCCTAGATCTTTATACGGATGTTGTAAATTGGGATTCAGTGAAGCGAATGCAGGTTGCCTTTTTGAAAGCTGGAATTCCCGATCAGGATTTAGTTCAAGATGCGGCATTTTTTTCGTGTTTGTACAAGTTTGCAAGAAGGCATAAAATAAAGCATGTAATCACTGGTTCTAATTTTTCAACAGAGTGTTGTCGAGAGCCTGAAGAATGGGGTGGTTACTTGGGCATCGATAAAACTTTGTTTGGTGATATTTGGGATAAATTTGGAGATGGAAAACCAAATGCCTTCCCGTTGGTTGATGTCTTAGTTTACAAAATTATCTATCAAAGATTCTTGGGCCTAAAAGTTCATCATCCATTGAATTCTGTGCCATACATCAAAAAAAATGCTGAGGATGAATTGGAGCGTCTGTTTGGCTGGCAACGCTTTAAACATAAGCATCATGAATCGCGTTTTACTAGGTTTTTTGAAGACTTTTGGCTGCCTCGCCGATTCGGGTTTGACAAGCGCCGTGCGCATTTCTCTAGTTTGATTATGACAGAACAAATTACTCGCAATCAAGCTCTAGAGAGAATTGCTAAACCGGAAATGGATGAGCATTTTTTGATGCAAGAGTTTGAGTACGTAGCTCGTAAGTTGGATCTATCAATTGATCAATTGCAAAAATTATTTGTAAGTCCAAAAAGGACTTATCGTGATTATAAAAACAAAAGAAAATTGATCAACTGCGGCGCAATTATGATGCGTAAACTTGGATTTGAGAAAAGGTTTTTTAGGTGATTCGTATTGTTGATTATGGTGTGGGTAATATTCAAGCCTTTTTAAATATGTTTAAGAGCCTGGGTATAGAAGCCGAGCGTGCAAAAACTGTTCTTGAATTGGCTGACGCAACTCATCTTATCTTACCTGGTGTTGGTAATTTTGACTATGCAATGGAAAAATTTAATAATTCAGGTCTACGATCGGTGCTTGAATTGATGGTACGGGGACAAGGGATGCCTTTGTTAGGTATTTGTGTGGGTATGCATATGCTGGCCGAGGGGTCTGATGAAGGAAGTTTGCCTGGATTGGGCTGGGTTTCTGGTAGAGTTAGGGCATTTGCCAAGCATCCTAATGCCACTAAATTACCCATGCCTCATATGGGGTGGAATAGTATCCAGCCAGGAACGGGTAAAGCCTTGTTTTTGGAGGGATTTAACGATGAGCCGCACTTTTATTTCCTACATTCTTATTATTTTGATGCAGCTGACAAGGTTGATGTAGCTGCCACGGCCAATTATGGTTTTAACTTTGATGCGGTAGTTTCAAAGGGAAATATACATGGCATACAGTGTCATCCTGAAAAAAGTCATCATTGGGGTGCCCAGCTTCTGAAAAACTTCTCAGGCATTTAGATTTATGTTGCGTCCAAGAATTATTCCATGTTTGTTGATTCGCCAAGGAGCATTGATTAAGACGCGGGTCTTTAAAGATCCCAAATATATTGGAGACCCAATTAATGCAGTCAAAATATTTAATGAAAAAGAAGCTGATGAATTAATTGTGCTTGATATTGATGCTACTGTTCTTGGTCGTGAGCCAAACTTTAGTTTGATTGCAAAACTTGCAGCTGAATGTCGAATGCCACTTTGCTATGGTGGCGGAGTTACTTCAGCAGAGCAAGCAGCACGAATTGTAGATTTGGGTGTTGAAAAAGTTGCAGTGAGTGCTGCTGGAATTGCTAATCCAGGTCTATTATCAGAAATGGCTGCAGCTGTCGGTCGCCAGTCAGTTGTGGCAGTTTTGGATATACGAAAGAGAGAAGGTTTATTCCCAAGAGGTTTTGAGGTATTGACTCACAACGCTAAGATGACGCATCAACAAAATCCAGTAGATTTGGCTGTTCAGCTTCAAGAGGCTGGCGCAGGTGAAATTATTATAAATTCAGTGGACAGAGATGGAGTTATGCAAGGCTACGATCTAGAATTAGCTATGCAGTTTAGGGCAGAAATTAAGGTGCCTTTGACTATTCTGGGTGGTGCTGGATGCCTAGATGATGTTAATCAATTAGTATCAAAAGTTGGCATTGTTGGAGCAGCAGCTAGTAGTTTATTTTTGTTTAAAGGTAAATTCCGGGCGGTACTGATTACATATCCTGACTCAAGGCAAAAGATGGTGTTGTGTAAAGATAGGTTTCTGTCTATAAAAAAATGAAGGTTTTGAATGTTTAGTAATCAAGTATTGTTGATAACTGGTGGCACTGGTTCATTCGGAAATGCTGTTATGCGGCGTTTTTTGAATTCAGATTTGCGAGAAATCCGTATTCTAAGTCGAGATGAAAAAAAACAAGACGACATGCGTAAGAAATATAACAGTCCTAAGTTAAAATTCTACATAGGCGATGTGCGAGACTCGCAATCGGTTATGAACGCAGTTCGATCCGTTGATTACATTTATCATGCAGCCGCTCTGAAACAAGTGCCCTCGTGTGAGTTTCATCCCCTTGAGGCGGTCAAGACTAACATCATTGGAACCGAAAACATATTGGAAGCAGCGATACAATGCGGTGTGAAACGCGTAGTTGTGCTAAGCACAGATAAAGCTGTTTATCCAATCAACGCAATGGGCATCAGCAAGGCCATGATGGAAAAGGTTGCAGTTGCGAAGTCACGATGTAGTTTGAAGACGGTCATTAACATAACCCGCTACGGCAACGTAATGGCCTCACGAGGCTCAGTGATTCCCTTGTTTATAGAGCAGATTCGTTCCGGCAAGCCTATTACTGTTACTGACCCAAATATGACTCGATTCATGATGACGCTCGATGATGCCGTCGACTTAGTATTGTATGCTTTTGAAAATGGTCAACCTGGTGAAATATTTGTCCAAAAAGCACCTGCAGCTACCACTCAGGTTTTGGCGAAAGCCCTATCTGCTCTTTTGGGTAAGCCCGATCATGAGATTAATGTGATTGGTACACGTCATGGTGAAAAACTTTTTGAATCCCTCCTTAGTCGTGAAGAGATGGTGGCCGCTGAGGATCTAGGCAAGTACTACCGTGTTCCTCCAGATATGCGAGATCTGAATTACAGTAAGTTTTTTGATCAAGGTGAAGTCAAGATTTCCAAAGCAACTGATTACAATTCTCTGAACGCTGAGCGTCTTGATGAAGACGCTATGCAAGCATTGCTAATGAAGCAGCGCTTTATGCAGATAATTGCCCGCGGGGAATTCATCGAGCTAGAGGAGTAAAGTATGAAAGTGTTGGTCACCGGCGCCAACGGATTCATTGGCAAAAATATGGTACAGCGTCTTCGAGAACGAGGCGATATCGAAGTGCTTATATTTTTGCGAGGTCAAGATGTAGCTGTTTTGAATGATTTGTTGATTAATGCAGATGCGGTAATTCATTTAGCTGGAGAAAACCGTCCGAAAGAAGTTCATTCTTTTCATGAAGTCAATACTAATTTGACTAAGCTGTTATGTTCTAGTTTAAGCGCCTTAGGTAAAAAAACGCCAGTGATTTTTGCTTCATCGATCCAAGCAAATCTAAACAACCCATATGGACGGAGTAAGCTTGCTGCAGAAGAAGCATTGCAAGAGTTTGTTGATCAGTTTTATAACCCGGTTGCTATCTACCGTTTGCCTGGAGTATTTGGTAAGTGGTGTAAACCAAACTATAATTCAGTGGTAGCCACATTTTGCTACAACAAAGCACATGACTGCACAGTAAATATTATTAATGCTGATGAGTGTGTGCGCTTGGTTTATGTGGATGATGTAGTCAATGCATTTTTAAACCAGTTGACTTCAGTATGGTCTGGTTTGGTTCGCCCCGTCATCCACCCCGAGTACAGCATTACTTTGGGAGAGCTATCTAATCAGATTGATGCCTTTAAAAATTGTCGAAGCACTTTGATATCTGAGCGTGTTGGTACGGGCCTGACGCGCGCACTCTATTCTACCTACCTAAGCTACTTGCCCGTTAATAAATTTAGCTATAGCTTAACTAAACACAGTGATGCTCGAGGTGTATTTGTTGAGATGCTTAAAACTCCAGATGCAGGACAATTTAGCTTTTTTACAATCTATCCGGGCAATAGTCGAGGCGGCCATTATCACCATACAAAAACTGAAAAGTTTTTGGTAATTAAGGGTCGCGTCCGTTTTGGTTTCAGGCACATTCTTACCAATTCCACATATTTCCTCGAAATAGATGGTAATCAACCTCAAATAGTTGAGACAGTACCTGGCTGGACTCATAATATAACCAATATCGGCTTAGAAGAAGTTATCGTAATGTTATGGGCTAATGAAATTTTCGATCGTGCTAATCCAGACACAATTGCGAGTGAGGTATGAATAATGAAAAAGCTTAAAATTATGTCTATTGTTGGCACTCGCCCCGAGATTATTCGTTTATCCCGCGTACTCGCTTCGCTGGACTTATATTGCGAACATGTATTGGTACATACTGGACAAAACTACGATTACGAGCTTAATCAAGTATTTTTTAATGATTTAGGTATTAGGAAACCAAATTATTTTTTAAATAGTGCCGATGGTAGTAATAGTCCATCTCATACGATTGCTAACCTTATAACGGCTGTAGATTTAGTGTTGAGTAAAGAGAAGCCGGAAGCAATAATAGTACTCGGTGATACCAACAGCTGTTTATCAGTAATTCCTGCTAAACGCCATAAGATTCCTATTTTTCATATGGAAGCTGGTAACCGTTGTTTTGATTATCGAGTTCCGGAAGAGATAAATCGTCGTATCGTAGACCATACGTCAGACATCAACTTAACATACAGTAGCATTGCACGAGAGTACTTGTTACGAGAGGGTTTGCCTCCTGCCCAAGTTATAAAAACTGGTAGCCCAATGTTTGAGGTTTTAAATCACTACCTGCCGAAAATTCAATTATCTAGTATTTTGAATCGTTTGGGTTTGATTGCGCAACAGTACTTTGTGGTGAGCTCACATCGGGAAGAAAATATTGATTTCGAGCCAAATTTTACAAAGTTGGTAGCTCTTTTAAATAGTTTGGCAGAAGATCATGGTTTGCCGGTGATCGTTTCAACCCACCCTAGAACCCAAAAACAGATAGACACTTCTGAAGTGAAATTTCATCCTTTGGTGAATCTGATAAAACCCCTCGGTTATTATGATTACGTTCACTTGCAGATGAATGCCATGGCTGTTTTATCAGATAGCGGTACGATTAACGAAGAGTCTTCTATCTTAAATTTTCCTGCCCTTAATTTGCGTGATGCTCATGAGAGACCAGAGGGAATGGAAGAGGCTGCAGTGATGATGGTAGGTTTAGAAATTGTGCGTGTGCGTCAGGGCTTGGCTATATTAGCGCAGCAAGCTCGTGGAGTCGAAAGAGACCTTCGTCTAGTAGCCGACTATAGTATGCCAAATGTTAGTGCAAAAGTTGTCCGTATTATTCATAGTTACACTGACTATGTGAACCGTGTGGTGTGGAAAAAATACTAAGGTACATATGCAAATTCTTGTTGTCAGCCAGTATTTTTGGCCTGAAAACTTTCGGATTAATGACCTGGTAAAGATCTTAGTAGAAAGGGGTCATAGCGTTACGGTTTTGACAGGTAAACCTAACTACCCTAACGGTAAAGTATTTGAAACATACCGTCATCACCCCGAAATGTTTAATGAATTTAATGGCTCTAAAGTAGTTAGAGTGCCCATGATGCCGCGTGGTAATGGGAGTTTTCGCCTAATTATGAATTATCTAAGCTTTGTGGTGGGAGCATGTATTTGTGCGCCTTGGCGTTTGCGTAAAAAAAAATTCGATGTGATTTTTGTGTTTGAGCCATCACCTATTACAGTAGGGATACCAGCTATTTTGATGGCTAATATTAAAAAAGCACCGGTGGTTTTATGGGTACTTGATTTATGGCCAGAGACATTGGTGAGCTTAGGTGTAGTGCGATCCCCTTTTTTACTCTCTTATTTAAGTAGAATGGTCAGCTTTATCTATAACCGCTGTACTTTAGTACTTGGCCAGTCACACAGTTTTTTGACTAATATCGCTCTCTATTGCGATGATAAATCTAAAATTCGATACCTTCCCAGTTGGGCAGAGGAAGTCTTAATGAATGACTGCGTCCAAAAAGCAGCCGAGATTCCAGAGTGGTCTAACGGTTTCACAGTCATGTTTACGGGAAATATTGGTGAAGCACAGGACATTCCTGCAGTACTTAATGCCGCAGAGCATTTAAGAAATAATCTCAATATTCGATGGGTTATTGTGGGCGATGGGCGCAAATTTAATTGGCTGCAATCCGAGGTCATCCGACGTGGATTGAGTAAACAAATCTTGTTACCAGGGCGCTTTCCACCAGAGAGAATGCCATCATTTTACGCCCATGCCAGTGTACTTTTGGTCTCATTAAGACGCGAACCTGTTTTTAGTATGACGATTCCAGGAAAGGTTCAATCGTATCTTATGACAGGTATTCCACTGCTGGGTATGCTGGATGGTGAGGGGGCCGCAATTATTCGTGATGCACGGGCTGGATTGACTTGTGAGGCAGGTGATTGGGCCAGTCTTGCAAAAGCGGTGCTAATATTTTCTGAAAAATCACCTACCGAATTAAAACAATTAGGCTTAAATGGTCTGAAATATGCTCATCAGGAATTTAGTTGTGCTCAATTAATCAAACGTGTCGAGAGTTTTTTGACTGAAGCGCTAAGTATCAGTAAGTTCAAAAATGGAAATTAAAAAGAAGATTTTAGTAACAGGTGCGAGCGGTTTAATAGGTGAGGCACTAGTCAAGCGTTTAGCTAAAGAAGATATGATCAATAGCGTGGTGGCTGCAAGTCGAAGTAAACCTAAATTCTTACCCGAAAATGTACTTCAAGTTCAGGTGGGTGACCTATTAAGCACAACAGATTGGAATGAAGTCCTTAGCGGTATTAGTGTTGTTGTACATTGTGCAGGGTTGGTGCATTTAATGCGACGCGATGCAAGCAATTCTTTGGAATCCTACCGGGAGGTTAATGTAAGTGGTACGATTCATCTCGCCCGAACAGCGGCCCTTATGGGAGTTAGACGATTCGTATTTGTGAGTTCCATAAAGGTCAATGGCGAGAATACCCGACCTGATCAACCGTTTACTGCTGATGACAAGCCCGCACCTCTTGATCCTTATGGTTTATCCAAACTTGAAGCGGAACTATGTTTACGTGAAATTGAAGCGCAAACCGGAATGGAGGTTGTGATAGTGCGGCCACCATTAGTGTATGGTCCGGGTGTTAAAGCAAATTTTGCCCACATGATACGCTGGGTATCATGTGGTATTCCCCTGCCTTTTGGTTCAATTCACAATTCACGCAGCATGGTCGCACTTGAGAATTTGGTAGATTTATTGGTTATTTGCTCATATCATCCCTCAGCAGCAGGACATGTTTTTTTGGTGTCAGACGGAGAAGATGTATCCACTACCGAGTTGTTGCGTCGCACAGCAGAGGCTATGGGGCGGCGGATTTTTCTGTTGCCCATGCCTACTTTTATGCTGAAGTTTTTTGCTAGCTTGCTAGGCAAGCGTCCATTATTTCAGCGTCTTTGCGGCTCCCTGCAAGTGGATATGGATAAAACTCGTAGATTACTTAATTGGTCTCCACCTCTAACATTGGCTCAGGGGCTTAAAAAAACTGTTGAGGGTATTAAAGGGTGAAGCGATTTTTCGATTTAGTGCTGTGTTTATTTTTAGGTACTTTTCTATTAGCGCTAATTATGGCTATTGCCCTTTTGGTAAGGTTAACTTCACAAGGTCCAGTTCTGTATTGGTCAGATCGAATCGGTGTTAACAATAAAATTTTCAAGATGCCAAAGTTTCGTACTATGAAAGTTTGCACCCCTACAATTGCAACACACTTGCTTATCAATCCGAATTACTATCTTACACCTATTGGCTCTTTACTTCGTAAAAGTAGTTTAGATGAATTGCCTCAACTTTGGTCTATTTTTATTGGCAAAATGAGCTTTGTTGGACCTCGACCAGCTTTGTTTAATCAATACGAGCTGATTGAACTTCGCACTAAGAAAAATATTCATACACTAGTTCCTGGTCTTACTGGTTGGGCCCAAGTGAATGGACGTGACGAATTAGCCATAACCCTTAAAGTGGAATTGGATGCTGAATATCTTCAGCGCAGGTCTCTTTTATTCGACATCAAAATTTTGTGGCTCACAATTTTGAGAGTTTTACAGTGTGATGGAATTACTCACTAATACTTTATAGTCTATCGATTTTTAATGCAGTTCGACTGATTTTCTTTCCAATATTGGATGGATTGCTCTATGAATTTTGATCAATCGATTTTTTTGACTGATTTATAGTGTGTGCTCCAAAACTTTTCTTTTTATTTTATAAAACCACGAAGTCATTTAGGCTACGATCTGACAATTAAATTTAAAATACTTTTTCAGAGAATTTGACGGGTGCTTATGAAAAGTAATTTGGTCGTCGTTTAGGTATGAATTGATTGTAAAAATTTTTATGAAAGCTGGAGTTCAATTATTTCAAGGAGTTATTTTCTTTGCTTTTATTTCAACTTGAAACCAAGAGCGCTCAAGTCGTGCATAAACATAACAAGCAAAGTTAAAAATGGGCCAGCCTAGTTTAGCTATCATTGAGTAATAAGGGGGCCATTTATGGATGTATGGACGAACATACTCAATACAATAGCCCGCTTCAGTAAATAAGTTACCAAGGTTTTGAGGGCTCCAGCTGTATAAATGATGGTCGATATTATTTGGATTATATTGATAGCTAATGGAGTCACACGGGACAATAAAATGAATTAAACCGCCTGGCTTAAGTAATGGCTTCAAGTTTTTAAGCTCCTGAAGGGGGTTTAGGGTATGTTCAAGCGCATTAGTTGAAATAATGACATCGGCAATACATTTGCCGAGATTATCTACAGCCTCAATGGACGAGGAAAAGTGTTGTATACCAAGATTTTTAACTGTTTCAGCCGCGCTTAGATTTGGTTCTATCCCAATACGAGTTGAGCAATCTAATCTTTTTAGTAAAAAGCCACCACCGCATCCAAAATCAACAACAACGTCATTTGGGGCTACCGAGTCTTTGAACTTGTAGAAATTAGCCCAACCACCAAAAATCCCACTATTTTTTTGCCAATTGAAGTAATTTGAATCGTAATGGTTGCTTGCGATAGTTGGAACTTGATTCTCATACTGCGTATTTTTTTTCATATAATCACTTCGATGAATTATGAAGATTTTTTTATTATAGAGAAGTGTTGAGTTAAAGTCTCATGATAATTAAAACTTGCGATCGCAGTATTTTCTGAATGTGATCAAGAAATCCTATGCGAGAATTTGGCTCTATTTTAATCTGTACTCTAAGCTTATGTTACTCTGAACAGATATGTAGATTACTTAATGCGATTTTAATTTTTAAAGCAGAGTTTTGAAGTAAATAGTGAAAGCAATAAAGTCTGATTAATTTGTATTAATAGCTAAAGTGGGTAGCTTAATAGAATAACGAGCTACTTCTGAGGATTATAAGTCTGGGTATGTACCCGGTGAGAATTTATAAAAGAGTTTAGACTGATGATTCAAGCAAAGAAAATTTTAGTTACTGGTGGGGCGGGCTATATTGGCTCACACACTACGCTTACTCTTTTGATTGCTGGCTTCAATGTAGTGGTTATAGACAACCTTTGCAATTCCTCAGTGGAGGGGTTGCGGCGGGTGGGGGAGTTGGCTGGTCGTGCCCCTATTTTTATTCAAGGCGATGTTCGTGATCACAGCCTCCTTAATCATGTCTTTAGCCAGCATTCGGTGGAGGCAGTATTTCATTTTGCCGGCTTAAAGGCCGTTGGTGAAAGCGTCGTCCAGCCATTGAACTACTACAATAATAATGTTTATGGCGCGCTCACTCTTTGCGAGGCCATGGCGACAGCAGGTGTATTCAAGCTTATATTTAGTTCTTCAGCTACGGTGTACGGCAACCCAACTTCTGTACCCATAACCGAAGAGCATTCCGTGGGGCTAACTTCGAATCCATATGGTCGAAGTAAGTTTATTGTGGAGCAGGTGCTTGGCGACCTCACAAAGTCAGACTTGCGCTGGCGCGTGGCGCTTTTGCGCTACTTCAACCCAGTAGGTGCGCACGAAAGCGGTTGTATCGGCGAAGATCCTCACGGAATACCTAATAATCTTATGCCTTATATCACCCAGGTCGCTATTGGTAAGTTGCCCGAGCTGGCAATATTTGGGGGCGATTATCCAACCGAAGACGGCACTGGCGTTCGTGACTATATTCATGTGGTGGATCTTGCTGAAGGCCACTTGGCGGCTCTGCAGGCCTTAGAAACTTTAGGCGGCATAAATGTATGGAATCTTGGTACTGGTAATGGCTATAGTGTGCTGCAGATAATCCAGGCCTTTGAAACTGCTAGTGGCTGCTCAGTGCCTTACCGCCTAGCTTCACGTCGCCCTGGTGATATTGCTATTTGCTTTGCTAATTCATCTAAAGCAGCGCAACAACTTGGTTGGAGAGCTAAAAGAGATCTTAATGCTATGATGCGCGACGCATGGCGTTGGCAGAAACAGAATCCAAATGGTTATGGTGGATGAGGGTGAAAAACAAAAAGATAAAAAATATCAATCTGCAGATTTGCCTGAATTTTTTAGCTAAATTCATAACTCAAATTTTTAGTTGTTGTAACAACTATGCCTTGTCTCTGCCGCGAGTGATCAAACAAGGCTTCGTAATTGTTTTGGATATCTTACTCTGCACCTTAACAGTTTGGCTTGCTTTTTACTTACGTTTGGGAGAGTGGGTATCTTTGATAGGCCCTGCCTTTTGGGCTGTGGTAGCTTCAATTCTATTGGCCATACCTTTATTCATGAAACTAGGTCTTTACAGGGCGATTTTCCGTTACAGCGGAGCTTCTGCATTGATGATACTTGTTCGTGCTATGGTTCTTTACTTTATTTCTTTCGCAACTATCTTTACTTTTTGGGGTGTGGACGGAATACCAAGAACAGTTGGATTAATACAACCTTTATTGCTTCTATTGCTGATTGCTGGATCTCGTGCCATAGCCGGTGTTTGGCTGGGAGGACTTTATTCTTATAAGCTTCGCAGAGAGTCTTTACCTCAGACACTTATCTATGGTGCTGGCAGTGCTGGCAGACAACTGGCCTCTACTTTATCTAACAGTTCAGAAATTAATGTGGTCGGATTTTTAGATGACGATAGTCAACTTCAGGGTCAGATTCTTAATGGCCTACCTATTTTGAATCCTGCCGATCTTGATGAGATTCTGAAGGACTCAACTATAACAAATGTGTTGTTGGCAATTCCATCTGTGTCTCGCTCGCGCAGAAACGAAATTTTAAATACTCTCAAACTCCACAGAGTGGCTGTTCGTACCCTGCCTCATTTAAGTGACATTGCTATGGGAAAAGTGGCTCTTGGTAGTATGCGAGAGCTTGATATTGATGACCTTTTAAGCCGTGAGCCAGTTCAACCTAATTGGGACTTACTCAGCCTAAACACTCATCAAAAAACAGTAATGGTAACTGGAGCAGGAGGTAGCATTGGTAGTGAATTATGTCGTCAAATCCTTGCAGCCAAACCTCGGCGACTATTGATGGTAGATATCAGTGAATTTGCACTCTACCAAATTCATAAAGAGCTTATTAGCCTATTGTCTGATGGCTTAGTTCGCAAGGAATTGATTCAATTGGCTGCTTTAGGTGAGCCAACAAATGAGCCTGACCAAGAACTTAATGTGTCTGGTATTGAAATTATTCCTTTGCTGGCTTCTGTTTGTGACGAGCTACGTATGCACGAAATAATTTCTACATGGAAGCCAAATACTATTTACCATGCTGCGGCTTACAAGCATGTACCACTTGTAGAACATAACCCATCGGAGGGGATACGTAATAACGTATTTGGTACTCGTGTTTGTGCTGAAGAAGCCCTTTTGAATGGTGTAGATAACTTTGTTCTGGTGAGCACCGACAAGGCAGTGCGTCCGACTAATATTATGGGGGCAACTAAGCGGTTGGCCGAGTTAATACTTCAAGCATTGGCCGAGAATGAAGTGAAGATGGCTACTCGAGGTGGAAATGCTTTTAGTTCTAAAACTACTTTTTCTATTGTAAGGTTTGGGAATGTACTTGGGTCTAGTGGCTCTGTGGTGCCCCTATTTCGTGAACAGATTAAAAACGGTGGTCCCATTACCCTCACGCACGTCGATATGACTCGTTACTTCATGACCATTCCGGAGGCAGCCCAACTGGTAATTCAATCGGGTGCAATGGGGTTGGGTGGAGATGTATTTGTTCTTGAAATGGGTCCGCCACTTAAGATTATCGACCTTGCTCGCCGTATGGTAGAACTCTCGGGATTGACCATACGAGATGAGCTGCATCCCTATGGGGATATAGAGCTTTCCGTAACCGGCTTGAGGCCGGGTGAAAAGCTCTTTGAGGAGCTTTTAATAGGAAAGAACCCTAAACCAACCCAACACCCACGCATAATGAAGGCGCATGAGCAGTTTCTTCCTTGGATAACTCTAGAAAAAAAACTCACTGAACTCAGTTTTGCTGTTAGCAATAGTGATGTGGTTGCTACTCGATTGCTACTCAAGGATTTGGTGCGGGAATATAATCCCACCGGTGAAGTCGTAGACTGGGTTCATATTGCAACCAATAGATATTGAGTATCAGGAGCGAGTCAGAGGTTAACAATAATTTCGAATTGCTGCTGCTTTATTCATAAACTCAAAAGCTCTATTTTTAAACTAATCTTTGATTGGATGTGTAGTAATTCAGAGATTATTTAAATATTCTCTTTTTAAAGTTTGAAAAAGCTTTTTTTTGATAAATCACTTAATTTGATCAGTGCCTCAAGATAGCCTGAGCTTTCTGAGTTGATTTACTCTATCTAAAAGTACACTGTCGAAAGTCATTTTAAACTTTTCATTAAAAATGTTCACAAATCAATACTAGATTAGAGGTGAGAATAATTTTTACTATCTATCATCTTGGACTTTTTTGGATTGCTGGGAGTGTTAGTGGTTTAACTTTGGCTTGCTGTGAATATACTGACCATCAGGATTTATTTTCCTTTAAAATCTAGAAATGAGTGAAGTTTTATTAACTAAATCTATTGAAAATGGAGATATTTCCACTGATAGTATTAAATCTATAATTCTATGTGGTGGTTCAGGTACTCGTTTATGGCCCCTATCCCGTGAATCATTTCCTAAGCAATTTGTACCTCTTATTGAAGGTAAGAGTCTTTTTGAGATGACTCTGGAGCGTATTAAATCGCTAGGTTCTTTAATATGCGTTACCAATGAAGAGCATCGTTTCTTTGTGCAAGATTTTCTTAGCCATGATTCTCAAATAAAAAATGGTTCCACATCAATTCTTTTGGAGCCTGCAGGGCGAAATACTGCACCAGCTATGGCCAGCTCTGCGCTGATGCCAGGTATCTCTCCATCAGACCTTTTACTTTTTTTGCCATCGGATCACTTCGTGCCGGATGTGGATGCGTTTGTTGCAACCATAAAATCTGGTGCAGCAGCAGCAAATGCAGGGTTTATTGTGACTTTTGGAGTTCAGCCAAACTTCCCAAGCACTGCGTATGGCTATATTGAGAAGGGCGATTCTCTTGATTGGGCATCAGATGATATCAATATATATTCTGTAAAGCATTTTGAAGAAAAGCCAGATCTTGAAAAAGCTCAAGCCATGCTTTTATCAGGCAATTATCTTTGGAATGCAGGTATCTTTTTGTGTACCGCGTCAACTTTGCTTGAAGGCCTTGGGAGGCACGCCTCTGATATTCTAAGCTCCTGCAAGCGGGCAATGCAAAGCCCAGAGATTGATGGAAATTTTGTTAGGCCAAATAAAGAATCTTTTTTATCTTGTCGCTCTGAGTCTATTGACTATGCAGTGATGGAGCATTTTGATAAAGTGGCTGTCGTTCCATTCAAAGGTACCTGGAGCGATGTTGGCAGTTGGAATGCTGTTGCAGCTTTAATACCTGAAGACCAATCTGGTAATCGTGTCAGCGGTCATGGTATGGTTGTTCAATCAAATAATACCTACATTAATGCACCGCACCGTCCAGTGATTTCATTGGGCACTTCTGATTTAGTGATTATTGATACTCCTGATGCAGTGCTTGTAGCATCAGTAGATAAAGTGGAGCAGATCAAGGATGTGGTGACTAGTTTGAAGCGAGTTGGTCAAGCTCAAGCAGTTACTCATCGAAAGGTTGCAAGACCTTGG
>JACCDH010144845.1_pt1 | contig 29897 bp, 24 predicted proteins | sample 7442481 | NCBI WGS metagenome assembly JACCDH01 (sample SAMN15323433, study PRJNA562643) | freshwater metagenome | isolation source: river surface water | place: USA:Blue River Watershed | collected 2017-08-15
CAAGAGCCAGGTGCTATCTCGCGCGCTGCAACTGTTGCGATGTTTGATACCTACCGCGCCCGCCATGCAATTCGCGATACCGGTGCAGCGTTGGGGTTACCGGCTGCTGAAATTGATCTTCTGGCTAAGGCGATGCCACATGTACGTGCCCGCAATATTCAGGCGGTACTGCAATCACTCCCTGAACTTAAAACTCTTAATACATCTGCGCCGTTGATGGCGATGACGGTCTCACTTGCAGAAGAACTCGATGGTCTGCCGCGCCATCTTGCAATGCACCCCTGCGCGATTGTTCTCTCTGATGGCGGACTCTTAGATCGCATCCCACTACATATCAATGCCAGCGGATTTCCCATGGTGGAATTTGATAAAGATGATGTCGAAGATATCGGTCTCCTTAAACTCGACATCTTGGGTGTGCGGATGCAATCAACGATTGCGTACACGCTCTCTGAAATTGAAAGAACGCAGGATAAGAAGATCGATATCGATGCCATCTCACTCGATGATGATCAGACGTATCAGTTGATTCAATCCACGCGAACCCTAGGAATCTTTCAGATTGAAAGTCCGGGACAGCGCGAATTAGTCGGCAAACTTAATCCACGAACTTTTAACGATCTGATTATCGATATCTCTCTCTTTCGCCCAGGGCCAGTCAAGAGCGACATGATCGCTCCCTTTCTTAACTCACGTCATGGCTTTACGGCAGCCGATGTTATTCACCCTGATTTAGCGCCGATTCTGCAAGAGACAGAAGGTGTTGTCGTCTTCCATGAACAAGTGATCTCAATTATTGCAACGATGACGGGCATCTCATTGGCAGCAGCTGACGAAAAGCGACGATCGCTAGGGGATAAGGCAGGACAGCAAGAAGTCTGCGATTGGTTCTTTCCTGCTGCAACCCAGAAGGGATACACACTTGCTGTCATCACTAAGGTCTGGGAGATCTTGCGCGCTTTTGCATCCTTTGGATTCTGTAAAGCGCATGCTGCAGCCTTCGCCCTTCCCACCTACCAATCAGCATGGCTAAAAACTCACTACCCAGCAGAGTTTATTGCCGGTGTTCTCACACATGATCCAGGGATGTATCCCAAGCGTTTAATTCTTGATGAGGCGCGACAGATGGGAATTGCTTTAGCACCTCTTGATGTGAATAAATCCGATTCAACATATCGCGTAGAAGAGCACGAAGGTGCGCAAGCAATTCGTATCGCTCTCTCATCCATCTCTGGAATTAGCGATTACGAGATTGCCTCAATTGTTAAGGGCCGTCCCTATATCGATATCGCAGATTTCATCGCACGAGGCGGTGCATCAACACCTGTCACTGAATCACTCATTCTTACCGGCGGCTTTGACGACCTTCATTCGATTGGTACTGGCGAGATCAATCATCGCGATCTTTTGCTCCACCTGAACGATATCGAGAAATCACATGCAACGAAGAGTGGCAAGAGTGGCAAGAAAAGTGTTGGTGGCGCGCAGATGACATTTGGATTCGAACCCCCAGCACTTGTATCAAGTGGACTACCTGATATCACCACTAATGAGCGAGTACGCCATGAAGTAGAACGGTTAGGTATGGATATCACCCATCACATGCTTGAGTTCTACGCACCGTTCCTTAATGCAATCGGTGCGGTGCGCTCATGTGATCTTCTGGCACAACGTTCTGGGGCTGAGGTATTAGTTGCTGGAGTAAAGGTTGCACTACAGACTCCACCCATCCGTTCTGGTCGACGCGTGATTTTTTTAACCCTCGATGATGGATACGGCTGCAGCGATTGCACCTTCTTTAGCGATGTGCAGACAAGTAGCGCAGGCCTTCTCTACTCGACATCGCTGATTCTTGTGCGTGGAATTACCCGGCGCACCGGAGAACGCGGCATTTCTATACGCGCCACAGGGGCGTGGGATCTACGTAGCGCCTATGAGAAATGGCAGAACAGTAAGGTAGCTATATGAGTGGCGAGCACGAATCCACAATCCTGCATGTGGATATGGATGCATTCTTTGCATCTGTCACAGAGCGCGATCATCCAGAACTCAAAGGCAAGGCTGTTGTTATTGGCGCAGGAGTGCGCGGTGTTGTGACTTCTGCAAATTACGAAGCGCGCAAATTTGGAATTAAAGCTGCAATGCCAGTAGGTCGTGCCCAAAGACTGGCACCACACGCAATCTTTATCCCTCCTGACCATAAACGCTATAGCGAAGTCTCAGAACACATCATGGAGATCTTCCACTCATTTACTCCACTTGTTGAACCAATTTCACTTGATGAAGCATTTCTTGATGTCACCAAGGCGCGACGATTGCTGGGAGATGGCCGCGCGATCGCCACCGCAATTCGCGCAAAGGTGGAAGCGCAAGAGGGGATTACATGTTCTGTTGGTATCGCATCCTCTAAGTTCATTGCAAAGTTAGCATCGCAACGATGTAAACCAAATGGGATGTTAGAAATACCAACAGATCGCGTACTCACTTTTTTACATCCACTACCAGTCTCTGCACTATGGGGAGTCGGACCTAAAACCAATGAAGCCCTAGAACGACTTGGGCTTCACACTGTTGGAGATATTGCACAGACTCCACAACAAACTCTCATTCGTGCACTTGGTCAGGCAGCAGGTGAATCACTCTATGAACTTGCGTGGGGTAGGGATGATCGCGCTGTTATTCCAGAAGAACCCGATAAAAGTATTAGCGCTGCCGAAACATTTGATCGCGACATTGACGATCCTGAAATAGTTGCGAAAGAGATTCTGCGGATGTGTGAGCGGGCCTCCTATCGAATGCGCGAACGTTCGCTCTTTGCAAAGACGATCACCCTTAAAGTTCGATTTGCAGATTTCACGACTGTAAACAGATCAAAGACATTGCCTCTTCCCATTGATACAACCCATGAGATCTATGAGGTAGCTAAAGCTCTCTATGAAGCGCTCTCGATTGAGCGTGCTCGTATTCGCCTTGTGGGTGTAAGCCTGGAAAACCTACATACCGATACCCATGAGCAATTGGTTTTAGGTGCCCGTGAGTCCAGTTGGCGTGAGCTACAAGGGGGGATCGACGCCGCCAAGGCCCGATTCGGAGGCAATAGCGTGCGGCCAGGGCGCCTGATTGATGAGAGTGACCAATAACTTCGAAAGAGGACCACTCTAAAAGTAGCCCTATCGAAAAAGTTGTTCTAGAGTATCTATATGCCACTTTCTGAGCATGAACGACGCTTATTGGCGGAGATGGAAGAAGCCCTCGCCGTTGATGACCCACGTCTTGTCAGCGCAATGTCGGGCTCGGCTGGGGTTTCACGTAATCGCCTCGGCTTAGGTGTTGCCCTAGTGATTGCTGGCCTTGCCACGCTTTTCGGCGGACTCATCGCCCAAATTACGATTGTTGGTCTTGGCGGATTTCTCCTTGCCTTGACCGGCTCAATTCTGATTTATCGTGCAGCAACAACCCCAGGCGCCCTCGTATCAGCAGCTCCACAGGGCTCTGAGAAGGCTCCACGCGCTCGCAGCCCGCGCAAGAAGCTAGGCGATCGCCTTCAGGACCGCTGGGATCAGCGAAACTTCGAATAAACCCACCTAGCACGACTCTCCGGCCCGCCCACAAGGCGGGCTTTTTTGTATTCCCAGAGGCTGAGTAACGGTGGGGAGAGGTGGGGCGAAAAAGGGGGGATCGTGGAGAAGGGTGGTTGAAAAAGGAGGAAAGTGGAGTAAAGTGGGGGATTGAGCAGGATTACACGCTCAATCAGATTCAACCTTGGGCCAGACAATCAAGGAGAAAAGGGGCTAGAGATGTTTCTTGGTACTCACGAACCCCGCCTTGATGAAAAAGGTCGTCTCATTCTTCCTGCGAAATTCCGCGATGAACTTTCCGCGGGTCTTGTAATTACAAAAGGACAAGAACGTTGTCTTTATGTATTTCCATCAACTGAATTTGAAACACTCACGCAAACTCTGCGACAAGCGCCAGTTACTGCAAAAGCAGCTCGTGATTATCAGCGCGTGATGTTTGCTGGCGCACACGATGAAATTCCTGATCGTCAAGGTCGCGTAACTATTCCTCAAGGTCTTCGCACATATGCAGGTCTAGAAAAAGAATGCGTTGTTATCGGTGCAAATACTCGCGTTGAAATTTGGGATGCACAGGCGTGGAATAAATATTTGGCAGATCGCGAAGAGGGATTTGCTGATGTTTCAGAAGAGGTATTTCCAGGACTCTTTTAGAAAGTAATCACAACTTAATAAAAAAACAACTACATAGCGTTCTCTCGATTGTGGCCACCGTCGACCCAATGCCTAGGTATTAAGGCCGACAGCGGCGCCCCTTCCCCGGCGTCGCTTTCGTTAGATCCGTCGGCCGGCGGTGACCAGAATCGAGAGAGCGAAATAAAGATAAATGCAATGAAAGTTGAAAAGGAATGGGGGAGAAGATGAAGCACATATCTGTAATGCGAGATCGCTGCATTGAACTTCTTGCCCCTTCGATTGAAAATTCTCGTAATCCAGTTGTTGTAGATGCAACACTCGGATTAGGCGGACACACAGAAGCGCTTCTCAACCGTTTTCCAGAACTTACTGTCATCGGCATTGATCGCGATCCAAGTGCGCTCCTACATGCACACGAGCGGCTCTCAACTTTTGGTAGTCGATTGAAAACCTCTCACGCAGTGTTTGACAGCATTACTGAAGTTGTTTCCTCACATGGATTCTCACAGTTATCTGGCGTTCTCTTTGACCTTGGGGTCTCATCAATGCAGTTAGATGAAACGGATCGAGGTTTCTCTTACTCTCACGATGCTCCACTTGATATGCGCATGGATAGCACTCAAGTAATAACCGCTTACGAGATAGTCAATCACTACGAACCCGGTGCTTTGGTAAAGATTCTTCGGACATTTGGGGAAGAGAAATTTGCCACTCGTATTGTTGAAAACATAGTTAAAGCTCGCGCTATTGCTCCATTGAACTCAACTATGCAATTGGCGACTTTGGTCAAAGAAAGCATCCCTGCAGCTACCCGACGCACAGGTGGAAACCCTGCAAAGCGAACATTCCAAGCATTGCGCATTGCCGTTAATGATGAACTTGGTGCGATTACTCGCGCTATTCCTCAGGCCCTTGACTTGGTCGAAGTAGGCGGTCGAGTCGTTGTTATGTCTTTCCAGTCACTGGAAGACAAGATTGTTAAAGAGTTTTTCGTTGAGGCATCAACTTCAAAGAGTCCTCGTGATCTTCCAATGGAACTTCCAGAATACGCTGCAAAGTTTTCGCTCGTCATTAAAGCCAGCGAGAAGGCCAGCCAAGAAGAGCAGGATGAAAATTCACGCTCCACATCTGTCCGCCTTCGCGCAATAGAGAGAGTGGCCGCCTAATGTCTATTGCTGCCCTCGCTCAACAAACTCGTGAACGCGTTGCAACTCATTCTTCTCGGGCACTTCTCAAAATTGTTCCTCAGACTTCAGAGGGAGCGCAAGCGACACATAAATACTTTGCCAAGTTCTTAACTCTTGTCTCAGTCATTGGCTTCTTGGCTCTCCTTGGCGTAAATACACTATTAGCCCAGGATGCATTTGTCCTCTCCGAGTTGAAATACGAATCCAAGATGATTGCTGACCAAAGAGAAGCGATCTCTCGCAAAATGGAGTTGTACTCATCTCCTGAAGCCTTAGCCAACAAGGCAGCGGCACTGGGTATGAGCCCTTCAGAAAATCCAACATTTCTTAATCTGACTGACGAAATGCCAGTAGTAACGGATGAGAGCGGGATTACACGTGGGTAATTTTGAACTCTCAATGAAGCGCATCCGCGCACTCTTCATTATCTTGCTACTCATCTTCTCACTTTTTGCAGCGCGCCTGGTGCAGATTCAAGGAATTCAATCGGCGGAATACACTCTCAAAGCAGCTAATGAAATGGAATCAACTCGCGTTATTGCAGCTCCGCGAGGAGACATTACAGATATCAATGGAGTTGAATTTGCTCGAAGTGTTTCGGCGATCAATATTGTTGTAGATCAAAAGCTGATAAAAGACCATGCCCGAGTGGCTGCCTTTGTCGCGCCTATTCTGGGTTTGTCTGAACAAGAAGTTGCCACCGCAATCACCGGAGTTAAGCGCTATTCAATGGTTCTTGAGAGTGCCGAACCAAGTACTTGGAATCGCCTTTCACTTGCCATTGATAAATACAATTCCACGCTCAGTAACAAGGAGTACGACAAGAGAATTGTGGGCTTCTTCCCAGAGCGCAACTTTATTCGCGAATATCCATCAGGAAATCTTGTCTCCTCACTTGTTGGTTTTGTACGAAAAGATGGAATGGGTGCATCAGGAGTTGAATTAAGTATGAACTCATCAATCGCGGGAGTTCCTGGTGCTTATTCGTATGCACGTGGGCGTGGTGCAGAGATTCCTGGCTCGCAATCAGAAATCATTGCCGCCCAACCTGGTACGACTGTACGACTGACAATTGATCGAGACATTCAGTGGGTTGCTTCAAAGGCAATCGCCGAAGCTGTAAAGAAGGCTCGAGCAAGTAGTGGCACTGTCATTGTTATGGATCCAAAAACTGGAGCAGTGTTGGCACACGCCACAGCGCCAACATTTGATCCAAACAATACGAAGAATGTTTCTCTGGACTTAATGCGCAACCCTTCAGTCCAAGATGTTTATGAGCCTGGATCTACTGGAAAAGTTATGACTCTGGCTGCAGCTTTGGAAGAAGGCGCTATTTCCCCAGAGACAGTCTTTGATGTTCCTTACAAAATTCGACGCGGTGGCGAATACTTCAAAGACCACGATCCACACCCACTTCAAAAATTGACGACGGCTGGAATCCTCGCAGTCTCAAGTAATACCGGAACAATTAAGATCGCCGAGACCATGAGCAACGACACACTTCATTCCTACCTCACGAAATTTGGTATCGGATCAAAAACTGGAGCGGGGCTACCCGGTGAAAATGTTGGACGCTTATTGGCAGTCAAGGATTGGTCTGGCACAACTGCACCAACAGTTGCTTTTGGACAGGGATATTCACTTAACGCGATGCAGGCAACAAGCATCTTCGCAACCTTAGCCAATGATGGCATCCGTGTTTCTCCAACGGTTATTGCCGGAACAAGTGATGCTTCTGGAAACTTTACCGAATTCAAAAATGAAAAAGGCGTTCAGGTTGTGAGTGCATCGACTGCGGCAAAGATGCGAGTCATGATGGAAAGTGTTGTCTCTTCACATGGAACTGCTCCGAGCGCTGCCATTCCTGGATACCGAGTCGCTGGTAAGACAGGAACTGCAACCCGCTACGACGATAACTGCGGATGCTATAGCGGGTATACAGCGTCATTTATTGGATTTGCGCCAGCCGATGCACCTGCTTTTGTAATCAACGTAACTATTCAAGATCCTAAGGCCGGGCACTATGGCGGTGCACTAGGTGGCCCAGTATTTAAAAAAGTTATGACTTTCGTGCTACAGAGCAAACACATCGCACCGACAGGTACAAAAGTTTTACCAATAGCACTCACTAAGGCTGAGCTAGAAAAGAAGGCACGCGCTGAGAAAAAGGCAGAAAAAGTAAAGATTACTCAAGCGAGCACGAGGGGATAAGCCATGCGCCCACTCCTTGATCACTCTATTTCAGTTGAAGACATTTCCCGACTTATTGGCATAACAAGTGAGTTGGAATCTTCCATCACATTCTCTGGAGCAACTTCAAAAGATACTGAGGTAGTACCAGGAGATCTTTTCCTTGCTTATCCAGGAACGAAAACTCATGGCGCAGAATTTGCCTCTCGTGCGATTTCGATGGGAGCTCGAGCAATTCTTACTGATGCCTCAGGTGCAGAGATCGCACAAGGGCTTCCAGTCATTGTGGTCCGTGACGTCAGAGCAGCTGGTGCTCTCATTTGCGCACATCTTTATGGAAAACCAATGCAGGAAATGGTCAGTATCGGAATTACTGGAACAAATGGCAAGACGACAGTAAGTACTTTGTTGCACCAACTTTTTCAAGAAGTTGGTCGAGAGAGTGGACTCATTGGCACTGTTGAGACTCGAATCGGACGTGAAGTATTAGCTAGTTCGCGAACTACGCCTGAAGCAGATGCACTTCAAGCACTCGCTGCAACCATGAGCGAACGCCACCTCCGTCATCTAGTAATGGAAGTTTCAAGTCATGCCATGGTGATGCAGCGCATGATGGGCTCACACTTTGCAATGGTTGGATTTACTAATCTCTCGCAAGACCACCTGGATTTTCACGGTGACATGGATAGTTATTTCCGCGCTAAAGCCGCTCTCTTTACCCTGGAATACGCCGATCAAGCATTTATCAATATCGATAATGATTTTGGTTTACGTCTATTCAACGAGTGCGGAATTCCCGCCATGTCGCTCTCAAGAAGCAATCCCAAGGCAAGTTGGCATTTCACTTCGATTACTCCGACTGTAGCAGGGACAACATTTACAGCTAGAGGCACTGGCGGAATCTTGATTGAAAGTTCAACACCGCTGTACGGTAATTTCAACCTAGAGAACATCCTCTTGGTCCTAGCAATCGCCGTAGAGTGTGGAATAGATCCACTCGATTGTGCTGCGATCATTCCAAAACTTAAGGGTGCCCCTGGACGCATGGAGTCCATTAATCGAGGACAAGACTTCACGGCGCTCGTGGATTACGCACATACTCCAGATGCAGTACGAAATGTCATTTCAACAGCAGCTGAATTCACATCCGGAAAGGTCATAGCCGTTCTTGGATGTGGGGGAGATCGCGATTCTTCTAAGCGGCCATTGATGGGTAGCGCATTGATAGAGGAAGCCGATATCGCAATCTTCACCAGCGATAATCCACGTAGCGAAGATCCAAAAAAGATTTTGACTGAGATGACTCAGCATCTACAGGTGAGTGAACCGTCTCGAGTGATTATTGATCGCCGGGAGGCAATTGCATATGCAGTTTCGCTTGCCAGAGCAGGTGACACACTCCTAGTCCTAGGTAAGGGCCACGAGAATGGGCAAGAGATAAACGGAGAGAAGATCGATTTTGATGATCGACTCGTTCTTGAAAAAATGCTTGAGGAGACTCGATGACTTCCATGATGGCATCCCACATTGCCCAGATTATTGGTGGCTCCCTTTCCGGTAATGATGTTCTCGTTACTTCAGGAGCATCCTTAAAGTCATCAGAGGTAAGTCAAGGAGGAATCTTCTTAGCCATTGCGGGCGAGAAAGTTGATGGTCACGATTTCGTCGAAGATGCCTTCTCTCACGGTGCTGTACTCGCGATTACAACCCGTGCGGTCAATCAACGGCACATCCTGGTTGAAGACGTTTCCACCGCCCTGACAGCACTAGCCCGCTTTGTTCGGTCAGCGCTTAAAGATGTAACGGTCATTGGGATTACTGGTTCGCAAGGTAAGACAACAACAAAGGATCTTCTTCGACACATGCTTTCTCAGCATGGTGAAACTGTCGCACCTTCTGGAAATTACAATAATGAATTAGGCGTTCCGTTGACGCTATTGGCTTGTACAGAGACAACAAAGTATGTCGTCATTGAAATGGGTGCGAGACATTCTGGCGATATCGCACATCTTGCATCGATTGCTCGACCAGACATTGCCGTTGTCTTGCGAGTAGGTATGGCACATGTAGGCGAATTTGGCTCCGTTGAAACGATCGCAAAAACCAAATCAGAGTTGATTTCTTCACTTTCGGCGACAGGGATCGCAATCCTGGGTCAGTACGATTCATACACTCCCGCAATGAAGTCTCTTCATTCTGGACGCACGATTACTTTTGGCAGTGGGCACTCTGATGATGTCAGGGCCACAGAAATTGAAATGCGTGAAGGTTGCCCACACTTTGATCTTGTCACTCCTGATGGTCGGGCAGCGGTGGGATTACGAATAGTGGGAGAGCACCAGATAGCGAACGCACTTGCTTGCGCAGCAGTTGGAACTGCTCTCGGCTTTTCAATTGATTCAATTGCTACAGCGCTCTCAACTGCACTCATCGAAAGTAAATGGCGGATGGAGATTCATGAGTTTTCTGAAGTTCTCCTCATTAATGATTCATACAATGCAAGCCCAGATGCCGTTGAGGCAGCACTTCGCACCTTGATCCTCTTCGCGCAAGAGCGAGGAGGGCGCGCATGGGCATTTCTGGGAAAAATGGCAGAACTCGGCGAGTCTTCAGCCTCAGCCCACCAGCAGGTTGGCACCCTTGCCTATCAGCTGGGTATTGATCATCTCGTATGCGTAGATGCGCCGGATTATCAGCCAGTCGAGCACAGTGGAGCACTCACAAACCTTCATATTTGTGATCGCAACGGGGCCAGGGCGATTGCGGAACAGATTGAACCAGGAGATGTAGTACTTGTTAAAGCTTCGCGTTCAGAGAGATTTGAACTTCTTGCAGAAGAGATAGAAGAAGTTGTTAAGGCGAAGATGGAAACTAGAGTAGAAGGGGGAATAGAAGAGTGAAAACAATTCTTGCTGCTGGTGGCTTTGCGCTACTTCTCTCGCTCTTTGGTACCCCTCTGTTGATTCGCGTTCTTGCGAAGCGGGGATATGGGCAGATCATTCGTGATGACGGTCCCTCTTCGCACCATACTAAGCGCGGGACGCCCACCATGGGCGGCATCATCATCATCTTCGCATCAATCGTGGCTTATCTCATCGCACATTTGATTAGCGGTAATCCCATCACTGCATCCGCTGCACTGGTAATTGCTCTTGTGGTTGCACTTGGTTTCGTTGGATTTTTGGACGACTGGCTGAAAGTTTCAAGAAAACAGTCACAAGGCTTAACTTCACGACAAAAGTTATTCGGACAGGTTCTTGTCGCATCAGTATTCGCATATTTCGGAACAAAGTTTCCTGATGCTGATGGATTAACACCCATTTCATCTCAGTTATCAACTGTGCGAGACACTTCAATTACCCTTGGAGCAGTTTTTGTAATTGTGTGGGTTGCTCTCATGGTCACGGCCACGAGCAACGGCGTGAATCTCACAGATGGCCTTGATGGGCTTGCATCAGGTGCTTCGGTGCTCACATTCATCTCATTTATTTTGATTGGTGTTTGGGAGTTTGGTCAGAGCTGCGCCGTTTCACCTGGAATCAATTGTTATGAGGTCCGAGACCCACTCGATATAGCAGTCTTGGCTGCCGCTTTTGCGGGTGCGTGTACAGGTTTCCTTTGGTGGAACGCCTCTCCTGCAAAGATATTTATGGGAGATACGGGTTCACTTGCTCTTGGCGGCGCACTTGCCGGAATTGCAACCATGTTACGGATTGAGCTGCTCTTGATTCCGCTAGGTGGCCTCTTCGTTATTATCACCATGTCAGTAATAATTCAGACGGTTTACTTCAAATTATCTGGCGGCAAGCGCGTATTCAAGATGGCCCCTCTCCAGCATCACTTTGAATTGATGGGTTGGGGAGAAGTAACAATTGTTATCCGATTTTGGATTATTGCCGGCTTGTGTGTTGCAGCAGGTCTAGGTCTGTTCTATGCCGATTGGATCGCAGGCTAAGGGCTCTGCGGGAAATTACTGATGAGCTTTTCAAAAGATCTGCAAGATAAGAAAATCCTTGTGCTTGGAGCCGGTGTTACTGGCTGCGCATCTGCACGTGCACTGATCGCGCGGGAAGCAGAAGTCACACTTGTTGATGAGTCCGTGACAAATAGTGAGGAATTCACAGTTGTGCAGCCGTCCGCAGTTAATGTCTCTGAATTCGATTTTGTGCTCGTATCTCCGGGTTGGAAAGAGAGTCATTCACTCATTCAACAAGCCGTAGCCGCTCAGGTCACCTTGCTCAATGAAATTGATCTTGCATGGGCTTTGAAGGAGGAGCGCGCTCCAGCGCAGAAGTGGTTAGCTCTTACTGGTACGAATGGAAAGACTACAACTGTTGAAATGACTGCGGCAGCCTTACGAGCAGGTGGTTTTCATGCAGTTGCATGCGGCAATGTCGGCAAGACAGTTATTGAGTGTGTCGAAAGCAGTGAGGCTTATGACGTTCTCGTCCTCGAACTCTCAAGTTTTCAACTCCACTGGTTACAGCGAGCAGAGTTTGTGGCTACAGCGATTCTAAATATTGCAGACGATCACACCGATTGGCATGGAAGTTTTGAGAATTACGCCCAAGCAAAGCTTTCAATTCTTGACCGCTCTTTGACGGCAATACTTAACGGTGATGATAAAGAAGTAGTTGCACGAACAACTCATTGGAACGGTCGCAAAGTCTTTTATTCACTGGATACACCGGGTCCTGGAGAAATTGGTGTTGTCGAAGAACTTCTAGTCGATCGCGCATTCGTGTCAGATCCACAAGAGGCATCGATGATCGCCGAGCTCGCCGATATCAAACCCACCGTTCCGCATAATGTTTCTAACGCCTTGGCGGCGGCAGGTTTGGCTCGGACTGTCGGTGCAACCCACGAAGCAATCGGTAAAGCGCTCTCTGAGTTCGCCCTGGGGCGCCACCGCATTGAAGTGGTTGCAGAGAAGGATGGAATCACGTGGATTGATGATTCCAAAGCAACCAATCCGCATGCTGCAGCTGCATCAATACTTTCGGCGCTTTCGGTTATCTGGATTGCGGGCGGACTGGCAAAGGGTGCAGATGTCAGTTGTTTAGTTGCACGTGCACACCCGCGCATCAAAGCTGCAATTCTGATTGGAACAGATCGAGAACTCTTTACGGCGGCGTTTGCAGAGCATGCCCCTCACGTGAAGGTCATTTCAGTGGACCCTGCTGCTGATTATCAACGAGGCGGTGTATCTAATTCTTTTATGGAGGCTATCGTCGCAGCAGCACAGTCTTGCGCGGTTGAGGGAGATACAGTTCTACTTGCACCTTCATGCGCATCGATGGACCAGTTCATTTCGTATGCCGATCGTGGCGATAGATTTACTGATGCGGTACGGAAGGCTTTGAAATGAGTAAATCGCCGACAAAAAGCAAGTTGCTAAATCCTGCAGCCCCATTTTATGGATTAGTGATTTCAACTGGATTGCTGTCAATCATTGGCCTCATTATGGTTTTCTCGGCTTCATCGATCTATTCCCTAGATACTAAGGGTTCCTCCGTAGCTATCTTTATTCGCCAACTTATATTTTTGGCCTTCTGTATTCCTATGGCCATTTTTCTATCACGCCTCTCCCTGGATCGCTGGAAGCAACTAGCTAAATTTGGTTTGGTAATTTCAGTCATCCTTCTTCTCATTGTACGAATCCCTGGCATAGGAAAATCTGTCAATGGAAACCAAAACTGGATCTCACTTAAGGTTGTTGATGTTCAACCAAGTGAGCTAGCAAAGTTCCTCTTGATCCTATGGGCCTCACAATTACTCGCATCCCGACTCAATGCCGGATTCATGAGAGTCAATGTCCTTGCCTTGATTGCACCGGGATTTATTCTCGCTAGCGCTCTTGTGATGTGGGGTCGCGATCTCGGTACAGCATCTGTCCTCATGGCCATTCTCGGAGGCCTGCTCTTCTTGTCAGGAATTCCGCTGCGCCTGGTGGGGACCCTCACCGCAACTGCGGCGGTGGCGATTGGTTTCTTCATTGCAACTACTCAATATCGTGCGGCTCGCTGGAGTGTTTTTCTTAATCCATTCGATCCTGCGCAATACAAAAATGAAGGATGGCAGCCTGCGCATAGTCTCCTTGGACTCGCAAGTGGTGGGATCTTTGGAGTTGGTCTGGGAGGAAGTCGGCAAAAGTGGGGCAATCTTCCTGAAGCTCATACAGACTTCATTTTTGCCGTCATCGGTGAAGAACTCGGTTTGCTCGGTACGCTTTTTATTCTGATATTACTTGGCACTCTGATCTACTGCTCACTTCGAATTGCCATGCGATCAGCTGACTCGTTTACAAGATTTGCATGTGCAGGAATTGCTTCATGGATTGCAATTCAGACAGTTCTCAATATTGGATCTGCCGTGAGTTTACTTCCGGTTGTCGGCGTGACTTTGCCGCTACTTTCCTACGGTGGCTCTGCTCTCATTGCGACCTACTTGGGAATTGCATTTATCGCTTCAAGTGCGCTGCGAGACCCAGATACTCAATCAGAGGTCAAAAAGTTTGTCTCACAAAGGCTGCATCGATAAATGAGATCCAGAAAAATCATCTTTGCAGGAGGCGGTACAGCCGGCCACATACAGCCTGCTCTAGCGGTTGCACGTTTGTGGCAGCAGTCGCATCCAAGTGATCAGATAGTTTTTTTAGGAACATCCTCTGGTCTAGAGACTCGACTCGTTCCAGAGGCAGGATTTGAACTTCAACTCATAACACGCGTCCGAGTCCCACGCTCTCTCTCGCTGGACCTCATCAAAGTTCCGAGTTTGCTTCGCCGTTCAATTCGCGAATCAAAAAGTTATCTCAAGGATGCTGACCTTCTCATAGGCTTTGGTGGGTATGTCTGCGCACCTGCATATCTGGCAGCCGCTTCGCTCAAAGTTCCGATTGTTATCCACGAAGCAAACGCCAAACCTGGATGGGCGAACCGGCTTGGAGCGCGATATAGCGATGCGCTTGCGGTAGGAACTCCAGTGACTAAGGGATCCTTTGCACAGGCTTTGATCACCGGTCTTCCACTGCGCGATGACATTGCTTCGGTTTTAGCGAGCCATCGCAGTGCTAATGAAGCTGAGTGGAACATAGTCAGAAGCAAAGCCAAGGGTGATTTAGGAGTTAACCCCACGAATAAAGTGGTCTTAGTCTTTGGTGGGTCACAAGGTTCGCAGGCGCTCAATAGCGTCATCGAAAACACACGCAGATTAATAAAAGATAAACCCATCACCATTGTGCATTCAGTGGGAGGCGCTAACGCTCTGCCAGAAAGTGATGCCAGCTACCGGGCTTATTCATATATCGACGATATGGCGACTGCTTACCTCGCCTCCGATCTCGTAATCGCACGAAGCGGTGCCATCACCTGCTCGGAGGTAAGAGCCCTCGCAAAATATGCTCTCTTTATCCCTCTTCCTATTGGAAACGGTGAGCAATCCGTAAACGCACATCATCTCGTCGAAGCAGGAAGAGCTCGTGTGCTCGATCAAAAATCTTTCACTCCAAGCTGGCTACTCGATAACATGGAGGTTATGTTGGCCGAGAGTGAGCAAGCAACCAGTCTTCCTGACTTTTCGGATCTTGATGCCGCTGCAAAAATTCTGGCCTTGGCGCAGTACCAACTCGACCAGAGCGAAAGATAGAAGATGAACCACGCGACACTCGATCAGTGGTTAGGCAAGCGGATTCATTTTATTGGAATCGCTGGCGCTGGAATGAGTGGCTTGGCTCGGATTGCACTCTCTCATGGACTTTCAATATCTGGAAGTGACTCCAAGGATTCCTCTGTAGTACTGGCGCTGCGCACACTCGGTGCACAGGTGCAAATCGGACATGATGCCGCGCATCTTGAGGGCGTGGATATCGTGGTGTACTCAAATGCGATTGCCAAAAGTAATCCAGAAATCAGACGAGCACTCGAATTAGATATTCCATTATTGACAAGAGCTCAAGCCCTTGCAGTTCTTATGTCCACAAGCAAGAGCCTTGCCGTCGCTGGAACACACGGTAAGACAACAACGTCATCGATGCTTACGGTTGCACTTCAAGCGTGTGGAACAGATCCTTCTTTTGCAATTGGTGGAACACTCACTGCGTCGGGATCAAATGCGCATCGTGGCACTGGAGAGTTTTTTGTTGCCGAAGCAGACGAGTCTGATGGCTCTTTCTTGGAGTACCGTCCGTTCGGCGCAATAGTTACAAATGTGGAACATGATCACGTTGATTTCTTTGCTACCGAAGAATCAGTCATGGAAATCTTCACCGAGTTTGCCCAATCAATTAACCCGCAGGGCTTCTTTATCTATTGCAAGGATGATCCTGGCGCGGAGAAAATCGCAGCAAAAGAATTTGGCGCAACAAAAATTTCCTACGGTATGCATGAGAGTGCTGATTTGCTTATCGACAATATAAAACTACTGCCGGCAGGCTCAACGGCGCGGGCCTTATGGAAGGGCAGATCTGTAGGAACGATCGAATTGCAGGTTCCGGGGCATCACAATTTACTTAATGCAGCTGCTGCACTTGCGATGGGGCTTTGCCTTGGCCAACCAGCTGCCGCGCTACTGGAAGGCTTGGCATCATTCCAAGGTGCCGGACGTAGGTTTGAATTGAAGGCGAGTGTTGCTGGAATTCGTGTGATCGATGACTACGGTCACCACCCGACAGAAATCGATGTCACCTTGACTGCTGCCCGACGTTACGCGGGAGATGGCCGCGTCCTTGTGATCTTTCAGCCACATCGCTACAGCCGAACTCAGGCATTTCTCGAACAATTCGCTCAGACTTTAGATCTGGCAGACCTTGCAATTCTTTTAGAGATATACCCAGCGAGTGAGAAACCCATAGTTGGCGTAAGTGCATCTCTGATTGCGCAGAAGATGAAGCATGGAAAGTTTGTTCCTAATTTCTTGGAAGCTTCGGAAGAGATTATTTCGATGGCTAAGCCTGGAGATGTCATCCTTACCCTAGGAGCTGGAGATGTGAACTCATTAGCTCCGATAATTGCTCAAGGTCTCGAACGTCGATTCGAAACTCAGTCTTTGAAGTAATGTCAGTGAACCCACGAAAGTTTTTATCACCTCGACTAGCGCTGATGGCGTTAGTGATCACACTGCTGGCATATCTTCTCGGTTGGTCTTCCTTTTTTCAGATCAAGAGTGTGGAGATTAATGGCGCGCCAACTGCCGCGGTTCAGGCAGAAATAGAGAAGAGAAGTGAGATTGCTGTCGGAGAGCAACTTGCACGAGTTAATCCACAGTCGGTCGCAAGAAGAATTGAGAAGTTAACGTGGATTAAGGATGTAAAGATCTCGAGGAACTGGTTGAAGGGTGCGGTCACGATAGAGATCAATCCTCGTCAACCGCTAGCCTTTTTTAATGCCGACGAGATTCCAGGTCAGACGATAGATCGGGATGGCCAACTCTTCAGGCTGCCAGGATATTCAAATCCGGATCTTGCTTTGATTTCAGCAAAGAGCCCAGGAAGTGCGCTGCGGGCGAATGAGCTCTTCATGCAGCTTCCAGAGAGTTTTCGCTCCCAGATCACATCGATGGTGGCTACCTCAACCAACACATTTACCCTCATGAGTGTTATCGACGGCCGTGAGATCCGCATTCGATGGGGCGATAGCCAAGATGTGGAGTTGAAGATTTCCGTCATTAATAAACTACTTAAACTGCCAGAAAATAAGGAAATTAAAGTCATTGATGTAGTTGCACCTCATGCACCTATCGTTAAGTAAATTGTCGAATAAATCTTGCTTTCTTGCGCAAAGAAATCGTGAAAACAACTCTCAAGTAGTAGATGAGGAATTGGTTCGAGTCGGTGTTTGATTGCAGCCTTTGATCACCCTAAGTTGACGGCCATTAGAGAGATGAATCGTAAGTCTCAAGGCGAGGTTTATAGTTCATAAGGAGGACTCACGTGGCTGCACCACAAAATTATCTAGCCGTCATCAAGGTTGTTGGAATTGGTGGTGGAGGAGTCAATGCGATTAATCGCATGATTGATGTCGGCCTTAAAGGCGTTGAGTTCATTGCAATCAATACAGATGCACAACATCTCTTAATGAGTGATGCTGATGTGAAATTAGATATTGGTCGTGCATCCACAAAGGGATTAGGTGCTGGCGCTGCTCCTGAAAAGGGACGACAAGCTGCAATTGATCACACTGAAGAAATTGAAGAGATTCTTCGTGGCGCAGATATGGTTTTTGTTACAGCAGGCGAAGGTGGCGGAACCGGAACAGGCGGCGCACCAATCGTTGCAAAAATCGCACGCGATCTTGGTGCACTCACCATCGGTGTCGTAACTCGTCCGTTCTCATTCGAGGGCAAGATCCGTATGCGCCAAGCAGAAGAGGGAATTGAACTTCTGCGCAATGAGGTAGACACACTCATTGTTATTCCAAACGATCGCCTTCTGGCAATTTCAGATCGCAACATCACCGCAGTGGATGCATTTAGAAGTGCAGATCAAGTCTTGCTCTCTGGTGTTCAGGGAATTACCGAAATCATCACACAGCCTGGTCTAATCAATCTAGATTTTGCAGATGTCAAAACAGTGATGACAGATGCAGGTTCAGCACTCATGGGAATTGGATCCGCTCGTGGAGAAAACCGTGCAATCAGAGCAGCCGAGCTAGCTATTTCAAGTCCACTGCTTGAGGCATCAATTGATGGTGCGATGGGCGTCCTACTTTCTGTCGCAGGTGGCTCCGATCTTGGCCTCTTTGAAATCAACGAAGCGTGCGAACTTGTACAAGCTGCAGCACATCCAGATGCTCGCATCATCTTTGGAACAACGATTGATGATGCCCTCGGTGACGAGGTACGAATTACGGTAATTGCTGCAGGGTTTGATGGGGGAGAACCAAAGAAGGTTGCGGTTCCAGTCATTGATGCATCAATCCTAGGCGGCGTTGCTAATCCACTTCCCGATAATGACCCACTCGTAGTCGCGATGGATATAGAGGATAGCAAGCCTGCAAAGCGCGTTAAATTTGAAGATCTCGTTGCAGAAGACGAGATCGACGTGCCAGATTTCATGAAGTAAAAGTGAATTACAGTTTTACAGATCGCACCGGTGGTTTATCCACCGGTGCTTTTCTTTCTCATAACGTTGCTCTCCATGTGGGTGATGACGAGTTTACAGTTCTCGCGAATAGGGCTGCACTCGAAAGAAGCTTGGGTTTACGAATTCAGTTCATGGACCAAGTTCATGGAGCAACCGTTGCTCACATTGGAAAAGAAGTAATCGAACCGCCCACAGCAGACGCTCTTCTCACTCACAGCGCTGGAATTGGTCTAGCAGTAATGGTTGCCGATTGCATTCCACTCTTGCTCGCAAACACAGAGTCTGTTGCCGCGGTACATGTTGGCCGTAGAGGCTTGATGAATGATGTTGCCATTGCCGCAGTTGATCAGATGCGTTCCTATAGTTCTTCAGAAATCACAGCTGTTCTTGGTCCCTCAATCTGTGGCGATTGCTACGAAGTTTCACAAGATGTCTACGATGACGTATGTAAAGAATTTCCTCTAGCGGCCTCGCATACTCGTGATGGGGGATTCTCAGTTGATCTCTCCCGAGCACTCGTCGATCAATTGCAAGAGCAGGGCCTGAGAGTTATAGATGAGTCACGATGCACACTCGAAGATAAGAACCTCTACTCTTATCGTCGAGATGGTGTGACAGGACGTCAGGTTGGAGTTGTGTGGCTATGAGCGAGATTGATCGCAAAGCCGAGCTTTCTCATTCTCTGGAGGCGGTGCGAGACCGAATCCTTTCTGCGACTTCTCGAGCGTCACGAAATGTAGAGGAAGTGACTCTGGTGGCCGTCACCAAAACGTATCCAGTGAGTGATGTCGATTTTCTCGCACAACTTGGTGTTAAGGATTTTGGTGAGAACAGAAGTGCGGAAGGACAGGAGAAATCTGCCCTCGTTCCAGCTCACTGGCATTACCAGGGTCAAATTCAAAGTAATAAGATTGCAGCGATTTCATCATGGGCACAGACAGTGCATTCCCTAGATGACCTCACTCACGTCGCAAAGTTTGATCGAGCAGTAGGAGAAATTCCTGGAAAGCGATTAAATGTTTTCATTCAGGTCTCACTCGATGGCGATACCTCTAGAGCTGGAGTCCGAGGGGATGAGTTGTTGGCGTTGGGGCAGGCGCTGATTTCCACACAAAATCTAGATCTTCGCGGATTAATGGTTGTGCCACCCGTACAGGCCGAGCCAGATAGAGCATTTGCCGAGGTGGCAGGTATCGCTGAAATCTTCCGTCGCGATTTTCCGATGGCACAATCATTATCTGCAGGAATGAGCGGGGATTTCGAAAGTGCCATTGCTCACGGTGCGACACACATCCGAGTGGGTAGCCAAATACTCGGTCCTCGGGCTACTCACGCGTAAAATTAATGACATGTCTGCACTCAATAAAGTTATGGAGTACCTCGGTCTCGTAGATGGCCCAGAAGGTGCTACCGAAGAAGTTAAGCCAAAGCCAATTAGTCGAGTGGAACCTCGTGTGGCCGTCGAGAAAACTTCTACGCCGTCAAACGGTGTCACAGTTATTGGTGGTCGCACACCAATTGAAGTGGGCGCAACTCTCGACCTTGAATCTTCTTACAATATCGTCACGCTGCATCCACGTTCTTATTCAGATGCGCGTCAAATGGCGGAGCACTATCGTGAAGGAAACCCAGTGATTATCAATCTTGATGACATGGATGAATCAGAGAAAAAACGATTGGTGGATTTCGCAAGTGGTTTAGCATTTGGACTTCGAGGCGGAATTGAGAAAATTACCAGCCGTGTATTTCTTCTTTCACCGGCAAATGTGACCGTCCGCACTGAAGACAAAGCTGCGTATGCCCAAGCAAGCTTTTTCAATCAGAGCTAATTAAATAATTCGCTTACATGTTCAAAGAACTAATTCTTAACCTCCTCACCTTTTTTAAGTGGGTTCTTTTTGCACGCCTCATTATCGATTATGTGAGGATGTTTGCCAGAAATTGGCGTCCAAAGAGTGGACTGATCGCTCTCTTCGAAGTTATTTATGCGATCACAGATCCACCAATGAGGTTTGTTGGACGATTCATTCCACCACTGAGACTCGGTGGTGTTTCTTTGGACTTATCCTTTATCGTGCTCTTGCTTGCGCTTAACTTTGCATCAACAATCGTAAAAATTGTTCTCTAAGCTTTTTTGAGAGTAAGCGCAATCCCAAGGTCGTTTTCGCCGGCTTCCAGTGAGCCATCATGTACAAGTGAAGTCGCAAGAACTTCTTCACAGATATGTGCTGCGTGTGCTGTGATCGCAGCAAGGATTTGAGGAAGAGCGTTATAGGTAATGCTAATTCGATCTGAAATATCGAATCCATCGCTCTTGCGTCTTTCCTGAATAAAGCGAATTACTTCACGAACTGCGCCAGCTTCAATTAACTCCGGCGTGAGCGTTAAATCGAGAGCTACGGACTCGCCGTCATGACTTGCAACCATCCAGCCACTCTTTGGCACCTCAGTAATCACCAAATCACCTAGATCTATTGCAAAGGTTCCAACTGTTGCACTCTGCTCGCTTCGAAGCGTTTTGACTAGATTGGTGGCATCTGCGGCTGCGATCAGTTTGGCGACAGCTTGTACATCTGCCCCGTACTTTGCACCTAGAGATTTGAAGTTTGCTTTAACTGAGATATCTACCAGGTCTCCATCGGCATCTGCGATATCCGCCAAACTGAGAACGTTCAGTTCGTCAGCAATCTGGTCTTTCATCTCAACTGGGAGCTTGTCCCAACCTGGAGCGGAGATGAGAGCACGTCCAAGTGGTTGGCGAATTTTGATTCCAGATTCGGCGCGCGCTGCTCGACCTTGTTCAACCACGCGACGCGTCATTGCAACTTGTGTGCTCAGAGTTCTATCAATCAATTGGGCGTCTGCAATTGGAAAATCAGTCAGGTGTACAGAAATATCCGAATGTACATCTGCTGGACGGATCAGTTCTTGCCAGGCATGCTCTGAGATAAAGGGCACCATCGGAGCCAAGAGCTGGGTCAGAGTTTTTAGGCATTCATGAAGGGTTGCAAGTGCAGCAACATCCCCATCCCAAAAACGGCGACGAGAACTTCTGACATACCAGTTGGATAGATCATCGATAAATGCTGCGAGTACTCGTCCTGCTTGTTGTGAATCAAAACTTGAATACGCCTTATCAACTTCTTCGATCAGAATATTGAGTTCAGACAAAATCCAATGATCCATCAATGAACGATCTTTTACAGCAGGGGTTTGAGCAAGATCAAAGTTGGATGCATGCGCATAAAGTGAGTGGAAAGAAATTGTGTTCCAATACGTTAGAAGAGTTTTGCGGACAACGTCGCTGATCGCCTCGTGCCCCACGCGGCGAGCAGACCAAGGTGAACCGGCAGCGAGCATGTACCAACGCACAGCATCTGCCCCATGTTGGTCCATCAAGGCAATTGGCTCAAGGACATTTCCTAGATGCTTACTCATCTTGCGGCCATCTTTATCAAGGATGTGGCCCAAGCAGAGAACGTCTTTATATGACGATTGATCAAAGACCAGCGTTCCAATTGTCATTAAGGTGTAGAACCATCCACGTGTTTGGTCGATCGCCTCACAGATAAAGTCGGCAGGGTAGGCAGCTTCAAACTTCTCTTTTGATCCTTCTTTATGCGGATATCCCCATTGAGCAAATGGCATCGCACCCGAATCAAACCAACAATCTATAACTTCTGGAACACGCACCATCGTGCTCGCACATTCTTTACATGGGAAGGTGATGTCATCAACGTATGGGCGATGTGGATCTAACTCGAGTAGATCTTCTCCAGCCAATTGGCCAAGTTCTTTCAGTGAATCTACGCAGATCTCATGCTTATTTTCACATCGCCAGATAGGCAGGGGAGTTCCCCAGAATCTGTTTCGAGAGAGCGCCCAGTCGATATTGTTATTGAGCCAGTCTCCGTAACGACCATTCTTAATGGTCTCAGGGTGCCAATTAGTTTTCTCGTTTTCACGAATGAGGGCATCTTTAATTGAGGTTGTCCGGATGTACCAGGATGGTTGTGCGTAATAGATAAGCGCTGTGTGACAACGCCAGCAGTGTGGATATGAATGCTCATACTGAAGATGCTTGTAGAGTACGCCGCGAGATTTGAGTTCCTTTACAAGAGGCTTATCGGCATCTTTAAAGAAGAGTCCACCAACGAGTGGAACTTCTGGCAGAAATGTTCCGTTTGGAGCGATCGGATTAACAACTGGCAACCCGTAACTGCGACAGACTTGTAAATCATCTGCACCAAATGCGGGGGCTTGGTGCACCAGGCCGGTTCCGTCTTCGGTGGTGACATAGGTGGCAAGAACAACAAAATGTGAATCTGGAATATCGATAAGGTCGAGTGGGCGAGAGTACGTAACTCGTTCAAGTGAGGATCCCTTGAAAGTCTTGAGAATTTCGACATCGCCAACCAAGCTGCCTACGAGTGCCTCAGCAACGATGAGAACTTCACTTACCTCTTCATGGGTTACTCGGGCTGCCACATAATCAACATCAGGATGAACCGCAATTGCTGTATTTGAAACTAACGTCCATGGAGTTGTTGTCCATACGAGAAGAGATGCTTTGAGATTAACCAATTCGCCAGATGTAATTGGAAAACGGATAAAGACAGAGGGATCTGTGACAGTTTCATATCCTTGCGCTAACTCGTGATCTGATAGTCCAGTGCCACATCGCGGACAGTACGGTGCCACCCGGTGATCTTGTACAAGTAGACCCTTCTTCCAAATCTCCTTCAGTGACCACCAGACGCTCTCGACATACTCGGGAGACATAGTCCAATACGCTTGATCGAAATCAACCCAGAAACCCATGCGCTCTGTCATGGTTGTAAATGCGTCTACATGTCGTGTGACAGATTCTCGACACTTATCGTTAAAGGGAGCTATGCCAAACTTTTCGATATCTCCCTTACCTGAAAATCCCAACTCTTTCTCAACTGCAATTTCAACAGGAAGGCCGTGGCAATCCCACCCAGCTTTTCTCGTAACGTACTTGCCCTTCATCGTATGAAAACGCGGAAAGACATCTTTAAATACGCGGGCTTCGATGTGGTGTGTACCCGGCATTCCATTGGCAGTCGGTGGTCCTTCATAGAAAGTCCACGGGGTTTGACCCTCGCGGGCAGTCAACGATCTTTCGAAGATTGATTGGTCAGCCCACAGTGCAAGGATTGAGTGCTCCATCGCAGGCAGGTCAATCTGGGCTGCGAGTGGGCGAAATTGTGAGCTCATGAGGGTGCCGAGTCTAATGCAGGGCACTTCACCCGCCGCAATCGGCGCCTGCACATTCGGCATAGCAATATTTGAGCCGATACAACGAGTGGCATATTTGGTAGAAGTCGAAAAAGCGCATAAGGTGCGCGGCGTGTCAGCAAAAAAGGTAGTCAAGAAGGCGGCGAAGGTGGCGAAGAAAGCCCCTGCGAAGAAAGCCCCTGCCAAAAAGGCCCCTGCCAAGAAAGCTGCAGCAAAAGCAGTGAAGAAGATCGCTAAGAAAGCACCTGCAAAGAAAATTGCGAAGAAAGCTCCAGCTAAAAAAATTTCCGCAAAGGTTCCTGCCAAAGCTCCAGTCAAGAAGAGTGCACCAGGTCGACCTTTCCCATCGAAGGCTGGAAAACCAACTCTGACTGTTGATGAAAAATCTCAGACAGTATCTGTTGCCACAGTTGTTGCTCCTGTTGCAGCACCGGTTGTTGAAGAACGTCGCCTTGTAATGCCACCTCCACCACGGCCCGTAAAGAGTGGAAAGAAAGTGGCACCACTGAAGCCAATCAAATCTGCTCCAACTCCAGTGACTGCAGCTGCGGGTGAGACTCCGTGGAGTGCAGCAGAGCTTAAAGCTATTCGAATTGAACTATCTAAAGAATTGATGCGCCTCAAGCAGGAGCTCGAGTCAATTGAAGCAGAGATGGAAGAGCTAATTGCAGATTCTGGCGAAGGTGCTGGAGATGATCAGGCGGACTCTGGTACTAAGACTTTCGAACGCGAACATGAGATGTCCCTTGTCATTAATGCGCGTGACATGGTTCTGCAGACAGAACGTGCGTTGGAGCGTATCGATAGCAAGAGCTATGGGAATTGTGAAGATTGCTCAAACCCAATTGGTAAAGAGCGTCTGCAAGTGTTTCCACGAGCAACTCTTTGCATGATTTGCAAGCAGAAAGAAGAGCGACGCTAAAGGTGCCTCTGGCAAGACTTACTCATCACTGGCAACGCCTCTACTTTCTTGCAGCATTCATTTGGTTGATTGATTACTCCACAAAGGTATGGGCTCTTAATAATGTGAGCCAAGTGCAACCGATTAAAGTAATTGGATCCATTCTCCAACTTCGATTGGTCTTTAATCCAGGCGCTGCATTTAGTTTTGGCACGAGCTTTACCTTTATCTTCACAATTCTCGCCATTCTCGCCGTTGCTGGAATTGCTTACTACGCAATCAAGATTGCGGATGCGCGTTGGGCAGCGGTTCTGGGACTAGCTTTAGGTGGAATTGTTGGAAATCTCACCGATCGAATTTTTAGGAAACCCTCCATATTCAACGGACACGTGATTGATTGGATTGAACTTCCGCGCTTTCCGGTGTTTAACATTGCGGATATGGCAATAGTCTTCGCAGCGTTACTTTCAGTACTCTTAATCGCCAAGGAGATTCCTCCTTTTGCCCCAACAGGCGCGCAGAAGTAGTCGAGGAGAATCATGGCCAGAGAATTACGCACGCTAAGTGTTCCTGAGGGTGTCGCAGGAGAACGCATCGATAGCGAACTCGTTCGAGTCCTAGGACTATCGCGTTCTGCAATTGTGCGCTTGATTGAAGATGGCGATATCACTTGCGAAGGTAAGGCACTTGTTAAATCAGATCGCGTCATTGCCGCGCAGGTCATTGATGTCTTACTTCCTGAATCAATTGAACGCGATCCAATTCCACTCACACCTTTAGAGGGGCTTGAAGTCGTCTATAACGATGACCACATTCTCGTCATCAATAAGCCAGTCGGGTGTGCGGCACATCCAAGTCCAGGATGGCATGGCCCGACTGTAGTAGGAGCGCTGGCAGCAGCTGGTTACACGATTTCAACATCGGGAGCAGCTGAGCGCACAGGCATCGTCCATCGTCTCGATGTTGGTACCAGTGGCTTGATGGTTGTTGCAAAAACTGATCGAGCCTTTACCGTATTAAAGGAAGCATTTCGCACGCGAAGTGTTGACAAGACTTATCATGCTTTGATTCAGGGACATATTGATCCGCCAACGGGAACAATTGATGCACCGATAGATCGACATCCAAAAGTGGATCACCGTTTTGCAGTAGTAGCCGACGGAAAAGAGAGCATCACGCACTACGAACTTATCGAGTATTACCGAGCTGTCAGTATGGTCAAGGTTGAACTCGAAACAGGTCGCACACATCAGATTCGTGTCCACTTCAGCGCACTCAACCACCCGCTCGTCGGTGACACTACCTATGGTGCTGATCCAGTTCTAGCCAAGTCACTGCAGATGTCGCGTCCATGGCTTCACGCGAAAGAGTTACGTTTTGCCCATCCCATCACCGAAGAGCAGATGGAGTTCAAGGCTCCATATCCAGATGACCTTGAGGCTTGTCTGGCGTTGCTATCCGATGCTGTCATTCCTTAAGTGCTAATTTAGCCAGCCTATGAACGGCAATCCTTCAGATTCATTTGTGCATCTGCACGTCCACACCGAGTACTCGATGCTCGATGGCGCTGCGCGCGTTGGAGATTTAATTGCTGAAGTTGCTCGCCAAGAAATGCCAGCAATCGCCATGACAGATCACGGAAATGTTTTCGGAGCATTTGATTTTTACAAGCAGGCGACAAAGGTTGGCGTTAAACCAATCATCGGCATTGAAGCCTATATCGCGCCAGAATCACGTCACGAGAAGAAGCGCGTGCAGTGGGCAAGTGGCGGTGAAGACGATGTGTCGGGTGGCGGTGCTTACACCCACATGACAATTTTGGCTGAGAACAACCAAGGCCTAGCAAATCTCTTTCGTCTCTCATCTCTTGCCTCTCTTGAAGGCTATTACTACAAACCACGCATGGATCGCGAACTACTCTCGCGATACGCAGATGGTCTAATCGCGACAACGGGATGTCCTGGCGGTGAAATTCAGACGCGACTTCGCATGGGAAATTATCGAGAGGCACTTCGAGCCGCAAGTGATTACCGAGATATCTTCGGTGCAGCTAACTTCTTTCTCGAAGTCATGGATCATGGCATCGATATCGAAAATCGCGTAAAGGCCGATCTCCTTAAACTTGGAAAAGAACTTAAGCTTCCGCTCCTTGCAACTAATGACCTGCACTACACATTCCACGAAGATGCAGCCGCACACGAGGCTCTTCTCTGTGTTCAATCAGGATCAACACTGGCAGACCCTAAACGCTTTAAATTTGATAACAGCGAGTTCTACGTTAAGACAGCTTCTCAGATGCGCGAGCTCTTCAAAGAGATTCCAGAATCGTGCGATAACACCCTTCTTATTGCCGAACGCTGCAACGTCACTCTGCGCGAAGGTGAAAATCTTTTGCCTCAATTCGAGGTTCCAGCTGGCCAGACCGAAGATTCCTGGCTCAGAGCTCTCTCTCACGAAGGCTTAAAGAAACGACTGGGAGATCGCACAACCACAGAGCACATTGCACGACTGGATTACGAACTCGACGTCATGATCAAAATGGGATTTCCAGGATACTTTTTAGTGGTTGCAGATCTCTGTTCGCATGCTCGTGAAGTCGGAATTCGTGTTGGCCCTGGTCGTGGATCTGCTGCTGGATCTCTTGTCGCATACGCTCTTGGCATCACGGGATTAGATCCGATCGAACACGGATTACTCTTTGAACGATTCCTCAATCCAGAGCGAATTTCCATGCCAGATATTGATCTTGACTTCGATGAACGTCGTCGCTCCGAGATGATCCGCTATGCAACGCAGAAGTATGGTGATGACCGAGTTGCACAGATCATTACCTACGGAACAATTAAATCAAAGCAGGCCATTAAAGATGCGACTCGAGTACTCGGTTATCCGTATGTCATTGGTGAAAAACTAACCAAAGCGTTACCCCCTGCAGTCATGGGCAAGGACATCACCCTTGGTGGAGTATTCGATAAGGATGATGCGCGACATGGAGAAGCTGGAGAGTTCCGCACTCTCTATGAAACAGATGCTGATTCCAAGCGGGTAGTTGATCTCGCTCGTGGATTAGAGGGACTTAAGCGACAGTGGGGCGTTCACGCAGCGGGTGTAATTCTTTCGCGCGAACCTTTGCTTGATGTGATTCCAATTCATCGTCGCGAAGCAGATGGAGCAATTATTACCCAGTTTGATATGGGTGCATGTGAAGCGACAGGTCTTCTCAAGATGGATTTCCTCGGCCTTCGCAACCTTTCTGTCTTGGATGATGCACTCGAGAATATAAAACTCAATCTCGGAGTCGACGTAGTACTTGAGGATCTACCTCTGAGCGATGCCAAAACTTTTGAGTTACTCGGACGCGGTGACACACTCGGTGTATTCCAACTCGACGGTGGTCCAATGCGTGCGCTACTTAGAAGCATGTCTCCAGATTCATTTGCAGATATTTCGGCTGTGATTGCCCTCTATCGCCCGGGCCCTATGGGGGAGAACGCACACAATAACTATGCAGACCGCAAAAATGGCCGTAAACCGGTTGAAGCAATTCACCCTGAACTTCGCGAACCACTGGCGGATATTCTCGGTGATACCTACGGTCTGATTGTTTACCAAGAGCAAGTAATGGCGATTGCTCAAAAGGTCGCTGGATTCTCACTCGGACGCGCGGATCTTTTGCGTAAGGCAATGGGTAAGAAAAATAAAGAGATTCTGGATAAGGAATACATTCCGTTTGAAGCTGGAATGAAAGCAAACGGATTTAGCGATGCAGCTATCAAGCGACTCTGGGAAGTTCTGATTCCATTCTCGGATTATGCATTTAACCGTGCGCACTCAGCCGGTTACGGAGTTGTTTCGTTTTGGACTGCATATTTAAAGGCGAACTATCCAACTGAGTACATGGCAGCACTGCTTACAAGCGTTCGCGACGACAAGGATAAATCTGCGCTCTATCTCTCCGAATGTCGTCGAATGGGAATCAATGTCCTGCCACCAGATGTAAATGAATCTAATTCTGAGTACACCCCGCGAGGCAAAGATATTCGCTTTGGTCTTGCAGCCATTCGAAATGTAGGCGAAGGTGTTGTTGCATCAATCAAGAGTGCACGAGAAGCGAAAGGAAATTTTACTTCTTTCGGAGACTTCCTAGCTAAGGTTGATGCACAGGTATGCAATAAGAAGACGATTGAATCCTTAATCAAGGCTGGAGCATTTGATGATCTGGGTCATCATCGCAAAGCACTCGTTTCAATTCACCTAGAGGCGATTGATGCCGTGATCGAGAGCAAACGAGCAGAGGCCATCGGACAATTCGATCTCTTTGGTGATATCGGAAGTTCAGCCATGAGTGGTCTTGAAATAGAAATTCCACAAGGCGAATGGGATAAGTCAACGCTTCTTGCATTTGAACGCGAGATGCTCGGACTCTATGTATCCGACCATCCTCTCTTAGGTGTTGAACACATCCTTCGCTCCAATACAGATATGTCCATCAGCGCGTTGGTCGAAGATGGTGGAGTGCAAGATGGATTTGTCACTATCGGAGGATTGATTACTGGTATTTCTAGAAAAGTCTCTCGTACTGGCTCTTCTTGGGCGATCGTTACCGTAGAAGATTTAGAAGGATCACTTGAAGTTCTCTTTTTCGCCAATACCTATAATCAATATGCGCTTACCCTCGTTGAAGATCGCATTGTGACAATTCGAGGTCGCGTCGATCGCAGAGATGAACAAGTTCGATTCAGCGCGGTAGAAATGACATCACTTGATGTTTCTAGTGGCCCAGTCGGTCCACTGACGATTTCTCTTCCGATTTCACAATGCACACCACCAATAGTTGAGCGAGTAAAAGAGATTCTGAGATCTCATCCTGGAAAACGGGAAGTGCATCTACATATCGAAGATTCGGGTAAGAGCACCACAATGAAAATTGATGCCCTCGTCACATCATCGCCAAGTCTGAGCGCTGATCTCAAGAGCATCCTTGGTCCCGATTGCCTCGTACGTAGTTAATTCAGCTAATCCCACGAATTCACTCCTCATCCGAGTGGGGGCACAAAGTAGACTGTCCA
>JACCDH011443174.1_pt1 | contig 29884 bp, 27 predicted proteins | sample 7442481 | NCBI WGS metagenome assembly JACCDH01 (sample SAMN15323433, study PRJNA562643) | freshwater metagenome | isolation source: river surface water | place: USA:Blue River Watershed | collected 2017-08-15
ACCTGGAGCTGGGTTATAACGAGGACCACGAGGAACCTGAGTTGTGCCAGTAGATGAAACAGTACTGCGAGCTGGGTTTGGATTATATCGAGGACCACGTGGAGTAGATTCCTGCTGTTGAGAATAAGTCGACGAAGAACTCGTACGTGGAGTTGGATTATAGTTCGATCCACGGCTTGGGCTTGAGTAATCAGAAGAAGAAGATGAAGAACCTGAGCTATAGCTAGATCCGCTAGAGGAAGATGAGCTACGCGAAGGATTATAATTAGATCCACGACTAGGGCTTGAATAACTAGAAGACGAAGATGAAGAAGAGCTACGAGAAGGATTGTAGCTTGATCCTCGACTTGGACTTGAAGAGCTAGACGAAGATGAAGACGAGCTACGAGAAGGATTATAGCTCGGTCCACGGCTTGAGCCTGAGCTTGAGCTTGAAGAGCCAGACGATGAACTACGACTAGGACTTGAGCTAGAGCTTGAGCCAGAGCTGCGTGATCCAGAACTACTAGATCCACCACCGCCTGGGTTGTAACGAGGGCCGCGAGTTTGCGCCAAAAGTTCTCCGCTTACTGAAAGCGCGAACATAGCTGCACAAAAAACTGAAAGTTTTTTCATGTCTAATTCTCCTATTAGGTTAATGATCAAAGTGACTAGAGCAAATACCATACCAAAATAGTTTATTTTTATTTCGACATCTTAACCTTTCGCAAAACTAATTTTCATCGCACCAGTATCAATTTAACCTTGGAGTCTGAAGCCAAAAAGCACCTTGCAAAGCATTAATTTAATCAATTTTTAATGAGGAAAATGTACGCCTTCTGACCATGGGAAAAACTCTTATAAAGAAAGTATGAATCAATAAACACGATATAACAGCTGCAAGACCTAAGGCCCCGCCAAGACCAATATTGAAAGGGAGAATGAAAAAAAAGAGTAATACATAAATCACGTCAGCGAATAGAAGCCCCATAGAAGAAAATTTATTATGATCCGTCATCCCCACAAAAGTCCCACCAAGAAAAGCTGATGAAAACTCATGCCTCATCTCCCCATACAATAATCCACCCAGAAGAATCGCTAAAAGTGTTAAACCAGATGAAACTCTGACGGGAGAAATTTTTTTATGTTGAACCAACCATCTCGTTGAAAATGAACCGGCCAATATGAATAAAAAAGTAACAAAGAAACTTACCATGCTGTTTTCGCTAAAAAGAAAATAAGAGAAGAAACAAACGAAATGAGACCAAGCTTTCCTCCAACCCCAATTAAGTAAGGTCTCGAAAAATGGAAGACAATTGATCCAATACCTGACAAGAAAATGAGCTCGTTAAAACTTCCAACGATTTCAGGAGAACTCGCACCAGCAAAAGCTCCGGCATAAATCGCTCCATGAAGAAAAATTCTTTCGGTGTTGTTTGGAAAATATAAAAAACTTCCTGTGAACCCTGTCAAAGCGATGGAAGTAACTGGTGGCATCCCCAACCGCTGGAGTACAAAGCAGGAAGTACAGCCAAGGAGATACGCAACCGCAGTGAAGAAAAATGAGTGCATGTCAGGTATTATAAGGGCCACAAACAAGAAGGCCACCCGAAGGTGGCCATTTTTCAGAAATTATTTTCTAGCGTATTCAGTACAAACATCTGTGTAACCACAACTAGTAGTTGTCGTCACTCCATAACAGTAAGACCCGTTATAGAATGTTCCGTAGTTTTGTCCACCGTATCCATAACCGGCACCATATGGACAGTTATAGAACGTATCGCAAATATACTGGCTTTCGTATTTCACGCACTCGTGAGTCACTTTCCACCAAATGAAGTAACCGATTGTTGCAGCAACAAGAATTCCAACAGCGACTGGAACAATCGCTTGTCCATTCCAGCTAGCACCTTGGGAATACATGTCTTTAGTTGAATCTTTGATCATTTTTGCAAGGTCTTCTGCAGATGAACCAGTTTTAAGAAGACTCATTTTTAATTTCATCGCCTCAAGGAGGTTCTTATCATTAATTTTCTTTTCCATCACAGTCATTAACTGTGCCTGTGAAAGACCGTTGTCTTTGATAAGAGCTTTGAGTGCAGCAAAAAACTCAGCAGTTTTAGCGTCATAAAAAGCTTGGTCTTTTTGATCCCACTCTACGCTTAAAGCATAGTGATAAGAATCGAGTTCTCTCTCAAGTTCTGAAACGACACCTGACGATGCAAAAACATTAAAAGAAAAACAGAATGCAACTAAAAGTGAAACTAGTTTCATTTGGTACCTCGGTTAGAATTTTCGACTTTGATAACAAAAAGAAATGATAATGTGAACCATTTTGTGCACCATAGAAACTTATACAGGGCAGACCTTAACTGTCTTTAATTTAAGGCCTGATTCAGGTCATTTTTAAGATCTTCCAGGTCCTCTAACCCTACCGACAAGCGCACAGTAAAAGAATTAATCCCTACCGCAAGCTTATCGGATGCTGATAAATCCTGGCCAAAAAAGATGTCAGTTGGACAGATGATTGATTCCGTCGATCCAATACTCGCAGTTAATTGAATAAGGTTAAGCTTATGACAAAACTCTTGGGCCGATGAAGCCACAGACCCATCCACTTCAAAAGCAATCACTGCTCCCATGTCTTTCATCTGTTTTTTTGCAAGTTCATAATTTTCGTGTGAAGGAAGACCTGGATAACGAACTCTTTTCACCTTGGGATGTGATTCAAGAAAACTCGCAAGACTGCCTGCAGTCTTGGACTGCCTTTCATAACGAAGCATATACGTCTTGAGTCCTCGCTCAATTAAATAAGAGGCCTGTGGATCAAGAGTTGCTCCTAAATAGATGCACATCTCACGTATCGTTTTGATCAACGCTTTACTACCAGCAATTGATCCCGCAATGACATCTCCGTGGCCATTACCAAACTTTGTTAAACTATGAATCATAATATCAACATCAAAGTCTGTGTGCTGATGTAGTCCTGCGAATGTCCCATCCATACTCACGAGAACACCATGCTTTTTAGCAATCTCAATAATTCGATTGATATCGGCAATTTGGAGATTTGGATTCGTAGGACTTTCGAAATGGATGAGTTTCGTTTTGCTGGCCTTGATGTGGTCCTCTAGATCCGATAAATCACTTAAAGTTAAAATCGTATTCTCAATTCCATAGCGTGGAAGAATTTCCTTAATGTATACACGTGCGGGTTTATAAGACTCTCTAAAACTGATGATATGATCACCAGCTTTCAACAAAGCGAGAAAAGTTCCTGTAATGGCCGCAACCCCAGAACTCAAAACGAGACAATCTTCTTTAGTCTGAATCTCTGCGAGTGTGAGTTCGAGTTGACGTGTGGTTGGATTTGCAACTCTTGTGTAAATGTATTGATCCCAATAGGGAAAGTTTTCCGACGGAGAAAACTTTGATGAATGATAGATGGGCTGAAGGAGTGGTCTATTTCCCTCGAGAAGATTCACTTCTACAGGATGGTTCAACTTAGTGTTCGTGCTCCATTTTTTACGATCCATATTATCCTTCGGTGACAAGCATCGTTATTCTTCCAGAGGAGACAAGCTTGTTATTTTGATTTGTAATATTCACATCCCAAATTTGAGTTGTACGCCCGATGTGAACGGCAGAACTTTTTGCCGTCAACAGATCTCCCGGCCTTGCAACGGAAAGATGATTCGCAGAAACTTGAATTCCGAATGCATTTTGCTTGGCAGGGTCGATGAAGAGGTAAGAACTAAAACTTCCAATGGTCTCAATCAAAACCAGAGAAACTCCTCCATTCATAATATGACCCGGGCGCAGGTGTCTCTCATCAACCGTGAGCGTTCCAGAAATTGAATCCTCGTCGATTTTGACAATATCAATTCCAAAGGCCTCTGGAAGCTGTCCTTTAATTGAGTGCTCTCTGATACTCTCCAGAGTTAAATGATTGCGTTTCATAATTCTCCAAACCTTCTAGATTTTTGTGATCAAAATATTTTCGTTTGTTTTCTTTAAAAACGGCCGGGTCTCAGATGAAGTCTTCTTAAGTTCTAAGATACCATCCACCTGAAAAGTGTAATTCATCAAAACTGACTTTGAGGAGGAGTAGATAGAATACTGTTCTTGCTCGGCAGTCATAGACTCTTGTGCAGGAAGAAAGAATCCTTGTCTTCCCTCATTATGATCAATCAGATCAACAATCGAATCTCCAACGAGAGGCGAAGTTACAACCACGGCCCCGAGTTCTATAGATCTCGCAGAAGCACAGCGATTCACTCGCTGATTGCCATTTCTGTTTGTGGTCGCAGAAGGAATGAGAATTAAATCCACTCCTTCATGCTTTAATTTAAGACTTATATCAGGTTGCTCGCTATCAAAACATATCACCACCGCACACTTGAGACCTACGGAGTCAAACACATGAAGTTTCTGGCCCGGAGTAAAGTCTATCTCCCAGGGAGTGAGATAGAGCTTATCTTGAAACTGCCATGAACCTTTGTAAAGGATGGGACAAGAATTGAAGATTTTACCATCAAAAAATCGAGGACCAGATCCGAAGATCAGAAGAATATCGATGTTTTCTAATGCTTTTTGAAAAAAAGGTAAAATATCGGATGAAATAAGCTCGGCCACTTGTTTCAATTCATATTCTGGTTTGCAATCCAAAAACTTTGCAAGTCCCATCAAGAAAAGTTCCGGGTAAAGAACAATAGAAGACCCCTTTCCTACACAAAAGAGAATTTCATCTAAAAGTTTCTGTTTCCAATCGACGAGACTTGCCGGTTCTTCGGATAAAGAATAGCTAATGACAGAAATCTGCACTACTTCACCATATTGAGCCAGTCGTTCATATTGTAGTAGTTTGAAACGCGCGAAATTCTCCCTCCGCGAATATCAAAAAAGCATCCAACAGGAAGACGGTACTTTTGGCCATTGGCCGGAGGTAATCCGGCATCTGAATTTTTATAAGTTCCATTACAGATAAACTCTGCCGAAGCTCTTGTTCCTGTTTCATCAGTCATGACAACTATGTCGGTGAGGTTTTCATCGTAGAGAAAATCCATACGGTCAAGGAACTCTTTAAAGGCCGCTTTCCCAGGAATCCGTTTGCCTTGATTAATATCATGTGAAACATCGTCGGCCAAAAGCTCCAGCATCGCAGGGTAATTTTTTGTATTAAATGACTCGTAATATTTTTGAATTATTTTTTTTGCTTCATTCATCCGATGCTCCTTAGTTTAATCTCTTCGTCCAATATTGCATGGTCTTTTTTGTTACCTGGTTCTCGCCTCGATCTTGCCACTCGTACTCTGTTGTGAGTTTATCTTCTTTTCGAAAACCGACACTTTCCCAAAAAGTATTAAGTGGTCGATAGTCTTGAGGTTTTAAAACATGCGACTGTGGTCTCTCTACAGCGCAAAATGAAAGTGTCTGAATTGAAGGAAGAGTTCTTGCGAATGCCTCTCTCTCCTGAAAAAAGACTCTTCCCAGTCCCATTCCCCGGTACTTTGGCAACAAGACTGACTCCCCGAGATAAAAAATTGTCTCTGGATTCATTCCGTTTAAAAGAAACGGCTTACGAAAACTTTCTTCTTCTTCTTGGGCCCAGATGCCTGTAGAGGCCCCCACAATCGACTGATTATCTTCAACAAGAAATATAAAAGAGTGCTGGGCCTTAAAGTAAGTTTCGAGGTATTTCATTTCGTATTCTTGACTTCCTTCATAGAGGTAAGGGAAATCAAAAAAAACTTTTAGCCTGAGTGATGCCAAATCCATAGCATATCGTCGTGCTTCTCTTCCATTTAAACGGTGATACTTTAACATAGGGTCAAATATACAATACAAGTTTTAACGATGCTTGATAAATATCGAGTCCGAAGATCTGACGCTCCTGATATAGTCTCAATAACTTAACGCACACCAGTCATAAGTAATTCTAATGATAATTATTAGTAAAATTTGACATACTCCATTTCGGCCTTGTATCTTTATGCCACCTAAATAGATAAGGACCTAACATGAAAGTTCTGTTTCTTGCGTTGTTTGTTTCTAGTTCTCTATTTGCTGTTGAGTATAAGGCAGAGTTTCCCAAAGGACCTGTTCCAGAGATGACTCCCGGTTCTCTGTGCGACAGACCAAATGAGTACCGCTACGCTGAAAGAGTTCCTTACTGCGAACGTGATGTTGATTCCTCTTTAAAACAAGACATCTTTAACGAATACCGTCTAAGTGGTTTCCGCTTAAACCCGAAGGAAAGATCAAGCTATAAAATTGATCACCTCATTCCTTTGTGTGCTGGTGGTAGTAACTATGAGAACAATCTCTGGCCTCAGCATAAGTCTGTCTACGATTTGACAGACCCATTAGAGTCAATTGGTTGTGAGAAATTAAAAGAGGGTAAAATCAAGCAAGCGAAACTCGTTAAAATGATTCTCGATGCAAAAAAAGATTTAAGCCTAGTCAGAGAGACTCTTAAAACACTCGAAAATTTATAATTTGAAATAAAAAAGGGCCAACGGCCCTTTTTTTTTAAGCACTAGACTTTGTATCTGGTGTTAAGATCTCTCACTAAAGTTTCAACTAACTGACGGATATAGATTGGAATTGAAGCTTTCTTCTGAGGCATAAATTTTTCAATATGCTTCTTACCAACTTCAGTGGCGGCCATCACTGCTGAATGCATGATGTAATTAAAAATAATACTACAGGCCCAGTATCTTTCTGACTGCGGAACTTCTTTAACCAGTTCTTTTCCTAAATGAATCGTGAGCTGATCGTAACCAATTGGCTGAGGTTCAAGGTCACCACAGTTTTGTTCAGCATCTAGGAAAAGCTTAAAGTGATTTAAAAATTTTGAGCTATCTTCAGTCACTGTTTCATAAATCCTAACTGCAAAGTCCGGAGCCGAATGGATACTTTCGTCGGAAATGCGCTTAATTTTCTCTTTAAAATCATCAATCACTGCTGCCGTGACCTCTTTGAGGAGACCTTGCTTACTTTTAAAGTGGTAGTTCAAAGAAGCGATGTTAACGCCTGCGCGCTGAGCGATCTCTCGGGTTGAAGTGGCATCATACCCCTTCACCCCGAAAAGATACGTACTCGCATCTACAATTTTCTTTTTCGTATCATGGTCAGTCATTACTTCGTCTCACTAACAGGAACATCTGCCCCCGTAACTTTGGCAAAAACTCTATTAACAAAATGTCTGAAACGCTCAATGTAAGTGTAAGCGGCCGGAACAATAATCAAAGTCAAAACCGTTGAGCTAATAAGACCTCCGATGAGTGCGATCCCCATACTTGTTCTTTGCTTAGAAGCTTCGTTTAATCCGATTGCGATCGGAATAAACCCGGCGATGAGAGCAAAAGAAGTCATGAGAATTGGACGAAGTCGATTTTTACCGGCCATGAGAATCGCCTCTCTTAGAGGAACACCGTGATCTTCAACCTGCTGGTTGGTATAGTCAACTAAGATAATCGAGTTCTTCGTTGCAACGCCTAGTAACATGATACAACCGATCATGGAGAATAAATCTAGGCTCGCTCCGGTTAGAGCAAGAGCAAAGAAAGCACCACAGATCGCGAGTGGAAGAACAAGCATGATAGTGAAAGGAGTGATGAAAGACTCATAAAGTGAAGCAAGCACCAAGTAAATGAACAAGATCCCAAGTCCAGAAGCAATGGCCATACTTGAAATCATTTCACCAAAGTTTTCGGCCTGTCCAGCGAACTTATAGCTCATCCCTTCTGGGAGCTTGATGTCTTCCGAAAAGATTCGATTCACTTCTGCCATCGCTCCACCCATACCTGGACCATTGGCCGCGATATCAGCAGAGATTTGATAGTAACGAGATCTATCCTGACGAGTAATGTTCGCAGGTCCTGTTGTTTCCACACCAGTCACAACGCTTGTCACTGGGATTAAGCGACCATTGATATTTGGAATTGAAATACGCTTAAACTCTTTTTGAAGATTTCTTTGGTCTTCACGAAGTCTTACGCGGATATCGTACTCTTCACCATTCAGGCGATAAACTGCAGGGGTTTGACCTTCCATTAATGTTCGAAGCTCAAGTCCCAAAACGTTTGTCGAGATACCAAGTTTCTCTGCGTTTGCTCTATTAGGGATAACCTGGAATTCAGGCTTCCCAGGACGATAACTGATATCAACACCAGTGAGGGCCGGATGATTTTTCATCTTCTTATAAACTTCAGTTGAAATACGCTCGAGCTCTTTTTCGTCATTGCCCTGGATGTTCACGTTAAATGGACGCATCCCAGCTCCGACGGCATCGAAGTCTCCGACAGTTAAGTTCGCGTAAGCGAATGGAGCAAGCTCTTTCCGAGCGAGATCTTTAAACGCGATGGTATTGATCTTACGATTTTTAGCAGGAATGAGTTTCACGTAGAAGGTTGCTTTATTCGCTTCCCCTTCTTTTGTTCCAACGGTGAGAACACTCACATCTACTTCTGAATGCTTACGCAAAATACTGTCCACTTCAAGAGCAACTCTTTCCATCTCTTTTAAGCTTGTTCCTGGTGGAAGATCCATCTTAACTGAGAACTCACCTGTGTCTTGAGGGGCAATGAATGTTTTAGGTACAAATTTCAAACAGTAAATACTTAAGGCAAAGATCACAACCCCACCGAGAATCATTTTTAGTGGGTTATTCAAAGTAATTTTAAGGACCCAAACATAAAGATCTTCAAGCTTATCCTGGATTTTGTTGAACCCATGAAGAATACGGCCAATTGTTTTATCGTAGAATGAATTGCCTTCAGGTTTGTGGCCGTGAGGAACGACCTTACCGGCAAAGTAAGCAGACATCATTGGAGCAATGGTGATCGCATCAAACATAGAAATGATTAGGGCGAAACAAACGGTCATACCAAACTGTTTAAGGAACTGACCAACCACTCCCGAAATAAAGGCGATTGGGCCAAACACTGCAATAACAGTAAATGTTGTTGCAATCACCGCCAGCATAACTTCCTGTGTTCCTTGAACTGCTGCTTCTCTTGGGCTTTTCCCCATCTCAAGGTGTCGGAAGATATTCTCTCGAACCACAATCGCATCATCAATCAAAAGACCAACTGCAAGCGAGAGCGCAAGCAGCGACATCACGTTAATCGTGTAACCAGCTACAGCCAGAAGAATGAAGGCTCCCAAAAGCGAGTTCGGTAGTGCAAGGCCTGTGATAATAGTCGAGCGAAATGAACCTAAGAAGAAGAACACGACAACAATTGTAAGAATAATACCAATCGTGATCGATTCTCTTACGTCAAAAATATTGTCTCGGATAGGTTTAGATCCATCTCGTACGATCGTGAGTTTCGCGCTCCCTTTACTCTTCGACAAAATCGAGTTCAAGCTTTCAACTTGCTTAACGACGTTATCCGCTACGGAAACTGTATTGGCTCCAGATTGACGATAAATATCAATGAAAAGAGATCTTTTCCCATTCACAAAACCTAAGTTCTTTTCGTCCACGAGACCCTCGCGAACATTGGCCACGTCACTTAAGACTACTGGCACATCATTGCCAAGGAATTGAACAATTGTATTGTTCATCTCGTTGAGTGATTGGAACTCACCTACGGTTCTAAAAACTGTTTCTTTGGTACTAGTGACATCAATTTTTCCAGACGGAATATTGGTACCGGCCTTCCCTAAAGCATCTGCCACTTGAATTGCCGACACTTGACGGAATTTCATTTTTTCTAAATCTAGGTCAACTCTGATTTCACGCTGACGACCACCAATAATTTCAACTAACCCTACTTGGTTGATTTGTTCAATTTTTGGCTTCACCGTAAGGTTCGCGAGGTCAAACATTTCTGCTTCAGATAATCCCGAAGTTAAAGCGATGGTCACGATAGGCTGATCAGATGGATCGACTCGGCGGATGACAGGCTCTTTGACATCATCGGGAAGATCAGCTTTCGCTGAACTCACTTTATCTCTCACCTGCTGTTCGGCGTATTTAATATCGGTTGAGAAATTGAATTCGGCCACAACGATTGAAACACCTTCTTGGTTGATTGATCGAATCGATTTCACACCTGAGATCGTTGCAAATTCTTCTTCAAATATTTTTGAAATAAGTGTTTCAGTCTCTCTGGGACCGGCCCCAGGATAAGGAGTTGTGACAGTTACGATGGGAAACGTCACATCAGGGAACAAATCCACAGGTAGTGTTCGAAGGGATAAGTACCCCGTAATCATCGTCACCAAAACGATACAGGTAATAAAGATCGGCCTATTGATCGAGAGTTTCGCGAAAGAGAAACCTTCTTTATTTTGGTTATTATTAGTTGAATTATTGCTGGTCATAATCGACTCCACTGAAGAGCTTTAATTGGTTATAAACTAAAATGAGTTCACGCTCAAATCTGATTTTTAGTAACTGAGCATTGGCAAAATCCTGCTCGAACTGGAGCACTTGAAAAGTTGTCGTACGGCCCTGGTTGTAGCGCGCTTTTTCACTCAGAAGTTTTCGCTCTTGAACTTGAACCATCTTTTGTGCGAGTTTCAGTCTCTTCTTAAAGTTATCAAATCGTTCATGAAGGATTTCATAATCACGATCGACTTCATAAACTTTACGTTTATACGAGAGTTCTGATGCGACTTTTTCCTGGGCATAGGCCTTTTTATAATCATTGAGCGACATCACATCTAAAGGTGTCGTGAATCTCACTCCGATAATTGAAAATGGTCTCGTCGCAGTCACTGCCTGATCGTAAGCATTAGAGTACTGCTTGTCTCGACCGTTCAAAGAGTACGTTCCATAGAGTTCAAGGTTTGGACGATTTCTTTGAATACCTAGTTCGGCATTTGCTGATGCAATTTTTTGGTTAGCGAGTTGAACGCGAACATCTTCTCGGATTTTCATTTTGGTCGGTAAACTCGCATCCAGAATGTAAGAGCTATCTTTTCCCTTCGTTCCTTCAAGGTTCACCACCTCACCTTCCACTTCTCTGGCAGCATTAAATTCCCGGGCCGCCGACTGAATTTCAGTGAGCGTATCCTGATATTCAATTTCTCGTGACTGAAGGTTTGCCTCGGCCTGAACGAGATCAGACTCATCAATCAGGTTACTACTGAAACGTCTTGCGTTCCAGTCACGAAGCTTTTTCGCTCGCTCTAAACTCTCCGCCTGAACTTTTAAACTTGTTTGAGCAACGTAGAGTCTCCAGTAGGCATTCTCAGCATTGATCATGAGTTGTTTGTAGTTAAATAGATCGCTAAATCTTTGGGCCTCGGCCTGGGCATTTTGAACTTTCTCCGTGGCCTCAAACTCCGAGCCTAAGAAATTTCGCCACAAGCTTTGTGTGATCTCAATTTGAGGAGCGAGATCAAAAAATTGATTGTTTGGAATGACCGTCGCACTGGCACCATTGATCTGAGTTTTGTAGATGTTGTAAGAAAGAGCAAGCTTCGTACCTGTCCTAAGATTCTGACCTAAACCAGTTCTCAAAGTATGACGAAGAGTTTGTGTCCCCTGGAACGAAGGGGCATTCGTAGGCCTTCGATCATCGTAGTACTCACCCGTTAAAAAGAAAGAAGGTTTAAAGAATAATCCGCCTTCATCCTGGCGAAGCTTCTTTGCCTCACTTGATGATATCAGAGCTACAACCCCTCTGTTTTTTTCTCTTACCTCTTTAAGGTAATCTTCAAGAGTAAGAGCACTGGCCGGTTTTATAAAAAGAAAAGTCGATAAGACGGACACCGTAAATAATTGAAATAACATACATTCCCCGCATTTTCAATCAAATGATTAAATCAAATGATTACATCCTAATCGAGGTCATGTTTTAAATCAATCAACTAATGAATTCATCTGTTATTTATTACATATTTTCAGGGGCTTGAGGCCCAAGAGAAGGCCGAACAGTCTACATCTCTCTTATTAATTCCTGTGCATCCTTAATGAGTGGAATAACTTCCGAAGTAGAATACTTGTCTTTTTTGAATTTTTCACAGGCCTCAGCTTGTTTAAAATGGACTTCCATTTGGTTGCCTGATTGTGATCTTGGGTTTTTAAATTTTACAAAAGTTACACCGGGCTCTCCCTCTAACATAAACTCCGCAGTCTTCATTTCTTTTTCACTTGAATATGTCAAACAGGGTTCTAGCTTTAGAAACTGAATATTATCTTTTTCACACTTAAAAACAGTGCACCCTCGATCATTCACAGTAGATGAGCACTGGGCCCTAAAAGCGTCAATTCTTGCTTGATTTCTATCGATGATAACTGGATCACAATTGCTTATTTGACTCGTTACCACAGCGGCGGGAACAGTACTTGCTTTATAAGCAGCACAGTAAGAAGCATTATCACAAAAAATTTTTACCTGGTTGACTACACCTTCAGAATTTCTAAATTCTAGTTTTTCACAAGCGCGAGTTTGGTCCTCTTTTTTGACCTGATCAAGCCTATACTCAATTTGATCTAAGTTTTGAGTTACAGACACACATGGAACTCTTGAGTGTGCGTGAAGCGCCCCTAGGAAAGTGACAAAAAGGAAACAAATCTTCTTCAACATAGTTGGGTCTCTTTATAACGTTTACTTCCTCCCATTTCGGTCGGAAATAGTCTGAACTTTAGCTGAAATTACCCTCTTCCTGTTTTTATTTAGCATATGCACTGCATGAACCTCTCGTGATCCTCGACAAATGCGTCCTTTTTCCTCAATATAAGATCACTTCCAATAACACGTCCCGGAGAATCTTATGACAAAAATCAAAGTCCAAAACCCTGTGGTTGAACTTGATGGGGATGAAATGACCCGTATTATCTGGTCATTCATCAAAGACAAACTCATCACCCCTTATTTAGATCTAGACATCAAGTACTATGATCTTGGAATGGAGAACCGTGATAAGACGGATGATAAAGTAACAGTCGAAGCAGCTGAAGCTATCAAGAAATACAATGTTGGTATTAAGTGCGCGACCATTACTCCTGATGAAGCACGAGTCACTGAATTTAAACTTAAACAAATGTGGAAATCCCCTAACGGGACGATCCGTAACATTCTAGATGGAACTGTTTTCCGTGAGCCGATCATCATGCAAAACATTCCTCGTCTTGTTCCAGGCTGGACTCAACCGATCGTGATCGGTCGTCACGCTTTCGGTGACCAGTACCGTGCCACTGATACAGTGATTAAAGGAAAAGGGACACTCAAAATGAGCTTCACATCTGAAGATGGAAAAGTTCAAGAGTGGGAAGTGTATAACTTCAAAGGCGATGGTGTTGCTCTTTCTATGTACAACACTGATGACTCTATCCGCGGCTTTGCGGAGTCATGTTTTAACATGGCACTCGTGAAAGGATGGCCTCTTTACCTTTCGACGAAAAATACTATTCTGAAAAAGTATGATGGTCGTTTCAAAGATATCTTCAACGAGATCTATGAAAAAGATTACAAGAAGAAATTCGAGGCCAAAGGTATCGTGTATGAACACCGCCTTATCGACGACATGGTTGCTTCAGCGATGAAGTGGTCAGGTGGTTATGTTTGGGCCTGTAAAAACTATGACGGTGACGTTCAATCGGATACTGTTGCTCAAGGGTTTGGATCTCTAGGTCTTATGACTTCAGTCCTTCTCACTCCAGATGGAAAAACTCTCGAAGCTGAAGCGGCCCACGGAACAGTAACTCGTCACTACCGTATGCACCAGCAAGGTAAACCGACTTCAACAAACCCAATCGCTTCTATTTTTGCTTGGACACGTGGTCTTCACCACCGTGGAAAACTAGATGGAAACAAAGACCTTCAAAACTTCTGTGAAACACTTGAAAAAGTTTGTATTGAAACAGTTGAGCAAGGGAAAATGACTAAGGATTTAGCTGCTTGTATTCACGGAGATAAAGTGACGGCGGATAAATACTTAACGACTGAGCTTTTCCTTGAGGCGATCAATTCGAATCTTCAAAAGAAGCTATCTAAGTAAATCTTCATGGTCCCGGGTTCGCCTGGGACCTTTTTCGTTTTTAAGAAATTTTGATAAGACGTCTGATCTCAATATCATCATCAAACTTTAAATGAACCAACATGAGACGCTCTCTCCCTCTGCCAAAACCAGTTTTCATCTTTTGAATCTTAAATCCCTTCTTTCCTTGAAGCGAATAAATTATTTTCGTTAACTGAACTTCCGTTCCTTCAAAAGTAAGAGCATGAATTTTGTTTGTAAGGTACTGAAAAAAGATAAGATCATCACCTTCATCAAGTGGAATAACAGCAGTTCCCATCCTCGGGTTATCAACCCTAAGGATCGGACGCTTCACCAAGCTGTATCTTTCGATGAGTTTTCGCCATCTCATACATTTATTCCTCAAATCTTTATTAAATATTAATAGGCCATAGTTACATTTTTCACCAGAGTGTGTGTAATATTGACCACCATATGCCAAGCTTTTTAAACAAGGTTTTAAACCTAGAAACATTCGCCGCCATCGATTTAGGCTCTAACGCTTTAAGAGCGATCATTGCACGTAAAGATGGTGATCAACTTGAAGTCGTTAAGAGCTTCAGGGAGCCTTTAAGGCTTGGAGAAGACGTTTTTAACACGGGCATGATCTCTGAGCAAAAGATGATTCAAACAGAAGAAGCTTTTATTAAGCTTTTCCACATTTTCACTGAATTCAATGTGAAAGATGCTCGGGCCATGGCCACCTCTGCCATGAGAGACTCAAAAAACGGCAAAATCCTCACTAAAAATATCGCTCACTCTACTGGCATCACCATCGAGACGATTAATGGCCATGAAGAAGCCGAGCTTATTTTTAATGCTGTCCGAGGGCAGTTGAACTTAAAAAAGAAGAATGCTGTTTTAATGGATATTGGTGGTGGAAGTACTGAAATCATTCTTGTTAAGGACGAAAAAATTCTTACGGTTGAAAGCTTTAACGTTGGGACCGTGAGACTTTTAAAGCTCGATCAAAAAAGCCTTGAAAAAGAAATCGGTCAGCAACTTGAGAACATGCTCCGCTTGGTCCGGTCTTATTTCAAAATCAAAGATATAGACCTCTTAGTTGGTACAGGAGGAAATCTCAGACGTATCGGTAAGATTAGAAAAAAAATCCTGGGTATGCCGACATCTCAACTTGCTCTCTTTAATGAAATTCACCACATGGAAGAGGCCATTCTTTCTATGAGCTACGTGGACCGTATTAGACGCCTTGAACTGGATCAGAACAGGGCCGATGTTATTCTCCCAGCGATTATGCTTACTCACCATCTGATGCAAAAACTTAGGCAGGATAAAATTTATCTCCCCAAAGTGGGTCTTAAAGAAGGGATTTTATTAAGTATGATTGATACCCCAATTAAGAAGCTGATTCTGAAAGACTAGCCTTCGGCGATTGTCCTCATGACTTTAGGGCGCAGTAAAAGCTCCATCGTAAACCCTTTCCACATGCCACCTTCAAGAATACACAGGCCACCCTTTTTAATTGTCATGAAGTCATGTTCTGGGTGAAGTGCCAAGAGAGAGGCGATCACCTTCGTTAAGTGAGGGTCATGGCCAATGAAAGCGTAATGACCATCACTCGGGAGAAAGGAAATGTATTCAACCAAATGTCTCGGGTCATCCAGGATATCCAGGCCCGCCATCATTTCAAGATCAGCGTCCTGGTAGTAGGTCCAAAAAATTTCTGCCGTTTGAATGGCCCTCGATAAAGGGGAAGAAAAAATGACATCAATAGTAGGATGAATCTTTTTAAATATCTTAAACGTTTTATGCAGCTGTTTGATTCCCTCAGGAGTCAACTCACGTTCAAAATCCTTTTCTTGATCAAATGAAAAATGCCCCTCAGCTAAACCATGTCTTAAGAAGATGAGCTTCACACGGATCCCTTTTCTTTTTGAATCGTCCTACTCATCATCAAAGCATGGGTTCCCAGCTCTTCCTCACCATCTTTCGGAATATTCTGAGTATAGGTTCCATCCTCATTCAGATACCATGCCAAGCGATTATCTTTAAGCATGATCCCAATAAAGTCCCAAAGGTTTTCTTTAAGTTTAGGATCAAGGATCGGCACAATGAGCTCCACTCTGTTATGAAGATTTCGATGCATCCAATCAGCCGAGCCGATGTAGAACTCTCCATCTACAAATTGATCTGATCCATTAGCAAAATAGAACACTCTTGAGTGCTCAAGGAATCGCCCGATGATGGAGATGACTTTTATATTCTCTGAAAGTCCCTTCACTCCAGGCTTCAAACAACAAAACCCTCTCACAATCAAAATGATCTCTACCCCACTTTGACTTGCCTGATAAAGAAGTTCAGTGATGACTTCATCTTCCATGGAATTCATCTTGGCAATGATCCTTGCAGGTTTGCCATTTTTTTTATTTTTAATTTCTTGCTCAATTTTGGCCATGAAAGTTGACTTCATGTTAATCGGAGCGACTAAAATATTTCTGTAATCTGTTTTTAAAGAACTTCCTGTGAGGTAATTGAAGACCTCAACCACTTCTTCGCAGATACTCTTATTACAAGTCAATAGTCCAAGGTCCGTGTAGAGATTTGATGTCTGAGAATGGTAATTTCCAGTTCCTATGTGCGCATAACTCATGATCTCACCGTCATGCTCTTGGCGAATAATGAGGGCCGTTTTGGTATGGGTCTTGAGACCTAAAATACCGTACACAACGTGAACTCCTGCATCTTCGAGTTTCTGTGCCCAGACGATATTTCGTTGTTCATCAAAGCGTGCTTTAAGCTCAACGAGGCAAACGACCTGCTTACCTTTTTCTGCGGCCTTGATGAGGTTTTTAATGAAAGGAGAATTATCTCCTGTCCGATAGAGGGTCATTTTAATTGTGAGAACATTCGGATCATCCGCTGCGGTTGCAATGAATTTTTCAACCGTCGCTGAAAAGCTCTCATATGGGTGATGCAAGAGAATATCCCCTTGCTTAATCAAGTGGAACATATTGGTGTTATCAAAAAAGACTTTCGGAATAATCGGATGCCATGGCCTGAATTTAAACTCCGGAAGGTCAAGATCAACGATCGCCTTCATGATGCTAAAATCAATCGGGAAATCCATTAAGTAAATGTCTTCCTCAACGATCTCCAGTGAGTCTTTTAAAAACGACGTCATGCTGGGATCGGTGTCTCTGTGAATTTCTAAGCGCACGCATTCAGCAAGCCTTCGCTCTTTGAGTCCCTCTTCTACTAAAATTAAGAGATCCTGAGCTTCATCCTCCCGGTGATCGACATCAGCATTCCTTGAAACTCTAAACGGAACCGTCTGCTGAATTTCCATCCCAGGGTAAAGCAAATGCAGATTAGAGCGCACGAGAGTTACCGTAGTCACAAATCTAAAATTCTTTTCTCCAGATGTTGATGGTAACTGAATGAGTCCTGGAATCACTTCAGGGATCTTGACTCTTGAGAAGAGGATCGTATCCGTTTGAGGATTCCTTAGAATCATCCCAAGGGAATAAGAAAGGTTTGAAATGAAAGGGAACGGGTGTCCTGGATCAACTGAAAGTGGAGTTAAGACAGGAAAAATCTTTCGCTTAAAATAACCATTTAAAAAGTCCTGATCTTCTTTTTGAAGGTTCTCATACTCATAAATGAAAATATTATTCTTCTCAAGCTCTGCGATAATGCCGGCGTAGATCTCACGCTGCTTTTCTAAATCCTGGCTTATATGTTTTCGAATGTTGGTGAGTTGCTCTTCGGCAGTTTGACCATCAATAGACCGATGAGTGAAACCAGAAGTGATCTGATGCTTCAGGTACCCGACTCTCTTCATGACAAACTCATCTAGGTTTGATGAAAAGATAATGAGAAAACGTAACCGTTCGAGCATTGGATTTCTCTTATCCGAAGCTTCTTGCAGCACACGCCGATTGAATTGGAGCCATGAAATATCACGGTTTAAAAAATGCGTTGGATCGACGTTAAAATTAATTTTTTTAGGTTGTCGGGAAGAACTTCGTCTTTTACGCATGCTGTGTTTACTCTCAGGTAAATATTGGTCCGGATTAAAATAATTATGCGGTAGTTGAAGAATTGAAGATAGTCAAAAATAAGGAGTGTCTAGAAACTAGACAACCAAAGAACCTATTGTGAAAGGATTAGTCACTTACTAGACTTCTGGCGGTCTCCCAAAAGCCGACTTAAGCTCTCGTCTTTTATCAGATCATCAAACAAACTTAATTCAGAGAACCTTGGCACGATTATTGGAGTGTTTTACTACAACACATTACAGGGGGACTCGAATATGAAACATTTTAAACCACATTACCTGGCCGTTATACCACTTCTATCGGTGCTAGGCTCGGTCCCTGGGCAACTCATAAATCACTCACAGTATCGCTTTATGGCCTCAGTTAATGATCAAACCCCAAGGTACGAAGCCCTTGTGAGTAAAGTGAACAAAGATGCCTTACTCAAGGACCGGTCAATCACTATTGAATCGTTTAATTCAAAATCAGATAAATTATGTTCAGAGATGGAGCTCGCGAGAAAAGGATTTAAGGAAAATCTGTCAGATAAGAGCTTGGTTACAAAACAGAAAGAAGAAATAGAAAGCATTGCGATTAAAGTTCTCCTACTAGAGCTCGATCTCAATGAACTGAAAGCAAAAAAAGGAATAGACGAACAAGGAAGTACAGCTCTTTCCCAAGCTCTTTTACAACACAAACAAGACGCAGAATCCCTACTTAAGAAAGTTTCCCTGAACGAGGAACTTGTTAATAAGGAAGCTGAAAAAATAGCTGGGGTGAGCGAGAACACCGAAATCATCAAGAAAGAGACGACTCCTGCTCAAGAAAAAATCCCTGCGGAAAAAAAAGTCGAAGTTTTAGTTGTTGAAGAAGAGAAGAAAGAGGAGAAGAAAGAAGAAAAGAAAGAAGAAAAAAAAGTTGAAGAAAAAGTAGTCGAAAAGAGTGAAGACAAAAAAACAGACGACGAAGAGAGAAAGAAAATCGAAGAAGCTCGACTGGCCGAAATCGCTCGCCAAGAAAAAGTCATCTGTGACCTTGAAGAAAAAAATACGGCCCTAACCTCACAAGTTTCGACCCTGATGAATGATCAAAATAATATCCTTCAGTCTCTGGTTGGTTTGTCGCAAATGATGGTTCAGTTATCTCAAAGACAACAAGCTCAGGCACAGTCCTCCCCTTATGGATCAAATTGGTTTGCTTTCCAACAGTCACCATACCAGTATAACCAACCAGTCATGAATGGTAACTGGGTCTACTACGCTAACGGGTACGGCCCAACACAGCCAAATATTTTTGCCTCTCCTCAAGTGCAACAACAGCAGATACAACAACCAAGCATCTACCCAAGCCAGATGTATCAACAACCGCAGCTCCAAATGCAAGGCCCGCAACAATACCAGCAGTCTAACTGGACTCTAGCGCCCCAAAATTACTTCAGCGATCCCCGCTACAATACCCAACCAACAACGATTGGCGGATTTGGGAACGATCACTTCTCCTTTAACTTCTCACCGAGTGATGCTCGTAATAGCTAAAATCTCATATAAAGATGGCCTCCTAAAAAAGGCCATCTTTTTAAACTTTAGAAAAATCCTGTTTACCCGAAGAGACTTTCAACAAGACCTAAATGGGGTAAAAAGTGAAAGAACTTGAAAAAAATCCTAAAGAAAAACTACTTATACGCTCTTGTCATGTTTGTTTCAAAATTAATGAGTCTCTCAAAGAATTAGAGCGATGCACACACTGCAACAAGTCGTTTCTACCTCTTCGATATTTCGACAAAATTCATTCCGGTAAACAGCAAATGTGGGAAAATCACTTCTCACCAATTTCTCAAATTGAAGAAGATGATCTTATCAAAGGGCTTTTTGTTCTGTGGTAAATGATGTTAGTTTCATGAGATGGAATTATCAACAAACGTCTCTACCGAATTAGACCCAGTCCTTGTCCGTCTCTTTAAAAAACGTGGTTTCTCACCTTCAGAAGTTCAAGACATGCTCTCCTGGAGTCTCAAAGATATTCCATCACTAACTGACATGATCGATCTTCCTAAGGCCTCTGAGAGACTTATTCAGGCGATGGATCAGGGTGAATTAATTGGTATCTACGGTGACTATGATGTCGATGGTACAACCTCGTGCGCTCTTCTATGGCACTTTTTCCAAATGATAGGCGTCGAAACAGAAGTCTTCCAGCCATCGCGCTTCATCGAAGGTTATGGAGTTCATAACTCCTCTATTGATGCTGCTCTTGAAAAAAATGTGAAAGTCCTAATCACTGTAGATTGTGGAATCACAAGTACTGCAACTGCAGAATACGCCAAAGGTAAACTTGATCTCATCATCACAGATCATCACCGTGACGGGGCACCTTTTATTCCGGAAGCTTTCGCTGTCATCAATCCGAGTCGACGAGATGAGCCAGAGAACTCCCTCTTAAAACCGCTGGCCGGTGTTGGTGTCGCATTCGCACTTGCTCTTCAGATAAAAAATGACCTTGCTAAAAAAGGCATAGATACTCCGAGCATTTACTCTCTTTTGCAGTTTGTAGCGATCGGGACGATTTCTGATCTCGCGCGAATGACTCCCCTTAATCTTCGTCTGACTCGTCACGGACTAAAACAAATGGTGACAACTCAGTACCCTGGGATCCGTGCTTTTTTTAATCCTGAAGAACTCAAAGGAGCGATGGTTTCGAGTGAGAAAATATCTTTCCATGTCGGGCCTCATATCAACTCTAAAGGCCGCCTCGATCACCCAGATCGTGCCTTAAGACTTCTTATCGCAGATAATCCTAATGAGTGCCGTGAACACTACACTCACCTTGAGGTCGCGAACCGCGACCGCAGGATGATTCAAGCGGAAGTTTTTGATGAGGCCAAGAAAGATGTCATATCTGGGCTCAGTGGAAGTGAGCTTCTCATTAACATCATGTATCGACCTCATTGGCACGAAGGTGTCATTGGTATCGTCGCCTCAAAACTCGTAGAAACATTTGAAGTGCCGGCCTTTGTTTTTACCGACGCAGAGGAAGACGGAGTCATTAAAGCATCGTGCCGTTCGGCCGGGGATCTTAATATATTTGAACTGCTTGAAAAGTGCAGCGATCTTTTTATTAAGTTTGGTGGCCATAAAGCGGCCGCAGGACTGTCTATGAAAAAGGAAAACTTCCAGGCCTTCAAACTTCGCATGTATGAACTTCTCAAAGCGATTCCTGCCTCTCTTAGGACGAAGACAAGAAGCTTTGACGTAGAAGTTGGGATCGAAGAAATAAGCTCAAATCTTTTAAAAGATCTCGACAGGCTTGAGCCTTTTGGGCCAGGGCATGAGAGACCTGTGTTTCGTATGAAAAATGCCATTATACAGTCTTATCGTATCATGAAAGATGCCCACGTGAGATGGACCTTTACTGGCACTCTGTCCAAAATATCAGTTCAAGGAATTAGCTTTAACTACCTAGGGAAATGGAACGAGATGACGCCCGAAGAACTCTTTAATCTCCAAGGAAAATCCGGGCTCACGATTCAATTTACTCTTGGGATTAACCGCTTTAATGGGAATGAAACAATTCAACTCATGGTGGATAAAATTATCGCAGGCCAAGTATAGAGGGCAGTCCAAGGACCACCCTCGTATTTTTTAAGATCGCTTAATTTCTACAGAATTAATCACAACATCTGTTCTCGGACGATCCATTGCACCTGTCGGTGTATCACCAATCTTCTTCACGACATCCATGCCCTTCACAACTTTTCCAAAGACTGTGTGACGGCCATCCAAGTGTGGAGTAGCTCCTAAAGTGATGAAGAACTGAGAGCCATTTGTTCCCGGGCCAGCGTTGGCCATGGAAAGAATTCCTTCCGAGCTATGTTTAAGTTTTGGATTGAATTCATCTTGGAAACGGTAACCAGGACCACCTCGGCCTGAGCCTTCAGGACATCCACCCTGGATCATGAATCCACGGATCACACGGTGAAAAATAAGTCCGTTATAAAATGGCCCTTCTTTATTTGTTTTTTGATTTCCTTCTGCAAGGTTCACAAAATTCCAAACAGTCTCAGGACACTCTTTTGGGTAGAGTTCAATTTCAAACTCTCCAAGAGTTGTTTTAAAAATAGCTGAAAGACCATTCACTTCTTCTTTGTGATTTGATTTTTCTTGTTTCATTGAACCGAACATAAGTACTCCTTTATTCTAAAGAACAATTTCAGTAGGTAATAGTATTTCGTTTGGTGAGATGAATCTCACTTTAGTATTCTTATTCATTAACTTTTTGATCTCAATCTGAAGACCTGACTTGAGTTTCAAATCAGAACCGAAGGGAGACAGCCATTCGGCCGAAAGAATGTAGAATCCAACCTGATCAAGATTATTTTCAACCAGCCAGCTATTCAGATCCTGTTTCGAAAAACACGAGGTGAATAAGATAGGAAGTCTTTCATCAAATCTTCCGGTCTCATGCATTTTTTTAAGTTCCGCGACCATGTTCGATGAGATGTAGCGGTCGAGCCAAATGACATCAACCTGTTTCGCGGCTTCGGGAACTTTAAAGTGCTTGACCCCTGCTCTGACATTTTCCAACGTGTTTGAAAAGAACGAAGCCTCTTCGACTGGTTTCAAAAATTTTACTGCCGTTGTCCGGAAATAGTCCCTCAACCGCTCGTTGTACTGACCCTGAAGTTCAATCAGCTCGGGGTATGTGAGCTCGTAAGTCTGGGCAATTTTACCTAAATCCAAGTACTGAAAAGAATGCTTCTTAAAACACTGGCCACTCGCTGAGGTGTTGGCCCACAGTGGAAGCTCCGGCAAGAAAAATTGCTCCACTCCTGAGGTCCTATAAGGAGCGTCACTCACTTGTTGTCGTAGTTCGGCCTGTCCGCAACTAATGAGTATCAGCGGGACTAAATAGCTTAAAAACTTCATCCTCAATACCTTTTAATTTTTGTAAATCATGTTCCCAACACTGACCGACATTGGGACGGGAGGGAGTCAAAGTAAAAAAACCGACTTCGTTTGGATCGATTTGCAAAATAGAGAAATCTTTTTTGGCATGAGAAACCAAAATTTGATCGACACCGATTGTTTTTAAATCGAGATGATTATTCTCCGGATGCTTGACCCCTGAACGAAATTCTGGCTTTTCAAGAGTCACAAACATCCGCTTGCGATCAATGAGCTCATCAACGGCCGTGATATTATGGCCTGAAAAATAAACAAGCCTTGGAATAGGCTCCACAGGTTTTGGAATCTTCACTTGAACAAAGTCATCTAGCTCTTGCCATTCACGAAGTTTATGCGTGAAAGTCTGAACTTCTTTTTCGAATTCTTCATCCATCCGGCCGAAAAGACTTGTAAGTTTCTCAGCACTGGCAGGAGTTGCTTCCACCAGAAAACGAGAGAAAGGATCTGCTTCCGTTGATGCCACAAAGAGCCTAGATCGTGGCTCTTTCAACCAGACCTCAAGTGCCAAGAGAATCTCAGCTGCTAGAGAATCAGATCCCACTAAAAACATTTCTCTGTTATCAGGTGCCGGTAGCAAACCTGTGGCAAATTTTAATGCTGCTGTAGAATAGTTTATCTTATCCGAAGTCCGGCCTTCACCCAAAGCACGCCCACTGGCCGCAATAGATGATTTACTCAGATCATTTCTCAAGTCTAAAATGAGATCAAAGTCCTGATACATCTCAATTGAGCTTGCAAGCGAATGCACGAACTCTTCAGTCAAGCGCTCATAGGTCTCAGGATTGGTTTCTCTCTGCTCTTCGATAAAATCTTTTGGATTCACTTTATAAATGATTCTAAATAAATCTAAAAAACGCGATCGCCCGGAAATCTCTTCGCCTGGAGCAAGGAACCTTTTTGTGATTGAAACAACTTCATCAGTTCTGACTTCTTGATTTCTGCGAAGGTATTCGATTAAAGGAGCTTCATAGAAATTCAACCAGTCTTTCCAAGTAAATTTTTTGGGAATATACGTAAGTCCCATTTCTTTTAAAAGAACTTGGCCAAGCTCACTTACAAAATCAGCTGAAGTAAACTCTGGGGTAGTAAAAAGAGAATGCTCTTCTTTATCAACAAACCAAGTAACGGCAGCTCCATGCGAATGGAAAGTCAGGGCCGCTTCAAGAGCGATAGGAGAACGTCCTAGGATAGCAATTTTCATAGACCGGTAGTGTAACAAAATTTTTAAGAGAGGGCGATGTTTAAGCGGAGAAAGTGGCTATGCGTTAGTGAGATAAAGACCTCCCGAAAGAGGTCTTTAAATTATTTAAAGAAAGAAAACTTTGGACTCACCCTTATCGAGACATGAGAACTCAGCATACTGATAAATAAAATCAATAAAACTAGAGAGTGCCTTAAAACTTGGAACGGATGAATCAAATTCTCCGCCCATTTTAAGCCACGCATCCCCTTTCTCATCAATATACTCAGTAGCATGACGAACTGTGACTAAAGCTGGGAGATATGAGCCTTTAGTGAAATAAAGCTTCAGAGTAAGCTCCGTTCCGGCCTTAAACTGATTCTTGGCCTTTAAACTAAAAGGAACCTGGAACTGACAACCAACTCCAGAAATATCAAGAAGCTTAATCGGAAAACCTGCGCCGCCTTGATCATCAACAACTGTATAGACTCCCAGAAATTCTTGGAAAACAACTCGCTCAAATGTTCTGCGTTTTTGCTCAATTGTTTTTTTGCGCTTTTCATTAAAATCGAATACTTTTTTCTCGTCAGACATGGGTTCTCCCTTGAACAAGTCTCATGTCTTATCGACAATTTAGACTTGAGCTTGAGAGAAAAAGCAGAAAAGCTTAGAGGACAACTTTTTCTAGTTGTCCAATGGCCTCAGGGTGCATGAGCTGGGCCGCTAACCTTTCAAAATGATCTGTTAAATCAGTAATACACACCCGAATCTGTCGACTACTTTGGTCGTTTCTGTGAAGAGTGCCTGAATCAAATAATGAAGTCAGCTCTTCTGCCAAGACTTCTCCGCTCTCCACTAATTGAACTTCTGGGCCTAGGACTTTGGCGAGATCGGTCTTAAGAACTGGGTAATGAGTACAGCCCAAGATCACCGTCTTTACTTTTTGGGCCTTCATTTCTTTTAGATATCGTTCGGCAACTTGCTCGGTGATCGTATCCGAAACAAATCCCTCTTCAACCAAAGGAACAAATAATGGACAGGCCTGTTCTAAGACGATCGCACTTGAATCTAAGCTCTTGAGGGTGTGTTCGTAGGCATGGGACCTAATCGTTGCAGAAGTTCCGATGACACCAATGTGTTTATCTTTCGAAACTTTTAAGGCCGCAGCTGACCCTGGCCCGATCACGTTCAAGAGCGGAATGTCTTCAAATGATTTATCATTCAAAAAAACAGTTGAGGCCGAGTTACAAGCAATGATCAGTGCTTTCACGTTTTGATCTTTCAAAAATTGAAGGATTTGAAGACCATATTTTTTGATTGTCTCAGGCGACTTGTTTCCGTACGGCAAACGCGCAATATCCCCCAAGTAACAAAACGATTCATGAGGAAACTTCTGGGCCAGGACTTTTAAAACAGTGAGTCCACCAAGGCCAGAATCAAAAATACCAATAGATTTAGACATAGTTATTTTCTCGAAAGTATATCTCTGAGTTTACCCACCTTCTCTAAATTTTTGAGAAGCTCAGGAGTCAGGAGACCTGATTGCGTGAATATTTTATCAGAGAGAATGCTTTTGAGAAAATCTTTTTCCCACAGTGGACGGTATTGTGTTCTGGAAGCGGCACGAGCGATATCCATTGCAATTCGAAGTTCTTTGGGATGGATATCAGGAAAATATTTCTGCGCCTGATCATTCGTTACGATGGTCGGGTGAGTGAGACTATCAGTTAGTTTTTTTCCAATTTGAGAATGTTCAGGGATCGCATAATCGAACGCCTTCATGATAACACGCTTTTCGACATCAGGGATTTTAAGTTTTAACCGTTTTACTCCCGCAAGTTCTGCATAAAGGTCTAGTAAATCACCATAAGTTATTACGTCAGGTCCGCCGATCTCAAAAATTTTATGACCTTTATGGTTTAAACTTAGAGATGCCCCAAGATACTTAAGAAGATCATCAAGTGATAAAGGTTGGCATGCCTGATTAAGTAGAGACATATCAGGTCTAAATGGAAACCTCTCGATCATTGCCTTAATCATTTCGAAAGACACTGAACCTTCACCGATAATAATACTGGCCCTAAACTCAGTGAGCTGGAGCCCACTCGCTCCAAGGATTGCTCCAGTCAAATGTCGACTTCTTAGATGTGGAGAGAGTGAATCTGTAGTTGGGCCAAGTCCTCCCAAATAAATAAGATCTGCTCCTGTAGGTCTTACCCAATTGATAAAATTAACTGCAGCAAGGGACTCGTCATGCTCAAACTTATTCTCATCTGATTTTAGGCCATGAACGAGATAATACGCCTTATCTATTTTGTTTATTGCCGGAAGCTTATCAAACTTAAGTAAGTCACCTTCAATGTAACTGACACTCTGGTGCTTTACTTTAATTTTCTCTTTTGACCTAACCAGAACAGTAACATCATGTCCTTCATTTATTAAATAATCTGTCAAAGCAACACCAACAAATCCTGTCGCACCAGTTACAAGAATATTCATTTTGAATCCTCTTTCTCAGAAATTACATGCCATTTAAGGTATTCGCCAAATCCTTTCATGACAATAAGATGAACTAATGCCTGAGTCCATTTATAAATGAACCAAGGTAATGAGGGTTTAAATTCATGGAGTGCGGCCATGACATAACGCCGGTTTAGAACTTCTCTGAACTCAAGCCTGCCTCGATCCATCGGACTCGAGAGAAGACCACCAACAACATAAAGTAATTGTCTGTCTGGAGTACTTCTTTCAATGCTTTTTTCTAGGACTAAAATAGTAATTATGGGAGAAAAAAAATAGAATGCACATCTTCTTCCCGATATTTCAACTCTTATGAGAGTGGAAAAAAATCTGGGTAACCATTTAAAATACTCATCAGCTACCCATTCAGCATTTCTGCCATTAGGTAGAACAAGTCGTTGAATTGAGCGAACATCGTGAGAAGAAGTTTCTAGAGTTTTCGTATTGCTCTTCTTATTTGGCACCAATGCAAGACTCAAAATATCATCAAGACTCGTTTGTAAATCTTGTTGATATGGCCAGAGACGTTCATTTTTAGGCAACATCTCATACTTCAGACTTAGCACAAGTGGATATACCAAGTCTTTTGAAACTCCAGTCACGAACGAGACCCAAAAGCGAGAGAGTCCAATTGGGATAATATTGAGAGAGATTAACTTCGTAGAATTTTTTATTTTTTTTGCTACTTTTAAAATTAATTCCTTATACGTTATGACATCAGGACCAGCTATGTCATAAATTTTTCCTTGAAGTTTTATATCTATGAGTGCTCGTGTAAGCACATTAATCATGTCATTTAAAGCTACAGGACGAGATCTTGTATTAGTCCAAGCTGGACAAATCATAATTGGCAGCCTCTCAACTAATTTTTCTAAGATTGTAAATGATGAACTATTGGCCCCAATTATCAATGGAGCTCTCAAGACAGTTGTTTTGAGAGAAGAGTTCCTGAGTGTCTCTTCAACTTCAAGTCTACTCTTTAAATGCCAAGATAAATCTACATTAGAAGGGATCATTCCTCCCAGATAAATTATATGAATTAGGTTGTTTAATCTAGCAGCACGAATAAAATTATCAGCAAGAATAAGATCAAAATCGTAAAATGTACCCTGCGATAAACTTGCCGATGGGAGCATCGAGTGTACTAAGTAATACCCGCTCTCACATCCCTCCATCGCAACGGTTATGTCTTTCAATGAAAAGAGATCACATTTAACCCATTTTAAACGAGGATCATCTGATTTCTTTTGACTTCTCGAAAGAGCAATGATGTGAATGTCTTCTTCGGTTAGTAACTTTTCAATTAAGGCCCTACCGATGAAACCGCTTGCTCCGGCAATTAACACTTTTTTCATTTATGACCATAAGTATGGGATTAAAAGATAATGAACACCAAAATATCTTGGTGTTCATTATCATTGGATAGGTTATACTTTTATTTAATTAAAGACTATTTGGAACTAATGTATCGTTTATATTACTACCTGTACCTCCGCCACCATTAGTACTTCCACTTGTAGAATCACCACCTGTTGATCCGCCAGTTGTTGAACCACCGCTTGTTGAACCTCCTCTTGGAGAGTTTCCACGAGGTGAGCCACCACTTGTTGTCCCAGTTACAGGTATAACTTTACCAGTAACATCATTTCCATTTACGGAACCACGTGCAACTGAGAATTTAATCTCTATGTGGGACTTAATCTTAGATTCAGCACTAATAGCTTCAATGACCACTGTGTAACCACCAAGCTGAGATACATTACCACTGATCCGACATCCTGATAAAGAAACTCCCGATGGTAGGCTTCCACTAAACTTCGAACAACTTCCAATTTTTTCTCCCACTGAATTAATATCAATATTTAGAAATGAGTTATAAGAGAGTGGTGTCTTATAAGTTGAGGTGTTCAAATCGAAAGTAGCAGTTGTAGTCCCACCTGTTGTAGTCCCACCTGTGGTAGCCTCACCTGTTGTAGTCCCACCTGTGGTAGCCTCACCTGTGGTAGTTCCACCTGTGGTAGTTCCACCTGTGGTAGTTCCACCTGTGGTAGTCCCGCCAATAAAACTTAATATCCCTGCTGCTGAATTAATACGTGAAACTCCTTCTTTAGCATAAATAATACTAAAACACTCAGAAGCAGTATTTGTGACAGCAGAATACTTGAATCCATCAAGCATTAAACTAAATGTTGTATCTCTACTGTTATCATTTTTGATATCAGCAAGATGGCCTGGAGCTGCGATAAAGCTAGGTACTCCGCTACAGTTCCCTGTAGAAGGGAAGTATTGTTGTGGTTCAGGATAATTCTTGAAACAATCAGTGCTGTACTTATTTGGAAAATCCTTGAAATAACCAATATGAGGCACGGCCAAAATACCATTACTTTCTAAAAGCAAAAATGGCCCCCTTACTACGTCTGATCCAGGTTGAGCAATATCTGATTTTGAATACTTTAAAAATCCAATACGACCATTCGTAAAACCAGAAATTGGAGTATTTGTGTTAGGATCTGTCGGACAAGAAAGAGCTGTGAAATTTGGACAACCAGGACCAGTCTTAGAACTACAATCAACGCACGAGTTTGTTGCACGGTCAAACCAGTTAGTTGATAGGTTTAACGCCTTATCTTTATCAGAGGAGCTATTCTTATGATAGTAAACTGCACAATCAACAATTTTGCCTGCTTCCATTTTGTGAACAGTTTTACGCGTGTAACCTTTAATTAGGATAGGAAAAGAGCTTGGTCTCATTGTCCCGCAAAATGCTGTGTGTTCCTCGCCTTTATTAGTACTAGCCGAAAAAGAAAACCTTTTGTTATCAGTTGAAGGGCAATCTGTATCACTTGGTTTTCCATCTCCACCAAGGCTAAAAATATTTCTTCCTCTTGGTAAGAGATTGTATTTTCCATCATCGGATTTATAGGACTGAATTACCCAAGGTCCACTCTCTTTTCCATCGCCGTCGAAAAAAGTCGCTTCCCAAATTCCAGTATCCTTAGGTGCTGGAGTGTTACTAATCCTTGCGAACCCAAGATATTTTTTGCTTTTAGCATATTCAAATTCAGGGTCATCTGGTTCGACACCAAATAAAGGATTGATTGTCGTTCCAAAAATCAAAAGACTCGTAAGACTTATTAATAGATTCTTTTTCATATCGATCTCCGTACGTTTGCTAATCTTCATATTTAAATGTTACTGCCTCTTCGGTTTAACTTATTGAAGAGTTGATTGAAATTACCGGAAACTTCGTATTAACGAAGAGTTAT
>JACCDH011419135.1_pt1 | contig 29847 bp, 24 predicted proteins | sample 7442481 | NCBI WGS metagenome assembly JACCDH01 (sample SAMN15323433, study PRJNA562643) | freshwater metagenome | isolation source: river surface water | place: USA:Blue River Watershed | collected 2017-08-15
CAAGGGCGAGGCGAAATCGGTCGGCCTTCTGGGCAATGCCGCTGAGGTGTTCCCGGAACTTGTCCGCCGCATGAAGGCGGGCGGTCATCGTCCCGATATCGTGACCGACCAGACCTCGGCCCATGACCCGCTGCACGGCTATCTGCCGCAGGGCTGGACTGTCGCGGAATGGCGCGCGAAGCAGGAAAGCGACCCGAAGGCCGTCGAGAAAGCCGCCCGCGCTTCGATGCGCACCCATGTCGCGGCGATGGTCGATTTCTGGAACGCGGGCGTGCCGACGCTGGATTACGGCAACAACATCCGGCAGGTGGCGCAGGACGAAGGCCTTGAAAACGCCTTCGCCTTCCCCGGTTTCGTGCCCGCCTATATCCGGCCCCTCTTCTGCAAGGGCATCGGCCCCTTCCGCTGGTGCGCGCTGTCAGGCGACCCGGAAGATATCCGCAAGACCGATGCGGCGATGAAAAAGCTCTTCCCCGAAAACGCCCACCTGCACCGCTGGCTGGATATGGCGGGCGAGCGGATTGCGTTTCAGGGCCTGCCCGCCCGCATCTGCTGGATCGGCCTTGGCGACCGCCACCGCGCGGGGTTGATGTTCAACGAGATGGTGGCATCGGGTGAGTTGAAAGCCCCCATCGTCATCGGACGCGACCACCTGGATTCAGGCTCGGTCGCCTCGCCCAACCGCGAGACCGAAGCGATGAAGGACGGCTCAGACGCCGTTTCCGACTGGCCGCTTCTGAACGCGCTTCTCAACACCGCCTCGGGCGCGACTTGGGTAAGCTTGCATCACGGCGGCGGGGTAGGCCTGGGCTTTTCCCAGCATTCCGGCATGGTCATCGTCGCCGATGGCACCGAGGACGCCGCGCGCCGCCTGAACAATGTCCTGTGGAACGACCCGGCCACCGGCGTCATGCGCCATGCCGATGCGGGCTATGACATTGCCAAGGATCACGCGAAGGCCATGAACCTGCGCCTGCCGGGGATCCTTGGGAACTAAGGGCCTCTATCCCTTTTGCCCAAAAACCCCAAGGGGGTCCGGGGGGGGACACTCCCCGGACCCCCGGCCGTTCCGGCACGCCATGCCGGCCAATTGGGTCTAACCAGCGACGCGCGGGTTCTTGCCATGGGCGCCAACCCAGATCGGGTTCGACCAGGCGCGCTTGCCCGCTGCGTCGATCACGGCGGCGCGGATCCATGGCGAATTCAGGACCCGATCAAGCGGCACCTCGGCGCGGGTCATGGAATGGCCATGAACCGCCTTGGCCCCGGTGCCATGGCCCAGCGCCACGACCGACACGACGGCCGAGGACTCGACGATCAGGTGACCATCCTCAACCCGCACATCGCGCAATTCCGGCCCTTGGGTCGAATAGAAATGCCCCGCCTTCAACGCCGCCAGAAGCGCCTCCGGCTCATTCGCCTCTGCCTTCACCATAACCCAGCCGCCGAAATGGTCGGGCTCGGAGAAATGCGCGTCATCGGTGGCGATCAGGGTCAGCCGCCGCCCCTCGGTTAGCAAAAGATCGGCAATCGCGGCACCGTCGGCGCGGTCGCAGCCCATGGCGCAGCCGTGGTTGTAGATCTCGACGGCATGGGCGGCGGTGATCGAACGCGCATCGGCCAGCGTCAGGCCCGACCATTGCGGATGGGCGATTGCCACGAACGCCCCCGCCGCCACCGCTCGCGCGGCGATCTCTGGCCCGCTCTCCTGCCCCTCGACCGGCACGAACCAGGGCGAGTTCGACGGCGCGAAATCGGCCGGAAGACCGACCGCCAGGATATGCCACAGCTCGCCGTTCTGCATGGCGCCAGAATGCAGTTCAGCCCCAAGAATGGTGGTAAAGCCTGCGTCGCGCATCGGCGCGGTATCGACGATGGGATAATTGTAGGCCCCGATGAAGTGATCGGTCAGCGCGATGAAATCATAGCCTTCAGCCTTGTAGCGGCGGCAGACCTCTTCGGGGCTGAGCACGCCATCTGACCGCGTCGAATGGGTGTGCAGATTGCCACGCCAGAAGCGGCCTTTGGCGGTGAAAGCGGGGTCTTGATGGATCATTGCAGTCTCCTTGGCGGGATTTCCCCCTGTGTCGTTGCGCACTATCGCCAGAGGCTGCAAGCTGTGCTATCCCAAAGCCGACAAGGGGAGACGGCGAAGATGGCGGCGCTTGATAGCCAGCGGGATGGGACAGAGGAAGCGGTGGGCTGCGTGTCGCTACCGGCCGAGGAAATGGCCAGCCGGGCGGCAGAGGCGGCAACCTTTCTCAAGGCGCTGAGCCATGAGGGGCGGTTGATGATCCTGTGCCACCTGTCATCGGGTGAGAAATCGGTCACCGAGCTTGAGGACCGCCTGGGCGCCCGGCAGGCCGCCGTCAGCCAGCAACTGGCACGGCTGCGCAGCGAGGGTCTGGTGACCACCCGGCGCGACGGCAAGGCGATCTATTATTCGATCAAGGACCCCAAGGCCGGGGCGATCATGGAACTTGTCTACGACATGTTCTGCAATCCCGACCGCTGAGGCTCATCGAGCCCGTGCCGGGCACTCTTCGCGCGCCATCCGGTGCAGGGGGCGCCCCTTGCAGGCCCTGGAGCCTCCGGCGGGGGTATTTTGGCCAAGATGAACCTAGCCGCGCCCGAGAAAGGGCATGTCGCGTGCCATGATGGTGAGGAAGGGGATATTGGTGGTCAGCGGCAGATTGGCCATGTGCAGGACGGCGGCGGCCACTTCGGCGGCGGGCATGGTCGGTTCGACCTTGATCGTGCCATCGGCCTGACGCACGCCCTGGGTGAAGCCCTGGGTCATCTCGGTAAGTGCATTGCCGATGTCGATCTGACCGCAGGCGATGTTGAAGGCGCGGCCGTCGAGCGCAAGCGTCTTGGTCAGCCCCGTCACCGCATGTTTGGAGACGGTATAGGGCACTGAACCGGGCCGCGGGGCATGGGCCGAGATCGAGCCGTTGTTGATGATGCGCCCGCCCTGGGGAGTTTGGTGGCGCATCAGGTGAAAGGCTGCGCGGGCTGAAAGCACCATGCCGGAGATATTGGTGTGCATGACCGCAAGCCAGTCTGCGACCGGGATTTCGTCAATGGGGGCGGGTTTTGCGGCGATGCCGGCGTTGTTGAAAAGAACGTCAAGCTGGCCCCATGCGGCGATCTGCGCGAAGGCCGCCTTTACAGCGGTCGGATCGCCGACATCGGTGGGCAGGATCAGCACGTTCTCGCCTTCGGCCGTTTCGCGCAAGGGGGACTCACGGCGGCCAATCAGGGCGATGCGCCAGCCTGCATCGCGAAAGGCGCGGGCGGTGGCGCGGCCGATCCCGGCCCCTGCCCCGGTGATGGCGATGGTGCGGGTCATGATGCCTTGTCCTGTCTGAGCAGGAAGTTGCGCACATGCGGCAAGACCTGATCGGTGGCCTCGATGAAGATTGCGTGTTTCAGATGGGGCAGGATCACCAGCTCTGACCCCGGCAATGCCTGATGGATCAGCCGGTTGAGCCGTGGGTTGCAGCCGCCATCGTTTTCGCCGGTGATGATCTGGGCCGGGGCCTTTAGCTCATGCAGCCAGGGGGCCATTTCGGTTTCGGCATAGATGTCGAACACGTTGAGAAAGACATCAGCGTCCGTATCCATCACCTGTTTCTTGCGCCAGTCGATGACATCGGGGCGCGCGGCGCAGAATTCGTCGGTAAACCAGCGCGCGGTCAGGGTATCGAGCACCGGGCCGATGCCTTTCTCGCGCATCGCGGCCACAACGCCCTTGACCTTGGCGCTGTCGTCTTCGGTCCGGAAGGCGGCGGTGGACCAGATCCCGAGTGATTTCACCCGGTCGGGGTAGCGCTGCGCATAGCGCGGGCCGATCATGCCACCCAGCGAATGGCCCGCAATATGGGCGGATGGGATGCCAAGCCGCGCCCGAAGCTCTTCCAGATCATCGACCAGATCATCGAGGCCAAAGCGTCCGGCTGACCAGGGGGTCAACCCATGGCCGCGCAGGTCGTAGGTGATGCAGGTGAAGCGGTCTTTCAGCCCCGCGACCATACCGTCAAAGGTGGCTCGCCGCGCACCGATGCCGTGGATCATGATCAGCGGCGGACCATCGCCCGCGACCGAAAAGGCCGTGGGCAGGGTCATTTCAGCACATCCGACATCAGCCGCCCGCCCGTCGCCCAGTCGGATTTCGCGACATCGGTGAAGATGATGTGCACCGACTCCGGCTTGCCGTTGCAGGTTTCGACCCAGGCCTTTGTCACCGCCTCAGCGCAGGCGCGTTTCTGCTCTTCGGTCCGGCCCTCGAACATTTCAATCCGGATCATCGGCATGGTTCATTCCTTTCGTTTCAAGGTTCTCAGATGCGGCATGACCTCGGCCCCGAAGGCCGACATCATGTCCAGCGTTGCCTGTTGTTCTTGGCCAAAGATCGAGGTGACGATGACCTCGTCAATGCCCAGCTCGGCGTAATGGGCGAGGCGGTCGATCAGCTCGGCCTTTTCGCAGATCAGGATGTTCTGGCCAAGTTCCTCGGCGGTTTGGGTGCGCGGCAGCGGGCGGATGATGCCCTTGTCCACGATGCCGGGCCCGCCGAAGACATTGTCGAAACTGCCATAGTAGCGATGGGCGAAGTCGACCATGCGTTGCCGCTCGGCCCTTGAATTCACAAGGAAAACCCCGCGCTGCAGGTAAAGCCTGCTGCCCGCGCCGGGGTTTTGGGCGCGGCCCCGGTAGAAGGCTGCAACCTGCCCCTCCAAGACGCCATGGGCGGCCGAGAGCGGGGTCGTCTGCACATGGTATCCCTTCGCCGCCGCCGCCTCGATCGCAGGGGGCGCCATGACGCCCAGCATCAAGGGGATGGGATCTTCGGGGCGCGGCATGATGGTGAGGGGGGCGAAATTGTAGTGCTTGCCCTGCCAGCTGACCTCATCGCGGGTCAAGAGAGCCTCAAGCACCTGCAAGGCCTCGTCGAAGTGGTCTTTGGTTTCCTCGATCGGCACATCCAGCCTGCCGGTTTCAAAGCCGAAAGCCCCCTTGCCCACGCCAAGCATCAGGCGCCCGTCGCAAAGCGCCTGCGCCTGCACCACCTCGCCCGCAAAGACCCGCATGTCGCGGATCGGCAACTGGCAGATCGAGGTGACAAGCCGCACCCGCCGGGTATGGGCCGCGATCTTGACAGCCATTTGCAGCGGCGAGGGGATGAGAAGGATATTGACCAGATGATGTTCGGGGATGCCCACCCCGTCATAGCCGCAGGCTTCGGCATGGATGGCCTGCTCGACGGTATTCTTGTAAAGCCGTTTGCCGCCAGTCGATGGGTCCAGCATGTGGCTGGACAGGAAATGGGTGAAATCCATGCGCGCCTCCCGTTGGCGGCAGCTTTCATTGGGGCGCAAATGCCGTCAAGCGGGATTTCCGCCCTGTCCGGATCGGATCCGCCAAGAGGCGCAGCCCATTCAGCACGACAAGAAGCGTGCCACCCTCATGACCGATCACCGCCAGCGGCAAGGGAAGCTCGAAGGCCAGCGCACCGATGACAAGCAGCACCATGGCACCGATGGCAAAGGCAAGGTTCTGGCGGATGATCCGCCGTGTGCGGCGCGCAAGGCGATGCGCCTCGGCCAGACGGCCCATGTCCTCGGCCAGAAAGGCGACATCAGCGGCCTGCAGGGCCACTTCGCTGCCCGCCACACCCATGGCGATGCCGACATCGGCGCGCGCAAGGGCGGCGGCGTCATTCACCCCATCGCCGACAAAGGCGACCTTGCCCTTGGCCGTCAGACGCGCCACCAGATCCACCTTGTCACCGGGCAAAAGGTCGGCATGGATTTCATCGGGCGCCACCCCAAGATCGGCCCCGATGCGCAGCGCGACGGGGCGGCGGTCGCCGGTCATCATGGCAATCTCGGACACCCCGTTCGCGCGCAGCGCCGCGATGGCCGCGTGCGAGGTCGGGCGCGGCTGATCGGCGACCGACAGCGCGCCGATCAGGCGTTTGCCCTGGCCAAGGTAGACCACAGTGCGCTGTTCAGCGTCGATGTCGCGCAGCCAATCCGCATCAAGATCGGCCCCCATCCGCTTGGCCAGACGTGGATTTCCGGCCCAAAGCGTCGCATCCCCCTTGCCGCTGGTCACACCTTCAGAGGGGTGGGCGCGCAGATCATGCCGTTCGGTCACCACCAGACCGCGCCGCTCGGTCTCGCGCAGGATGGCGGCAGCGATCGGGTGTTCGGACTGTGCCTCAAGACCCGCGATCAGCTGCAGGAACTCGGCCTCGGGCAGATCAGGGGACACGATACGCGCCACTTCGGCGCGGCCCGTGGTGAGCGTGCCGGTCTTGTCGAACGCAAAGGACCTGACCTCGGCCAGCGTTTCAAGCGCTGCGCCCCCCTTGAACAGAATACCCCCGCGCGCCGCCGCCGAAAGCGCCGACAGGATGGCCGCCGGGACCGAAATCACCACCGCACAGGGGCTTGCCGCCACCATCAGCGTGGCGGCACGGTAAAGCGCCTCTTGCTGCGACAGGCCCCAGGCGAGAAACCCTGCCCAGGCGGCCAGCGCGCCCAAAAGGACCGCCACGGTATAGCGCTGCCCGAACCATTCGGAAAACCGCTCCGACGGGGCGCGGGCCGCCTGCGCCTCGGTCACCAGCCGGATCATGCGCGCTACGGTGCTGTCGGCCAGGACGCGGGTCACCTGCATGTCCAGAACGCCGTTCAGGTTCACCGTCGCCTCGTGCAGCGCCGCGCCGGGCCCCTTGTGCTGCGGTTCGGATTCGCCGGTCAACGTGGCCTCGTCCAAAAGCCCCTCGCCCGCCACCACCACCCCATCGACCGGTACCCGCGCACCTGGGCGCAGGACCACCACATCGCCGGGGATCAGGTTTGCAGCGGGGCGTTCCACCACCGTCTCGCCCTGCCGGACAAGTGCAGTATCAGGGCGCAGCGCCATCAGCGCCTCGACCGCCCGGCGCGCCCGGCCCATGGCCCGATGCTCAAGCGTTTGCGATATGGCAAAGAGCGTCAGCAGGATTGCCCCTTCCATGGGCGCCCCCACTGCTGCGGCTGCAAGCGCCGCCAGGACCATCAAAAGGTCGATGTCCAGAACATGGTCATGCCAAAGGCTGCGCAGGGCCTGCCAGCCTGCGGGCAAACCGCCCACCAGATAAACCAGGCCATAGGCCCATGGCGCAACCGGATGCTGCAAGACCCGTTCGGCCAGCACCCCGATGGTCAGCCCGATCACCACCAAAGCAGGCAGAATCAGGCTGTTACGGATGCGTTCAAGCGGGCTGGTGTCGTAGGACATGGCGGGCCTCCTGCCGACAAGCCTGCCCCATCGGCGCGCGGGCGCAAGGCCAAAACGAAACAGGGGCCCATGATGGGGCCCCTGTTCTTTCAGGAATGAAGCGTGCGCTTAGCTGCAGCCAGAGGTTCCGCCGCAGGTGTTGCACTTCATGCAAGTGCCGTTGCGCACCAGCGTGTAGTTGCCGCATTCGCCGCAGGGGTCGCCCTCATAGCCTTGCATCTTGGCTTTTGTACGGGCGTCCATGGACACGGTCCCCGAGGAAATCGCCGTCGCAGCCACCATGCTTGCCCCGCCTTGGGCGGTTTCCGGCACCAGCATGTTCAGCGCGGTGACAGCATCCCCTGCCAACGCCGTGGCACCCACGGTATTGATCCCGCCCTGGAACACCATCAGTTCTTGCGGCAGGCGCTTGCGCAGATAGCCGGTCGAGGAGATCGACTTGAGAAGTTCGACCGACTTCGACGCCGCGCCTTCGCTGACCTCGTCAAAGTTGCGCTTGCCCTCATTGTCGCCGCGACCCAGATCGTCAAACGCGGCACCGGTGGGCTTTACATGGGCCAGATCGGTGCGGTCGAGATAGCTGATCGCCAGTTCGCGGAAGATATAGTCGAGGATCGAGGTGGCATTCTTGATCGAGTCATTGCCCTGCACCATGCCCGCCGGTTCGAACCGGGTGAAGGTGAAGGCTTCGACAAACTCTTCCAACGGCACGCCGTATTGCAGGCCGACCGACACCGCGATGGCAAAGTTGTTCATCATGGCGCGGAAGCCCGCACCTTCCTTGTGCATGTCGATGAAGATCTCGCCCAGCCGCCCGTCGCCATATTCGCCGGTGCGCAGATACACCTTGTGGCCGCCGACGATGGCCTTTTGGGTATAGCCCTTGCGACGTTCCGGCAGCTTTTCGCGGTTGGTGCGGATGATCTCCTTGATGATCACCTTTTCCACGATCTTTTCGGCCAGAACGGCGGCCTTTTCCTGCATGGAACCCGAGGCGAGGATTTCTTCGGCCTCCTCGTCATCTTCGATCAGGGCAGCGGCCAGCGGCTGGCTGAGCTTGGAGCCATCGCGATAAAGCGCATTGGCCTTGATCCCCAGCGAGTGCGAGAGTTCGTAGGCCGCCAGCGTTTCCTCGATCGTGGCCGAGTTCGGCATGTTGATCGTCTTGGAAATCGCGCCCGAGATGAAAGACTGCGCCGCCGCCATCATGTAAATGTGGGCGTTTACAGACAGATAGCGCGTGCCCTTCTTGCCGCAGGGGTTGGCGCAGTCGAACACATTGTAATGTTCGGGCTTGAGGAACGGCGCGCCTTCCAGCGTCATCGTGCCGCAAACATGGTCATTGGCGGCGTCGATCTGGGCCTTGGTAAAGCCCAAGTGGCGCAGAAGGTCGAAGGTCGGGTCGTTCAGCTTTTCGGCCGGGATGCCCAGCGTTTGAGTGCAGAACTCTTCGCCCAGCGTCCACTGGTTGAACACAAAGCGGATGTCGAAGGCCGAGGGGAGTGCCGCCTCGATCTTCTCCAACTCGCGCGGGCCAAAGCCGTGGCCGATCAGCGCCGTCGGGTTGATGCCGGGGCAATTGCCGATGGAGCCGTGGCCGACGGCATAGGCGACGATTTCAGCCGCTTGGCTCGTGGAATAGCCGAGCTTCTCCAAGGCGGCCGGAACCGACTGGTTGATGATCTTGAAGTAACCGCCACCTGCCAGTTTCTTGAACTTCACCAGCGCAAAGTCCGGCTCGATGCCGGTGGTGTCGCAATCCATCACCAGACCGATGGTGCCGGTGGGGGCAATCACCGTGGTCTGGGCGTTGCGGTAGCCGTGCTTTTCGCCAAGCGCCAGCGCCTCGTCCCAGGCCGAACGGGCCAGGGTCACCAGGCCCTGATCGGGGCAATTGGCAGCATCCAGCGCAACGGGGTTGACGTTGACCCCTTCATAGCTGGCCTTGCTCCAGGCCGCGGCACGGTGGTTGCGGATCACGCGCAGCATGTGCTGCTTGTTGCGCTCATAGCCCGAGAAGGCGCCAAGCTCGGCCGCCATCTCGGCCGAGGTGGCATAGGCCACACCGGTCATGATCGCGGTCAGGGCGCCGCACAGCGCGCGGCCCTCGGGCGAATCGTAGCCCAGACCCATATTCATCAAGAGGCCGCCGATGTTGGCATAGCCCAGACCCAGCGTGCGGAAGTCATAGGACAGTTGTGCAATTTCCTTCGACGGGAATTGCGCCATCATCACCGAGATTTCCAGGGTGACGGTCCAGAGCCGCGAGGCGTGGATATAGGCCTCAGCGTCAAACTTGCCGTTGGCGAAGAAGGTCAAAAGGTTCATCGACGCAAGGTTGCAGGCCGTATCGTCCAGGAACATGTATTCCGAGCAGGGGTTCGAGCCACGGATCGGGCCATCTTCCGGGCAGGTGTGCCAGGCGTTGACCGAATCGTGGAACTGGATGCCCGGGTCAGCACAAGCCCAAGCGGCGTGGCCGACCTGATCCCACAGCTCACGCGCCTTGACGGTCTTGGCCACCTTGCCATCGGTGCGGCGAATGAGCGCCCAGTCGGCATCGTCCTTGACCGCCTTCAGGAAGGCGTCGGTCACCCGCACCGAGTTGTTCGAATTCTGGCCCGAGACGGTGATATAGGCCTCGGAATCCCAGTCCACGTCATAGGTCGGGAATTCAATCGAGGTATAGCCCTGCTTGGCGTATTGCAGGATGCGATTGGTGTAGGTGTCGGGGATCATGGCCTTTTTGGCCGCCTTGATCGCCGCCTTCAAGGCCGGGTTTTTCGCCGGATCCACCGAATCCTCGGCCGAGCCATCCCACTGGCGGATCGCGGTGAAGATCTCGTTCAGGCGCAGCTCATGCGCCTTGGAACCGGCCACCAGCGAGGCCACCTTCTGCTCTTCGATGACCTTCCAGTTGATGAAATCCTCGATATCGGGGTGGTCCATGTCGGCGATGACCATCTTGGCCGCGCGCCGCGTGGTGCCGCCCGACTTGATCGCGCCCGCCGCGCGGTCGCCGATCTTCAGGAACCCCATCAGGCCCGAGGACTTGCCGCCGCCCGAAAGCTTTTCGCCTTCGCCGCGCAGGGAGGAGAAGTTGGTGCCGGTGCCCGAGCCGTATTTGAACAGCCGCGCCTCACGCACCCACAGGTCCATGATGCCGCCATCGCCCACCAGATCATCCTTGACCGACTGGATAAAGCAGGCATGCGGCTGGGGGTGTTCATAGGCCGAGGCCGATTTGGTCAGCACGCCGGTCTGGTGATCGACGTAGTAGTGACCCTGGCTTGGGCCGTCGATGCCATAGGCCCAATGCAGGCCAGTGTTGAACCACTGGGGCGAGTTCGGCGCAGCCATCTGGCGCGCGAGCATGAAGCGCATCTCGTCGTAATAGGCCTTGGCATCGGCCTCGGTCGAGAAATAGCCGCCCTTCCAGCCCCAATAGGCCCAGGCCCCTGCCAAGCGGTCGAACACCTGCTTGGCGCTGGTTTCGCCAACCAGACGCTCTTCGGCGGGCAGTTTGGCCAGCGCCTCTTCATCGGCGACCGAGCGCCACAGGAATTCCGGCACGCCCTTTTCCTTGACGCGCTTCAGAACTGCCGGAATGCCCGCCTTGCGAAAATACTTCTGCGCCAGAACGTCCGAGGCAACCTGGCTCCAGCCTGCGGGCACTTCGACCGCCTCGTTGCGGAACACCACCTTGCCATCGGGATTGCGAATCTCCGACGTGGTCAGTTGAAACGCCATTTCGCCGTAAGCCCCGGCTGCCGCCGTGGTGAATTTCCGCTCGATCTTCATGCCCCGTCTCCGTCCCTGAATGGCGGGGATTTTCCCCCTGCCAGTTGTGATCGTTCAATATCCCCGCGCCCAAACCCCGCGCCCGTCCCACACTCACCTGTCCACCGCATCTTGGTCTGCTTTGGATCGCGCCACTGGGGCACAGGGACTTGTGGTGACCTGACGCCACGGACCACTATGGGTGGTGGTCCGGTCGGCGGCTTTGTCAAAATGTCGTAAATCAACGGGGCGGGCAAATGGAAAATTTGGGCTGACCACAAGATTTTGTGCTTGACCACCTGGCGAAAGTCTATGGGCGGTGTCTGGCCAGCGCGGTTTGCGCCTTGGGGCAAGGCTCATGGCTCTTCATGTGCCGAATGAACAGCGGCGAAAAACCTCGGAATATTCCTGTCTTGGCCTGCGAATCCCATCTGGCCAGGGACGCCGGATCAGCTTCGCCGGTTGACCAGGATGATTCCCGAAGCCACCAGCAGAAATGCCACAGCCAAGGCCAGCGTCAGCGGCTCATCATAAAGAATATGGCCGAGCAGAATCGCAAACAGCGGTGTGAGGAACGAAAAGCTGGCGACCGTCGAGGTCGGATAGACCGACAACAGCCAGAGCCAGGCGACAAAGCCGCCTGCCACCACGATCGAGGACTGAAAGACCAACCAGAACCAGTGTTCGGGTTGAATGTCGCGGATCAAGGGGCCGAAAAGGGGCGACACGGCCAAAAGAATCGGGGCCGAGACCGCCACCATCCAGAACAGCTGCGCCTCCGGCCCGGCCTCGCGCAGCGAGGTCTTGCGGGCCAGAAAGGCGGTTCCCGCCCAGCCCCAGGCCCCGCCCAGCGCGAAGAGATCGCCGGCAAGGCTGGCCTCGCCCGCGCCTTCGGGCCGCGCAAGGATGGCCCAAGCCGTGCCGAGAAAGGCCAAAAGAAGCCCCAGCGCCCGCACAGCGTTCAGCCGCTCTCCGGGCAGGAAGAAATGCGCCAAAAGCCCCATCCAGACCGGCATCGAATAGAAAATCACCGAGGCGCGACTGACAAGAGTGAGGTCCAGCGCCATGAAAAGACAAAGGAATTCGGCGGCAAAGATCGTTCCCATCAAAAGGCCCGGCACCAGGTCGGACCGGCGCAGCCGATCGGTCAGCCCGCGCCATTTCAGAAAGGCCCAGACAAAGGCCACCGCCAAGGCCGAACGCAGCCCGGCAAAGAACACCGGCTGCAAGCCCTGATTCACGTCCTTCACGATGATCTGGTTGAAGGCCAGAAGCAGCGTCACCGCCAAGAGCGCCGAAAAGCCCACCCCGTCCAGCCTGTCCTTGCGCATCATGCCCCCCAACCCGGCCCCGATCTGGCGGGCCTGCCATGAAAAAGGGCCGCACCCCATGAGGCGCGGCCCTGATTTTCGTGGATAACGCGCGCTTACATCTCGTCCAGCGCTTCGACCAGCTTTTGCAGCGCGTCCTTGGAGATTTCCTTCTCGGTCACCTTGGCGCCTGCAACGATGTGGTCAACCACCTTGTCCTCGAACACTGGGGCGCGCAGCTGCTGCTGCATCTGGGCGTTCTTCTGCACGAATTCGAAGAAGGCACGCTCTTGGCCCGGGTATTGACGGGCCGCAGCCAGCACGGCCTGGGTCATCTCGGCGTCGGTGACGGTCACCTCGGCCTTGCGGCCGACCTCGGCCAGCACCAGGCCCAGACGCACGCGACGCTCGGCCAGCTTCTTGTGCTCGGCGGTGGGTTCAACGGCGCCGTGGTTGTGGTCGTGAACATGGGGGTTTTCCTCATGCCACAGCTGATGCGCGATCTGCGCGGCCTCGGCCTCGACCAGGGCGGGGGGCAGGTCGAACTTCACCTGCGCGTCCAGCTGATCCAAGAGGCTGCGCTTCATCACTGCACGGGCTGCGCCCTTGTATTCGGCCTCCAGACGCTCGGCGATCTGGCCCTTGAGGGCAGCCAGATCCTCGGCGCCGAACTTCTTGGCCAGCTCGTCGTCGATCTCGGCCTCTTTCGGCTCGCGCACTTCCTTGACGGTGCATTCAAAGACCGCCGCCTTGCCGGCCAGATGGGCCGCGCCATAGTTTTCGGGGAAGGAGACGTTGACCTTGACCTCATCGCCCGACTTGGCGCCGATCAGCTGATCTTCAAAGCCCGGAATGAAAGAGTTGGAGCCCAGCACCAGCGGGTAATCTTCGCCCGCGCCGCCGTCGAAGTATTCGCCGTCAACCGAACCCTTGAAGTCGATGACAACCTGATCGCCCTTCTTGGACTTGGACGCCTTCTTCTTCGGCTCAAACGACTGGGCCGAACCGGCCAGGTTCTTCAGCGCTTCGGCAATGGCGGCATCATCGGCCTTCACCGACAGACGCTCCAGCTTGATCTTGCCGGCATCGACCTCGGGGATCGGCGGCAGACATTCATAGGTCATCTCGACCACGACATCCTGACCTTCCTTCCAGGTCTCACCGCCGACCATCTTGACTTCCGGCTGCAGCGCGGGGCGGTCGCCGGTCTTGTCGAAGTGGTCCTTCATCGCGCCGTCGATCGCGTCCTGCATCGCATCGCCGATCATGCGCTGACCGAACTGCTTTTTCAGGATCGCCAGCGGCACCTTGCCCTTGCGGAAGCCCTTGATCTCGACCTCGGGCTGCGCTTCGAGGAGTTTCTTCTGGACTTCGGCGTCCAGTTCGGCTGCCGTCACCTTAATGGTGTAGGCGCGCTTCAGGCCGTCTTTCAGGGTCTCGGTGACTTGCATTCCATGTCCTCGCACAAGCTGAGAGGCCGCCCCAAGGGCGGCCAAATCCGTTGGCGCCTGTCTAGTGCCGGTGCCGTTGAGGATCAACCCTGAATCGCGCATCGCCCCGAGATCGCGCAGAGCCATCGGCCAAGGCGCAAATGCGCCGGAAGATGGTGCGGGTGGAGGGACTTGAACCCCCACGCCTTGCGGCGCTGGAACCTAAATCCAGTGCGTCTGCCAATTTCGCCACACCCGCATCGTCCGGAACCGGTCTTGCCGCCCTGAAAGGCACCTGACTGGCCCGAACCGGGCTGCTTGTAACAAGACCCGATCCCCGATGCGAGGGCAAAAACGCAAGGACAGCGCCTGGCATTGTGCGGAATGGCGCGCGCGGCGGTGTTTTGCGGAAATCACCGCGAAAAGGGCACGCGGTTAACCCAATCTTGCCACATTTGGCCGCAAGAAAGGCTGTCAAGCGGGGGCGCTGACGGCACAAAGGATCATGCACATGGCACATCTCGCTCAGGCTTCGTTCGCTTCTGCATCCCAGACGCAAGAGATCTTCACCGATGCCGGCATCGCCCTGGGCACCCCTGTCCTGACGCTGGATGGGGAACTGCCGGTGGAATTCATCATGCCGGGCGACCGGGTCATTACCCGCAACGGCATGCGCAAGGTGGTTCAGGTTGAGGTGACGCGCGTGGAAAACGCCCGCGTAGTGGCGATTTCGCGCGACAGCCTTGGCGTTGGCCGCCCGACCGAAGAGATGTTTGTCGCCCCGAACCAGCCCATCCTGATCCGCGACTGGCGCGCCAAGGCGCTTTACGGCAAGGCCGAGGCGATGGTTCCGGCCTCTCGGCTTTGCGATGGCGAATTCATCCGCGGCGACATTCTGGCCGAGGTGCGCTTTGTGACGCTGCGTTTTGAAGGCCCCGAAGTGATCTATGCCGGCGGGATGGAGCTGGCCTGCGTGCCCGTGACGGTTGACGCCTGATCCTGCTGAAAAAATCGATGATGGCCCGCCTCTGGCGGGCTTTTTCATGGCCGGGTGGTCAGGCGGGCCGGCATGACCTTTGGTCAACCGCCCCCCTACCCCCGCGTCACGTCATGGCCGTAAAGCCAGTCAAACCGTGCAAGTGCAAAGCCGGGATGAACCGCCGCGCCCAGCCTCAGCCCCAGATGCGCCAGACCGCGCATCGGCCCCGACAGGTGATAGGCCCGCGCATTGCCATTGGCTGCCGCCACGATCCGCGCGCAGCGCGGGCGGCGCAGGGCCTGCCAGCGCGGCAGCGCCTGATCGGGGGGCAACCGGGCCAGATGATCGGCCAGCGTCCAGCCGTCCTCGATCGCCATGGCGGCCCCCTGCGCCAGAAAGGGCAAGGTCGGATGCGCCGCATCGCCCAGGATCACCGCCGCCCCCTCGGGCAGCACGCGCGCCCAGGTTTCGGCGACAGGATGGCGAAACAGACCCCAAAGATAGACGTCCTGCACCTGCTCCAGCCAGGCGCGAACCCGGGGCGAAAAGCGTTCGAAGGCAAGCCGCATCTCAAGGGGGTCATCGCGCAGCGACCAGCCTTCCTCCACCCAGGCGCGGCGCTCTTCGACCGCAACGATGTTGCGCAGCCTGCCACCGCGCAAGGGATAGCTGACCAGATGGCGGCCCGGGCCCATATGCACCTCGGCCACCGGATCGACGCCGGGCGTTTCGGGGACAAGCGCGCGCCAGGCGACCTGATGGGTGAAAAAGGGCTGTGCCGCACCGTTCAGCGCCGCGCGCGTGCGTGAGTGCAGACCATCCGCCGCAACAAGAAGCCCCGTTTCAATCTCGGCCCCCTGGACGGTCACTAGGCGCGGACGCGCACCGGTCAGATCCACCGTCTCGATCTGCTGCAAGAGGCGGATCTGCACCCCCGCCGCGCGCACGGCACCGGCAAGCATGTCGATCAGATCGGCCCGGTGCAGGAAATGATAGCTTTGTCCCGGCCGCAGGCGCGCCAGATCCATCCGCAGAACGCTTTCCCCCGTCAGCCCGTCAAAGAGCTGCACCGCCAGCGCCCGGCCCTGGGCGGCTTCCAGCGCTGGCCCAAGGCCCAGCGCCTGCAAGACAACGCTGGCATTGGGGCTGATCTGCAGCCCCGCCCCGACCTCGCGGATCGCATCGGCCTGTTCCAGAACGGTGACGGCAAAACCGCGCTGCGCCAGCGCCAAGGCGGCCGTCAGCCCCGCAACGCCCGCGCCAAGAACCGTGACCTCGCCCGCCTGCATCGCCGTCCCCGGAACCAAAAAGCCGGACCCAATCGGCCCGGCTTCAGCATCCTCTCACATCGTCACGGGCACAAGACCCGACGGCGGCGATCAATCGTCGCGGTGAACCTTTTCGCGACGCTCGTGCTTTTCCTGGGCTTCCAGCGTCATGGTGGCAATCGGCCGGGCATCCAGACGCTTGAGGCTGATCGGCTCTCCGGTCATTTCGCAATAGCCGTATTCGCCCTCGTCGATCCGGCGCAGCGCGGCGTCGATCTTGCTCACCAGCTTGCGCTGACGGTCACGGGTGCGCAGTTCCAGCGCCCGATCGGTTTCTTCCGAGGCGCGGTCGGCGATATCGGGCACGGACCGGCCGCTGTCTTGCAGGTTTTCGATCGTCTCGCTCGACTGTTCCAGAAGCTCGTGCTTCCACACCAGAAGCTTGCGCCGGAAGTACTCAAGCTGCCGATCATTCATGAAGGGCTCATCCTCGGCCGGACGGTAGTCATCGGGCAAAAAGACTTCGGCTTTCATGGCAGCACTCTCCAATATTTCGAACCTCACGCGCGGAAGGCACATCTAGGGGGCACCCCCGCAATGCGGGCCGGATTGGGCGGTGCAATACCGGAAAGCCACAGCATTGTCACTAGCGGTTGCGACAAAAACCCGGCAAGAATAGCCTGCGCAGCAACGCAAATGCAGGGCATTGATCTGATTATGAAATTCTCGACCACCTCGACCTATGTCGCCGCTGATGACCTTGCGGTTGCGGTGAATGCCGCCGTCACCTTGCAGCGCCCGCTCTTGGTCAAGGGCGAACCCGGCACCGGCAAGACCGAACTCGCGCGGCAGGTGGCGGCATCGCTTGATATGCCCCTGATTGAGTGGCACATCAAATCCACAACCAAGGCGCAACAAGGTCTTTACGAATATGACGCCGTGTCACGGCTGCGCGACAGCCAACTGGGCGAGGCGCGGGTGCATGACGTGCGCAACTACATCAAGCGCGGCAAACTGTGGCAAGCGTTTGAGGCGCCGGCCCGTGTGGTTCTGCTGATCGACGAGATCGACAAGGCAGATATCGAGTTTCCCAACGACCTTTTGCAAGAACTCGACCGGATGGAATTCCATGTCTATGAGACAGGCGAGACGGTGAAGGCGGTTCATCGCCCGGTGGTCATCATCACCTCGAACAATGAAAAGGAATTGCCCGACGCCTTTCTGCGGCGCTGTTTCTTCCATTATATCCGCTTCCCCGAGCCCGAAGTGCTGGCCCAGATCGTGCGGCTACATTTCCCGGCCATCAAGGAGGCGCTGCTGACCACAGCCCTGACCCAGTTCTTCGAGCTGCGCGAGACGCCGGGCTTGAAGAAAAAACCTTCGACCTCCGAGGTCTTGGACTGGCTCAAATTGATTCTGGCCGAGGACCTTGGCCCCGAGGATCTGCGCCGCGAGGGCAAGCACAGCCTGCCCCGCCTGCATGGTGCGCTTTTGAAGAACGAACAGGATGTGCAGCTGTTCGAGCGGCTGGCGTTCCGGTCGCGCTCGGGCCGTGGCTGATATCGGGCTGGGCGCGGCGGGTTGAACCGGGCACAGATGTTCCCCTGCCAGACTGTGGCGCAGGTGGGCCAAGCTGGACGCCGGCCGCTGTTACCCCGATCGCGGCGATCCGCGCGGCACAGGGCCACTGTTGCGGCGAATTCTTCGAATCGGGCGATTCTGCCAGTATTTAGCCATGGTCTTGACACAATTGTATCACGAAACCACGATAACTGAAATATTTAGAAATATTTCGCGAGCATTTCGGGGTATATCTGGCGTTTCCGACCGCTCACCTATCCATGGGTAGACGGGGCCATTGGGGAAAAAATCCGCAAGATTGACATGAACATGCCCCTTTGAGGACACTCCAGACATGTTGTCTTGTCTCCAGTGATGTCAAAGTTTCGGGAACGGTTTTTCAGCCTTTTGCCACCCCGCAGCATAATGCGGGCCCCAGCGATCCCGGTGGTCTGCACCTGGTGATCGCGGACCGGCAAAGGGCCTTGCACGCGGCACTGCTCGACGCGGGCTTGGACCAGAACGAAAGGATGACAGCACCTCGTGAGGCAGGTCGCGGTGGGGATTGCGTCCGGCCTTTGGTCCCCAAGAGGACCTGGTGTCATTTTGCACCGGGACCTCGGGGTGTGGCGACGGAACGGGCCTTGCCCGGATCAGACTGGCCCTTGGGGCGGATGCGGGGGCATCCAACCCAAGGGCGCTGAACCGGCCGGGTGCGGACAGGCGCCATACCTTGCCTGTTCATCCGGGGGAAACCCCGCCTTATTAGTGGTTTAGCTGCCAAGCCATGCGTCGAATTTCAGCCCTTGCCCTGTGCCTCATTACGGCCTGCGCCCCGATGCCGGGTGCCGAAGTCACCAAAGGTGCCGCCCTTGACAGCCGCTCCCTGCCCGCGTCTGGCTCATCCACGCCTTTCGCTGCCAGCTCAAGCATCCGCGCCGAACGGTCGAACGCCGAAATGGCGCGCGATTTCCTTGATCTGGCCTTCCGAATGGAAAGCGGGCGCGCGATCAATGCGCTGAGCCGGTTCGAGGGCCAGATCACGGTTGCCGTGCGCGGCGAGATGCCGGCGATGGCGGGGGCTGAACTGTCGAACCTTCTGTCGCGGCTGCGCCATGAGGCGGGGCTTGATATCACCACCGTCAAAGGCGATGCGCCTGCCGCGATCACCATTGATTTCGTGCCGCGCGCCCAGATGCGCCGTGCAGTCCCGACGGCGGCCTGCTTTGTGGTGCCGGGCGTCAGCTCGTTCAACGACTACAAAAGCGCGCGCGGCACCGCCGTGGTGGACTGGACACGCCTGACCCGGCGCGAGCGGGTGGTGATTGTCATCCCCTCTGACACCAGCGCCCAAGAGGTTCGCGACTGCCTGCATGAAGAACTGGCCCAGGCCATCGGGCCGTTGAACGACCTTTATCACCTGCCCGATTCCGTCTTTAATGACGACAATTTCCACACCGTGCTGACCGGGTTCGACATGCTGATCCTGCGCGCCTTTTATGCGCCGGAACTGCAATCGGGCATGAACGAGGCCGAGGTTGCGCGGCGTCTGCCGGACCTGCTGGCGCGGCTGAACCCTGCGGGCGAAGGGCGCGCGGGCCAGATGAAAACCGTGGCTCCCCGGTCTTGGGTGCAGGCGGTGGAACAGGCCTTTGGCAGCCGCGGCGGCACCGCCAAGGCGGCGGCCGAGCGGATGGTGTCGATCGCCAATGCCCAAGGCTGGAGCGACGGGCGCATGGCGTTTTCCCATTACGCCCTGGGCCGTGCCCAGGTGACGTCCGATCCCGAGGCCGCCGTGCGCGCCTTTGCGCGCGCCTCCGAAATCTATCGGCGCCTGCCCGGCGGTCAGGTGCATGAGGCCCATGTGGACATGCAGCTTGCCGCCGTGGCGCTGGCCAATGGCCAGCCAGCCCAGGCGGTGCAATTCGCTGACCGTGCCATTCCCGTGGTCCGCCAGTCGCAGAACGCGGCCCTTCTTGCCACCTTGATGCTGCTGAAGGCCGAGGCCTTCGAGGCGCAGGGCATGGCGGCCGAGGCGCGGGCCTTGCGTCTCGACAGTCTGGGATGGGCGCGCTATGGCTTCGGCTCGGAATCGCAGGTGCGTGCGCGCATGGCCGAAGTGGCGGCCTTGGGTGCGCGCGGCAGGCGCGGGGGCTAAGGGCAGAAACCGCCCGGCCCCGCAGGAAAGAAGGGGTCGGAGCGTTGTATATTCCCGTCTTGGTGCTGCTGGCTTTGGTGGTGGGGGCCGGACTCGGCGCGTGGCGCGCCAAGCGGCGCGGCGGCAAGGGGCTGGACATGGCGCAATATGCGGCCGCCCATGCCATTCCGCTGATGCTGGTGGCGCTTTTCGTCACCATTTACCTTGATCGCGCTGGGCAATAGGCCAGATGTTCCTGCCCTTCTTCCTTGCCTTGCGCGATGAAGGGGTGCCGGTCAGCCTGCGCGAGTATCTTGCCTTTCTCGAGGGCCTTCAGGCCGGGCTGGTGACCTATCAGCCCGAGGGGTTTTACGTTCTTGGCCGGGTTGCCATGGTCAAGGACGAACGCCACCTTGACCGCTATGATCGCGCCTTTGCGAAATCCTTCAAGGGGTTGGAGGCGATTTCGGATGCTGAGGTTCTGGAGGCCATCGACCTGCCCGCCGATTGGCTGGCGAAACTGGCCGAAAAGCACCTGACGGCGGAGGAACGCGCGCAGATCGAGGCCTTGGGTGGCTTTGACAAGCTGATGGAGACGCTCAAACAGCGTCTGGCCGAGCAAAAGGGCCGTCATCAGGGCGGCAACAAGTGGATCGGCACGGCCGGAACCTCGCCTTTCGGGGCCTATGGTTATAACCCCGAAGGCGTGCGGATCGGGCAGGACCAAAGCCGCCACCAACGCGCGGTCAAGGTCTGGGACAAGCGCGAGTTCCGCAATCTCGACGACACGGTGGAGCTGGGCACGCGCAACATCAAGGTGGCGCTGCGCCGCTTGCGCAAATGGGCGCGCGACGGGGCGGCCGAGGAGTTTGATCTGGACGGCACGATCCGCGCCACGGCAGAACATGGCTGGCTGGATGTGCAGACAAGGCCGGAACGGCGCAACGCGGTCAAGGTCCTTTTGTTTCTCGACGTGGGCGGGTCGATGGACCCTTACGTCAAGGTGATGGAAGAGCTGTTTTCAGCCGCCCGCGCCGAGTTCAAGCATCTGGTGCCGTTCTATTTTCATAACTGCCTTTATGAAGGTGTCTGGCGCGACAACGCCCGCCGCTGGAATGCGCAGACGCCGACGGCCGAGGTGCTGCGCACCTATGGTTCTGATTACAAATGTATTTTCGTGGGGGACGCCAGCATGAGCCCTTATGAGATCCTGCATCCCGGCGGCGCGAGTGAACACTGGAACGCGGAAGCCGGGCAGGTCTGGCTGGAACGGGCCTGCGCGCAATGGCCAAACCATCTGTGGATCAACCCGGTGCGGCAAGAGCATTGGCAATACACCCAGTCCATCCGGTTGATCGGAAACATCTTTCAGGGCCGCATGGTGCCAATGACGCTTGAAGGCATCGCCCGCGGCATCAAGGAATTGCGATAGCGCTGGAACTGGCCGGGGATGCGCCCCATATTCCCGCCATGCTGTTGAAACTCGCCCCCTTCCTTCTGGCCATTGGCTATGCGCTCTTGATGCTGCGCTTTTCGGTCTGGCAGACCAAGCGCACACTGGATGCGCGCTCAAAGCCGCTGGTTGACGCCGAGATCAGCGCGCTGGCTGCCCGGCTTGCGCGGGCCTTGGATATTGAGGCGATCAAGGTGCATGTGTTCGAGATTGATGCAGTCAACGGGTTGGCTGCGCCGGATGGCCGGATCTTCCTGACGCGGGGGTTTCTTGCCGCGCAGGCGCGGGGTGAGGTGACCAGCGAAGAATTGGCCAGCGTCATCGCGCATGAACTGGGCCATGTCGCGCTTGGCCATCTGCGGCGCCGGATGATCGACTTTACCGGTCAGAATGCGGTGTTCGTGGTGCTTTCGGCCGTCCTGAACCGGTTCCTGCCCTTCATCGGCATCTGGATTGCCAATCTGATTTCCACCGCGCTGATGGCGCGCCTGTCGCGCCGTGACGAGTTCGAGGCCGATGCCTATGCCAGCGCGCTTTTGCTCAAGGCCGGGATCGGCACCGCACCGCAGAAGTCGCTCTTTCGCAAGCTTGAGGCGCTGACCGGCGGGCGGGGGGGAGAGATTCCGGTCTGGCTGCGCAGCCATCCCCATGCCCCCGAACGCATCGCCGCGATCGAGGCGAATGAGGCGCGCTGGACCGCGGTGTCCTGAGGTCGGTGCCGGGTCAGCCCGGCCCATCTGCCCCCTCGGCTCCGGCCTCCAGCGCCTTGCCCAATCGCCGCAGTTGCGCGCGTTTCAGCAGCGATTTCAGCGGTATGACCTCGCCCAGCATGCGTTCGGCTGTGGCATGCACATCGCGCACCACGCGGGCCACCTCGCCCGGATGGCGGCTGTGGAGCTGGCACAAGAGTTGGTCGGGATCAAGCCGGACCAACCCTTCATCGGCCAACAAGTGCCGGGGAAAATCCTGTGCATTGAAGGTGATGATGGCATCGGCATGGGCCGAGATCGCGACGGCCAGCACATGCACATCATTGGGGTCGGGCAGCAAGAGCCGGGCTTCGATGTTGGGCTGTTCGCGCTGCATGGCCTGGGGAAAGGCAAGGCGGGCAAGCGTTGCCTGGGCCTCGGCCTCCATCGCCGCAACATCGCCCAGCTTGGCGGTGGCGCGCACCCATTCGCGCAGGATGCGGTCGGACCAGACGGGTTGGTAAAGCCCGCGCGCCGCGACGGCCAGAAGGATTTCGCGCAAGACGGTTGGGAACAGAACACAGGCGTCCAGAACAGCCTTCACCACACCCTCCTCGTGCACTCCGTGTCTCGTCGGGGGGCACCGACGAGCCGGGGAACCCGGACGAGGAGGTTAGCCGTCAAGGTGAAACACCAGCGATTTCAGATAACCGCTTTCGGCAAGCTGCGGCAGGATCGGATGGTCCGGTCCGGCAAAGCCGGTGTGGATGATCTGGCCGCGCCGCCCCCCGCGCCCGATGCCGCGGGCCGAGGCGTTGCGGAAAGAGCCAAGATCTGCGGCATGGCTGCAAGAGCACAAGACCAGATAGCCGCCCGGCGCCACCAAGGGTGCGGCCAGCCGCGCGATCCGTTCATAGGCGCGCAGCCCCGCCTCAAGCGCCGGTTTGGCGGGCGCAAAGGCGGGCGGATCGCAGATCACCAGATCAAACTGCGCGCCTTCGGCGCCCAAGGACTCCAGCACCTCGAAGGCATCCCCCTGCCTTGTGGTGAACCGGTCGGCAAAACCCGAGGCCATGGCCCCCTGCCCCGCCAGATGCAGCGCGGCGGCCGAGGCATCGACAGCAAGCGCGCTGGCCGCGCCGCCCGCCAAGGCTGCCAGGGCAAAGCCGCCGACATGGGAAAACACATCCAGCACCCGCGCCCCTCGCGCCAGACGCGCGGCAAAGGCGTGGTTCGGACGCTGGTCATAAAAGAGCCCGGTCTTTTGCCCGCCCATGACATCGGCCAGATAGGTGGCCCCGTTCATCGGCACCGCTATGGGCGCGTCGATCTGGCCGGCAAGAAGCGTGGTTTCCTCGGCCAGGCCTTCCAAGCCCCGCGCCCGGCCCGTGCCATTCTTGACCACCTGCCGCACGCCCGTCACCCGCTGCAGCGCCACCACCAGGGCATCCAGATGCGCCTCGGCCCAGGCGGCATTGGGCTGGATCACCGCCGCATCGCCGAACCGGTCGATCACCACGCCGGGCAGCCCATCGGCCTCGGCATGGATCAGCCGGTAAAACGGGGCATCAAAAAGCCGCGTCCGCAGGGCCAGCGCCCGGCGCAGGCGCTCTTCGAACCAGCTTTGGTCAATCACCGCCTGCGGATCGCGGTCCAGCATCCGGGCGATGATCTTGGATTTGGTGTTCACCGTCACCAGCCCCAAGGGCCGCCGCTCGCCATCCTCCAGCACCGCAAGCGCGCCGGGGGCAAGGCCCTGGGTGCGCCGGTCGGTCACCAGCTCATCGGCATAGACCCAGGGAAAGCCGTGGCGAATGGCGCGGGCCTCGGCCTTGGGTTTGAGCCGCACCACAGGGCGGCCCTTCTCAGCGGGTTCATCAAAGGAAGAGGGAGGGGTCATCATGCCCCCCCCTTAGCCTGTTTCAGACGCTGCGAAAAGCCGCTTACTCGGACAGCGGTGCCGGTGGCGTCTCAAGTCTTGACACCACCATCGGCGCAGCCTGCGGGGCCGAAAGCTCGCGCCGGATCACCTGGGCCAGACGCTCGACGGTGACGACACGCTGGGTGCGGCCGGCCTGTTCCTCGGCAATGGCGGCGGAACCGCCCGAAGCCTTGATATCGGCCACCACCTCGCGCGGGCCATCGAGAACCGCACCGGTTCCACTGTCGCGCAGGGTCATGACGAAACGCATCTCGTGCATGCCGCCAAAGGTATAGCGGGTCTTTTCGGTCAGCGCATGAAAACGGGTGACCTGGATTTCAAGATCCGCCTTGCGGCCGGTCTGCATGGGTGCGGTTCCGACGGTCATCGCCTCTTGGAAGATGGCGGTCACCTGGGCGTGACGGTCACCCAATGGCTCGCCACGCCACACGATATCGGCGCGCGGCTTGAAGGTATTGGCCTCGGAAACCTTGAGGCTGCGCGGCACGACGATCCGAATCGCCTCGATGTCATAAGCCACGACTTGTGCTTCGGCACCGTCTTGCCGGGCCATGGGGCCGGAAGATTGCGAATTGGCCGCGACAAGCTCGGCGCTGGTCGAAAGGGTGCCACGGGTGGCAGGTGCCGTTGTCGACACGCAAGCCGAAAGTGACAGGGCGGCACCAAGCAGGCACAGATGGCGGAACGCGATCATGGTCGGATCCTCTTGCAATAAGCCCGGACCGGACGTCGGGGCGGTTTTCTGGTTAATGACTGGTAAATGTGGCCGCTTTGCGCCCGCGAGGGGCCGTTTTCGGGGAATCTTCTGGTGGATGTGGGCCAAGGCCAACGCAGCGCCGTCTTGCAAGGCTGGCCCCGCTTTGTCATGCTCCATGGTCTCGCGCCTGTGCCGCGGCTTGCGCCCGCCGCTTGACGCTTTGGCTTGCGACACCACTTGTTAGCGCTAACATTGTGTGGTAATCCCCCATCACCCTGCCGCCAACGCCGGCACGCCATGCCAGACAACCGCAGTGAGGAGCCATGACGCTTCATCCGACCATCGCCCGTGTGACCGACCGGATCCGCGCCCGATCCGAGGCCACGCGCAGCGCCTATCTGGCACGGATCGCAGCGGCGGGGCGCGCGGGGCCCGCGCGCGGACATCTGGCCTGCGGCAATCAGGCCCATGCCTATGCCGCGATGGGGCCGCAGAAAGCCGCCTTGGCCGAGGGGCGCGCGCCCCATATCGGGATCATCACGGCCTATAACGACATGCTGTCGGCACACCAACCGTTCGAGGATTATCCCAAACTGATCCGGGCGGCCGCGCTTGAGGCTGGCGCCACAGCGCAGGTTGCGGGTGGGGTCCCGGCCATGTGCGACGGGGTGACCCAAGGCCAGCCGGGGATGGAGCTGTCGCTCTTCTCGCGCGATGTGATCGCTCTGGCCGCCGGGGTGGCGATGAGCCACAACACCTTTGACTCCAGCCTCTATCTGGGCGTCTGCGACAAGATCGTGCCGGGGCTGATCATGGCAGCCGCGACCTTTGGCCATGTCCCGGCCATCTTCGTGCCGGCCGGGCCAATGGTCTCGGGGCTGCCGAACGATGAAAAGGCCCGCGTGCGCAACCTTTACGCCGAGGGCAAGGCCAGCCGGGCCGAGCTGATGGCAGCCGAGATGGCCAGCTATCATGGACCTGGAACCTGCACCTTCTATGGCACGGCCAATACCAACCAGATGCTGATGGAGTTCATGGGTCTGCATCTGCCCGGCGCTTCTTTCGTCAATCCCGGCACCCCGCTGCGCGAGGCACTGACGGTGCAGGCCGTGCGCCGGGCGGCCGAGATCACCGCGCTTGGCAATGACTTCCGCCCGGCGGGCGAGGTTCTGGACGAACGCGCCTTTGTCAATGGCATCGTCGGGCTGATGGCAACGGGGGGATCGACGAACCTTGTGCTGCACCTGCCCGCCATGGCGCGGGCGGCCGGGGTGATCCTTGACCTTGCCGATTTCGACGCGCTTTCCTCGGCCGTGCCGCTGATGGCAAAGGTCTATCCCAATGGTCTGGCCGATGTGAACCACTTCCACGCCGCGGGCGGCCTGCAATTCCTGATCGGGCAATTGCTGGACGCGGGCCTTTTGCATCCCGATGCCAAGACCGTGGCCGGCGACGGGCTGGCCGCCTACCGGCAAGAACCGAAGCTCGAGGCGGGCCGTCTGGTCTGGACCGAAGGTCCGACCGCCAGCCTGAACGACAAGATCCTGCGGCCCGCCGCCGATCCGTTCCAGCCAACAGGGGGCTTGCGCCAGCTTGCGGGCAATCTGGGGCGCGGGGTGATCAAGGTCTCGGCCGTGGCCGCCGAGCGCCATGTCATCGAGGCCCCGGCACGGGTGTTTCACGATCAAGACGCGGTGAAAGCGGCCTTCAAGGCCGGGGAATTCACCACAGACACCGTGGTTGTCGTGCGCTTTCAGGGGCCGCAAGCCAATGGCATGCCGGAACTGCATTCGTTGACGCCCCTGCTGACGGTCTTGCAAGACCGTGGGCTGAAGGTGGCGCTGGTCACCGATGGCCGGATGTCGGGGGCAAGCGGCAAGGTGCCAGCCGCGATCCATGTCTCGCCCGAGGCGGCCTGCGGTGGCCCCTTGGCCCGTGTGCAGGACGGAGATCTGATCCGGCTGGATGCGGTCGCAGGCACGCTGACCGTTCTGGCAGATCTGGAGGCCCGCGAACCGGCCCGGCCCGACCTTTCCGCCAATGCCCATGGCATCGGGCGCGAGCTGTTTGAAACCTTCCGCCGCACTGTCGGCCCTGCCGAAACCGGCGCGGCGGTGGTGCTGTAACCTGCCACCGCGCGCCCTGCCCCGGCCTGTTGCCTTCGGCGGGAGTATTGAAGAAGGGCAAAGGACAAAGCCGCGCTTCAGGTCTTGCCCTTCGCCAAATACTCCCGCCGGAGGCTCCCCCCTCATCGCCCGCGATCCGGGCCAAGACTTGGAGCCTGCCCATGACCCCCGCTGAACAATCGCTCAAGGCCGCCGAGATTTGCCGACTGGCCCCGGTGGTGCCGGTGATCGTGGTCGAAGATCTGGCCCATGCCGCGCCCTTGGCGCGTGCCCTCGTGGCGGGCGGTTTGCCCGCGCTGGAAGTGACACTGCGCACCCCATGCGCCTTGGACGCGATCCGCGCGATGGCCGATGTGGCGGGGGGCGTTGTCGGTGCTGGCACGCTGCTGACGCCCGCCGATGTGAAGGCGGCCAAGGCGGCGGGGGCGGCTTTTGGGGTATCGCCCGGCGCCACCGAGCGGTTGCTGGACGCCTGCGCCGAGCAGGATTTGCCCCTGCTGCCGGGGGCCGCGACGGCATCCGAGATCATGGCGCTTTTGGAAAAGGGCTATACGGTGCAGAAGTTCTTTCCGGCCGAACAGGCCGGAGGGGCGGCTTACCTCAAATCCATCGGTTCGCCCATTCCGCAGGTCAAATTCTGCCCCACAGGCGGCATCAGCCTGAAAAATGCCCGCGATTATCTGGGGCTGTCGAACATCCTGTGTGTGGGCGGGTCATGGGTTTGCCCCAAGGACAAGCTGGCTTCAGGCGACTGGGCCGGGATCGAGGCCTTGGCGCGTGAAGCGGCGGGCTTGCGCAGCTAGGCCCCGACCCTGCCAATGCGCCCGCCCCGGCGGCGGGGGGCGGACGGCGCAGTCAGCGCCTCGGTCAGGACACCGGTCATTGGGTGGGCCGCATTGGCCATGCCATATTCGGCCAAAAGGGTCCGGATGGCATCAGGGGTGTCGATCGCCAGCGGCACCGACAGCGCCCAATCCATGAAGATCGAGCGGCATTCGCCAAGGGTAATACCGTCGATGCGGTAGCTTTCCCGCACCAGCCCTTTCGGATCGGCCTCTTTCAGGTCCAACGCGCGCCTCCCCATTCCTTACCCCCGCAGATGGGCCACGATGACCCGTTCGGCAAGGGCCGCCGCCTTGATCAGCTGTTCGGTCAGCGCCTCTGGCCCCGTCACCGCACATTCGCGCAAGACAAAGGCCCGACCGCCTTCGCCAAGGTCTTGGGGCGAAACGGTCCGGTCGGTCAGAAGGCGCGACGCGCAGTGCAGCCGCCAGCAAAGCCTATAGGCATCCAAGAGTGCGGCTTGGTCCGCTTGCGACATATTCGGTCGCTTTGCGCCAAGGCTGATCTGGCGTTCCACTTGTCGGGCGGGGATGGCGGCTTGCAGGGCAAGGGTTTGGGCCAAAAGCTCGATGTCCATCAGGCGACCGGGGCCGAATTTGGCGTCCCAGCCGCCCTGCCCCGGCTTGGCCTCAGACAGCCTGCGGCGCATGTCGGCAACATCGGCCAGCACCTGCGCGCCCTGCCCCTTGGTCGCCAGCATGTGGCGGCGAAACTCTTCTACCTCGGCAGCAAGGGTCGGCTCGCCCGCCAGAACACGGGCGCGGGTGAGCGCAAGGTGTTCCCAGGTCCAGGCCTCGGTTTCCTGATAGCTGCGGAACGACTCGATCGAGGTCGCGACCGGCCCCTGTCGCCCCGAAGGGCGCAGGCGCACGTCCACCTCGTAAAGCCGCCCTTCGGCAGTTTGCGCCGAAAGCGCGGTCACCAAGGCTTGGGTCAGGCGCGAGTAATAGGCGCGGGCGGCAAGGGGGCGGGGGCCGGTGGAGGTTTCCTGTCCGGCAGCGTCATAGATCAGGATGAGGTCAAGGTCAGACCCGGCATTCAGTCGCCCTGCCCCAAGGCTGCCCATCCCAAGGATGACCGCGCCGCGCCCCGGCATAGGCCCGTGTTTCAGGGCAAACTCGGCCGCGACCACGGGCCAGAGGGCAAGGATTACCGCTTCGGCCAGATCAGCATAGGATTTCCCGGCCTCAAACGCGTCGATCAACCCGCGCAGGTGGTGGACGCCGATGCGGAAGTGCCACTCTTTCATCCAGGCGCGGGCGGCATCCAGTTTGCGCTCGTAATCGGGCGCCTCGGCCAGCCGGGCGGCGAGATCGGCAGCAAGGGTCGCGGTGCCGGGCCAGGGTGCGAAGAAAGACCCGCCGATCACCCCATCCAGCACCCGGGCGTTGCGCGCAAGATAGCGCGCGAGGGCGGGTGCCGTGGCGGCGATGTCGATGATGAGATCCACGAGCGAGGGGTTTGCCTCAAACAAGGAAAAGATCTGCACGCCCGAGGGCAGGCCAGCGAGGAAGCCGTCAAGGGCGACCAGCGCCTCATCGGGGTTCGCGGCGCGGGAGAGGCGTTTCAGAAGCACCGGCCGCAGGCGGCGGAAGATGGCCTGGGCGCGGTCTGAGCGCAGGCAGGGATAGCTGGACCAGCCTTCGACGATGGTGCGGGCGTGGTCGGAAAGCTCGGGGCCATCCTCGACCTCGGAGGGGGCAAAGAAGCCTTCGGTCAGCCGGTCGGTTGCTTGGAGGCGGTCGAGAAGGTCGCGGCGGAAGTCGGCCTCGCTTTGCCCGCAGAAGGCGGCGATGCGGGCGACGCCTTCGGCTGTGGCGGGCATGCTGTGGGTTTGCTCGTCGCGCACCATTTGCAGGCGGTGTTCCACCTCGCGGTGGGCAAGGTAGAGGGCGGTCAGGTCATTGGCGGTGGATTGAGGGACCCAATCCTTGGCCGCCAGCGCCTGAAGCCCGCCCAGCGTGGTGCGGTCACGAAGCGAGGGGTCGCGGCCCCCGGCGATCAGTTGTCGGGTCTGGGTGAAGAACTCGATCTCGCGAATGCCGCCTTGGCCGAGCTTCATGTTATGCTCTTCGACCTGAAGGCGGCCATTCAGGCCGCGATGTTCGCGGATGCGCAGGCGCATGTCATGGGCGTCTTGAATCGCTGCGAAATCAAGGTGTTTGCGCCAGACAAAGGGGGTGAGCGATTTCAGGAACCGGTTGCCTGCGTCTATATCGCCGCCGCAGGGGCGGGCTTTGATATAAGCGGCGCGTTCCCAGGTGCGGCCCTCGGCCTCGTAATAGGCATAGGCGGCGGCCATCGATAGGCAGACCGGGGTGACGCTGGCATCGGGGCGCA